>Ga0306926_10007340_pt1 | contig 11936 bp, 9 predicted proteins | sample flu12Cox44000178_FD_203759 | JGI IMG/M metagenome (GOLD analysis project Ga0306926, IMG submission 203759) | Lab enrichment of tropical soil microbial communities from Luquillo Experimental Forest, Puerto Rico - flux8day.12C.oxic.44.000.178 (v2)... | ecosystem: Environmental > Terrestrial > Soil...
TCTTTTTTGTGATCGGATTCTATTACCTAACCGGCATCTACTGACGGAAATAGCGCAGGGGAGCGCAGGGACTCGGAAAGCGAACCATGTCAACCGTTGCAACCGCCCAATCGAAACTCACACAAATCCGAGCACCGGACACCGGGAAGATTGTCACTGCCGAAGAGGCGGTGCGCCTCATTCGCGACGGCGACACGATCGCAACAGGGGGGTTTGTCGGCATCGGTTTTGCCGAAGAAATTGCCGTTGCGCTCGAAGCGCAATTTTTGTCGAAAAATATCCCCACAATCGATAAGCCGCGCAACCTCACTCTTATTTACGCAGCGGGCCAGGGCGACGGCAAAGAGCGCGGCCTCAATCATCTCGGCCATGAAGGACTGGTGCGGCGCGTTATCGGTGGGCACTGGGGTCTGGTGCCAAAACTGCAGCGCCTCGCCATCGAGAACCGGATAGAGGCGTACAACTTTCCGCAGGGCGTAGTTTCGCATCTTTTTCGCGACATCGCGGCGAAACGGCCCGGTCATCTAACGCGCGTCGGCCTTGGAACATTTGTTGATCCGCGCTACGGCGGCGGGAAGATAAACGATTGCACCAGGGACGATCTCATTCGGCTGATCGAGATCGAGGGCGAAGAGTTTCTGTATTACCGCGCGTTTCCAATCAATATCGGCATCATCCGCGGCACAACTGCCGACCCGGACGGTAATATCACCATGGAGAAAGAAGCACTCACATTGGAAGTGCTGGCCATCGCCATGGCGGTACAAAATTCCGGAGGGCTCGTGATCGTGCAGGTGGAGCGGGTTGCCGAACGTGGATCGCTCAATCCAAGGCAGGTCAAAATACCCGGCATACTTGTTGACTGTGTCGTCGTCGCTCAACCCGAGAATCATTGGCAGACATTTGCAACTCAGTATGACCCCGCGTTCAGCGGCGAGATCCGGGTCCGCGCGGGCTCGATCCCACCCCTGGAATTGAATGAACGAAAAATCATCGCGCGTCGTGCCGCGCTGGAACTCAACGCCAACAGCGTCGTCAACTTGGGCATTGGGATGCCGGAAGGTGTTGCGACTGTTGCCAACGAGGAAAAGATCGCCGACCTGATGACCTTGACGGCCGAACCGGGCGTCATAGGGGGCGTGCCGGCAGGCGGACTCAACTTTGGTGCCGCAATCAATGCGCAGACCGTTATCGACCAACCCTATCAGTTTGACTTCTACGATGGTGGTGGTCTCGACGCGGCCTTCCTCGGTCTCGCTCAAGCCGACAAACAGGGCAATCTGAACGTGAGCAAATTTGGCCCCCGTCTCGCCGGCGCCGGAGGTTTCATCAACATAAGCCAGAACGCCAAGAAGGTAGTATTCGTCGGCACTTTCATGGCGGGTCGCCTGCAGCTGGCGATCGAGGATGGTCGCCTGCGTATCGTCACCGACGGCAAGCTTAAGAAATTCGTTCAGGAGGTTGAGCACAGGACATTTTCAGGAAGCTACGCGGCCAAGCGGGGACAACCCGTGCTCTATATTACCGAGCGTTGCGTGTTCGAGCTCACAGGAGACGGTCTCACGCTTGTCGAGATTGCCCCTGGCATCGATGTCGAACGCGATATTCTGGCGAAAATGGAGTTCAAGCCGATCATCACCCGCAACCCTGCGATCATGGACAAGCGCATATTTCTGCCTGAGCCGATGGGGTTGCGCGACGATTTACTGCGCATGCCGCTTGAGCAGCGCTTTACATATCATCCGGAAAAGAATCAGTTTTTCGTTAACTTCGAAGGGCACGTCGTTCGCAGCCCTCAAGATGTCGAACGAATACGGCGCATTGTTGAATCCATGCTTTCGTCCGCCAGACGGAAAGTCCATGTGATCGTCAACTACGACAATTTCAGCATCTATCCGGACATCATTGACGAGTACACGGTAATGGTCCGGGATATTGCGGACCGGTTCTATTCTGGCGCCACTCGGTATTCGACGAATGGTTTCCTGCGTACCAAGCTTGGCGACGCCTTGAGTCGGCGTGAGCTCGCACCCCATATCTACGAAAATGCGGAAGAGGCCAGCGCGCATCTGCACGAAATGGAAGCCAAAGTGGCAAGCTGACGAGAAAGCACGAGCATCCATATGAACAAGCCAGAGAAGCCGACAGCCCAGACAAAGCCTCGCGAGAAAGAGACCGCACAAAAACCTGAGCGTGCAACGGCGGAAAAGAAGGCAAGTGCGGGCGCGGTCGAGACCCTGACAGACATCACCAATCGAAGCGCCAATCTTCTTCATGTTTACGGCGAAAAGATCGGTAGGGACGACGGTTATCAGGTCATCGACCTCAAAACGGTCACCGCGACTTTTCAGGAGTTCCTGCAAAAGGCGGCTGTGAATCCGGCTCCTATTATCAAGGAGCAATTCGCATTTTGTGCGGATCTGGCGTTGCTCTGGCAGCGAACAAGCATGCGCGCACTTTTCAATATTCCTGCGGAGCCGGTCATCGCTCCGGCCAAGCAGGACAAACGCTTCAAAAACGAGGCCTGGACCGAAAATTGGTACTTCGACTATGTGAAACAGCACTATCTGCTGGCGTCGCGCTGCGTAGAGTCATCGGTTTGCGGTGTGAAAGACGTCGACCGGCACACCCATCACAAGGCACAATTCTATACCCGCCAGCTTGTGAATGCGTTTTCACCGACCAATTTCGTGCTGACGAATCCGTCCGTGCTTAACGCAACGATCGAGACCCATGGCACGAACCTTCTCAATGGTCTCAGGAATTTTGTCGAGGATCTTGAGCGCGGTGCCGGTCGTCTAAGTCTCACGATGAGCGATTTATCGGCGTTTAGATTTGGCGAGAATATCGCGAGTTCGCCAGGAAAGGTCGTTTTCCAAAACGAACTCATGCAGCTTATTCAATACGCGCCCTCATCACCGATGGTGCAGCGTCGACCACTGCTTATCGTGCCGCCGTGGATCAACAAGTTCTACATTTTGGACCTCAAGCCCAAAAACTCCTTCATTAAATGGTGCGTTGATCAGGGTCACACTGTTTTCGTGATCTCCTGGATCAACCCAGGTGCCGAACTCGCCAACAAAAGTTTTGCGGATTATCTGCTTGAGGGACCACTGCAGGCCATCGATGCCATCGAAAAGGCGACCGGCGAGTCGGATGTCAATGTGATCGGATATTGTATCGGCGGGACCCTGGTCGCGAGCATGCTGGCCTACATGGCTGCTCGAAAGGACAAGCGCGTCGCGTCTGCCACGTTGTTCACCACGCTTGTGGATTTTTCAGACGTCGGAGACATCTCCGTATTCATTGACGAAGACCAACTTCAATTGGCCGACAAGCACATGAATCGCCTTGGCTATCTAGAGGGTCGGCACATGGCCGAGGCATTCAACCTGATGCGCGAAAACGATTTGATCTGGTTCTTCGTCATCAACAACTATCTATTGGGTCGCAGCCCGGCCGCCTTCGATATTCTATATTGGAATTCAGATGCAACGCGCATGCCGGCTCGCATGCAATCGTACTATTTGCGCAATATGTACTACAAAAATGTACTGAAGAACGCAGGCCAAATAAATCTCGCCAATGTGCCCATCGATCTTCGCAAGATTGACGTTCCGGTCTATTTTCTTTCCACGCGCGAAGACCATATTGCTCCGTGGCACTCAACGTACGCCGGCACACAGCTGATGTCAGGGCCGGTCCGGTTTGTCCTCGGGGCGTCTGGCCATGTCGCCGGCGTAATCAATCCGCCATCCGCCAACAAATACGGCTATTGGACAAATGAAAAGTTGTCGGCCGATCCGGGTGCGTGGCTGAAGAACGCGGCTTACCACGAAGGCTCGTGGTGGCCGGACTGGGAGCGATGGGTCGCCGAGTTTGGAGGGGACCTAATTCCCGCGCGCCAGCCCGGTGGGGGAAAACTCGGGCCGATCGAGGATGCTCCGGGCTCTTATGTAAAGATACGCGCTGCCGCCTGATTGTTTAGGGCGCAAGGCCGGCTGCCTTCCGCAGCTCGCCCTTCACGTCATTAAGTTCATTTCGAAAGGCTTCCTTGCTCAGGAGCGACGCGGCGAGTGCCGCGCCAGCGACGTTTCCTGCGTAGACGTCGCCGCGGAGGGCGCCCGAAACGATCCGGCTATAACCATAATCCTGGATTCGTTTGTATAGTTCTTCCTTCTTCTCCGGGATCATTTCAGCGAGCACCATTCCCATGACGGCGCCGTAAGTCGCGTGCGCGGAAGGATACGAGGGGGAGTCGCGGTCGCTCAACTTCTTTAAAGTATGCAGATTGTTGTGAGGTAAGCGATAGGGGCGCGTCCGGTTGAATGTATTTTTCGCCTCGTGAACCGCGTGCCGTACCGACGTGTCGATGCAGTCGAAGAAGCGGTTGGCGGACGCCGAAAGGCTTTCCACCTTTATGCCGATGCCGCCAAGGAATCGTTCAAGCGTTCGATGATCGTCGTCCCGCACGTGCTTCGCCTGGTCAGGGGTACGTGACTCCTGCAAGCGCAGAAGCTCCTGAAGCTCGGCCTTGGTTTGCGCACTGTCTGATTTTGGCGGCGGCATGAGCAGCACTGACAGCGGGACCGCGGGATCGGGACAAGACGGGTCGGCGGCCGCAGCCGAAAGGCTGAACAACGCAAGAAAGGCCACAAAAGCCAGGCAGGCCCAACTGCGATTTGCTCTCACGCGTTGCCCCCAGGAACGCCATCGCCTCAGGATGCCTTGGCTTGCGGTTTCTTTGCAACCTCGCGCAGATGCGGCGGAGTTGCGCTGCCGCTGACTCCGAATAATCGGGCGAGTTCGCTCATCCTTTTCTTGCCTTCTGTCGAAAGTTCGCCGCGGACATTCATGATCTGCCGAATAACTCCATAGGCTTTTTCGCGGATCTCTGCGTCGGGTGGCAACATCGATGGAATCGCGGCGAGGGCCGCCTCCCGGTCAATCAGCAGCATATTGAATTGTTCACGCACCAGAGTTTTGAAATCTGCAAGCGACATGTCGCCGTGTTCTTCGCGAAGGCGGCGCGCCATTTCAAAGCTCCGTTCATCCACGGACGCTCGGTCCACACCTGCATAGATGAGGCCGCGAATGATTGCCGCACGAAGGCCTCCCTCCGGAATGCGGGATTTGAGCTCGGCGATCCGCTTCTTCAGAAGTTCGCGATGTAGGGGATTCTTCGGGGCTTTGCGCAAACGCTGTGTCCCAGCGGGGTCCACGCCAACCGCGGCCTGTAGCGTCGGCGAACCATAAATCGCAAGGAATGTCTGCTCGGCAATTTTTTCACTCGCTTCGCGCCACGCATCGAGGCCGGCGACGATCTGATCGGAAAACTGCCCCTGCATCGCGAGCAGCGGGTTGTCGCTGGCCGCCGGCTTTCGGTCTTTGCGAATCTGCTCTGCGAGCTTGGCAACTGGAGCCATTGCCGGATTTTGATCGGAAAACAGCTCGTATTGCAGACGCAGTGGATGCATTTCCCGCATCCAATCCGCGATCGGATTGCTGATCATCGCGCGCACCATGGGTTGAGCAAAGGTACGATAGAGCGCAAGATTTATTTCGGAAACACGCGCGGCCGTGGCAAAACGGCGTTCATCTGCCAAGTCGTTGCCGCCGAGCGCGCGGATGTCATCAAGGGTTCGTGCTTCGCACCGCATCACCCAATTCCCAAGCGCGAGATCAGGGTTGGTGGTTTCCGCGCTCTTGTCTTCGAAAACCGCCTCATAGAGGCCGGGCGGGAGCGTATCGATGAGGTCGATGTTGCTCGAGAACTCGCCGTGCTCTTTTTTCGCGACGCCTCCGGAAACGAAAATGCCGAGATGCCCCACGGTTTCATGGATCGTATAGACGATGGTCTGCCCGTAGGACCGGATGTCGTCGACGCTGTCATAGAGGTCGAGGATCCAATCGAGCGCCTGCTGTGGCGGCGTGATGTTGTCGCCTTTTGAGCAAAACACAACGATCGGGGAGCGGATATTGCGAAGATCGATCGTGGCGCCATCCGACGTCGTGATGCGCCCGGCGGCGAGGTTGTTGCCCACAAACAGCTCATCGACAATGAACTGAATTTCCTCCGCATTCAGGTTGACGTGGCCACCCCACCACTTTTCAAAGCCCAGATAACGGGACGCCTCGGTATCGACCTTCGAATAGAGATTGTATTGCTTGGTCCACAGCGTGTTCGCCGGGTTCTGATTTTCGAAGTTCTGCACCAGCCAGGCACCGTCGAACTTGCCGTGACCAAGATCGCCAGCAAGCGCTGTCAACCAACTGCCGCCTAACAATCCGCCCGAGTAGCGCATGGGATATTTTCCGCGCACACCGGCCCAATAGGAGAGCGGCGACCCAGCGACGATGATGGGGCCGAACAGCTCCGGCCGCATTGCCGCCAACATCATGATCGCCCAACCGGCCTGGCAGTTTCCGATCACGCAAGGCTTGCCATTCGCCTCGGGATGCGCTGCGGCTACCTTCTCGATGAAAATGGCTTCGGCGCGTGCGATGTCTTCAATGGTCTGTCCAGGAACGGGATCGGGCAGAAATCCGATGAAGTAGCAAGGATGGCCGGCCTTGAATGCGACACCGATTTCACTGTCGGCTTTGAAGCCGCCGATGCCGGGACCGTGTCCGGCGCGCGGATCAACGACAATGAAGGGCCGCAGCTTTGGATTGATTTCGACGCCCGCGGGCGGGACGATACGTACAAGCGCGTAATTCACCGGTCGCTCCAGTGTACGCCCGTCAACGATCAGCTCAGCTTTATAATCGAGCACGTTAGGCGCTGTTTCCGCCATGTGTTCGCGATACTGATTCCCACGCTGCCGCATGACATCCCAGAACAGGACGCTGCGTTGGAATGCGTCGGTCCAATACTCCATGGCGGGCGCGAAGATGCCAAATGCCATCGTGTTCGGCTCAGTTGAAGGAAGGTTTGACGACATGGTTGCGGTCCTTCTCTTTTGCTAATCCATGATGTGATAGCCGCCATCGATATAGAGCGTCTCGCCGGTGATCAGCCGCGCCGCGTCGTGCGCGAGAAAGGCCGTCGCGACGCCGACGTCGTCGATGCTGACCAGGCTGCGCGCTGGAGCTTGCGACTTGGCTTTGTCAAGCAATGCATCGAATTCCGGAATGCCTGAGGCTGCCCTGGTCGCAAGCGGTCCGGGAGAGATCGCGTGCACACGAATTCCCTTTGGGCCGAGCTCGGCTGCGATGTAACGAACGGCGCATTCAAGCGCAGCTTTGGCGACGCCCATGATGTTGTAGTTTTTAACCACCATCTGGCTGCCGTAGTACGACATCGTAAACAGAGTGCCGCCCTTTTTCATCAGTGGTTCGGCCAGATGTGCCATCCGAATGAATGTCCAACAAGATACGTCCATAGTCGTCGCGAAACCTTCGCGCGATACGTCCACCACGCGCCCCTGCAGCGCGTCTTTCGGCGAAAAGGCGATGGAGTGGACCACGAAATCGAGTTTGCCCCACTCTTTGCTAATTCGTTCGAAAACAGCTTCCATTTGACCGGCCACGCTCACGTCGAGCGGCATAAAGATCGGTGCTTCGAGCGCCCGGGCAAGGGGCTCGACGAACTTTTTGGCTTTGTCGTTAAGATAGGTTACCGCGAGTTCAGCCCCCAGGGCTCTAAATGCCTTCGCGCAACCCCACGCGATTGACTTGTCGTTGGCAATTCCAACAATAAGACCTCTTTTTCCTTCAAGCAGTTTCGCCTTTACCGGGGGAAGCGTCGGGCCGTTATTTTTTTTACTCATGTGGGTCTCCACATAACGTTCCGCGATCAATTTGATTGCACGAAAAGCCTGACGGCGGTCCTTGGCATCGTCGATATGCGCGATGTCTCGCCCATTGATCTTGAGGCGCCCCTCGCCCCAAGGCGCTACTTCAGCTTCCAGGCGATCGTCGCCCAAGATTGCGACAAATTGCTGAACAGTGGCGCCTTTTCCGGCGGCCAAAGCGCTGTTCGTCTTCCAGTCCAGCATTTTCGCGTGTCTCGTCCAAAGGCCGCCCGTAGGCGAACAGCGCTTGCCTGAAACCTAGTTGCGGCACGCCTGTCATGTTTTGACGTTGGTCAAACGGGGCGGAACTCGCGGGTGGCAATCCGCTGAATTTCCTTCAATTCTTCATGCGCAAAAGCGATGAGCGGCTCAGCAGGACTAGAGAGCGAGGCGAGAGCCGGGCGATCACTTGCGACCGTTCCAGTTCGGTGATGGTGCGGCTGACCGTCTCGATCGTCAGGCCCAGATGATCGGCGATGTCCTGATGCGACATTGGAAGTTCGAGATACTTTGCCTTTCCCAGTCTCCGGGACAAGTCGATGAGGAAAGTTGCCACACGGCTTTTCGCACTTTTGCCGATCAACAAGGCATGTTCCTGCGCCCGCAAAAGCTCATTGGTCGTTTCCGCCAACAAGAAATTCGCCATCCGGCTGTCCCGCGCAGCAACCGAGAGGAGCGCACTGCGTTTGTGATACCGGATCATCACGTCGGTTGCCGCCTCAACCGATAGAGCGTGCTTCTGGTTGGCCCAACCAAATAGCTCTCCGGGCAGATAAAAGCCCAGGATGTTACGCGAGCCGTTTTGAAGCGTCCGGCAACTTCGAACGACACCGTCCACGACCATGAAAATGTAGTCTGCCGGATCACCTTCGCAGACAATCAGCTGGTCGCGGCGGTGACGAATCGGCCCTCGCCGGTACGCAGTGATGGTGCGCGGAAACAATGTTTGGTCGCCGTCCGGTGCGGCCCAAGATGGGTTTGCGGACAGTACGATCTTGTCAAAAATACCATCACGCACGCGCGCGGATGGGTCGCTGGCGCTGCCAAGCTGGGCCATCTGTTCCCCCAAACGTTATTGGCCTCTGTAAGTGGATATAACTTGGGGCTCCGCCCAGAAAGTTGGACTTTGGCCCAACTTAGGGTGGATCATGGGCATGCCGGAATCTCGACAAATGAGGTTTTATAGCGCCTTCTGCTGCGAAAAAAATGCTGCGGCAATTTGCTCCGCTGATAGTGGTCAGAGCCCTCTAGCGATAGAGCGCCTCGCGCCCCACCCAATCGCACCGATCACGGTGAGGAAGGCGCACACAAAAATAAAGCTTCGAAGGATCCTCCTGCTCGATCGTCACGCGACGACCGGCGCTCAATGCCGTGCATTGATGATGACGCAGAAAATCAGAAAGTTGTCTCATGCTGGGATTTTCACGCGCCAATCGGTAGAACTCGGACAGATCCTGTTGCTGGAGGCACGCGGGAGAGCGCCGCACGATAACCATTTCGCGGGCGAGGGAAGGTGTAATCGTGGTTACAACGATGACGGCGGCGAGCGTTGCCGTTTTCACGTGTTGAATCTCCCGTCGTGTCGATCAGCTATCCGATCGTAGGGTCTGTTTCAGACAATCTTCAATGGATCGACGCGGCGAAATAGGTCCGAGGTCCTCTTCGGCGTTCACGGCCTTGAGATTTTCAAGAACATCGTCGCGCAGCCCGGCAAGAGCGATTCTGATCCCGCGCGCTTTGAGCGACCGTGCCAATACGCGCAACGTTGTCCCGGCCGTTGTGTCTATGCGCGGAACGATCGAGCAATCGATAACCAACAACCTGGTGCCGTCCGGCGCATTGGCGACCAGGTCGAGGATGCTGCGGCGGATGTGCTCGGCATTGAAATACAACCACGCGCCCGGGCTGCGGATAACGATCGCACCCAGAGGATCTCTGGCGTTGGGATATCTCGCCCGATTGACGAACTCGCCGGTCAACGGCTCTCGCCCAAGAAGCGCCACGCTGGGCCGGGCCGCATGCGCGATGAGCATGACCAGCGAACCGGCCGCTGCGAGCAGCAGGCCATCGAGCAATCCGAAAAGCAGCACGCCGAAAAACGCGAGCAGAGCGATACGAAATTCACGCGGCGATGCGAGGCGCAGCCGGCGCAGATCGTCGATCTTAACGAGGTGTGACGCTGCCATCAGAACGATGGCCGCGAGAACGGACTCCGGCAGATTGTGAAAGAACTTGGCGAAGTACAACAGTGTGAGAGCAATCGCGCCCGATGTAATTACCAGGGCGGCCGGAGACGACGCGCCGCCGAGGTCGTTGACGGCAGTTTGCGACATTCCGCCGGCGACCGGGAATCCGCTTGTCAGTCCGGTTGCGATGTTGGCCGTGCCGATCGCCGTGAGTTCCTGCTCGGGGTTGATGTCATAGCCATGCTTCTGCGCGAAGCTCCGGGCGACGGAGATCGATTCACCGTAGGCGAGCAGGAAGCAGGCAAGCGCGATCGGTACGAGTGTCGCGATGTCGGATACGTGGATATTCGGGACGCTAACATTCGGCAGGCCGGTTGGCAGGTCGCCGACAATATGAATGCCTTTGTCCGCCAATCCGAAAATCGTCATAAGGAGGATGGCGGCAACAACAACGACAAGGGTTGTCGGACGGCCGGGGAAAGCCCGTTCAAAGCCTATAAAAAGAGCGATCGCGGCGAGGCCAACGACGAGTGACAGAATGTGAGTCTGCGGCAGCGAAGAGACGAGATGAAAGACACGTTCGAAGAAATTGCCGCTCACGCCGGTAATGCCGAATAGCTTGGGCAGTTGGGTCGATGCGATATAAAGCGCCGCACCAGTTTTGAATCCGACCAAAATCGGGTCCGAGATGAAGTAGGCGGCGTTGGCAAGGCCGACAAATCGGCCGGCGATGCTGATGATCCCGACCATCAGAGCCACGGCCCCTACGAGCGCAATCGCCCGCGAAACGTCGCCGTCGGCCATTGAAACGACGCTGGTCGCGAGCACGATCGCCAGCGAGGATGTTGGCCCGACCGCCAGTTGTCGGCTTGTCCCAAACAATGCATAGGCAATTCCGGCGACGAGATAGCAATAAAGCCCAGTGACCGGCGGCAGCTGTGCCAACGATGCATAGGCAAGCGACTCAGGGATGACGAAGGCTGCAAGCGACAGACCGGCAATCAGGTCGACGCGAACGTTTTGCGCCGCGTATGTACGTATCCAGCTTAAAGCCGGGATCCAGGCTAAACGAGTGTCCAGGGAAGGCTTGTCGTTCATATCTGCTTGCGCCTAGTGGGTCGCGGTCTTCCGCTTCAGTATGATTTTGACGGCAACAGCCGGCTTTCATTGGTTTGCATCAATCCAACGCATGCTACCTTTAACGGCGCCTCGCGCCATCAGCATCGTCTGCGCTTGTGAATTGCGACCTTGGGTGAAGCCAACGCCCGGGGTTTAGCCGGCCAATAGCTGTTATTTTTGAGGTTTACGCAAAGTGCCGTTCGTGGGTTGGACGGCGGACGGGTTCGAAAGAAACGCGTGCCTATTGGCGCCGCTTTTGTCGACCCTCGGCTCCCATATTGTCGCTGACCTGCTGCTCGGGCGCCGGGTGCCCGACGTCGTCGTGGTCCGGATACCAAATCACCAGCCCCCCGACACACGGCGTGATGGCGGTGACCGCAGTCACTCTCATCCGGTCGATGACGCCGCTTTTTGAGGTTGCTATGTTGACCACAGGATGTCCTTTCGGGACTTTCGCTGCTCCATTAGATAGCCCGGTATTGCCAATCTTTTTGTGAGGTAAATCACTCTCGCGCCAATGTTTCGTAAGAGGGGGCAGACATGATTACCGTTCCGGGCCCGGCATCGGAGGCGCTGGGGTCCTACCTGTCGACTCATTTGGGTCGCCGCTTTCACTCGACGGAAGCGCATCTGACCGAGCTCATTCCATCGATCGCCCGCTTGTCCCTCGAGTGTATTGGAAACAGCGATGCGCTTTATCACAACATCGAGCACACGATGCTCGTGACGCTGGTCGGATACGACATCATGAAGGGACGTGCGCTGCTCACGCACACGACACCGGGCGATTACTCGCATCTTCTCGTTGCGTGCCTGCTGCACGACATCGGTTATG
>Ga0306926_10007341_pt1 | contig 11936 bp, 12 predicted proteins | sample flu12Cox44000178_FD_203759 | JGI IMG/M metagenome (GOLD analysis project Ga0306926, IMG submission 203759) | Lab enrichment of tropical soil microbial communities from Luquillo Experimental Forest, Puerto Rico - flux8day.12C.oxic.44.000.178 (v2)... | ecosystem: Environmental > Terrestrial >...
TCCGGGCGACCGCGGCCAGGCGCTCGCCGTGGCGGTCGCCCTCATCGCGCTCTGCGGCGCGACGATCACCGTGATGTGGCTGGCCTGGGCCAAGCCCGCGCTGCATCCCGCGGTGCAGCTAGGTGTTCCGCTGCTGGCGGTGGCCAGTGCGGCCATGCTGGTCGGCCTGCAAGCCAACGACGCGGGGTTTCTCGGGGTGTTTCCCGCGCTTTGCTTCGCCGCCCTGATGCTGCCGGTCCCGGTCAGTGCCGTCGTGGCCGGCGCCGCGATCACGGCGGTCTCCGCGGCGTGGGTGGTAACCGGGCGAGTGCCCGTCGAAGGCATCATCTTGAACGATTTCGCGATAGTGGCCATCTACTTCCTGTCGCTGTTGGCCCGGCGGCTGCGGGAGAGCAACCAGCGGGCCGAACTCATGCTGGCCGAACTGGAGCAGACCCGGGCCGCGCAGGCCCAGGCCGCCATGCTGGCCGAGCGGCAGCGCCTGACCCGCGAAATGCACGACGTGCTCGCCCATTCGCTGTCCGGCCTGGTGCTGAACCTGGAGGGCGCCAAGCTGCTGGCTGGCCAGGGCGGCGCGGACCCGCAGGTGAGCCAGGCCATCGACCGGGCCCACCGGCTGGCCAGGACCGGGCTGGAGGAGGCGCGGCGCGCCATCGGCCTGCTTCGCGGCGACGCGCTGCTCGGCCCGCACCGGCTGGCCGGCCTGGCCGCCGAGTTCACGGCTGACACCGGCATCCCGTGCGCGTTCACGGTAACCGGCGACGAGTCGGAGCTGGGTTCGGATGGCCGGCTCACCTGCTACCGGGTCGCCCAGGAAGCCCTGACCAACGTCCGCAAGCATGCCCGCGCCGACGCCGTGGAGATCCGCCTCGCCTATGAGCCGTCGGGGACCTCGCTGACCATCGAAGACTCGAGCACGCTCGGTGAGCCGCCCGCGCCGTCCGACGGTACCGGATACGGACTCACCGGCATGCGGGAGCGAGCCGCGCTGCTCGGCGGGACACTCACGGCGGGACCCACCGGCAACGGCTTCCTGGTGGAACTGTGGATGCCGGCGTGAGCGGCCCCATCCGCGTCCTCGTCGCCGACGATCAGCGGGTGATCCGTGAGGGACTCGGCACCCTCCTCGGGCTGCTCGCCGGCATCGAGGTGGTGGGCACCGCCTCCGACGGCGACGAGGTGCTGGTCCTGGCGGCCCAGCTGCACCCGGACGTGGTGCTGATGGACCTGCGCATGCCGCGCTGTGATGGCGTCGAGGCCACCCGCCGCCTGCGCCAGCACGACGCCAGCATCAGGGTGCTCGTGCTCACCACCTACGCCGATGACCGCTCCGTCATCGAAGCGCTGCGGGCCGGCGCCCGCGGCTACCTCACCAAAGACGTCGGCGCCGTGGAGATCCGCGAAGCGCTCGAGCGCGTCACCCGCGGTCAGCCCGCCATCGACCCGGCCGTCCAGCAGCATCTCCTGGACGTCGTCACCGCTACCCCGTCCGGCCCCGGCGCCGAACCCGCGCCGCGACTGCCCGGCGGCCTGACCGCGCGCGAAGCCGAAGTGCTCCGGCTGATCGCCCGGGGGCTGTCAAACGCCGAGATCGCCGGCGAACTGGTGATCAGCGAAACCACCGTGAAAAGCCACGTCAACCACCTGTTCGCCAAGACCGGCGTCCGTGACCGCGCTCAGGCCGTCACCTACGCCTACGAGCACGGGCTCACATGACACATCACCCGCCAGCCGGAACCGGCCGTGGCGGCCGCGGTCCCGCGGCCGTGGCACCATGCGCCTCACGGGTGCCTTCAGTTGCACTTTACGTACCTTCCGCATGGACATAACGGGCATTTCCGGCGGAAAAGTGGTCGCCAGGTACGTAAAGTGAGATCCAGCGCTCTCGGGCGGCGCCGCCGGTGGACTATGACAACGGTTTTCCCGTGGCGCGGGCGCCGAGGATGATGCCCAGCGCGGCGGCGGCCACCGCGCCGACGGCGGCTTTGAAGGAGTTGGACTGGAGGAAGCCGGGCTGTTCGGCGATCTCGTAGGTCTGGTAGGTGTCGCGGTCGACTAGGGCGGTGACCAGGTAGCCGCCGTCGTCGGCCTGGCGGTACATCACGACGGGGGCCTTGTCGTCGTCGGGCACCATGGCGTAGTACTGCCGGCCGTTTGTCTGGGGCGCTTCGACCGGCTTGCCCGCCGTCTGGCCGATGGCCGCGATCGCGCGGGCGGCCGACTCGGCCTGCGGACGCGTCAGTTCATGCAGCGCGTCGATCGCAGCCGGCGTCATGCGTACGTTCGCCTGCCCGTTCTCGGTGGGCAATGTCGCGGTCACCCCTCCAGCGTATGTCCGGGTGCCCTGATAAGTCATGGGGGGCATTCTCAGTAACTCCCATCCTCGCCGAGGTAGTCCGAAATGACTGATTCAGCCTCTTCGGCGTTCTCTTCCTCCTCTGGTGTATCGGCAGCCTCGCTGGTGCGCAGCAGCGCGTCCGCGGACGCCTTGGCGGCGGTTTCTATCAGGGCGTGCATCGTCATGATGCCCGCGAAAAGGTCCGGCCAAGACTCGCTGTCGATCCGGGTGGCGAGATCGTCTATCGCGGCGAGTTGCGCTTGGATTTCGGGGGTCTGGGGGAGGAAGGCACGAACCCGGTCGAGGATGTCCTTCGTCTCGCTGAAGCCGTTGCGCGCCTGATTGATCAGGTCCGAGCCGATGTTGATCGTCGTGCTGACCGTCTGGCGCAGCTGGGCGATCTCGTGCGTCTGTTCCTCGATCCTGCTGGACAGGCGCTCGAACTCGAAGCCGCCGACGCGCAGCCGCTGGGCGTCGGGAATCAGCAGGATCGCGACCGCGGCGAGCACGTAGACGAAGTCGGTGACGTCGGGAAGGCTGCACGTCTGGGTGGTCGTCGGCCTCTGGCCCGCCGGGCCGGTGACCGTGACGACCTGGCAGGCGATGTGCTCGTCCGTGAACAGCCAGTACGAGAACACCGCCAGCGCGCCGAGGACCAGGGCGAGCGCCAGGGACCAGCGGATGGCGCGGGTGGACTCTACCCATGAGGCGGCGCTGTCTGTGTTCCTGGCGGCTGGATCGGAAGTCACCCTGCCTATCTTGGCGAGCCGCGGCCCCCGGCGGGGCTAGTTCGCGAGCCGAGTTCGCGTCAGCCGGCTGGGCGTAACGTGTGGGCGTGGATGTCATCGGCGTTCCGTATCACCTTGACGAGTACCTTCCGGAGCTTGACTTCCCGCTGAGACCTGACGCGGTGGTCACCGCGGAGCTGCCAACCGGTGACGTGTGGGAACGGATGGCATTCCTGTATGGGCAAGTGGCACGCGCGGTGGCCGAGAGACCAGCCGGCAGCCCTCCGGTGGTGCAGTCCGGAGACTGCACCACCTCGCTCGGCACCGTGGCCGGGCTGCGGAGCGCGGGCAACGATCCCGGGATCGTCTGGTTCGACGCGCACGGCGACGTGCAGACCCCGGAGACGACCGCGTCCGGATACGTGGGCGGCTTCCCGCTCCGGCTGCTCGCGGGCTACCGGCCCGAGCTGATCGCTGACCGGCTAGGGCTGCGGCCCGTCGCCGAACACCGGATCCTCCTCGCCGGGGCACGCGACCTGGACCCGCCCGAGGTGACCTACCTGGCGGCGGCCCGGATCCGCCGCTGCGGGGTGCCCGACCTGACCGCGGGCCTGCTCCCGGAAGGACCGCTCTACGTGCACGTCGACCTGGATGTGATCGACAGCGCCGCGCTGCCGGGGCTGCGGTACCCGGCGCCGGGCGGCCCGGCGCCCGAGCAGATCGCCGACGCGCTTCGCATGATCCTGGGCACCGGACGGGTCGCCGCCGTCGGCATCGCCTGCACCTGGTATCCGGGTCACGCGGCCGCTCAGCGGGTGGCGGCGTATCTGGAGCACGCGCTCGGCGGCGCGGGCCGTGCATGAGCGTTCCCGCCCCGGCGTGGGTAGTGGCCGGGCCGCCCGGCGCCGGCAAGAGCACGGTCGCCCGGCTCCTGCTCGCGTCCCTCACGCCGGTGCCCGCGCTGCTAGACAAGGACACGATGTACGGGTCGTTCGTGGCGGCGACGCTCACGGCGGCCGGCCGGCCGCCCGGTGAGCGCGAAGGCCCGTGGTACGACGAGCACATCAAGGTCCACGAGTACGCGGGGATGACGGCCACCGCCCGCGAGATCCGCGCGCACGGCTGCCCTGTCCTGCTGTCGGGGCCGTTCACCCGGCAGATCCACGACGCCGACCGCTGGCGGTCATGGGTGGCCGAGCTCGGCGGCGGGACGGTGCGCCTTGTCTGGGTCCGGTCGGACGCGGCCACCCTGCGGCACCGGCTCATCGCCCGGGGATCGGGCCGGGACACGGCCAAGCTCGCGGACTTCGGCACGTTCACGGCGCGCATGCGGCTCGACGACAGGCCCGCCGCCCCGCACGTCGTCGTGGACAACCGCCTCACGGCGGCCCTGACGCTGCCGGAACAGGTCGCCAGCCTGGCCGGTCAGAGCGAGCCCTGAACGTACGTGACGCTCGCCGCCGCCGACCAGTCCGGGACCGCCATCGCGGAAGGCTCGGTTCCCCCAGGCGGCGTGACGTAATGCTTGCCGGACAGCCGGATGATGACCGCACCGCCCAGGATGAGCCGGTCTTTGGAACCGAGGAAGGTTTCCTTGTTGGGCGTGAGCGGCCGTGGCTCGTGGAAGCCGCCCGACCCCGCCCAGCGTTCCACCTTGGTGCCGTTGCTGCTGGCCAGGTCGATCGCTACCATGCGCCGGGTCTTCCCGTGCACATCCTCGATCCGCATGAGGAGATGCTTCCGGCTGACCTGCAGGACAGCGGGATTCTGCCCCATCGCCAGGTTGATGCCTTTGAGCTCGGTGCCCCGCCCCACGATCACCGGGCTGTTCACCTCGAGCGGGAACCGCATGATCTCTTCCCGGGTTTCGCGGTGTTCCACCACGGCCTCGTAAAGCGGATCGCGCGGCCCCAGCCCGATCAGCCGCTGGTTGCACGAAGGGCACAAGGCCCGCCCGTTCGGGGTCACGGCCGGCCAGATGAGCAGCTGATCCTGCCACTGCGCGGCCTGCACGCACAGTGTGTTAGCGCATTTCCACCGCGTCCCGAGGATCTTGCGGTGCCGCGGGTTCTTGGAGTCAAGCCTGGTCCGCCACAGGCCCTTGACCTCGATCGCTTGCGATACCGTCTGGGCGCTGCGCGGTACGATATCGAGCGGTTCTATCCGCACCAGGCCGTCCGTCGTGCTCCAGCAGTGGAACTTCTCGGGCGAACTCTCGATCCACGGATGATCTACCCGGTGGTCGACGTAATGGTCGCGCGACAGGACGTGGAGGCCGCGCTCCAGCGCTAGCTCGAGGATCAAGGAGTCCGCCACGGGGCGCGTCGCCAGCTCGCCGGTATCGCGGAGCCGCAGGTATTCGGTCCCGTTGTCCAGCGCGCGCAGCAAGGACTCGTCGGCCACGAGCGTGAACCGCGTGTCGCTGCCGTGCAGCTCCCGCCAGGCGTCGAGAACCAGGTCGAGCCGGTGCCACAGCGGCATCCGCTGGCCTACCGGCGGCAGCTGAGGTGACCAGCACACGTTGGAGACGTCGACGACCGCGTCCCAACTGTCCATTGCAGAATCGTAGCGACGCACCCGGTGGCGGTGTCACCTGTGCCATAGACAGGCGCCACCTTCCGTTCGGACGCTTGGCTGTTAGGAATTGCCGGAGTCAGCCGAGCAGCTCGCGGACGCGCGGGATCACCTGCTGGCCGTACAGATCCACGTTGGTCATGAGCTGCTCGTGGGTCAGGCCCGGCAGCCCGTACTTCAGGTCGAACCGGGTGGCGCCGAGGGCGCGGACGTTGACGGCGATCTTCCGCGCGACGGTCTCGGGTGAACCGACGTACAGCGCGCCGTGCGGCCCGGTTTCCCGGTCGAACGACTCCTCGCTGGGAACCGAGAAGCCGCGTTCGGGGGCCATGACCGTGATGATGTCCCGCCAGTGTGGCCAGAACTCCGCCTTGGCCTGCTCATCGGTGGCGGCGACGTGTCCCGGCGAGTGCACGAGGATCGGCAGCGGCGGCTGGCCGAACTTCTCCAGGCTCCGCTGGAACAGCTCCGAGTACCCGGCGAACCGGGCCGGCGGCCCGCCGATGATGGCCAGCGCCAGGCCGAACCCGAGACGAGCCGCGCGGATCACCGACTGCGGGTTGCCGCCGACCCCGATCCATGTCGGGAAGGGGCCGGACTCGGTGTGCGGCACCACATCCTGGTTCAGCAGCGGCGCGCGGGTCTTTCCTGCCCAGGTGACTGGGCCGCCCTTGAGCAGCTCGGCGAATAGTGTGGCCTTCTCGTCGAAGAGCTGCTCGTAATCGGCGAGGTCATAGCCGAACAGCGGGAACGAGTCGATACTCGACCCCCGGCCGAGGATGACTTCGGCCCGGCCGCCGGAAATCGCGTTCAGGGTGGCGTAGCGCTGGAACACCCGGACCGGGTCATCCGAGCTGAGCACCGTTACAGCGGATCCCAGGCGGATCTTCTCGGTGCGGGCCGCGATCGCGGCGAGCACCACGTCCCCGGCCGGCATCGGGAAGTACTCCGTGTGATGCTCGCCGATCCCGAAGAAGTCCACGCCGGCCCGCTCGGCCAGGACACCCTCTTCGACGACATTGCGGATTGTGTGGGCGTGGGATAGTGGCTTGCCGTCGGAGTCGCCGTTGCGGTCGCCGAAGGTGTCCAGCCCGAAGGTGTAGGTCATGGCGCTTATCCCTCAGTACCCGACCGCCTGGCGGATGAGGACGATGTGGATGCGGCCGGGGAGTTCGGAATGAATCTCGAGGATCTTCCCGACCGAGCTGTGCTGCCCGTAGGCGACGACCGCCCGGGCGTCTTCCAGCACGAGGCTGTGGGAGTAGACCCGCTCCCGCGCCGCCTCCAGGGTGGGCACGAGCTTCTGCGCCCCGACGACGAAGATCACGTTCGCGGCGCCCCACGCGTACGAAGCAAGCTGGCTGCCCGAGGCCGACGCGATGACCAGGGTTCCGTCGCGGGTGACCGCGTGTACGCTGCCGAGGGCGTAGTCCGGCTGGCCGCCGATCGCCTTCATCTCCCGCAGCTGGGTCGCGAAGTCCAGCCCGGCCATCCTGGCGCGCGCCGAGTCGTAGTGCCCGTTCTCGTTGATGGCGTCCGCGATGCCCGTCTCGGCCAGCGTCACCGAGGTGTTGGTCATCACCGACGAGCCGCGCGGGACGCGGGCGAGGACCGCCTGGCGCGCGGCGTCGAGGTCGTCGACGACCTCGACGCTGAAACCGTGCTCTTCCAGCGCGGTGACGGTCGCCGCGAGCATGTGCTCGTCGGGCAGCGTAGTGAAGCGGCCGGGGGTTGTGGTAGTGGTCACTGGCTGGTCCTTCCCTTGCGGATGTACGACGTCGGACGCATAAGCGGACTTTACCCCGGTTATATTCCCGTCGCCCGGCCGTAGAGTGGGCGCATGAGCCAGCCCGTGACCTGGGGAGCGCCGGATGCCGAGCGTGCCGAGCGTGCCGACGCCGCGCGCAACCGGCGGCTCCTGCTCGCCACGGCCCGCGAGATGCTCGCCGAACAGGAAGCGGACAAGCTGACCATGGACGCGCTGGCTGAGCGCGCTGGCCTGGGGAAGGGCACGGTGTTCCGCCGGTTCCGCAGTCGGGCCGGGATCTTCCAGGCGCTGCTGGACGACGACGAGCGGGCCTTCCAGGAGCGGGTTCTCGCCGGGCGGCCGCCACTAGGTCCCGGCGCCCCGGCGCTTGACCGGCTGATCGCCTACGGCCGCGCCAGGACCGACTTCCTGATCAGCCACCGCGAGATCGCACGGGGCGCGCTTGACGGCAGGGAGACAGTGCCGGCGGGATCGCAGTCGCCCATGTCGCGAGAACACATCCGGTTCCTGCTCGGCCAGCTGAGCCTCGGCGCTGGCGACCTGGACGTGCTGGCTACCCAGCTCACCGCGGCCCTGGATGGCCCGCCGCTGCTCTACGTGTCGTCGGACACCCTCACGCGGGCCGCGCCGCGAGTCTCGGACCGTCTCGGCCGCGGCTGGGAGGAACTGGTCAGGCGGGTGTGCGCCGTCCGATGATTCAGGTGATCGTGCTCAACGGCGGCTCCAGCTCGGGAAAGTCCCGGATCGCCCGGTGCCTGCAGGCGATCCTGCCCGATCCGTGGCTCTCACTGAGCGTGGACACCCTGGTTGAGGCGATGCCCGTGTCCGCGAAGACGATCGACTTCGCCCCGGACGGCGAGGTCATCATCGGCCCGCAGTTCCGCGGGCTGGAGGCCGCGTGGATGGCGGGGATCGCCGCGATGGCGCGTGCTGGTGCCCGGATCATCATCGATGACGTTTTCCTCGGCGGCGCGGCATCCCAGCACCGGTGGCGGCACGCGCTGGGCACGCTCGATGTGCTGTGGGTCGGCGTCCTGTGTGACAGCGCCGTGGCCCAGGCCCGCGAGATCGCGCGCGGCGACCGGATCGCCGGGATGGCCGCGTCTCAGGCGGACGTTGTCCACCAGGGTGTCGGCTATGACCTGCAGGTGGACACGACGCATACCGAGACCCTGGAGTGCGCGCGAGCCATCGCCGCACGCGTGCAGTGACCGTCGTCACCCTGGTTTGGCCGCGGGTGAGGACGGTATATTAGGTTTGCCTAACCTAAACTGAGGGCTCCAGCCGAGGAACCCCGACCCGATCAGCCAAATGGAGGCTTCGTGCTCGCCACGCTCGTGATCTTCCTGCGTGAGGGAGTTGAGGCGAGCATGATCGTCGCGATCTTGCTCGCCTACCTGAACCGACTGGGTCGGCGCGAGCATTTCCGTGACGTGTTCCTCGGTGTGGGTGCCGCGCTGCTGCTGGCCACCGGGGCCGGCGTGGTCATCTACACGACCGTTCGCAACTACGACGGCACGCGCGGCCAGACGATCTTCGAGACCGTCACCTACCTGCTAGCGGCCGGCGTGCTCACCTACATGACGTTCTGGATGCGCAATCACGCCAGGTCGCTGTCCAAGGAACTGCGGGCCAGGACCGAAGCGGCGCTGGACGGCAAGGCCAGGTGGGGCCTGGCGCTGCTGTCGTTCCAGGCGGTCGGCCGGGAAGGGGTGGAGACCGTGATCTTCACCCTGGCTATCATCTTCTCCACCTCGGCCGCCAGCGCCCTGAGCGGAGCGTTGATCGGCCTGGCCGGGTCGCTGGTGATCGCGTTCGTCATCTACCGGCTAGGACACAAGCTCAACCTGTCCAAGTTCTTCACCGTCATCGGCGTCCTGCTGATGGTCTTCGCGGCGGGCCTGCTGGCCGATGCCGTCCAGAACCTCCAGGAACTCGGCTGGCTGCCCGTGCTCAACCTGCCCATGTGGCACACGGACCAGCTGCTGTCGCAAGACAGCGCGCTCGGTGACGTCCTGCACAGTTTCTTCGGCTACAGCGACGCGCCTACTCCGCTGCAGCTTCTGGTCTACGTCGCCTACCTGGCGATCGTCATCGCCGCCTACCTGGGCCTGGGCACCGGGCTGCGCGCGCGCCGCCACGGCCCGCAGGCCAAGACCTCCGAGGCGTAATCACCAACGCCGTCACGGGATCACCGAGGCGGGCCCGGGCGCCGGGTGCGCGGACAGCAGCACCGGCGGCCGCGGCCGCTGGCTGAAGTCGAAGTCCGCGGCCAGGTTTCCCAGGACCGCCAGGGATTCCCGTACATCCGGCCGCGGGTCGGGCCGCCCGTCGGTCCGCGGGTCGAGCCGAGCGCCGCCCAGGAAGTCGTCCTCGATGAACTTGTTGTAGGCGTCGAACGACAGCACCTGGTGGTCCACCGCGCCCGCGCGCGCGTAGGGGCTGATCACCAGCGACGGCACCCGCAGCCCGTACCCGTTGGCGTCCGCGTCCGGCGGCACCACGTGGTCGTAGAACCCGCCCCAGTCATCCCAGGTCAGGAAGATCGCCGTCGAGTCCCAGGCCGGCCCGCGCATGATCGTGTTGATCAGGTTCGTCACGTACGCCTGACCGGTGGCCAGGTTCGCCGGCGGGTGGTCGCTGTCCGGCTGCGAGGGCGCGATCCACGACACCGCCGGCAGCGTCCCCTGCGCGGCAGCCGTGTAGAAATGCGCCAGGTTCTGGATGTCGCCGAGCTGCCCGTCGGTCTTGACGTCGGTGAATGACGGCAGCGGGTTCCAGATCGACGGCGTCCGCGCGCCCTGGGCGACCGGCGCGCAGCCGGCGGCGGTCTCGTCGGGGTTGTCGTCACAGTCCGGCTGAACCCCCTGCTGCACGTAATAGGCCCAGGAGACGTGATCCTTGTGCAGCAGGTAGGTCAGGTCCGTCCACGAATAGACGCCGAGCTGCTGGCCTTCGCCGCCGCTGCCGAGCAGCGCCTGCCGCTGCGCCGGGGTCAGCGCCCCCAGGCACGCCGAGGCCGCCGCGATCACCTTCGGGCTGGTGAGGTTCGCCTTCCGCAGCGACTTGACCCCCTGCGCTCGCAGGCAAGCCACGAAGCTGGCGGGCAGGTTCCGCAGCCGTACTCGCCCCCGGGCCTGCGCCTGCGCCGGGTCGCTGACACAGCTATCCGGGTTCGCGGAACTGCACTGCGCCGACCAGTTGCTGACCAGGTACAGATGGGAAGGCAGGCTCCACGAGTCGACCGGCTCGAACATATGGTCGGTCAGCACGTAGTGGTGCGCGTACGTCCAGTAGTTGGGAATCTCCCGCGCGTCGTGGTAGCCCATCACGTCGGGCGTGCTGCCCGGCAGGCACACCGTAGTCGGCGGGTTCGTCGCCGAACACCCCCGGCTCACCGTCTTCTCCGCCGCCTTGACGAAGCCGTCCATCTTGCCGCCGTCGATGTCCGTGATCGCGTCGGTGAGGCTATGCCCGGCCCCGCCGTTCACCAGGCTCGGGTCGTGGTAGGGCTTGTCGCAGCCGCCGGTCCGCGGGTCCGGCACGCAGACCGTGAACTGCCCGTTCTTCGCGGGGATGCCGTCGGCCCCCGGGTACGTGCCGAAGAACGAGTCGAACGACCTGTTCTCCTGCATGATGATCACGACGTGCTTGATCTTGTGGATGCCGGTTTCGGCCTGGGCTCCGGCGGAGCCAGCCGAGGAAGAAGGCGCCGCGGACGGCGCTGACGAGGTGCAGGACGCGACCAGCGAAGCGGCGGTCACGATAGCCGCGGTCCACGCGGCGAGGCGTATCCGGCCCATGACAGCAAAAATGTGCTGTCCGGCTGACACGCGCCAATGAACTCCCTGGGAGAAGCCGGGAGATTGGGTGAGTGTTCGCCGAGAACCGAAAATGTCGTAGGCCACGTATACGTTCTCCCCGTGGACGTCGCTTACCGGTACCAAACCGCATCCGCGCTAGCGGGCGCCGAACTGCTCCTCGCGACCAGCGGCGGGGTGACCGAGGCCGGTCCCGCGCTGCACCCCTATTTCTTCCGCGGCTTCCTCACCGAGCCTGGTCCGGCCGCGCAAGCGCTGCTCGCGACCGCCGCGGTGGCCCGTGCGCGCTACTTCGATCCGAACCTGCTCGCGTCGCTCGCCGCCGATCCCGTGGCGACGAGCAACACCGACCGGCTCCGTTTCGAGTCGTTCTCCGCCTGCTGCGGCGTGCACGCGCGCCTCGACCTGCTGCCGGAAGCGCTGGACGGGGAACCGGTCACGTCCGGAACGACCAACGTCGACTTCAATCCCGGCATGCGCGCGGCCCTCGCCGGGGTGGTCGCGGGCGGCGGTCCCATGCTCCTGCGGGTCGGCTCCGACGAGGTCACCGTGACCACTGAGACCACGTCAGTGACCGAGCGCAAAGTCGAGCTCCCCGCCCGCTGGGTCAAGGGCTTCGGGGAGGTCCAGGCCCTGGCACAGCGAATGTGCCCGGTCGCCGCCATCGACGGTGCCGAGGCGACCCGGTTCCTCGGCTCGCTGCCCCG
>Ga0306926_10007343_pt1 | contig 11934 bp, 10 predicted proteins | sample flu12Cox44000178_FD_203759 | JGI IMG/M metagenome (GOLD analysis project Ga0306926, IMG submission 203759) | Lab enrichment of tropical soil microbial communities from Luquillo Experimental Forest, Puerto Rico - flux8day.12C.oxic.44.000.178 (v2)... | ecosystem: Environmental > Terrestrial >...
TGGTGGCGGACATGGTAGCCGGTGACCCGACCCTGGTGGATCCGACACCCTTCCGCCTCTCGCGCTTCACCGACGGCTCAAACCCGCTGCCGCACCCGCTGGCGAGCTGATGTGACCGAGGCGGGCCGAGTGAATATCAGGAGCACGATATTATGATCACCGCGATCGTTCAGTATCGGCTGCCGCCGAGCATCGGCCAAGCCGCCTGCGCCGAGCATTTCCGCAGGATTGCCCCCGGCTTTCGCGATGTGCCGGGGCTGATTCGCAAGCAGTTCATCTATGCTGAGGATGGCTGGGCGGGTGGCGTCTATCTCTGGCAGAGCCGCGCCCACGCCGAAGCCTTCTACTCCGGCCCCTGGCTCACGGGTATCCGCGAGCGCTTCGGCATGGACCCCGAAATCCGCTACTTCCACACCGCCGCGGTCACCGACAATTCCGTCGACGCTGTGCTGCTGCCCACCGCGGCGGAGTAAACTGGCCGTCGTCGCCGGCATCGGCTTGCTTTAGCCAGTTGACGCCTATATAAGGCGCGGCTCCAACGGATATTGAAATGCCTAAGCTCAAAACGAAGAGCGGTGCCAAGAAGCGCTTTGGCCGTACCGCGTCCGGCAAGATCACGATGAATGTCGCGCACAAGCGCCATCGTCTGATCAGCAAGCCCAAGCAGATGAAGCGCAAGGCGCGCGGCAAGGTTACCCTCCAGCCGGGCGACGCCAAGCTCGTCTTGACCTACATGCCCTATCTGCGAGGCTGAGCCATGGCCCGGGTCAAGCGCGGGACGACGACCCACGCCCGCCACAAGAAGATTCTCGATCTGGCCAAGGGCTACCGCGGCCGCGGCAGCACCGCCTACCGCATCGCGATCGAAAAAGTCGAAAAGGCGCTGCGCTACGCCTATCGCGATCGGCGCAATCGCAAGCGCGACTTCCGCGCCTTGTGGATCCAGCGGATCAACGCCGGCGCGCGAGAACACGGCCTGACCTACTCGCAGTTCATGCATGGGATCAAGCTGGCCGGCCTCGATCTCGACCGCAAGGTGCTGTCCGATATCGCGATCCGCGAGCCCGAAGCGTTCCAGGCGATCGCGGTTACGGCGCGGGCGGCGCTGGGCGCTGCACCAATCACCGCGGCCGCCGAGTGATGACTTCCCGGATCCGGCGATTTAGCGGCGGTTACGAACGCTAATTCGCGGCGTACCGGCGTTAAATCGAGGAGGGGCCGCATCGATCGGCCCTTTTTTGTTGCAGGATTTGCTTATGGAAAATCTCGGCGAGGTGGTGAAGGAGATTGCGACCGCGATATCCCCGGCAGCGCTCGAAACAATCCGCGTCAAGGTACTCGGCCGGCGTGGTTCGTTGACTCTGGCGATGCGAGAGCTCGGCAAGCTCAATCCGGAGGAGCGGCGGCGCGCCGGGGCCGCGTTGAACCTCGCAAAGGATGAGATTACGGCGGCACTCGCTGAGGCGACAGCACGGCTCGGCCGCTCTGCACTCGAGGAACAACTCGCCCAAGAGCGTGCCGATGTCACCCTCCCTGTGCCGTTCGCCAGAACGGGGCGTATCCAGCCGATCAGCCAGACCATCGACGAAATCGTTGCGATCTTTGGCGAGATGGGGTTCGCATTCGCCGAAGGGCCGCATATCGAGGAAGATTTCTACAACTTTACCGCCCTCAACATTCCGCCCGAGCACCCGGCGCGACAGGAGCACGACACGTTTTACCTGCCGGAGCGGCCGGACGGCACAAGGCTCGTGCTGCGCACTCACACCTCAACGGTGCAGATCCGCACGATGCTGGCACAAGAGCCGCCGATCCGCATTATCGTGCCCGGGCGAACTTTCCGCTGCGACCACGACGCGACACATTCGCCGATGTTTCATCAGGTCGAAGGGCTGGTCATCGACCGGTCGACCCATATGGGGCATCTGAAGGGCTGCCTGATCGAGTTCCTGCGCGCTTATTTGGGGCTCGACGACCTGCCGGTCCGCTTTCGCCCGAGCTACTTCCCGTTTACGGAGCCCTCGGCCGAGGTCGATATCGGTTGCTCGCGCAAAGGCGGCGAGCTGAAGATCGGCGCTGGCGGCGAGTGGCTCGAAATCCTCGGCAGCGGCATGGTCCACCCACAGGTGCTGAAGAACTGCGGCATCGACCCGGCGGAGTATCAGGGCTTTGCGTTCGGCATGGGGATCGAGCGCATTGCGATGCTGAAATATGGCATCCCCGATGTGCGGGCCTTCTACGAGTCGGATTTGCGCTGGCTGCGGCATTACGGGTTTTTGCCGCTCGACATCCCCTCGCTCGTTCGCGGCCCGCTCTTGGGAGGTGCCGCGGCGTGAAGACGACCATCGGCTGGCTCAAGACCCATCTCGACACCGACGCCCCGCTCGGTACAATCGTCGACCGGCTCGTCATGCTCGGCCACGACGTCGAAGGCGTCGAGAATCGGGCGGAGGCACTCGCGCCCTTCACCATAGCGTCGGTCCTGTCGGCCGAACGTCATCCCAACGCCGACCGGCTTAAGGTCTGCCTCGTCGACACTGGTCAGGGACAGGTCCAGGTCGTCTGCGGTGCGCCCAACGCCCATACCGGAATGAGGGGCGTGTTTGCGCCGGCCGGTACCGTCATTCCGCGCACCGGCTCCATATTGCGGGAGACCGTGATCCGCGGTGTCGCCTCGCGCGGCATGCTGTGCTCGGCCTATGAGCTTTGTCTCGGCGAGGATCACGAAGGGATCATCGAATTGCCGGAGGACGCGCCGGTCGGGGCGCAATATGCGAGCTATGCCGGGCTCGGGGATACCGTCCTCGACATCAAGGTGACGCCGAACCGCGCCGACTGCCTAGGCGTGCGCGGCGTCGCCCGCGATCTAGCGGCTTCCAGGCTTGGGAGTCTGAAGCCGCTCGACGCGACCCCGGTTCCGGGCTGCTTTCGTTCGCCGATCGGCATCCATGTAGAAGACCGCTCGGCGTGTCCGCTGTTCCTCGGGCGGCATCTGCGCGGCGTTCGCAACGCGCCGAGCCCCGATTGGCTGCGCCGCCGGCTCGAGGCGATCGGGCTGCGGCCGATTTCGGCGCTCGTCGACATCACCAATTTCCTGACCTTCGACGTAAACCGGCCGCTCCACGTCTTCGACGTCGGTCGCCTCGCGGGCGATTTGACCGTGCGCTTCGCGCGGCATGGCGAGACCTTGCCCGCCCTCAACGGTCAGGAATACGCGCTCGATGCCGAAATGACCGCAATTGCCGACGAGGCCGGGGTGCAGAGCCTCGGCGGCGTGATCGGCGGCGAGGCCACCGGCTGCACCGAGGCGACTACTGAGGTTTTGATCGAGGCGGCACTGTTCGACCCGGTGCGCACCGCGGCGACCGGCCGTAAGCTCAATATCTCGAGCGACGCGCGCTATCGTTTCGAGCGTGGGCTCGACCCGGCCTTCGTCAGGGACGGGCTTGAAATCGCCACCCGCCTGATGCTCGACCTCTGCGGTGGCCAGGCGTCCGAGATCGTGACGGCCGGTGCTGTCCCGGATTGGCGACGCCGCTATGCGCTGCGTCTCGAGCGGCCGGCGACCCTCGGCGGGCTCGACGTGCCGCCGGGGGAGAGTGCAGCGATCCTGACCGCGCTCGGCTTTGCGGTCGAGCGCCTGGCGGACGGAGACCTCGTGGCCGAGCCGCCTTCCTGGCGCGGCGACATCGAGGGCGAAGCCGATCTCGTCGAGGAAGTCCTCAGGGTCAAGGGATACGACCAGATCGCGGCGGTGCCGCTCGACCGCGATACGGCGTTGGCGCGTCCGTCTCTGACCCCGGCGCAACGACGCGCGGAACTCGTACGTCGTACGCTGGCCGCCCGCGGCCTAATCGAGGCAGTGACGTTCTCGTTCATCTCGACGCGCGAGGCCGAGCTGTTCGGCGGCGCGAAGCCGGAGTTGCGGCTTGTCAACCCGATCAGCGCCGATCTCGACGCAATGCGGCCTTCGCTGCTGCCCGGGCTCGTGTCGGCCGCCCGGCGGAACGCCGATCGCGGGTATCCTGACGCGGCATTGTTCGAGGTCGGTGCGCTCTATCGCGACGATACGCCGGCCGGCCAAGCCCTGGCGGCGGCTGGGGTGCGCGCCGGGCATACCGGCCCCAAACACTGGCGCGAGAAGGGACGCGAGGTAGATCTATACGACGTCAAGAGCGATGCGCTTGCCGCACTCGCTGCGATGGGAGCCCCCGCCGACAGCATCCAGGCCTCGGCAGATCCACCCGGCTGGTACCATCCCGGGCGGGCCGGCAGTCTGCGGCTAGGGCCGAAGCTGCTCGGCGCCTTTGGCGAATTGCATCCGGCTGTCATCGAGGCGCTTGATGCGCGGGCGCCGCTCGCCGGCTTCGAGGTTTTTCTCGACGCGGTGCCCGAGCCGCGCTTGAGCCGCGCCAAGCCACCAGTGCATCTCTCGGTGTTCCAGCCGATCGAGCGCGACTTCGCCTTTGTCGTCGACCGCGGGCTGCCAGCCGAGACGTTGTTGCGCGCCGCCCGCGGCATCGATCGCAAGCTCGTTAGCGAGATTCGGCTCTTCGACGTTTACGAAGGCGCCGAACTACCGCACGGAGTGAAGTCGCTCGCGATTACAGCGGTGCTGCAGCCGCAGGAGCGCACCCTGACCGACGCCGAGATCGAAGACTTCTCGAAGCGGCTGATCGCGCAGGTCGAAAAGGCCACCGGCGGACAGCTCCGCGGCTGACCGAAGCGAACCCTCCCGGCAGCTCGGTTGCCACCCTGTTACCGGGCGGAAAACAGGGCAAAAATTTAATCCACGACCGTTTCATCGCCAATTTGACAATCAAATCTTAACGCTACGTGTTTAGCCCGGGGCAACAAACAGGGTGTGTTTTGCGGCTATCAGGGGAAGAGCAGGGTGGCCGAAACGGCGCGGTCGGCGCCGCCGTGCAGTGCCCCTTAGCGATCCTTTCACACGGTACGCGGCAATCTTGGCGCGAAGATGACCGCGTGCCTCAGGCGAACCAGCAGCGGGAACGGGGCGACGTGGAGGCTACGATCCCTTCGGGCGCCAGGCGGCGGCTTCGCGGGCTATTCGAACGGCTATCTCCGGCGGCAGCGCGCGCGCAAGCGAACCACGTCGGGCACGCGCAATCGCCGCTTCCATCGTGTAACCTGCCGCCTCGAACAGGTTGGTCTCAATCGCGCGGTGGAAGAGGGCCCTTTCGAGATTTTGCGGCAGCTGATCGCCGCCGATCTCATAGAGCTCGGCCAGCCGCTGGTGTGAAAAAGGGTCGCTATGATCGGCACCACGCTTGAACCACCTTACCGCCTCGACGCGATCCATCCCGGTCCCGATACCGTCCCAGTAGAGACGGCCTTCATCAGAAAATGCTGGGGCATATCCGCCTTCAGCGGCCTGCCGGTAGAGACGCAGCGCTTGCGCGTCATCCTTGGCGACGCCGATTGCGTTTTTGTATAGATCGCCGAGAGTGTCCTCGGCAGCCGGATAGCTCTTCTCCGCTGCGGCGCGAATGAGGGCCGCCGCCTCGTCCCGTTCATCCGCGCGAAGGAGTGCCCGCCCGAGCTGATAGCTAAGGCGCAGCTCCCCGGGCGCCGCCTCGGCCGCCGTTCGGCAGGCTGAAACCGCCTTCTCGGCATCGATATTGCTGAACGGCACCCCAGGCGCGCCTTTATGCGGATCGAACGGATCACCGGCCAACCGGTCGCACATCGAGCCGGGGTCGTCGGTGGTGGCGGTCACGTGTTCCTGACCGGGCCCAGTGTCGGCTTCGATCAGGAACAACGATGCTCGTTCGTCTTTCGACAAATCGCGCAAAGCTGCGATTTGCGCGTAAGCTACCGTGTCCACGGTAAGCAACGGCCATCTATCCCACAGCCGCGCGGTGGTGTCCGAGGAGGCAGTCAACACCCGCGTCCGGTCCGGGCTGAATGCGGCGCTGTTGACCCTCTGCGTATGCCCCTGCAGCACGGCGAGCGAGGCGCCGGTCGTCACATCCCATAGCCGCGCGGTGTTGTCCCAGGAGGCGGTCACCACCCGCGCCCCATCCGGGCTGAACGCGGCGCTGGCGACGGTTTGCGTGTGCCCCTGCAGCACGGCGAGCGAGGTGCCGGTCGCCACATCCCACAGCCGCGCGGTGTTGTCCCAAGAGGCGGTCACCACCCGCGCCCCGTCCGGGCTGAACGCAGCGCTGGTGACGGTCTGCGTGTGCCCCTGCAGCACGGCGAGCGAGGCGCCGGTCGCCACATCCCACAGCCGCGCGGTGTTGTCCCAGGAGGCGGTCACCACCCGCGCCCCATCCGGGCTGAACGCAGCGCTGGCGACGGTCTGCGTATGACCCTGCAGCACGGCGAGCGAGGCGCCGGTCGTCACATCCCACAGCCGCGCGGTGTTGTCCGAGCAGGCGGTCACGACCCACGCCCCGTCCGGGCTGAACGCAGCGCTGGTGAGCGTCTGCGTGTGCCCCTGCAGCACGGCGAGCGAGGCGCCGGTCGCCACATCCCACAGCCGCGCGGTGTTGTCCGAGCAGGCGGTCACCACCCGCGCCCCGTCCGGGCTGAATGCGGCGCTGAGCCTCTGCAGCACAGCGCGTTGTCGGTCACGGGAGCGGGCGTCCGCCAGCACAGAGACGGCAGGAAACCAGATAGGTCGATCCGGCGCGCTCAGATCGTCTGGCAGGGCGGCCATGGCGATCGCTTTAGCGGTCTCTAGGTGCTCGTCGCGGAGCGCCTCGCGTGCTCTCTCGGTCAGGAAACGCGACTGGTGCAGCTGCGCTTCGGCAAGGCGCTCGGCAAGCCGGTTCGCAGCAGCAGCCCGCTCCTTGGCAGCTTCGCGAGAGAGGCGGTCGCGCCGCTCTTGGCTCTCGTCGAGAAAACGCATCGCTATTGCGAAATCACCGCCATAACGCGCGGCCCACTGAGCTGTCGGGCGTTCGCGCGAGCGCCAATCCAGCGCGACGTCGAGATCGATGCCATCCAGGAATTCCGCTGTGCGGGCGCTCCACCGCTGTGCGCGGCGCTCATTATCGCGGTAGTGGTCCGCAGAGGCAGCCTCGACCTGTACCCAGTCTCTTAGCTTCTGCCACTGTCGGATCAGGCTCTCATGACTGATATCGAGGACGGTGTCTGGGGCCAGCGGCCGTTCCAGCGCCGGCATCAATAGGCTGCGGCCCAGCGCGCGGAACGGGTCGGCGGCCGCCGCGATTTCGTCGAGGGGTTTGCCCGTGACTTCAATGACCTCTGCGACCTCGGCGAGGCGGCGCACTGCACTCTCGCCTTCGCCCTCGGTCAGCAGGCAGAACAGGCGACGCGCGGTGTCGGCGCGTTCGGCAACATCGCGCGTGATTTCGGCGAAAATCTCATCGGCGTGGCGAGAGAGGCTGCCCTTGATGCCGCCCTCCGCGTCGTAGTCGTCGAGGTGCAAATGTGGGGCATTCGGGGCACGCGCTCTCGCTAGCTCCCATAGCCGCATCAGCGCGTGCTGCATCAGCGGCAGCTGATCCGGATCGGTGCCCATGTCGTTGACGATGCGAGACGCGGCTCGACCTTGCCGCCAAACACCTCGGCCGGTCCCTCGATCGCCGAGCGGATCTGGTCGCGCGATAGGCGCGGGCACAGATATTTGGCGTCGCTGACTGCCTCGGCCAGCCCGTCGAATTCGGCGCAGCGGCCGAGGAAGTCCGATCGCATGGTCACCACGACATAGATCGGAACCGAGTCCTGGTCTGCGCTCGCGAGCAGCAACGCGACAAAGGCTTCGGCCTCCTCGCGGCCGGCGAGGCTTCCATACCGGAACAGCTCCTCGAACTGATCTACCAGGACCAGCAAATTGCCGTTGTCCGGCAAAGGCCGCTCCCTCAGCTCTTCGATCAGCGACAGCGGCCCGCGTTCGAGCCCGGCGCGCCGCAGCGCGACATCGTCAGGAGTGTGGGGACCGCCGAGCGCCGCGATCACCGCAGCCGCAAGCTCAGTCATCGGATGGCCGCCCGGACGCAGGGTCGCAAATCGCCAAACCGGCCCGGCCGCGGCAAGCAGGCCGGTTTCGAGCGCTTCGAGCAGACCGGCGCGCACCAGCGAGGACTTGCCGCATCCCGAGCCACCGGTCACCACGAGTAGGCGGTGCCGCGCGAGGCGATCGACCATCGCGTCGACCTGCGCCTCGCGGCCGAAAAAGACATCGGCTTCGTAGCGTTCGAACGGCCGCAAACCCGGATAAGGGAGGAGCGCCCTGGCCGGCGACGGCGTCACAGTCTGAGCGCCTCCGAGAGCCGGGCCAACACCTCCGGCCCGATGCCGGTGCGACCGTCGATGATGACCATCTCCGGCAGATGAAACCCGAGCTCGGGCTTCGGCTCGGCAGGCACATCAATCACCCTTATTGAGCGGACCGGATCTTCGCGCCGGGAGGCCTGCTTGAGGAAGGCGCGCAACTGCGCACGTGCCCAGCCGGCATTGTCGGCATAGACCATGACCATCGCGTCGCACCCAATCAGGTTTTCCTCGAAATCCGTCCGCACCACCTCGGCCGGGCCGGCGCGCATCGTCTCTGCGCACGCGGCGCGATCGCCGATCGCAACACGAATCTCAGCCGCGATCTCGCGATGCCGCGGCTCGGTGTTGAGGAACACAAACGGCCGGCCGTCGGTCGCTCGGGGCTGCACTGGCGGAGGCGGGGGCGCCAGCGCCACCGCGACCGCGCTCTTAAAGGTTTCGAGCGAGGTCGCGTGCACCGTTTCGAGCTGCAACAACTCTCGGTGTCGTGGCCATTCGATGCCGGCGAGGTCCAGATCGGGGTTTCGCCATTGCAAGACATGCGGTGCCCGCCGCCTCGCGCACTCGTATTGCAGCCAGCCATATCCGTCCGGCACGTCCGACGGCCTTTTGCCCGGTAACGGTCCGAGCAGCTGCACAAACACCCGGCTGCGCGCGAGATCAGCGTCGAGCGCCGCCTCAAATTGTGCGCGCCCGAGCGGCAAACTGGACTGCGGCAACACCAAGACACCCTGCTGCTCGAGGTAGCGTCGCACTTCGAGCCGGCGGAATTCGAGGTCATCGGTCACTTCGGCGAGGAACGCCACACCGGCGCCGTTGTCGCCGTTCGCCCCCTTGCCCGTCAGCGGCCGCGTGGCGCGCTGAGTAGCCGCAGGTAACGGGCCACTCGCCATTACGTTGAGTTGTCGATGAATGTCGCGCGCGAGGTCTTCGACTTGGCGATAATATTGTATTTCGTCCTCGTCGGACATCGGCTTGGCGAAAGTGCGGGGTTTCTTGTCACCGTCAAGGTACCAGAACCGATGGTTGCGTCGGCCCGTTAACCCGTGGGGCAACACGGCATCGTCGGCAAGCGGGGCTCTTTCGACAACGAAAACGCGGCCGGCGAGATTATTAGCGAAATGCTGCGTAAAGAGATTTGCCTCGTCCCGGCACCACGTCGAGGCAAGATAGCCAGGGGACAGGATCGAGACAAAGACGCCCGTTTGTCGGAGCTTGGTTGTGATCTCTGTGGTTAGGGCATCGTTACCGTGAAGATTGTACTTGTCTTTCCAAAGAGTGAAATCCTCCTTCCGCCCAATCTCTCGCGCCAGACAGTTCTCAAGATGCCGAACGAGTGCGGCCACCCACCCGAGGGACTTGTCGGGCCCGGCGGCGTCGAATGGCTCGTCGTCGACGTGCGCGTAAGAAATAAAAATGTCCTGATCGTAGCCGGAGACGGACGCCATGTGCATGGCGGCGCAAAATAGCTCAGTATTTTATCCCGCAATGATGCACCGGATGGAGGCCGCCGCCAAAATGATTTTGAGAGACGATCGATCTTGGCTAGGCGAACCGGCCGGCGGCAAAGGGAGCGATGTCGATCGACGCAGGACGGCCGGTAACGAGATCGGCGACAATTTTGCCGGTCATCGGTGCGGCGGTCATGCCGACATGGCCGTGGCCAAAGGCATAGACGACGTCCGGCGAAGCCCGCGACGGGCCAAGCACGGGCAGCGAGTCGGGTAGGCTCGGCCGATGGCCCATCCACAGTGAGATGCGCTCTTCGGGGTAGGAGGCGGCGAGGCCGGGCAGCATCTTGCGTCCCTGCGCGAGCAGGATGCGGGCGCGCCGCCAATCGGGGGGTGCGGCGAGACCGGCGAGCTCGACGGTACCAGCAAAGCGCAGCCCGGTGTCCATCGGCGTTGCGACGAACTTGCCGTCGGCATCGGCCGTTGGGATGCGCGGCATGATCTCGGGATCGCGGACCATCAGGTGATACCCGCGCTCGGTTTCGAGCGGGACGCGGTCACCGAGTGCGACAGCGAGCGGCTTTGAGTGGGCACCGGCGCAGATAATAGCGGCATTGGCCGGCAGATCGCCGGCATCGGTTTGGACCGCCGCAAGCTGGCGGCCGTCGAGGCGAAACCCGTGCGCCCGCGCTTGTACCAGCTCGCCGCCCGAGCACAGGAAATGCTCGAGTAGGCGCTGGACCAGCCCGAGCGGGTTCGAGATATGCCCGTTCTCGCGCACGAGCACGCCGCGGACATAGTCGCGCGACAAAGCCGGTTCGAGCTGGCGCAGTTCGTCGGCTCGAATTCGTCGATCTCGACCCCATTTTCCCGCCGCAACTTCCAGGCGAGGTGATCCTTTCCCAGGCTTTCCGCCGAGCGATAGACATAGAGATGGCCGAGGCGGCGAACGAGATCCTCGGCGCCGGCGGCCCTGATCAGCGGCTGCAAGGCTTCGAGAGTCGGACCCACAAGCGGGCGCAAGGCGCGTGCCTGGGCATGCACCTTCTCGGGCGTCCCGGCGCGTATGAAACGAACGAGCCAGGGGGCGATCGCTGGCAGATAGCTCCACCTCAGTGACAACGGACCGAGCGGGTCGATGAGCCACCGCGGCACATTTCGGATCGTGCCGGGCATCGACACTGGCGTTACCGAGGAGCCGTTGAGGCAGCCGGCATTGCCAAACGAAGCGCCGTGGCCGGGCTCTCCTGCCTCGATCAGAAAGACGCTGTGGCCGTCGCGCTGCAGCCAACTCGCCGCACAAACTCCGACCATCCCGGCGCCGATCACACCAACCCGCTTTGCTCGGCTCTGCGGCATCTTCATACCCCCGATTCCGGCGAAGGCAATGTTACCTTAGGCTCGGTACACCGCTTGCACACAACAAACTGCGTTGCCTCGAAGCCCTGGAAACAAGGAGAGATCGGGATGGCCAGGTGGTGGATACAGATCGCGACCGGCTGCCTCATTACGGCGGCTGTGATCCCACGCGTCGAGCCATCTGCGGCTCAGACCCTGCGCATCGGGCTCGCCGAGGATCCGGACCTCCTCGACCCAACCCTCGCCCGCTCCTTTGTCGGCCGCGTCGTCTTCGCCTCTTTGTGCGACAAGCTCTTCGACATCGGACCCGAACTCGACATCGTGCCACAACTCGCCACCGAATGGCGATGGACGGACGGCAACACTGGGCTAGTGATCAAGCTTCGCCCGGGGGTTAAATTCCACGATGGCGAGCCTCTCGACGCTGCCGCGGTCAAGTTCAGCATCGAGCGTCATCTGACGATGCCGGGCTCGAACCGAAAAGGCGAGATCAGCGCGGTTACTGGGGTAGACATCATCGATGATCACACGGTGAAGCTCGTGCTGTCGGCACCGTTTGCGCCTCTCCTGGCACAGCTGACAGACCGGGCCGGGATGGTGATGTCGCCCAAAGCGGCGCTGGCAGCGGGTGAAAATTTCGGCTCCCATCCGGTTTGCGCAGGTCCGTTCAAATTTGTCGAGCGTGTCGCGCAAGACCGCATTGTCCTGGAGCGCTTCGGCGATTACTGGGGCAAGGACCAGATCAAGCTCGACCGCGTCGTCTATCTGCCAATTCCGGACTCGACCGTACGGCTCGCCAATCTCCGGTCCGGCGGGCTCGACATGATCGAGCGCGTCGCCGCAACCGATCTCGATA
>Ga0306926_10007345_pt1 | contig 11932 bp, 9 predicted proteins | sample flu12Cox44000178_FD_203759 | JGI IMG/M metagenome (GOLD analysis project Ga0306926, IMG submission 203759) | Lab enrichment of tropical soil microbial communities from Luquillo Experimental Forest, Puerto Rico - flux8day.12C.oxic.44.000.178 (v2)... | ecosystem: Environmental > Terrestrial > Soil...
CGCGTTCCCCGATTCCATGCAGGTGAGCCTTGCGGTAGCCATCGAAAATACGCGCACCACAGTCAACAATGTGCTTGCCTATATGCCCGGCAAAACCGACGAGTACGTTGTTCTCGGCGCGCACTACGATCATTTGGGCCGTGGCACTTTCGATTCTCTCGCGCCTTCGCAGATCGGGCAGATTCATCCCGGGGCCGACGACAACGCGTCCGGCACCGCCGGATTGCTGGAGCTCGCGAGGGTCTTGTCGCCGCTCAAGGGTCAACTCGATCGCGGGATTCTGTTTGCATCGTTCGCGGGTGAAGAATTGGGGCTGCTCGGCTCGGCGGCGTGGGTAAAGGATCCCACCAAACCTCTCGACAAGGCCGTCGCCATGCTCAATATGGACATGATCGGCCGCATCCGGGACAACAAGGTGTATGTCGGCGGCGTGGGCACGGGATCCGATTTCCAGAAAATACTCGAGCAGGCGCGCGGCGATTCTCCGCTGAAATTCGAGATTTCGCCGGGCGGCTATTCCTCGAGCGACCATACCTCGTTCGTGATGAAGCGCATTCCGGTGCTGTTCTTTTTCTCCGGACTGCACTCGGATTACCACAAGCCATCGGATACCTGGGATAAGATCAACTCCGGCTCCGCGGCGATGCTGGTGAACATTGTGGCGCGCGCGGCTGTCGAGCTGGCGTCGGAACCTGGGAAACCCACGTTCGTCGAAGTTATCGAGAATAATCCGCACGCCGGACTGCCCGTCAGCGGTAGCGGCGGTGGCGGATACGGCCCGTACTTTGGCTCCATTCCTGATTTCGGCCAAACCGAGAACGGCGTGAGATTTTCTGATGTGAAGCCGGGTTCTCCTGCGGCAAAAGCCGGCTTAAGAGCGGGTGACGTGCTGATCCAGTTCGCTTCCAAGCCCGTCAAGAACCTCTACGATTTCACGGATGCTCTGCGCAGCAGCAAGGTCGGCGATGTGGTTCCGGTCACCGTGCTGCGCGACGGCAAAGAGCTGAAGGTGGAGGTGAAGCTCGAACAGCGCAAGTGAGGTACGGAAAAACCAGAAGGCCAAAGGAAATTCATCCGGGGTGATCGTGAAAACCAGTAAAGGCGTGAGGTGTTGGTTCCTAGCTCTGGTCGTTATCGTCGAAATCTCTTTTTCGAAACCGCTTCAGGCGCAGGCGCAGGCGCAGGCGCAGGCGGCGGATTCGCTGCTGCTTCCGGAAGAGCGAAAACACCTCAAGAACGTCCGCCAGCTGACCTTCGGCGGGCAGAATGCCGAGGCGTACTTTTCAGCCGACGACCAACAGCTGATCTTCCAGCATCAGGGCGAAGGCGTGCCCTGCGATCAGATCTATACGATTCCGGTGGACACGCCGGACGGCAAGCCTGCAACTCCCAGGCTGGTTAGCACCGGGAAAGGCCGAACGACCTGCAGCTACTTTTTCCCCTCAGGCGACCGCATTCTTTTTTCTTCAACGCACGCCACGAGCCCAGAGTGCCCGCCGAAGCCCGACTATTCCCACGGATACGTTTGGCCGATTTATAGTTCCTACCAGATTTACGTCGCCAAGCTGGACGGCTCGGCTCTGGAGGGGTTATCTCCTGCGCGAGGCTACAACGCGGAATCCACCATTACCCGCGACGGCAAGCACATTGTTTTTACCTCCACGCGAAACGGCGACCTGGACATCTACACCATGGATGCCGATGGCGGCAATGTGAAGCAGCTTACGAATGAACTGGGCTACGATGGCGGCCCCTTCTGGTCGTACGACGGCACGAAGATTGTGTATCGCGCGGAACATCCGAAAACTCCGGAAGAAATCAAGGACTACAAAGATTTGTTCGCTGCGGGACTGATCCGTCCCGGGAATCTGGAAATTCGGGTGATGAACGCGGACGGCTCGAACAAGCGTCAGGTTACCCATAACGGCGCGGCAAATTTCGCCCCGTACTGGCTGCCCGACGGGAAGCGCATCATTTTCGCTTCCAATCAAGCGGACCCGCAAAATGGGCGGGACTTCGATCTCTACATTATTAATGAAGATGGCAGCGGCCAGCAGCGCATCACCTATCATCCGGACTTCGATGGCTTCCCCATGTTCTCTTCCGACGGCAAACGCCTCGTGTGGGCCTCCAATCGCAACGGGAAAGCCCCGCACGAAACCAATATTTTCATCGCGGACTGGATAGAATAGGCGCAAAAGGAGCTACGCGAGTGGTCCAAAAACCGAGAGCCCATTCCTCCATTGTCCGGGCGGGTTTGCGCACGGGCGAGTCGGTCCGGGTGCTCATTCCTCACCGTCGCGTGGAAGGGCGGCTGAAGCAGCTGGCCAGAGAGATCCGCCGCGACTTTCCGAAAGACCGTTTGCATTTGATCGGCGTGCTGAAGGGCTGCGTGTTTTTTCTAGCCGATCTAGCCCGCGAACTCGGCGGCGAGGTCTCTTTCGATTTCATGGCTGTGTCCAGCTACGGAAAGGGCACGGACTCCAGCGGCGAAGTGAAGTTGATCAAAGACCTGGACGTGAGGATCGAGGGGAAAACCATCATCGTGGTGGAAGATATTCTCGATACCGGACTCACCCTCAAGTATCTGCTGCGGCTGTTTGAAGAGAGAAAGCCAAAACATCTCCGCGTGGTGGTCTTGCTCGACAAGGTGGAACGGCGCATCGCCGACGTTCGGGCAGACTATATCGGCTTCACCATTCCCAATGAGTTTGTGGTGGGATACGGGCTCGATTTCGACGAACGGTACCGCAATTTGGCGGATGTGTGTGTGTTGCAATTCGACTCGCATGGCAAGACTCGCGTGAAAAAATAAGCGCTTTCCGGGCCCCGGTCCGGTCGATTCCCCCTGTTATACTTGAAGGATTCATGGAAGCTGCTGATCCCAATACTGTGACCTCGGAGAGTCCCGAAGTCCTCGCTACACTTGCCGAAATCGGCCAGGAAGTGAACGCGTCTCTGGACCTGGACGAAGTGCTGGCCAAGTCCGCCGCGCTGATCAAGAAACACATCGATTACGAAATGTTTGGCGTGCTGCTGATGGACGACAATGGCAGCTATCTCAGGCACCGTTTCGCGATCGGCTATCCTCCGGGCCTGGCGGAGAATCTGGAAATTCCGATCGGGCAGGGAATTACGGGCACCGCCGCCAGGACCGGCCATCCCGTTCGGGTTAGCGACGTGTCCGAGGACCCCCGGTACATCAATGCCATCGATAGCGTGCGCTCGGAACTGGCGGTGCCGCTGATCTTTCGCGGCAAGGTGGTCGGGGTCCTGGATATTCAGAGCCGGCATCTCGATTACTTCACGCGGGACCAACAGAATATTTTGTTGGTGCTGGCGAACCGATTGGCGGTGGCCATCGAAAATGCGCGATTGTTTCAACAGGTTCGCGCCCAGGCCGAAGCGTTGCTGGTGCTGAACGAGGTCAGCCGGGAGGTCAGCTCGATTCTGGACGTCGAAGAAGTGTTGCGGCGCGCGGCAGAGCTGGTCAAGCGGGTCATCAATTATCAGATCTTGAGCCTGATGCTCTACGACGAGGAGCAGCAGGTCTTCCGCCATCGCATCGACGTCAAACATGGACAACGTGTTCAAGGGAAGCTCCGCGTAGCCGCCACCGAAGGCATCGTCGGGGCAGCCGCGACGTTGCGCGAGCCGGTAGTTGTGCCGGATGTAACCGCCGATCCCCGTTACCTCATGGTGAACCCGGAAACACGTTCCGAGCTCGCGATTCCCATGATTTACAAGGGTAAGGTGATTGGTGTGCTCGATTTGGAGAGCCCGCAGCTGAACTACTTCACGCCGGATCACGTGCAGACGCTCTCGATTCTTGCCGCCAACCTTGCGGTGTCGATCGAAAACGCGCGACTGTATGAGCAGGTGGCCCAGGGGGAAGCCCGGCTCGAGCGCGATCTGCAAGCCGCGAAGCGAATTCAAGGCGCGCTCCTGCGCGCCGTTCCCACGGAGGACTACGGCCTGGAGATCGCGGCAAGGTATTTGTCGGCGCGCGAGGTCTGTGGCGATTTGTACGAATTTCTGCGCTATGGGCCGCAGCAGTTAGGGGTTGCGCTGGGCGACGTCAGCGGGAAGGGAACGGCAGCTGCGCTGTACGGTGCAGTCGCGATTGGAATTATGCGCAGCCTCGCTCCACAAAAGCTGCAGCCTGCCGAAATGCTCCGTCAGATGAATCAAGTCGTGGGGGAGCGGCGCATCGAAGGCCGGTTTATGACCGCCTGTTTTGCTACTTGGCAGAAAGGCCGGCAAAAGCTCCGCGTGGCGAACGGCGGTCAATCGCAGCCGCTCCTGTATAGAAACGAGCGCTGCGAAAAGATTGATCTCACCGGTTTCCCGCTGGGGATTTTTGAAGAGGTTCACTATGACGAATGGGGCGTAACGCTCGATCCCGGGAACATTCTGGTGTTCCACTCCGACGGGATCGCGGAAACCGCAAATTCAGAGGGGCAGCTCTTTGGCACGACGCGGTTGCGAAAGCTCATCGAGCAGTACCACGAACGCACGGCGCCGGAAATTGCGGACCTGGTGCTGCGTGACGTGGATTGGTTTGCGTCGAGCGCTCCGCTTTCCGACGACCGTACTTTGGTGGTGCTGAAGGTCAAATGAGCGCTTCCGGATCCGCCCGCCGAAATCTTCCGTACCTCGACCCCGTGGAATTCACCCCGCAGTTCGCTTGGAAATCGGGGCCTGGCCGGTCACCGCGGGAGGTGTTCTGCGAAGGCGTCAGTCTCAGGAGTGTCGCGGAACGATTCGACACCCCTACCTATGTGTACAGCCAGCAAGCGATCGTGGATGCTTTCGACGAATTTGAGCGCGGCCTGAAGGGCTTGCCGCATCTGTTATGTTTTGCGGTGAAGGCGAACGGAAACCTGTCGCTGCTCGAGTTGTTGGCGCGGCGTGGCAGCGGCTTCGATATTGTTTCGGGCGGAGAGCTGGAACACCTCGGTCGTATCGGTGTGGCGGGGAAGCGCATCGTGTTCTCGGGGGTGGGCAAGACGCGAGAAGAAATTCGCGCAGCGCTCGCCTATCGCGCGCGGCCGAGCGCATCTCCTGGAATTCTGCAATTCAATGTTGAATCCCCAGGGGAATTGGAAGTTTTGATCGAGGAAGCCTCGCGGCACCGGCCATCCAGGAGGCGTGTTCCGGGCGTTTCCCTGCGGGTGAATCCGGATGTCGCTGCCGGAGGCCACCCGCACATTTCCACCGGGCTGGCGCAGCACAAATTCGGGGTCAGCTGGGAGGAGGCGCGCAAACTCTACTTGCGTCAGCGACCGAGGCGTCAAATTCGTTGGCAGGGAATTAGCGCGCATATCGGTTCGCAGATTGTGGAGCTGCAACCGTTTCGTGAGGCGTTAGAACGGCTGGTGAGTTACCTGCTCGACCTGCAGCGCGAAGGAATCGCGCTGCAGTATCTGGACGTTGGTGGCGGACTCGGTGTGCGCTACACGAAAGAACGGCCGCTGTCCCGCAAGGAGTACGCGCGCATGATCGCGGAAACGGTACGGCCGCTGGGCGTAGGGCTGTTGCTCGAGCCGGGACGGTCGATTATTGCGTCCTCGGCAGTGCTGCTTTCGAAGGTTTTGTATACCAAGAGAACTTCCGTGAAGTCGTTTGTGGTCATTGACGCGGCGATGAATGATCTCGCGCGGCCGATCCTCTACGATGCGCCACATCTCATCACGCGCGTGCGAACCGACGAAGACGAAAAGCGTGCGGAGTGCCGCGCCGACATCGTTGGGCCGGTGTGCGAAACGGGCGACCGCTTCCTCGAAGACTGGCCGCTCGGTCCGGTGAAGCCGGGAGATACGGTGGCCATCTGGGCGGCGGGAGCGTACGGCATGGTGCAGGCTTCGAACTACAACGGAAGGCGCCGGCCGGCGGAAGTATTGGTCTCGGGAAAACGCGCACGATTGATCCGGCGGCGGGAAACGATGCGCGATTTGTTGCGGACCGACGTGCGCGGCTGAATCAGGCTTCGCCCCATTTCAACTTGTTGCGCAGAATTTCGAAGTAGGTTTTGTTCGGCGGGTGGATTAGCTTCAGACGCTCCTTCGCGCGGGTAATGCGCACGCGATCGCCGCTCTGCAGCGGCACGCCAATCTGGCCATCGAGTGTCAGAAATACGGAATCCGACTGGTCGGAGAAGCGTAGTTCGATGCAGGATATATCGGGAACGACCACCGGCCGATCGCTCAAGGTATGCGGGCAGATGGGGGTGATCAGGATGGACTCGACGGCGGGGTGAACAATCGGACCGCCGGCGGACAGCGAGTACGCCGTCGAACCCGTCGGTGTCGCGACAATCAACCCGTCCGAGCGGTAGCGGCAAACGAAACTGCCGTCGATGTGCAGTTCCAAATCGATCATGCGCGCCAGCGTGCCTTTATGCATAACCGCTTCGTTCAACACCCGCTGGGGAGCGAGATTCTCGCCGTTGTGCGAACGCTGCACGTGGAGCAATACGCGCTCGTTGACCGCAGCCTTGCCCCCGAGGACCTCCTCAAGGGCCGGATAAAGCTCTTCGAGCGTGAAACTGGTCAGAAAGCCGAGGCCGCCGAGATTGATGGGGAGAACGGGTATGCCGCGCGGAGCGGCTTCTCGGGAGGCGGCCAGGATGGTTCCGTCTCCGCCGAGCACCAGCAGCAGTTCGGCGTGTTGCACGACCTCTTGGCGGGTCTTGCCGAGGTCGCCGGGATGGAGAGCGCTTGCGGTCTCCGCATCGTAGATGACCTCGACGCCCTGCTGTTTCAGCCATGCCAATAATTCCGGGACAATCTCAACCAGCGTTGAGGGCCGCGGGCGGGAAAAAATGCCGACCGTCTGGTACTTGGACGCGAGAGGCATGGATTATGGGGATTCTACCTTAGGCACTTTTCTGGCGTGAAGAAAATACTCCTGGTTGCCCTCGGCGCCGGTCAAGCGGCTCGGAAAAGTCCCGTGGGAAGCGAGGCCGAGGGACTCGGCCGCATTTGTAACCTTGGCGATGGCCCTCTCCTGAAGTTGCTTGTCGCGGACGATGCCCCCTTTGCCCACGTGTTCGCGTTCGAGTTCGAATTGGGGCTTTACGAGAATCAGCAGATCGGAATTTTCTTTGGCACAGGCGATGGCAGCGGGCAAAACCTTTCGAACCGAGATGAAGGAAACGTCGATTGCCACGAGATCGACAGGTTCAGGCGAGTCCGCAGCAACGAGTTCGCGGGCATTCTTCTTGATCCTGATCACCCGAGGATCGTCGCGCAGTTTCCAGGCCAGTTGGTCGGTGTTCACGTCGACGGCATAGACTCGCGCAGCGCCATTTTGCAGCAGGCAATCGGTGAAGCCTCCGGTGGAAGAACCAACGTCGAGACATATGCGCCCTTGCGGGTTGACCTTGGAATCCTGGAGGGCGCCCTCCAGCTTGAAGCCGCCGCGGCTCACGTATTTTTGCTGGCGACTGCGGACTGTGAGATGTACGGTTTCGTCGACCTGCAAGCCGGCCTTGCCGGCCCTGGCCCCGGCGACCTCGACCTCGCCGGCGAGGATCATCGCCTGCGCTTTTTGGCGCGATTCCGCGAAGCCCCGCTCGACCAGCAAAACATCGAGGCGTTTGCGCGTGATTTTGGCGCTCATAAAAGGGCGATCTTACTTGCGACGGAAAACCAGGAATTCGGCGATCGTACGCAGGCGGTCCGCCCGGCTGGCAAACGGTTTCAGTTCGTCGATCGCCCTGGTGGACAGCTCTTTCGCGATTTGGTGAGAGCGCTCGAGGCCAAACACCGCGGGATAGGTGGCCTTTTGCTGGGCAATGTCCTTGCCGGCGGTCTTACCGAGCGCAGCAGAGGATTCCTCCACGTCGAGAATATCGTCGGTGACCTGGAAGGCCCAGCCGATGGTTTCGCCGAAACGGCGTAAGCGCGCCGCATCGTCCACGTGCGCGCCGGCACACAAAGCGCCGGAAGCAATCGAGGCCCGAATCAGCGCAGCAGTTTTTGATCGATGAATATATTCGAGCACTGCGGTCCCGACTTGTTTCCCTTCGGCCTCGAGATCGGCTACCTGGCCACCCACCATGCCGTTCACGGTTCCGGCAGCGACAGCGATTTCGCCTACCATGGCGACGCGGCGTTCGGGGGAAACCGGCGCGCAAGCGAGGGTTTCGAAAGCCAGCGTAAGCAGCGCGTCACCGGCCAGGATGGCGGCTGCCTCGCCGAAGCTCTTATGGCAGGTCGGCTTCCCGCGTCTCAAGTCGTCATTGTCGAGCGCCGGCAGATCGTCGTGGATGAGCGAGTAGGTGTGAATGAACTCGATGGCGCAGCCGGGGTAGAGCGCCGCAGACACATCCGCCTCGAAAATGCGCGCTGTCTCCATGCAGAGAATCGGGCGGATGCGTTTCCCGCCCGCGAACACGGAGTAGCGCATGGCCTGATGAATCGAATGAGGCGGCACGGTTTCGGCAGGCATCAAGCGGTCGAGTTGCGCATCGACCGCGAGACGGTCTTCTTCAAAGAACTCCGGGAGATTCATCGGGTTTTCGTTTCGCGGTGATTGGCGCGGAGAAAAGCCCTCACGATTGGCCCTCACTACCAGGTTCGAAGGGTTCCGCGGCCATTTTTCCGTCCGCCTTTTTCAGCAGGATTTCCACGCGGCCTTCGGCTTCTTCGAGTTGCTTCTGGCATTCACGGGAAAGTCCGACGCCTTCCTCGAAAAGCTTCATCGCTTCGTCGAGGGAAAGTTGCGGACTCTCGAGCTTGCGAACGACTTCTTCGAGTCTGGCGAGCGAACGCTCAAAATCCGGTTTCTTTACCGGCTCCGGTTTCTTCGATGCAGGTTGATTCACGCTTTCCTCTTGAACAGACGGCCACGTCGCATCCATTCCCAGCATTCTAAAGCACGGTGGAGAACCGGCACAAATGCTTTGTCGATGAGGCAAACGATATTTGTCTTGCCGGTGGCGGGTTGGAGCCTTTCGAACTTAGGAGCCGGGCTTCAACGTGAGAACATGCTTGCGAACCTTGGCTTCGGCGGCGTCCGAAAACGGTCCATAAATGGCCTGCCCGTCGAACCAGTAAGAGAACTGATCGCGATAGTGCTCGCTACCCGGCTGACCCGATTCGCCGCCAGTGATCAGCATAATGGAGTCATCCCAGCTGGCGGGGTTGGCGACAAAACGCTCCGAGGGGCCATGGTGACGGCTGGCCGCGCGCGGGCTGTATTCGGTGCCCGACTGCGGATGATCGGTGATGCTCAGCAATCTTCTAAGAATTCCTTCACGGCCAAGCGGATGAAGCATGTCGAGATAATTGAAGCGCTTCCACTGCCAGTCGTCCGGGTCCTTATCCTGCGTTGTGTCTTCCAGCTGCTTGACCCCGAGGTCCGCCGCGGCACTCAACAGCTCGTCGTAGTTTTTATAGTCCGAGGGGAGCCACCGAGCCGGGCGTTCGGTTAACACGCGCTGCAGGAAGGCGATGCCGCGCCACTTATACCGATTGCTCTCTTCGCCCAGATACGGCCTGAGAAGGAGATACAGCGAGCGATACATCGCGGCATTCAAGAACGACACGACGGACGAATTAGCGTCGGCCATCCCGTTCCAATCCTTCGCTTCCTGGATGAGTTTGCGCGCGCGCTCATCCTTCGGAGGCGCGACTTTCGCGGCGGCAACGAGTTGCTCTCCAATGAACAAATGGGGGTAGCTGAAAATGTCGGTTTGCACCTTCAGCATATCTTCGGGGCGCAAATCGCGCTTGTCGTGTAGCAAGCTGTAAATTCGCGCAGTGCGGTAGGGTTCTTCCCAGTGCTCGGTGATGTAGGGCTTGTATTCCGGGCCGGTCACGCGGGCGTTGGCGGTGACGATCAGGCCGCCGTCGGGGTTGAACACCTGGGGGAGCAGTTCGAAGGGAATGTAGCCGGTCCACTCGTAGTCGTCGCTGTCGCCCGGCACGGGGACTTCGCCGTGTCCTTTTTTGCGAATCGGAATACGGGCGGCAAGAATATAGCCAATATTTCCGTCGACGTCGGCATAGACGACATTCTGTCCTGGTCCCCAGATGCCTTTCAGGAGTTCGCGGAATTCACCCCAATTTTGCGCTTTGCCCAGCCAGTTATAGAAACTGCAGAGAGCGCCAGGTTCGAGCACCGTCCAGCGCATCGCGTAGGCGGTGTTGCCCTCCTGCTTCACGACCGGTCCATGGCGCGTGACCATCAGCCGCAAATGTTCATCGGGCGCACCCTTCACCTTGATGACTTCGTCGTAAACGTCGGCCTTTTTCCATTGACCGTTGACGCGGTACTCGTCCGGATTGCTCGGGTTGAGAGTTTCCATGTACAGGTCCAGCACGTCCGCACCGTTGTTGGTGAAACCCCAGGCGATGCGGTCGTTGTGACCCACGACGACCATAGGCGCGCCCGGTAACGCAAAACCTTTCACGTTCCAGCCCGGAGCGGTGAGGTGCACTTCGTACCAGATCGACGGGAGCGTCAATTCGAGGTGCATGTCATTGGCAAGGAGCGGCTTTTGCGTTGCCGTGTGCTCTCCACTGACCACCCAATTGTTGCTGCCCAGGGATTGACGGATTTCACGCTGCGAATCCTCGAGCCAATCGCGAACTGCGAGACCCAGGGCCGCTGTAAGGTCCGGCCAGTTCGCAGCCGAGTCGGGCGCCGGGAGGAGATCGCGGCTGGCCTTCAACACATCTTCAGGATCCATTTCATCGTCGTCCGGGTCGTCCCCCGCTTGTACGCCGTGCGGGTCCTTCGCGAGGTTCGGATCGCCCACAACATAGTGGTCCATCGAGGCATCCGGACTGTAAAGATCCTTGGCCAGCTGTGGGCCGACTTTTCGGGTGACGATAGCGCGGTCCATTTCCTGCACCCGGGTATCGGTGAGCGTGCGGTACATATAACAACCGAGCATGAGCGTGTCGGTGGGCCGCCAAGGTTGCGGCTTGTAGTCGAGCAGCGTGAATTCGATCGGCAAGTGTTTGGAGTGCTGCTCCATAAATGCATTCACACCTCGCGCATAGGCGTCGAGAATGGTACGCACTTCGGGGCCCATCATGCCCATGTCGACATCCGCGGCGCGGCTGAAATTCAGTTTGCGAAAATCTTTGTCGATTTCGAGCGTGGCGGGACCGAGAACCTCGGAGAGCTGACCTCGAGCGGCGCGCCGCAGCAGATCCATCTGCCACAGGCGGTCTTGCGCCAGGACGTAACCTTGCGCCTCCGCAAGGTCCTCGGCGGAGGCGGCGCGAATGTGCGGAACTCCCCATTTGTCGCGTTCGACGGTTACTTCAGCGTGTAGACCTGGCAGAACGAGAGAACCATCCAGTTGGGGAAGCGGTCGGTAAACGTACCACCAAATAGCCGTGCCAACCAAAACAACCGCAATTGCAGCAATCCACAGGATGAGTCGCAGGACGGTGCGCAACGGGTATCCGAGCCTTTCGTCGCGGAATTTCCAGTCTAGTGGAGGCGGTTCCCACGCGCAACCCGTGGCGGAATGCAGTTTCTAGAACCGCCCTTTCCGTTTTTGCATCTAAGACTCGCTACCAGATTGCGCGACTGGAGTTGGCTTTCTTCCGTTCCGCAGGAAGGAGACCCTTTCACCCAGGCAGGCCTGCCGGTCGGGCGGAGAGAGGCGAAATATGGCTGGCATTCTTTTGCCGGGCACCCAGGCACCCGATTTCACGCTGCACGTCACTCCGGATCAGACCCTTTCGCTCAACGAGTTGCGCGGGCGCCCGGTTATTCTGGCGTTCTATCCGGCGGATTGGAGCCCTGTCTGCGGCGATCAGATGGCCCTCTATAACGAGATGCTCGCGGAGTTTCAGAAATATGGAGCGGAATTGCTGGGGATATCCGTGGACGGCGTTTGGTGTCATGACGCGTTTCTGAAGGACCGGCACCTGCATTTCCCGTTGCTGGCGGACTTCGAGCCTAA
>Ga0306926_10007355_pt1 | contig 11927 bp, 14 predicted proteins | sample flu12Cox44000178_FD_203759 | JGI IMG/M metagenome (GOLD analysis project Ga0306926, IMG submission 203759) | Lab enrichment of tropical soil microbial communities from Luquillo Experimental Forest, Puerto Rico - flux8day.12C.oxic.44.000.178 (v2)... | ecosystem: Environmental > Terrestrial >...
TAGCCGCGAATACGGCGGCTGAACCGGCCGGCCAGCCGAGCCGATGGCCAGCGCCGCAATCAGATACCCGCCGCATAACACAGCGAGCCGCTCAGCTTTTTCGTGTCCGGCGAGGGTATTTATGATGTGACGCTGTAATTCGAGCGGGGCCGTCGCCAGCACAGCGGCAACAATCGCCACAATGATGAGCACAATTTGCTGTGACGCTGACGTCCGCCAGACAAATGCGTAAAGCTTACGCATGGTGCGGCCCTTCCCCGATTCCGGAACCCAGGTCGACGATAGCGCTAAACCGGGTCGCGGCGCAGGACCGCTTTGCCGCTGAATTTGATAATCCATCGCCTTAGTGCAGAAATCCGGGAAGGTCCGGTTTGGGTTGAACTGCGACATAACCGTGGTGCAGAAATCAAGATATATGACGAAGCTTCTTGCCTCGGAAAATCAGGCGCTTATCTTCGTCATAAATGAGTCTCAAAAGGAAACCCGCAAAACGGCTGATCGGCTACGCGCGAGTCAGCACGCAGCAACAAGACCTGGCGCGGCAGACGAAGGCGCTCAAGCGCCTCGGTTGCGCCCCGATCTATTCGGACACGGCATCCGGCAAAAGCATGGCCGGACGCCCGCAGCTTGCCCGTGCTCTCGACGACCTCGACACCGGCGACGAGCTTGTGATTGCCAAATGGGATCGGCGCCACGCGCTCGATGTGGGACGGTTTGCAGATCATCAAAACGGTGATCGACGCCGGAGCCTCGATCAAGGTGCTCGACCGGAGCTATATCGACCTCACCACCCCTATGGGGCGGGGTTTCATGGCCATGATGTCTGCAATGGCCGAGGACGAACGCTTGCGGATCATCAAGCGCGCCCACGAAGGCCGACAGATTGCCCGCGCTAAAGGCGTCAAGATGGGGCGCAAGCCGAAACTCACTCCGCACCAGATCAAGGAGGCGAGGCAGCGCCTTGCCAAAGGCGAGCCGACGCGCGCCCTCGCCAAGAGCTACGGCGTAAGCGTCCGCACGATTTCGCGGCTTTCAGTGTGATGCGGGAGGTTATCGCATGGACCCGCCCCCTAGGCTCACAGTCCGGAATTTACTGAATTCATATCTAGCTTTCGTAGCTAACCCCGATATACGAGATGATCCGTGGGCTCGCGCATATACGTTGAGCTTGGCTGTAATCAAATATTTCCTTGGTGAGAATTGGTTGACCGAACACACGCAGCCCGGAGTTGGTGTTAGAGGTTTTTTGCGCCCGGACATCGCTGCCGATAATCAGCAAGTACAATACTTTAAATCCATTGATCTAGCCGAATTGCTTTTCAACCTACAACACATTGAGGGTTTTGATGGATGCGTGGCGCGGCTCCGTGGCGGCGATGTAGAACCTACACTCGCGGAACTTGACGCGGCCAGAATGCTTTACATTAACGATCATATGTTTTGGTTTGTCGAGCCTCAAGGAAAGCAGGGTGATGATTTCGACTTTCGAGTGATATTACCCGGCTTGCGAGTGGCGAACATTGAAGCAAAGTGCAATATTGAAACACCAGAAGTAAACTTAAATTCGATAGAAAATGCACTCAATAAGGCACGGCGGCAGTTGCCCCCGGAGCAGCCCGGTATCATTTTTTTAAAACTACCCCCTAACTGGATAGACACTCAGAATTTCCCATCACAGGCCGCGCAAATCGCCATCAGCGTTATGCGGAATACCAGTCGAGTAGTATCAGTCAAATAATATTCTGCGCCTTTCTTCTTCCAAGACGGATGGCTCGGCCAAGGACATCGGTTCATGGAGATCACTAGCCCACACCGCCAAGGCGAGAATTGGGACCTTTTGAAGAATTGGATTCCAGCGCCTACGGCTTTGAATAAGCTGCCCCCGAAGTGGGTTCGACTCGTGTTCTTTTCAGACCCCGACTGGTCGCAACATCCCTAAAATTCGCCGCGCGCGCGGGGCCGCCAGCACAGTGAATTTCCATAAGGCCCATTTCGCGACTCTGGGCTGTAGGCCTATTGTCCAACCGAAGGTCCGAGATGGGGGGCCAGAGCAGTTATAAATCTCTGGAAAGGTTGGATGCGTTTGGGTGTTAACGCCGGCGGCGGAAGGGGTAAGCGAATCCGAGCATGACGACTTTGGCGATGGCGACGCCTTCGATGAGCAAGAGGGCGCGATCGGCGCCGAAGATCCGCAGCGCGCTTTCGACCTTGCTTCCCCAGTCAAACGGCAATTTGCCGGTGACAATTTTGATGAGCCAAAGATTTGCGTCCGCCGCCGCCGTGAGGAGGGACGAGTCCCACCACCAGGCTGCGACGATAATGGCGAAGGCGCCGACGAGCGCAGCGCCCTTGAATGCGCCGCGGCCGGCCGCTCGCCCAATGAGTATCAGGTGCCGCTTCACGAGTGGTCAACGGTTGGACCGTATGCTTCAGCTCGGCCGGTCGCGAGCCGCGCGCTTCTTGATTGGGACGGGAGGCGAAAAGAGACGGAGAGCCGCATCTTTACGTGATAATCCCGTCTATAGCGTGGCGGCGGTGCATCTTTCGAGGATCGTGCCTTCCACGGTGACTTCCGGCCACCGGCGGGTGACGCCGGCGGCGACTTGGGAGAAGTTGGCGGAGAAGCGTCGGAGGTTCGGCCGCAGCCGCAGTGCAAACAGATCGGCAAGCCCGAAGGGCGCCGCTATATGCAACTGATCGTCACGCTTCAACCGTAGGCCGACCGCGAACATCGGCGACACGAACCGTTCCAGTGCTTCGGCTGTGCAGGATAACGGCGTGTACGGCTCCCCTAAATGGCCCTCAAACCAGACATGGACGCGTGCCTGGTTGCGCACTTCGACAGCGCTCCGCAACGGCTCGTCAAAAGCCGCGTCGACCCGCCGGATCACCGCGTCCTCGGCTTCGTAGGAAATGTCCGAGGCGTCGAAATAACCGAGGTCATAATCCCTTACCCCACAATCGGGCGGCCTCTCCGTCAGCGCGTTCAGCACCCGTTGATAGACCGCGCCCGACATGATGAGCCAGTCCGGCAGGTCGAGCGCGCGAATGGTCAAGAGCACTCGCATCGGTGACGGCGCGCCGCGAACAATAGCGGCCAGCCGCTCGACCAGTTCCGCATCGTCGCCATCGTCTGGTCTCTCCGCAGTGATCGCGTGCGGATGTTGGCGTCCGATCAAGATGCCACCCGTTTCGCCAGTTTCATGACCCGCCGGCGGGATCTCTTCAGCGGGTATAGAATTTATCATTCATCGCGGGTGCCACCTCGGCAACACCGTTCCTGGCCAGATCGGGATCACCGCAGGAATTGCCTGGCGACTGAAACCGCGTGAACCCCTTGGGCAACGCGAATCGGCTTCCAGCCGAGAAGCCGCGCTGGGCGAATGTCGTTGCTGAGCCGGTTGCCGATCATCACGGCCTCGGAGGCGCGGATCCGGCACGCTGAATTGGAGATTGACTGCTACTCGAACATTGGGACCCGGGACATTATCACACATGAGCGGGATAATCCGGTTGCTTGACGGGAAAGAGCGGGTCTGAGCAAATCCTCGCCGGGCGCTGTGGCGCTGGATGATCAGGGAGGGAGGCGATGCCCGGTTTGCTGGAAGGAAAGGCGGCGCTGATCACCGGCGGAGGCGGCGGCATCGGCCGTGCGACGGCGCTGGCATTCGCTCGCGAAGGGGCGCGTGTCGCAGTCGCCGATGTCGCGATCGAAAGCGTGGGCGAGACGGTCGCCCAAGTCAACGCCGCCGGCGGCCAAGCCATCTCGCTCGCCGGCGACGTGACGCGAGACGCCGATGTGCGGGCAATGATCGACGCGGTGGTCGGCGCATACGGCCGGCTCGACTCCGCCTTCAACAACGCCGGCGTCGCCGGGTGGCATGTCGGTTCGATCACCCAGAAGACCGCGGAGTGGTCGGAGGAGTCGTTCGACCGGATGATCGCGACCAATCTCAAGGGGGTGTGGCTCTGCCTGCGCGCTGAGATCGACCAGATGCTGACCCAGGGCGGCGGCGTCATCGTCAACACCGCGTCGATCGCCGGGCTCGTTGGGCTGCCGAACGCGACCGCCTATGTCGCCGCCAAGCACGGCGTCGTCGGGCTGACCAAGACCGCGGCGCTCGAATATGCGGAAGCCAATATCCGCGTGAATGCGGTTTGCCCCGGGTATATCAAGACCCCGATGACCGCGGGGATGACGCCGGAGCGCGGCGCCGCGGTCGTCGTCCAGACCCCGATGAAGCGCCTGGGCGAGGCGGACGAGATCGCCGAGATGGTCGTGTGGCTTTCGTCCGACCGCGCCAGCTACGTCACCGGCGCCTGCTACAATGTCGATGGCGGCTGGATGGCGATCTGAAGCCGCCTACGAAATAAATCTCGCGACATCCGAACCTTACGTCGTCATTCCCGCGAAAGCGGGAAATCCAGGTCCCACGCCGCGACGGCGGTCCTGGACCGCCGCTTTCGCGGGGGTGACGGGTAACGTGTTGATTTTGGCGTGCGTTATTACGAGCCCGTCACTACGTTTGCGGCGTGTGACCCTTGGCGGCGCTCAATGATACGGTCAGCGGTTAGGGAGGCGCGCCCATCGGCAGACAATACGCGCCGTTGCCGTTGGGGATGCACATCGGGAACGGCGGCCGGGGCAACCAGGGATGCTCGTGCACAAAGTCGAGAACGACTCGGTCGCCGTCAGCGCGCCGAGAATTCGCGGCAGCAAATGGATCCACTGGTAGGTGCGCGAACTCATGAGAGCAACACTCGCTCTTCCGCGTTCTGGCCGCTGTTCTCCCAGACCAATATCGCCGCGCCCGGGAGAGCCCCGCGTGACAGCTGTCGGCCGCGACATAGAATTCTCTGCCAAGCACCTACGTTCTGAGCTAAATCGTGATACTCGGATACGCCAGAGCTGACCAGTCCATCGTCCGCGCATTCGAACTTTGGATGGGCCTCTGACTTGCCCTAATACACCCCCGGAATGAGGCGCGATGTTCGTGCCCGATAGGCCTCGTATTCGGCGCCGAACTGGCTCGCTAACAGCCGCTCCTCGGCCCTGATCCGGCCGAGGATAATCGGCACGAACAAGGCCGCGATGATAACCCCCATCCCCGAGCGGAACACCAGTACCCAGCCCGCCACAGTCATCAATAGGCCTAGATAGCTCGGGTGCCGGATCGTGGCGTAAATGCCGGTCGTCACGAGCCTGTGCTCCTTCTGGATCGCGACGAGGCCGCTAAAGCGCCGTCCCAGCACGAAGACGGGAAGGATGCGCAGGGTGCCGCCGATCGCGCCAAGCACGACGCCGATCCAGCGCATTGCCTCGCCATCCAAGGTCCACAAGCCAATACGGTCGGTGTAGGCCGGCACATAGGCAAGGGCGACACTCAGTCCGGTAAGCGCCCAGATGACCCCGCGATTGCCGCGGTCCTCGCGCTCGCCGGGGTTCAGATTGCCTTGCGTGAACATCGCCGCACCCAACAAGAGGACGAAGACCACAAGGATCGCGATGAAGGGAGGATGCGCTAAAAATGGGACGAACCCGCCCCAGCCAAGCACGGCGAGGCCGAGGAAGAACGCGCTCGAGACGATGGCAGTCGAGGCCATCAGAAGGCGTTTGCCGAGCATGCCTGCCGTTCAGCCTAAGTAAACGCACTGCAACAGCAAGCGAGCCTGATTTTCCAGAAGCCGCTTGCGCGACTCCTGACTGGGTGATCCACCCCAGCTTTAGCCTGCTGCACCGAAATCAGTAATCGTGTTTTGTAGACCGCATTGGGAGCAAGGTTTGTAATCTTTTGAGGCGCCCCGCGTGACGATGCGCTGCGATTGCCGCTATTCTGCTGCAAGTAAACTGCCCGGCTCGAGCGAAACGGTCACCGGGTGCCCGTCACGGCGCCACCAATCGATCCCGCCGAGTAGTTCCTTGACGCGAAATCCAAGCCCGGCGAGCTTGAACGCGCCCTTGGTTGATGCATTGCAACCGATCCCGTCGCAATAGACTACATAAACCTTGCTGCGGTCGAGCCGTGCGGTGGTTTCGGCACTCATCTCCCGATGCGGGAAGCTGACCGCGCTAGGGATGTGGCCAGCGGCGTATGCATCGCGGGAGCGGGCGTCGATCACGACGGTGCCGGAAAGTCCGGCTCTGAGATCAACGGACAAATCCCATGAATCGGTATGGAAGCGCAGTTTGTCTGCCATCATCGTCGCGGTTTCACCCGGCGCGGGCTCGCCATATTCAAGAACCGCGGAAATCACACGTGCCATGATCGACTCCGTTTTCGAGGGCGGCTCTGATCTTCGATCACCCGAGCCTGAGGCTCAACCTGTCCGCCCAGCGCGGAAATTCAATCGACGGTGAAGCTCTCTACGTGATGGTTATCACGTTGTCCTTGCGCCGGGGGGAACCGGGAACCAAGAAGAAAGATACATGGGGCGAGTACCCGCCAAGGGAGATTATCGATGGATCGCACGCCAGCGCCACTGTCGCTCGCCGCTGCTCGTGCCCTGCAGCCGCCCGAGGGCAGCCGCGCTGCCGAGGTGTTTCGCGACGACCACGTTTGGATCCGCTTCGCGGCGCGGCCGACCTCCGGCCCACAGGCGCCGCATGATCGTGACGAATTCTACATCGTCGCGTCGGGCACCGCGCGCTATCGCTGGGATGGGGGCGAAACCATGATCGGACCAGGCGACATGATGTTCGCCGCGGCGCATACGCCGCACGGCTACGACCAATTCTCGGAGGACTTCTCGGTCTGGGTGGTGTTCTACGGGCCACAAAAGCCTGCGGGGAACCGATGACCGACGACGCAAGACGTTGCCGGTCACGGCCGATGCCGGAAAAGGTCGCTAAGTTCGCGCGGTGCGACTCCTGACCGCGAGCAATGATATGGCCAGCGGCAAGGGAGGCACGCCTTTCGGCAGACAATATGCGCCGTTGCCGTTCGAGATGCACATCGGGAACGGCGACCGCGGCAACCAGGGATGCTCGCGCACAAAGTCGAGGACGAGCCCGGTCGGCGTCAGCGCGCCGAGAATTCGCGGCAGCGAATGGATCCACTGGTAGGTACGCGACGCAGTGAGCGGCGTCGGTCTCCAGTGTAAGTTTGCGCCTCGTCGAAGACGAGCGGCTCATCGATCGGCGTGTCGGCCGCCCGTTCAGCCACCAGCCGACCCTCGCGTTCTTTAAGGACCAAAGTTGTCGGATGGGCTCGCCGAAACTCATGGATCTCGCCGCCGACAATTGATCGCAACCCCGCCATGACGTTGCCGCCAAGCCCACGGCTGCGGACTACGACGCCGAAGCATTGCCGTTTGAGTTCGAGCACGCTGTGACCCGCGACATTCTCGGTAGTGACGACCAGCATCCCTCGGCTCCTTTGCAACAAAATACCCGCACGATATAGCTAAGCAATTGCCGAGATCCCAAGAATAACGGGGATGGCCGGCACAATCACGGCTTCGGGCAGCTCGGCATCGAGGTGCTTGCTGTGTCGTCCCCACTGCTCCCGCCTGTAATCACTTCTAGGCCCTACAGCAAAAACCGCGGCCGTTATTTGTCCGCTCGGTTTCCTGCCCGCTACATGCTGCGAATATCCGACCCGCTATCGTGCGGATAAGGAGCGGCCGGCGCCTGTCCCTGCCCCGTTGCCACCTGGGCGCACCCGCCGAGCGCCAGCACGAGGATCAGCGTGGCAAGCCGCCTGAGCTTGATCTCGCTGACATCGGAAAAGAGACGGGCACGGCGAGACATAGGGCGAGGATAGCGTCGGTCGCGCGCAAGCCCAAGTCGTTCGGTCTGTTGCACTCCTTGTAGTGAACGTTTAGAGAACATTATCTGGAGCCCACAACGCAATGGGACGCGCACATGTTCTTCACATCCCCAGAGGACGCCCATTGGAATGCCGAGCGGCAGGCGGTCGAGTTCGGGGTCGAGATCGGCGAGTATCACGGTGTAGTCCGCGTGCCTCGGCGCGTGTTTCAACGCCTGCTCCCGGAGCGGCCTACCCCCGAGCGGTGCGTCGAAGCCTACTATCTCCAACGGACCAAGTTCGAGAGCATCGTCGAGCGGAAGCTGTGCCGGCGGCAGTTGACCGAGGACGGGAATGTCGAAATCGGCGGGCGCGACTTGCGCGAAGTGCCGGATGCAGAGAAGCAGAATAGGCTGGGCTAGACTCGCCTACATGGCATTTGGGATCGGCATAACCGCACCGGGTGGGACGCGCTGGCGGCTCCGTGAATACTGGTCTAAGTTCACCCGGTTCGAGCGCGCACCGTCGATGGTGGCTCTCGATCATCTACCCCAGCGAATTACCGATGTTCACTCGGCACGAATACCGTACTCGGGCTCGTGACAAATGGGCTGCTCGCGGTGTCGCGCGCGGGTGGTCCAGAGAACTGAAGCCTCAGGCCGCCGGGTAGCCCGAAAACGGTCCCCCCGGATTGCCCGTTCGACATCTTGTCCGAAAGTGCATCCGGGTCGGCCAGGCGGGTGTTTGTCGCCGCGGGATCGACCGGCTGCGTCGTAAATGCCGAAGCGCTATGTGTCCCGACAAAAAGGCGATTACTCCGGCGACCAAAATAACTGCTCTACTCATCGGAGCCCCCCTCACAACGAATAGTCATAGGCTTACGGTGGACCACTCATCCCCTTGCCCCTCTTAGAAGACACTCGGAGATGAGTTTGCTCAACTGAAGGCTTACGCCGGGAGGGTAGCCTGCGCAAGTCGCTGATCGACCGCCTGGTTGCATAAGCGCCTTCCTGCTCCGCCTTATAGCCAATGAAAGCGTTTGGTCTTTCCCAGGCTTGGCGGGCTTTTGACGACTTGGCGGCCGATGTGCTTCGGCGGGCTGGACGGTGCGAAGCGGCCGCAGGTTGTGGAAACAAATAAGGAACACAGACATGCTCAAAGAGGTGGCCCGCTGACAAGACGGCCCACCAACGCCCGAGGGATAACAGCACGATAACAATTACTACGATAACAATTACTACGGCGCCCAAGGGCAGGGAGGTCTCGCTGAAATTGCTCACGCCGTGCTTGCTGGTCCCTCTGGACTCGGCAGGAGTGCGGTAGTGCGCCACGGTACTCCTATTCACTGGCACTCGACGCCTGCCGCTGCGCCGATTTTTTGGGGCGCGCGAATTCTGGGCACTGGCTGCCCGCTGTGCCGAGGCGCTGTCGCTCGCTTGAACTTTACGCGAGCCGATGGCTGGTTCCGGACCTCTTCGAAGGAACCGCCTTGGGCCGAAACCTCGCCCTAGGCCGCGGCGAAATCGGCCGGCAGGCCGAGTGTCTCGGCGGCGCTGAGCATTCCCTTTCTCAGCTTTTCGACCGCCCGCACCTCGAGCTGCCGGATCCGCTCGCGTGAGACGTGAAAGCGCCGGCTCAAATCCTCGAGCGTTAAGGGCTCGTCGCGCAAGCGGCGCTCGACGAGGATCTCGCGCTCGCGCGCGTTGAGCCGCGCCATTGCCTCGCCGAGCAGCTTGCGACGCTGCGTCATCTCGTCGGCCTCGGCGAGTAGGGCTTCCTGGCTCGGCCGCTCGTCGACCAGGCGATCGAGCCACTCGATCTCGCCGTCCTCCAGCACGGTCTCGTTCAGCGATCCGTCGGCTCCGCTCATGCGGCGGTTCATCTCGACGACATCCTTCCCCGGCACGCCGAGCTCGGCGGCGATCGTCGCGACCGTCTCAGGCGAGAGATCACCCGCCTCGAACTGCTCCAACCGGCCCTTTAGCTGACGCAGGTTGAAGAACAGCTTCTTCTGGGCTGCTGTGGTGCCCATCTTCACGATCGAGGTCGAATGCAGGATGTGTTCCTGGATTGCCGCGCGGATCCACCACATGGCGTAGGTCGCGAAGCGAAACCCGCGGTCGGGGTCGAATTTTTGCGCCGCCTGCATCAGCCCGACATTCCCTTCGGCGATCAAATCGGAGATTGGCAGGCCGTATCCCGCAAAGCCTCGGGCGATCTTTATCACCAAGCGCAAGTGGCTGCCCACGAGTTCCCGCAGGGCCGCTTCGTCACCGAGATCGCGCCACGCGAGAGCGAGTTCCTGTTCGCGCTCCGGGCTGAGCATCGGGAACCGCTTGGCGTCGGTCAGAAGGTGGGCGAGCGCATCGCCTCTGTTTTCGCTCAATGTGGTCACTGTCATCTCAGCTCGCTTGCGCGCCGGCGAACAGAAAGACCGCGCCCCTCGGAGATCTCCGGGAGCTCGGTCGGGTAATTTCGACAGGATTTGCGCAATGCCGGGCGCCACCCAAATGTAGGAACGTAGGCAGAACTTTCAAGGCCCAAACGGACGTTACGGCTGCTCGCATAAGAATACATTGATGTACATCAATTATTCGTCCGTCCGCCGTCACGGCCGGGGCGCTGACGCGGGTCATATTTGTCATCACCGGGCGCGACCAGGCGCGACTCGGTGATCCATGTTCTGCCGCCCTGATCGGAACGGTGGCGATCCCCATGGATGCCCGCGGGACTAGCCCAGGGGAGACATGAGAAATTCTAAGTCGAAGCTTCGAAAATCTCGTTTGTCGGACTATTCTACAAACACCATTTCGCAGGTCGGGAGTGAGGCTGCTTTGGCTGCCTACTTGTGAGGGGAAAAGCGACCGAATAATCCTGCTGACGTTTCGGCGCAGACGGCTCGAGATCGGTTCGCTCCGCTCGTCCGGTTGGCTCGAAGCTCGCGCGAGATGAGGAGACCTAATATGACTACGCTCGCGTTATCGAACGCGCCGAGCGGCTCGCGGCCGCTCCGGCACGGCGGCGCGCTGGAGGGGCTCAGCGATGCCGGCCAATGGGTGCTCGACACTTTGCGCCAATGGCTGCAACGCAGCCGCGAGCGTCACCAGCTCGCCGAGCTTGGCAAGCCACTGATGCGCCACATCGAGGTCCCCCGCTCGGCGCCGACTCATCTGAGCAACAAGCTGTTTTGGAAGGAGTGACTCACATGCAGAGGACATCGACGCAAACCCCGGCGCGCCGGGACGGAACCTTGCGCCGCACAGCGCGGGCTGTCGGCAAATGGTTCTCGAGGGCGGTGAACGCGATCGGGCAGCCTCACGCGAAGCCTGAGACCGACCATTGGACGGATTGGCCGCGGTTCCCGCCATTCTAAGCGGCGGCAACAGATTAGGATCACACAATGACCAGCTATGACGACCTGCCGTATGTCGAGGCCGAGCTGAATTATCTCGCGCCGATGGCGGAGCGGCCCCGTTACTACGCTTACGATCCGGAGCCGGAGGTGCCGCGCTCCAACCTCGCGCACGAGGCGCACAGGGTGCGGATTCACGACATGCGGCCGATCCAGTCGCAGGTCTCGCTCGACCGCCAGGGCTTCGCTCTGCTGGAGCAACGCAGCGCGGTGGGCGATTTCTGGGACGAAGACGAAATACGCCGGGTCTACTACCCGGAGGCCGAGCGCTTGATCGCCGCGGCGACCGGGGCGAGCCGCGTGTTCATCTTCGACCACACGTTGCGCCGCCGCATCGCTGGCACCATCGAGCGCACGCGCGATGCGCCGCGCCAGCCGGCGACGCGTGTGCATGTCGACCACACCGCCAAGTCCGGCCCGCAGCGAGTGCGCGACCTGATGGGCGAGGATGCCGAGGAACTGCTGCACGGCCGCGTGCAGGTGATCAATCTGTGGCGCCCGATCCACGGGCCGCTGCGCGATGCGCCGCTCGCCGTTTGCGACGCCTCTACGGTAGCCGCCGCCGATCTCGTGCCCTCGGATCTGGTCTACCGCGATCGGGTCGGCGAGACCTATTCGGTCACCTACAACCCGGCACATCGCTGGTTCTACGTGCCGGAAATGCGCGCGCACGAGGCGCTACTGTTGAAGTGCTGCGACACCATGACCGACGGACGCGCGCACCGACCCCACGACCCCGGCCGACGCGGCGCCACGCGAAAGCATCG
>Ga0306926_10007356_pt1 | contig 11927 bp, 16 predicted proteins | sample flu12Cox44000178_FD_203759 | JGI IMG/M metagenome (GOLD analysis project Ga0306926, IMG submission 203759) | Lab enrichment of tropical soil microbial communities from Luquillo Experimental Forest, Puerto Rico - flux8day.12C.oxic.44.000.178 (v2)... | ecosystem: Environmental > Terrestrial >...
GACATCGGGTTGGAGCGCCACCGTCAGCTTGACCGGCTTACCCGCGCGTTGCACGTCGATCTGAGCGGTGCCGCCGACTGGATGGGTCGCAAATCGGTAGTCGAAGGCGTTTGGGTCCTCGACGGCCTGGCCGTCGACCGCGACGATCACATCCTGCACTTTGAGCCCCGCGCGCTCCGCCGGGCTGCCCGTTTCGATATTCGCAACCAGCGCCCCTCCAGGCAGCTTTTGCCCAAGGCCTTCTGCGATTCCAGGCGTGACCTCCTGCAAATCCGCGCCCAGCCAGGGCCGCTTCACCGCCTTGCCGCCGCTCTTGGCGGAGGCCACGACGACGCGCACCATGTTGGCGGGAATCGCAAAGCCGATGCCCTGCGAGCCGCCGGAGCGCGAATAAATCGCGGTGTTGATGCCGGCGAGCCGGCCATTCATATCGACCAGCGCTCCGCCGGAATTGCCGGGATTGATGGCTGCATCGGTCTGGATGAAGAACTGATAGTCGGTAATGCCGACCTGGGTGCGCGCCAGCGCCGAAATGATGCCGTGCGTGACGGTCTGGCCGACGCCGAAGGGATTGCCGATCGCAAGCACGACGTCGCCCACCATCAATTGATCGGAGTTGGCAAAATCGAGCGTCGGAAATTTCTCGTGCACGTCCTTCAGCCGCAGCACCGCAAGATCGGAACGTTTGTCCTTGAGTACAATGTCGGCCTCGAATTCGCGCTTGTCCGACAGCGACACCTTCACCTGGTCCGCATCCTCGATGACATGCACATTGGTGACGACGAGCCCGGACGGGTCGATCATCACGCCCGACCCGAGCGAGCGCAGCATCTGCTCCTGCGGTCCGCCCTGCAGCCCGAAAAAGCGACGGAAGATCGGGTCATCCAGGAACGGATTGTGGTTCTGCACGACCTTCGTGGCGAACACGTTCACCACGGCCGGCTGCACCCGCTGCACGATGGGCGCGTAGGAGAGCTGAAGCTCGGCCTGCGAGGTCGGCACATGCCGCTCTTGCGCCAGGCTGTTTTGGGCAAGGGCCGGCATCGCGACAACAACGAAGAGCGAAAGCAGGGCCGGCGAACGAAGCAGCGTCATTTGGAAAATCCCGAAATTGGCACTCGGAGATATGGGCCTTGAGCCTTGGCAAGGAGCAGCGCGCTCAGGCGCTAGCGGAGACCTCGGCAGTCGCGGGCGCGGGCGCGCAGGACAGTCTTTGCTGATGGCTTTCTCCCCAGGCCTTTAGCGTGTCGATCACGGGGCGCAAGCTCTCCCCGATTTCTGAAAGGCAATATTCCACCCGGGGCGGCACCTCGGCGTACACTCTGCGGACGATCAAGCGGTCGTCCTCAAGCGCCCGAAGTTGTTTTGTGAGCATGCGCTGGGTGATCCCGGGCATCCGCCGCCGCAACTCACCAAAGCGCTGGGTGCCGCTTTGCAGGTGAAAGAGGATGACCCCTTTCCACTTCCCGTCGATCAAATCAAGCGTCGCCTCGACTGCGCAGCCCGGTCGATGGGCGAAGTTTCGTCGTTTCATGGGGTGATTTCCATTAGTATCCAAACGGGGACTATATCCCCGAAATCACAGTACTTGCAATTATGGCGCTACTCGGACAACTACGTCCAAACGGATTTTGCTTGTCCCAGGGGAGACCATCATGAAGGCCGTCGGATACAGAAAGTCGCTGCCGATCGATGCACAGGATGCGCTGATCGATTTCGAGACCGCAAAGCCCGAACCGCGAGGTCGCGATATCCGCGTCGCCGTGAATGCGATCTCGGCCAATCCGGTCGACTACAAGGTCCGCAAGCGCGCCGCCCCGCCCGAGGGCGAGACCAAGATCCTGGGGTTCGATGCCTCCGGCGTTGTCGACGCGGTCGGACCCGACGTCACGCTGTTCAAGCCGGGCGATGAGGTCTTCTATGCCGGCTCGATCCTGCGCCAGGGCACCAATTCGGAATTCCATCTGGTCGACGAGCGCATTGTCGGCAGGAGACCGAAGACCTTGTCGTTCGCGCAGGCCGCAGCACTTCCGCTGACCTCGATCACCGCCTGGGAGCTGCTGTTCGATCGCCTGGACGCAGTGCCCGGCAAGAGTGTCGATCCGCGGACGCTGCTGATCACCGGCGGCGCCGGCGGCGTCGGCTCGATCCTGATCCAGCTCGCGCGCCGGCTGACCGGGCTCACCGTCGTTGCGACGGCCACGCGGCCGGAATCACAGAAGTGGTGCCTCGAACTCGGCGCCCACGCGGTGATCGATCATGCGAGGCCGATGAAGGAGCAGATCGAGACGCTCAAGCTTCCGCCGGTCGCGCTGGTGGCGAGCCTGACTGCGACCGACCAGCACTACAAGGCGATTGCCGAGTTCATGGCGCCGCAAGGCAAGTTCGGCCTGATCGACGATCCCGCCGAGTTCAACGTCGCCGCCTTCAAGGGCAAGGCGATCTCGATACACTGGGAATCGATGTTCACGCGCTCGTCGTTCCAGACCGCTGACATGATCGGTCAGCACAATCTGCTCAACGACGTCTCCGACCTCCTCGACAAGGGCGTGCTGCGCACGACGCTGGACCAGAGCTTTGGCACCATCAACGCGGCCAACCTCAAGCGCGCGCATGCATTGCTGGAGTCGGGCAAATCGCGCGGCAAAATCGTGCTGGAGGGCTGGTAGGCCTCGCTCGCCTGACCCTCCTCATTGCGAGCGAAGCAAAGCAATCCAGAATGTCTCCACGAAGCTCTGGATCGCTTCGTCGCTTCGTTCCTCGCAATGATGGTCAAACCCTTACTTCGTCCCCGCCGTCGTCTGCATCGCCTTCCAGTCGAATTTCTGGGCAAGCGGCACCGCTTCGTCCTCGGTGAGGCCGTTGTAGGAAAAGGTGAACATCGCGTCCTTGCCGAGCTGCACGATCAGGGCGCCCGACTTGTCCTTGGTATTGAAGGTTTTGAGCACCGGCATGCCATTCACGGTCGACGTCACCATGTGGCCCTCGGTGGTCTGAACGTTCATTCCAGCCGTCAGCGGCGCGAGCGCGCCCGCGGCGGCCTGGCCGATGGTGACTGAAGCATGGGCCTGCGCCGAGCCCTTCTGATAGTCGCGGGTGGCGGTGGTCATGCTGACATTGGTCATTTCCATCGACATGCCGTCGGGCTTCTTGCCCTGCCATCCGTCGAGATCGACGAAAAGCGGCAGGAATTTCTGAAACGCCTGGTCGGCAAATGCCTGAGCCAGTGGCCACATCATCGATAACGCTAGAACACACAAAAAAATCGCCTGCCGCGGCCTGGCCATTGTTCTTCCTCCCTGAATTGGCGAGGCACCATAGCAATTTTCGCGGCCCGAGGAAGGCGACGGAACTGCCGAGCGATTGCACCGAAGAGTCCGGCAAATATTGAACGGGGGTCGATTCCGGAGCGACGCTCTGCGACGAGAACGTTGTCTTGCGCCGCAAAGCCGCTCCACGGACCCGCTACGACCGCAGGGCGGTTAGCCTCACGGCGGAGGCACGCCCTCGACAAAAATCAGCCGCCGCTCGAGCGCGGTCCGCCGCACCTTCAACGCCTCGGCGTATTCCGGCGAACCGTACCACTCCTGCGCCCGCGTCATCGACGGAAACTCGACAACGACAAGCGTCTTCAAGGGCGGGCCGCCTTCCTTCAGCTCGGCGGCGCCGCCGCGCACCAGATAGCGCCCATCGTATTGCGCGATCGATTGCGCCGCGAGCGTCCGGTAGCGCTCGATCGCCTCGTTATCGCGCACCTCGACTTCAGAGATCACATAGGCTGCCATTGCACCCCTCCGCTCGTTACGCACGAGCTGATATCGTGCACGGCCGGTGGGGCCGCAATCGGCGCGGCGGGCGTGGCGGGTGCGCAAAAAAGCGGCGCCCGAAGGCGCCGTTTTCGAAATGTCTGTGCCTCGCGACGCTTATGCCGCCTCGGAGGCCGTTTCCTGGACGGGACCGGAGTCCTGGCCCTTGGCGTCCTCGTCGCGATCGACGAACTCGATCACCGCCATCGCCGCATTGTCGCCGTAGCGAAAGCCCGCCTTGACGATGCGGGTGTAGCCGCCATGGCGATCCTTGTAGCGGGGCGCCAGCGTCTCGAACAGCTTCTTGGCCATGTCGACGTCGCGGAGCTCGGAGATGGCCTGGCGGCGCATCGCGAGCCCACCCTTCTTGCCGAGGGTGACGAGCTTCTCGACGATGGGGCGCAGCTCCTTGGCCTTCGGCAGCGTGGTGACGATCTGCTCGTGCTTGATCAGCGCGGCGCTCATGTTTGCGAACATCGCGCGGCGATGCTCGGCAGTGCGATTGAGCTTCCGATGAACCTTTCCGTGACGCATGGTCTATTCCTTAACTTTCTCTGCCGCGACGGTTCGTCGGACATTTTGCTCAGGTGGGCGGCCTGCGTTCGCCCTCGATGGCGAGCAGCGAAACGGTATTCGCCACTGTCCATTCGCTCAGTAATGATCCTCGAAGCGCTTGGCCAGCTCGTCGATGTTCTCCGGCGGCCAGCCCGGCACTTCCATGCCGAGATGCAGGCCCATCTGGGCCAGCACTTCCTTGATCTCGTTCAGCGACTTGCGGCCAAAGTTCGGAGTGCGCAGCATCTCCGCTTCGCTCTTCTGCACGAGGTCGCCGATATAGACAATGTTGTCGTTCTTCAAGCAGTTTGCCGAACGCACCGACAGCTCGAGCTCGTCCACCTTCTTGAGGAAGGCCGGGTTGAAGGCGAGATCGGGGATGATCTCCTGGGCGACTTCCTTGCGCGGCTCCTCGAAATTGACGAACACGTTGAGCTGGTCCTGCAGGATGCGCGCCGCAAAGGCTACCGCGTCCTCCGGCGAGATCGCGCCATTGGTCTCGATCGTCATGGTCAGCTTGTCGTAGTCGAGGATCTGGCCCTCGCGGGTGTTCTCGACCTTGTAGGAGACCTTGCGCACCGGAGAGAACAGGCTGTCGACCGGGATCAGGCCGATCGGCGCGTCCTCTGGACGATTGCGCTCGGCGGGCACATAGCCCTTGCCGGTGGTGACGGTGAACTCCATGCGGATCTCGGCGCCCTCGTCCAGGGTGCAGATCTGCAGCTCCGGATTGAGCACCACGACATCGCCGACGGTCTGGATGTCGCCGGCGGTGACGACGCCCGGCCCCGACTTCTTCACGACCATGCGCTTGGGGCCTTCGCCCTGCATCTTGATCGAGATGTCCTTGATGTTGAGCACGATGTCGGTCACGTCCTCGCGCACGCCGGCGATCGAGGAGAACTCGTGCAGCACGCCGTCGATGTGCACCGACTGCACCGCCGCGCCCTGCAGTGAGGACAACAGGATGCGCCGCAGCGCGTTGCCGAGCGTCTGGCCAAAGCCGCGCTCGAGCGGCTCGGCCACCAGCGTCGCAAAGCGGGTTGCATCGGTGCCCGCCGAGACCTGGAGCTTGTTGGGTCGAATAAGTTCCTGCCAATTCTTCTGGATCGTCACTGTTTCACCCTCGGGCCAGTCCAGTTGCGGTTCGAAACTGCTGGCGTTGGATTTCGCGGGAATAGTCCGCTCGAATACTTCAAAGAACCACGGGCAGGCGGAAGGCCGCCTGCAAAGGTGCACCTGTCAAACGCGCCGCCGCTTGCGCGGCCGGCATCCATTGTGCGGGATCGTCGTCACGTCGCGGATCGAGGTGACGGTGAAGCCCGCGGCCTGCAGCGCGCGCAGCGCCGACTCGCGGCCCGAACCGGGACCGGCGACCTCGACTTCCAGCGTCCGCATGCCGTGTTCCTGCGCCTTCTTGGAAACATCCTCCGCCGCGACCTGTGCGGCATAAGGGGTCGATTTGCGCGACCCCTTGAACCCCATCGTTCCCGCCGACGACCAGGCGATGGTGTTGCCCTGCGCGTCGGTGATGGTGATGGTGGTGTTGTTGAACGACGAATTCACGTGCGCCACGCCTGATGCGATATTCTTGCGTTCGCGGCGGCGGACGCGGGTAGCTTCCTTACCCATCAAAAAACCTTTCCTACGATCTCAACGCCGCCGTCATGCCAGCGGCTACACCTGTGCGAGCAGCGAACTGATCCGTTCGCCACCCGAAATTCGTAATTCGCTGTCTTACTTCTTCTTGCCGGCGATCGCCTTGGCCGGCCCCTTGCGCGTGCGCGCATTGGTGTGGGTGCGCTGGCCGCGCACGGGCAATCCACGGCGATGACGCAGGCCGCGATAGCAGCCCAGATCCATCAGCCGCTTGATGTTGATGCCGGTCTCGCGACGAAGATCGCCCTCAACGACGAAGTCGCGGTCGATCACTTCGCGGATCTGCAGCACTTCCTGATCGCTGAGCTGGCTGACGCGGCGATCCTGCGGGATCTTCACCTTCTCCATGATCTCGGCCGCGCTCTTCGCGCCGATGCCATGGATGTACTGAAGCGCGACAAGCACGCGCTTGTTGGTCGGAATATTCACGCCGGCAATACGGGCCACGAATGTCTCTCCTGTCGCCGATCCCCTTCAGGGCGCGGCTTTTCTTGGTTCTGTCGTCTCGGGCAGGTCCGCAAACGCGAACACGACGCCCACCCCCTTTGCTCTGAGGGGCCCGGCATCGTCTAAAAACCAACCGACTTGGATGCGGGCTTATTAATGTATGAATTGCGCTTTCGTCAACCGATTCTAGGCTTTAGCTCGCTTTTTCGTGAGCTTTCTGGCGACCTTCCGGGCGGCCTTCTTGGCACTCCCCACGGCCCGCTTAAGAGGCCTTCGGATGGCCTTTTTGGCCGCTTTGGCTGCCTTTTTGGCTGAGGGGCGGCCTTTGGCCGCCGATTTGGAGGCCCCTGCAGCGGGCTTTTTGGCCGTCTTGCGGGCGCTGCCGGCGCTGCGCTTGGCCGAAGGGGCCTTCTTGGAGGCCTTGCTATCCACAGCCCCGATGGCGTGCAGGATCCGTCCGATCTCCCGCGTCACCTCCTCGATGGTCATCATGCCATCGACAGTCAGCAGCTTTCGCCGCTCGGAGTAGTAGTGGATTAGAGGCTCAGTCTGCGAACGATAGGCGGCGAGCCGCTTGATCAGCACCTCCGGCGTATCATCGAGGCGGACTTCCTCGCCCCTCGCCCGCGTCTCCTCGGCGCGCTTCTCGACACGCTCCAGCAGCGCGCTCTCGTTGACGCGGAGCTCGATGACCGCATCGAGCTTCATGTGCTTGTGCTTCAACAGGTCGTCCAGTGCCTCGGCCTGCGGCACGGTGCGTGGGAAACCGTCGAGGATGAAACCATTCCTGGCGTCCGGCTGCTCGATGCGATCGGAGATGATGCCGACGACGATCTCGTCCGACACCAGCGAGCCGCTGGCCATGATGTCCTTGGCCTGGAGCCCGATCGGCGTTTGGGCCGCCACCGCCGCGCGCAGCATCTCGCCGGTCGAGAGCTGCACAATGCCATAGCGCTGAACCAGACGCTGGGCCTGGGTTCCCTTGCCCGAACCCGGCGGTCCCAGAAGTATCAATCTCATCGGCGTTCGCCCCCCGGCACTCGGTGAGCGAAACTCCGCACACCTCTGTTGTTATGTTCGAGAATCCGCCGATCAGCGGCGGCGTCCTCTCAGCTTCGACCGCCTGATCAGCCCCTCATATTGGTGGGCGAGCAGATAGCCCTGAACCTGCGCCACCGTATCCATGGTCACGCTGACCACGATCAGAAGCGACGTGCCGCCAAAGTAGAACGGGACGGAGGCGTAGGAAATGAGAATTTCGGGAATCAGGCAGACGATCGCAAGATAGACGGCGCCGATCACGGTGATCCGCGACAGCACATAGTCGATATATTCGGCGGTACGCTCGCCCGGCCGGATACCCGGAATGAAGCCGCCGTGCTTCTTGAGGTTGTCGGCGGTTTCGGTCGGATTGAACACGATCGCGGTATAGAAGAACGCGAAGAACACGATCAGCGCGAGATAGAGGATCAGGAACAGCGGACGGCCGTGGCCGAGTTGGGTGGTGATCCACTGGAACCATTCCGGTCCCTTACCGGCGTTGAAGTTGGCAACCGTGGTCGGCAGCAGCAGCAGCGAGGAGGCAAAGATGGGCGGGATCACGCCCGAGGTGTTCAGCTTCAGCGGCAGATGCGAGGACTGACCTTCGAACATCTTGTTGCCGACCTGGCGCTTTGGATACTGGATCAGCAGTCGACGCTGGGCGCGCTCCATGAACACGATGAAGGCGATCACCGCGACCGCCATCACGATCACGATCAGGATCAACCCGGTCGACAGCGCGCCCTGACGGCCGAGTTCGAGCATGTTGGCGAGCGCCGACGGCAGCTCGGCGACGATGCCCGACAGGATGATCAGCGAGATGCCGTTGCCGATGCCGCGCGAGGTGATCTGTTCGCCCAGCCACATCAGGAAAATGGTGCCGCCGGTCAGCGTGATCGCCGTGGAGAGGCGGAAGAACAGGCCGGGGTCGCTGACGACGTTGCCCGCGCCCTCAAGCCCGACCGCGATACCGTAGGACTGGAATGCGGCCAAGAGCACGGTGAGATAACGGGTGTACTGGTTCAGCGTCTTGCGGCCGGCCTCGCCTTCCTTCTTCAGGGCCTCGAGCTGCGGCGAGACCGTGGTCAGGAGCTGAATGATGATCGATGCCGAGATATACGGCATGATGTTCAGCGCAAAGATCGCCATGCGGTGGATGCCGCCGCCGGCGAACATGTTGAACATGCCCAGAATGCCGCCGGCCTGGGTACGGAACACCTGCTCCCAGATGTTGGGATCGATGCCGGGTAGCGGAATGTAGGTGCCGAGCCGGTAAACCAGGAGCGCTCCCAGGGTGAACCAGATTCGCTTCTTGAGTTCGTCGGCCTTGGCGAGCGCGCCGAAATTGAGGTTGGCCGCCAGTTGTTCCGCTGCTGAGACCATGTTTGGCTTTCTCCCGCCGCCCGCCTAGCTCCTCATCCCAGCAACAGCGCTGAAAATCGGACTCTCTCGGACAATATTTGGCGCCTCGTTCCGATAAGTCCACCGCCAAGCCGCCTCGATCGTCCGCGAAGGCGGACGATGACGCAGATGTTACGCCGCCTCGCCTTCTTTCTTCTTCGCAGGCGCCAGAATCTTCACCGTGCCGCCGGCCTTCTCAACGGCCGCCACCGCGGATTTGGAGGCGCCATGCACCTCGATGTTCACCTTGGCCTTGATCTCGCCGCGGCCGAGCAGCCGCACGCCATCCTTGACGCGGCGCAGCACGCGCGCCTTCACCAGCGATTCCGCGTTGATGATGGCAGAGGCGTCGAGCTGCTTGGCATCGAGTGCCTGCTGCAACCGGTCGAGGTTGATCTCGACGAATTCGAGCGCGAAAATATTGTTGAAGCCGCGCTTGGGCAGGCGCCGGTGCAGCGGCATCTGGCCGCCCTCAAAACCCTTGATGCGCACGCCCGAACGCGCGGTCTGGCCCTTGCCGCCGCGGCCCGAAGTCTTGCCCTTGCCGGAGCCGATGCCGCGGCCGACCCGCATGCGCTTCTTGCGCGCACCCGCATTATCGGCGATATCGCTGAGCTTCATCGCGAGATTCCCTTGTTACTTCTCGTCGAAGACGCGGACGAGATGTTGAACCTTTTCGATCATGCCGCGAACGGCCGGCGTATCCGGCAGCTCGGTAATCCGGCCGATCTTGTTGAGCTTCAGCCCGATCAGCGTCGACCGCTGGGAGTGGTGGCGGCGGATCGGGCTGCCGGTCTGTTCGACCTTGATCGTTTTTGCGGCCTTGGCCATGGCTTAAACTCCAAAAATCAGTCGGCGGACGCTTCGGCGTCGCCGCCGACGCGGCGAGCCTGCAAGGTCGACACCTTGATGCTGCGGCGCGCTGCAACCGAACGGGGCGAATCCACCTGCTTCAGCGCGTTGAAGGTGGCGCGCACCATGTTGTAGGGGTTGGACGAGCCGATCGATTTGGCCACCACGTCCTGGATGCCGAGCGTCTCGAACACCGCGCGCATCGGACCGCCGGCGATGATGCCGGTACCGGCGGGGGCCGCGCGCAGGTAGACGCGGCCGGCGCCGTGACGGCCGGCGATGTCGTGATGCAGCGTGCGGCCTTCGCGCAACGAAACGCGCGTGAGGTTGCGCTTGGCCGATTCGGTGGCCTTGCGGATCGCCTCCGGCACCTCGCGCGCCTTGCCGTGGCCGAAACCGACCCGGCCCTTCTGGTCGCCGATCACGACCAGCGCCGCAAAGCCGAAGCGCTTGCCGCCCTTAACGACCTTCGCCACGCGATTGATGTGGACCAGCTTGTCGACGAACTCGCTGTCGCGCTCCTCGCGCTCCCTCGACCGTTCGCGCCCGCCGCGTTCGCGTTCACCTGCCATGGTGTTTTCCAATCTTTCGGAGGCTAAAGCCTCTGTCCTCGTATCCGTTCAAACCAATTGCCTTCTGATTGAGCATGACTTTTTCGGAAAACCGCTGCACACTTTTCCGGATCATGCTTTAGAAGCTCAGTCCGCTCTCCCGCGCAGCATCCGCCAGCGCCTTGACGCGGCCGTGATAGAGATAGCTGCCGCGATCGAATACCACTTCCTTGACGCCCCTCTTCACGGCGCGCTCGGCGAGCAGCTTGCCCACCGCCTTTGCCGCGTCGATGTTGGCACCGGTCTTTTCGCGCATGTCCTTTTCCAGCGACGAAGCGGACGCGAGCGTCTCGCCCTTCAGATCGTCGATCACCTGCGCGTAGATGTGCTTCGACGAGCGAAACACGGAGAGCCGCGGCCGGCCGCCGGACGAGCGGCGGAGCGACAGCCTCACGCGCTGCTTGCGCCGGGCATTCGTAACCTTGTTTCTCGACATGGCCGGCTCCGTTACTTCTTCTTGCCTTCCTTGCGGAAGATGAATTCATCGACGTACTTCACGCCCTTGCCCTTGTAGGGCTCCGGCGGACGGAAGGCGCGGATTTCGGCTGCGACCTGGCCAACCTTCTGGATGTCGCTGCCCGTGATCGTGATCTCGGTCGGCTTCGGCACCGCGACCTGGATGCCTTCCGGAATCGAGAAGATCACATCGTGGCTGTAGCCGAGCGCGAGCTGCAGGTTCTTGCCGGCCATCGCGGCGCGGTAGCCGACGCCGGTGATCTCGAGCTTCTTCTCAAAGCCCTTGGTGACGCCAGCGACCAGGTTTGCGATCTGCGCCCGCGCGGTGCCGTAGAGCGCCCGCGCGCGGTTGGTCTCGGCCCGCGGCGCGACACGGATCACGCCCTTGTCGAACTTCACCTCGACGTCGTCATGGGCGACGAACTGAAGCTGGCCCTTCGGCCCCTTCATCTTGACGGTCTGGCCCTCGACGGTCGCAGTCACGCCCGAGGGGATCGTCACCGGCTTCTTGCCAATACGTGACATCGCAAAATTCCTTCTCAGAACACCGTGAAGAGAATTTCGCCGCCCACATTCGCTTCGCGCGCGTCGTGGTCGGCCATGATTCCCTTCGGCGTCGACAGCACCGAAATGCCGAGCCCATTGTTGATCCGCGGCAGGTTCTTTACCGAGGTGTAGACCCGCCGGCCGGGCTTGGAGACGCGCTCGATCTCGCGGATCACGGGCTCGCCGTCGAAATATTTCAGCTCGATCTCGAGCTCGCTGCGCCCGGAGGCGTGCTCGACGCTGGCGTAACCGCGGATATAGCCTTCCGCCTTCAGCACATCGAGGACGTTGGCGCGCATCTTCGAGCCCGGCGACGTCACCTTGGACTTGGCGCGCATCTGCGCGTTGCGGATGCGGGTGATCAGATCGCTGATTGGATCGTGCGTTGACATCTGTTGCGACCCTCCCTTACCAGCTCGACTTCACGAGGCCCGGAACCAGGCCCCTGGAGCCGAGCTCGCGCAGCGCGATGCGGGACAGCTTGTTCTTGCGATAGTTCGAGCGCGGCCGACCGGTCAGCTCGCAGCGGAGCCGAATGCGCGTCGGCGACGAG
>Ga0306926_10007357_pt1 | contig 11925 bp, 10 predicted proteins | sample flu12Cox44000178_FD_203759 | JGI IMG/M metagenome (GOLD analysis project Ga0306926, IMG submission 203759) | Lab enrichment of tropical soil microbial communities from Luquillo Experimental Forest, Puerto Rico - flux8day.12C.oxic.44.000.178 (v2)... | ecosystem: Environmental > Terrestrial >...
AGAGCGTCTCCTCAGTGTGTGCGTAGCCGATGATCAAAGGAATAGAGGCCGAAAGCGCTGGGCCTTTGGGATCCCAGGGATGAGCGGGGATCACACTCCCGTCCACCATCGGTGAGCTAGCGGTCATGCCTGGCTCGCGCAGCGTGATTTTCTTCTGTACGGCGGCATCCGCCGCCAGCAGGCGCGGCATCGGGACGTCCTGAAGATCGCGAATCTGGCCCGGCTTCAGCGCCAGTTCGGCGAGCAGCAGCGTCGTGCGCTTCATCGCGTCGTCGTGCGTCGTCAACCGCAGTACGGCGCCGCTTTCGATGATTGCGCGATGGAAGAGTCCTCGCGCGCTCGGCATCGCCATGAGCGTCGCGACTTTCCGGCCGCCGCCCGACTGGCCGAAGATGGTGACCCGGTTCGGATCGCCGCCGAAGCCGGCAATGTTATCGCGCACCCATTCGAGCGCCGCAACGAGATCGAGCATGCCCACCGCGCCCGACTGCGCGAAATCAGATCCCATGGCATCGCCGACATAGGTGAACCCGAAAACGTTCAGCCTGTGGTTGAGTGTCACGACGACCACGTCGTGTGTGTGTGCCAAGCTGGTGCCGTCGAGAATGCGGCCTGAGCCGGAGCCGCTCGAGAATCCGCCGCCGTGCAGCCAGACCATCACTGGCCGCTTGGGGTTGTCGTTGACGCCGGGAGTGAAGATGTTCAAGACGAGACAGTCTTCGCCTTGTTGCGCGGGCGCACCGGCGGCCGTTGTACCAGAGTTGTCGGTCGTCTGCGGCGCCGTAGGACCGAAGGCAAGCGCGTCACGCGTGCCGGTCCACGGCGCAGGTTTGAGGGGCGGCATGAACCGATTCTTCCCGCTCGTCGGCGCCCCGTACGGAATGCCTTTGAACACCTTGATACCGTCAACCACTTCGCCGCGCACTTTGCCGGTCGCTGTGGTGGCGATAACGGTTGCGAGATCCGCGGCGGCGACAGGCCGCAGCCACGGAGTCAGCCGCGCGCCGGCGACGAGAACGGACGCCTGTTTCAGGAAGCCTCGTCGACTCGAGATGGACGCCATTCGGTTTGCTCCAGAGCGGTGAAGGCAATAGCCGGGATTATAGCGTCGACAGCAGCGATCTCCTGCCAATTGCGACTAGAATACCCGGCTTGAACCGAGGGGTCGGGGACAACGACCACGCTGTCGCCCGGTACCAGAAGGGAATGGAAGAACGAACTTTCAAGATCCGAAAAGGAGGAGCTCATGTCACCGGATGCGCCGCAGCCATATGGTTTCCCTATTCCTCTCGAGGCTGCGAAGAAGGTCGCCGCGCCAGCCCTGGCTGAGGCCGTCAAGAACAACTGGGCGATGGCCGTCGCGGTGGTAGATACTGCCGGAGACCTCGTCTATTTTGAAAAAATGGACGCGACGCAGGCCGGCAGCGTCACCGTGGCCATCGACAAAGCACGGTCGGCCGCGCGGTTCAAGCGCCCGACGAAGGTGTTTCAGGACATGCTCGCCACGGGTGGCGACGGATTGCGTGTGTATGGCATCAGCGGCGCGGTGCCAGTGGAAGGCGGCGTCCCGATCGTCAGAGAGGGCAAGATTGTCGGCGCCATCGGCGTCTCAGGCGGCACGAGCTCGCAAGACGGCCAGTGCGCCCGGGCGGGCGTCGGCGCGGTGGCAGGCTGAAGCGCGCGTGGAACGTGCGCATCCTCCTCCTCGCCCGATTTACGCGGACCGTCGATTTCTTCCAAGGCGCTCGTCCACGAGTGTGACGATCTCGTCGAGCGTCTCTGACTGGAATCCCCGCTGTCGCGCAATCCGCCGAACCAGGCAGTCAACCCGCTCGATGTGCTCGGCTCCGCCGAACAAGGCACGGGCTGCCGAGGAGGGTTTGCGAAGGCCCTCGGCTGCCAAGGCGTACTTGTCGAACGGGACCATGTCGTCATCGGTGGCGCCGAGCGAGGTGCAGACCTGCCAAACCCAGTCGTAGACGGCGCGAGATTTGGCGATGTCAGCGTGGACCGCATCCTTGATCGGAATCATGTCGTCGCGCTGTATGCAGCGGTAGTTGCCGGCCATCAGCATCGGCCATTTAGCCAACGGCACAAAAATGGAATCGTGAACCTTTAGCTTCACTGGGATCTCGATGGCGCCGTCACCTGGATTGAATCGTGCCGCTTCGATGTCCGCCTCGAGGCTCCGAAGGAGCGCCGTGGCCTCTGTGCCGTCGAATCGCGCCGCTTTGAAGTTGGTCGGCAATCCCACCTGTAGAACGTTCTTTGCCTGATCCGGGGGCCGGAATGCCTGTGGATCCGGGCTCGCAAGCGTCATCAGCGAGGGATCGAAGTGCTTCCAGACGCCAGGGTCGGCATAGCAGACCTCGAGCGTCTCGGCGGAGAGCCCAGGGATGCGTTTGAGATACGGCAGCGGCGGCATGTTCATGATTGCGAGGCAAGGCTTGCGTGATCGCGCGACGCGACCCATTAACTCGCGCACCCCGTCTGAGCCGTACTGGGCTTCCTGCATGGCCAGCACGATGAGATCGAATCCGCTCGGGTCACTGTCGTCAGGTGTGGAAGCGGACAGCGACCCCAACAGTTTCCTGGATTCGATGTCGAGGGGCGCCGTGCGCCCCCTGATCGGCATCCGGACGACCGTGCCTTCGCGATTGATCAAATCCGCGGTCGGCCTGGTGCAGACCAGCGAAACGCGATGCCCTGCCATCAACAGCTTGGTACCGAACAACGAGCCGTAGGAGGCGCCGAGAATGAGCACGTTGTAGGTCACGATTTGAACACCTTGTCTAGATCGCACCTTGCCGGCGCGCTGCCTCGATGTCTTCGTCATTCAGGCCCACAACCGTACGGAGAACTTCTACAGTGTGCTCTCCCAGGAGCGGCGAGCGACGAACGTCTGCAGGCGAGTCTGACAGTTTGATCGGATTGCCCACGGTCAGATACTTCCCGCGCAGTGGATGGTCAACTTCGACCACGGTTCCAGTCTCCCGGAGAGCGGGCTCTTCGGCCAGCTCCTTCATCGATAGAATCGGACCGCACGGAACATTCAACGGATTGAGCGTCGCCATGACTTCCATCTTGCTCATGGTCATGGTCCACTTCTCGATTTCCGCAAACACTTGATCCAATCTCGGAAGACGCGCGTCAGGTGTGTTGAACTTCGGATCGTCGAGCCATTCGGCATGGCCGATGATCTTCGCCAGTGCCGGAAATGCCTGCACCTGTGCGATCACGTAAATGTAGGCGTCCGGGTCCGTCTCCCAGCCTTTGCATTTGACAATCCAACCCGGGTGGCCTCCGCCGGACGCGTTGCCGGCGCGTGGGACGGCGTCGCCGAATGTGCCGTTCGGATATTGGGGGTACTCCTTGAGTGGACCGTGGGCAAGTCGTTGCTGGTCACGCAACTTTACGCGGCATAGATTCAGCACGGCATCCTGCATTGCGCAGGTGACTCTTTGACCACGCCCGCTCTTCTCGCGTTGGAAGAGGGCGGCAAGAATTCCGGCAACCAGATGTATTCCCGTGCCGGAGTCGCCAATCTGGGCGCCGGTGACCATTGGGACGCGATCGATCTCCCCTGTCGTGGAGGCCGAACCGCCCGTGCACTGTGCAACGTTTTCGTACACCTTGCAGTCTTCGAACGGACCGGGCCCGAATCCCTTCACCGAGGCATAAATCATCCGCGGATTGATCTGCTGAATTGTCTCCCACGGAAAGCCCATGCGATCGATCGCACCGGGCGCATAGTTCTCCACCATCACGTCACATTTCTCGATCAGCTTCGAGAAGATCCGTTTGCCGGCTTCGGTCTTCGGATTCAAGGTAATGCCACGCTTGTTACTGTTGAGCATCGTGAAATACAGGCTGTCGACTCCCGGAATGTCGCGCAGTTGGTTGCGCGTGGGATCTCCTTCACCAGGTCGCTCAATCTTGATTACGTCGGCTCCAAACCATGCCAGAATCTGCGTGCAGGTCGGTCCGGACTGCACATGCGTCATATCCAGAATCCGGACGCCTTCCAGGGCTTTCCCCATTTTTTCCTCGTTGTCGAGATTTTGAAGCAAATCGTATCGGGCGAGAATTCTAACCTCAGAAGTAACGTTCGAGAAACATCGGCCCGCCGACGGCGTACACGGCCACCGGCCGATTACCGCCTTTTTCGGCTGGAGAAGCGAGTGACCAAGGCCGGCCAGCGCCTCGCTAAATGCGGCGGAGCCCTCCGGTCAGTCCACCGCCTGAAGTTACCAAAACTGGGCTCTCCCGACTCGGTCGTCAGCAGTGGCCCAATCACCGTCCGGCTTCTACGCCGACGGTGCACCTTCTTGAGAATTTATTGCGCCCCTGCTGAAGCGACGCCATAAGATTCAGCCGAATCGAAACGTACGGGTTAACGGTGAGAGGTTCGGTGATAGCCATGTGCGCGACAGTAACCTCAGACACAAGCGTGAATCATCCGGCGATCGATCGGCGGCTATTCGCTGGTGTCGCCGTTGGGCTGGCCCTTCTCGTGCTCGTTGGTTTTGCCCAGACGTACTATCTGAAGGTTCTATTCAGGACACCGCCGCTGCGGGCGCTCCTGCACGTTCATGGCCTGGTGATGACCGCTTGGGTTGTGTTGTTCGGTGTTCAGGTACGTCTTGTCGCAGCGCACCGCACGGACTTGCATCGGCGATTGGGAGTGGTGGGAGCCGTGGTAGCGGGGATGGTCTTGGTCGTGGGAGTTCCAGTGGCCTTGAGTCAGGGACAACTGCACCTCATCAAGAATGACACACCGATTGAGCCAGCCCTTGTGTTCCTGCCGATACCTCTTGGGATCCTGCTCCTGTTTGCAACCTTTGTGACGGCAGCGATTCTGCTCCGCAGACGCGCGGCGTACCACAAGCGGTTCATGGCGCTTTCTTGCCTGAGCATTGTCCTACCGGGTCTCGACCGTCTGCCGCTGCAATTTATCGAGAACGCGGATCGATGGGTACTCTATGGGCTGAACGATGCATGCATCGCTGTCTGTTTTGCCTACGACGTCCTAAGCCACCGAAGAGTACATCCCGCGTGGGTCTGGGGCAGTGCGACGTTCCTGGGCATTCAGATTCTGACCCTGACGTTGAGGAACACGCAGACATGGCTGCGAATTGCGGGATGGATGTTGCAATGACTCGCAGTGTGTAACCAGCTCAGACAACCCCTGACGGCTAGGCCACGGCCCTGATAACATCCTCCGAGTTCCGTTCACACTCGATTCATGGCGAGGAGAGACACAATGGGAATGTTCGATGGCTTGCTCGGTGGTATCGTCGGCGCTGGCATGGTGTCCGTGGTGAATGACATCCTCGAGAAGCATGGCGGCGTGGAAGGCGTGGTCAGCGAATTCGAGAAGAACGGTCTCGGCGCGACCGTCAAGTCATGGGTTGGCACTGGACCCAATCAAGCGATCTCACCTGATGAGGTGCACAAGGTGCTGGGTTCGGACCTGATGCAACAGCTTTCGGCGAAAGCTGGTTTGTCGGTGCAAGATCTTGCGCAGAAGCTGTCGCATGTGTTGCCTCAGGCCGTGGATAAGCTAACGCCCAACGGCACCGTCCCGAAAGCCTAGCTCAACCACGAACCGAACTCGCAAATCTCACTCAATCACCATGAATAAGCACGAGGAGCAGCGGCTGCGACACGTCAAGAAAATGGCGACACGCCGTCCGATGCTCGAACGCTCCATCGCTCGGACGGTCGTCGCGACGACGGTGGCGTTGCTGTTAGGCCTCTCGACGCCGCCTGCAGCGACACAGGACAACGCGCTCCACCTGCTCGTTTCCAACGGTATGAAGGGCAGCATGGAGGCGCTTCAGGGCCAGTGCGAGGAGGAAGTTGGGCGGCGGCTCGCGATCCAGTTCGGTTCCACCGCATCGTTGAAGCGGCGCATCGAAGCGGGCGAGGCGTTCGACGTCACGATCATCACGATCGAAGCCATTGACGACCTGATCATGAAGGCGTTGCTCACGAGCGCGACGCGCATGGCAGTTGGCCGTTCGGAGCTCGGTGTAGGCATCCGCGCGGGCGCGTCCAAGCCTGACATCCGAAGTGTCGCGACATTCAGACAAGCGCTCCGGCAGGCACCTTCGATCACGTATCCGCAGGATGGTGCGAGTCGGGGATACATTGAGCAAATGTTTGGGCGGCTGGGCATCGCCGACGACGTGAAATCGAAGATTATCCTGGCGCCAGGCTCGGGGCCCGCAACCGACAGCGTTGCCGCCGGAAAGGCCGCGATGGTCCTGACGTTGTTCAGCGAAATCGTACCCGCTCACGGCGTCGAAATTCTGGGACCGTTTCCGGGCGTATACCAATCAGACATCCGCTTTGGGGCAGCTGCGAGCGCGCAGTCAACGCAAGCGGACGCTGCGACAGCTCTGATCGCCTTTCTCGCCGGACCCAAGGTCACGGCCGTGTTGAAGGCCAAGGGTATTGACCGTCCTCGCTAAGGTGCGGCGACAAGCGCTCGTCGAGGACGACGACTGGTTAGCCGCGCGAGCTCTGGACGTGCTCGAAAAGATGGCTCAAGAGCGCCCCGAATTCACCCCGTGGGCAGCGCCATCTGCTTCAAGATCCTGGCAAAACGAGGCTCCGAACGAAGCGCGGTGAACACTGGACGGACGCCAATCCAGGCCATGTCGGCCGCGCGCTCGCCACATGCCTCCTCAAGGCGGTCCAGTGCCTGACCGTGTTCGCCCAGGCCGACATGCACCTGAGCCAGTCGTGCCGGTGAGACGTATCGCCGTAGCGCAAGCTGCTCAAGCTCCTCCAGGACGGTGTGCGCAGCATCCGTCCGACCCGAGACCCCGTGCAGATAGCCCAGTTGCGCCATGATTTCCGGAGACTGTCCTGAATGCTTCAACGCGGCCTCCAATTCCGCCTGCGCTTCGGCGAACCGCGACTGCTCCGTGTACGCCGCGCCTAGGAACAAATGTGCCATGCCGAAACGGTCATCGAGATCGATGGTTTGTGACAGCTCTCGTACTGCTGTGTCGAACTGGCCCGCAAAATAAGACTTCATTCCTAGACTGGTCTTGATTGCCAGCGCAAGAGGATCAAGCTCGAGAGCCGCGAGGAGCTCCTTTGTTGCCTCGTCGAACCGTCCAGTCGGAACCAAGAGGTTGATGGCGTACCAATGGTGAGCCGTCGGATAGGACGGCAGCAGCTCGATTGCTCGACGGAAGTCCTCCTCGGCGTCCGCCCACGCCCACTCGTGGACGGAACGCACGCAGGCGCGGCAGGCGTAGGCCTCAGCCAGCGTCGCGTCGATGTTGAGTGCGATCTCAACGGCCCGCTTTGCCCGCGGCATCACGACTTGCGTGGGCAGGGCGCCGTAGGTCGCCAGCGTCACGTACGCGTCGGCCAACCCCCCATAGGCTTCTGCGAAGTGGGGATCTCGAGCGACCGCCCGCTCAAAACACGCGACGCTCTTCTTGAGCTCGTCTTCCGTGCGGTTGTTCCAGTGATAACGCCCTTCGAGGTAGGACCCGTAGGCCTCCAAGTCATAGCCCCGTGAGGTCGCGAGGCCACCTGGAAGGGTTTTCAACTTGCCCTTGAGGGCACTGGCGACCGATGCGGCGATCTCGTCCTGAACGGCGAAGACGTCGTCGAGACGGCGATCGAAACGATGTGACCAAAGCTGATATCCGTTATCCGCTCCGACGAGCTCGACGGTCACTCGCAGCCGGTCGCCGTGTTTTCGCACGCTGCCGTCGAGAATCGCGCCTACGCCAAGCGCCTCGCCTATCTGCTTCACATCTCTCGCCCTTCGCTTGAACTGGAACGCCGACGCGCGGGCGGCCACTCGGACGCCGGGAATCTGGGTCAGCGCGTTAATCAGCTCCTCGGTCATTCCATCGCAGAACCATTCCTGATCCTTGGCGGAGCTCAAGTCGGTGAAGGGAAGCACCGCGACCGACGGTACCTTCGGGCCGCGACGATCCACGAGTCGCGGGGCAGGCCGGGTGGTTCGTTCCGCTGATCTGAGCCTTGGCACCGCTGCCCGGAAGCGACTTAACTGCGCAAGCGCGGCCTCCATCTGGCCGGCACTCGCGAACCGTTTTGCGGGGTCGCGATGAATCGCCCGCTCGACAATGCGAACGAAGCCCCTGTGTAAATCGGGGCGCCGATCTCGTAGTGGCGTGACAGCGCCCCGCGCGTGGACTTTTACCAACTCGTCGAGCGTCGGCGCGGTCACAGGAAAGTCGCTCGTAACGAGATAGTACAGGAGCGTTCCGAGGCTATAAATGTCGCTCCGAACTGTCGCGCCGGCGCCCGATAACACCTCGGGCGCCAAGTACATCGGGGTTCCCACTACCCGGATCGCTTGTGCGCCGCGCGGGGCACCCTGCAAACGTTTCTGGCCTGCCCCAAAATCCATCAACACGAGCCTTCCGCCCTGCTCACGCATGACGTTCTGAGCTTTAACGTCTCTGTGGATAAGACCGGCACGGTGAACGGCCGCCAGCGCGCCGCACAGCTCATGCCCGACGAGGGCGGCTTCGCCAGCGCTGAACGGACCATGACTGCTCACCATTTGTTCGAGGGTGATCCCTCTGATGAACTCCATCGAGAGGCCCACGACACCGTTGTGGTCGCCTGCTCCATAGACCGTGACAACATTGGGGTGACGCACTTGCGCGAGCGTTCGCCCTTCGTTCAGGAGTCTCGAGGCCAGTTGTTCATCGGTCGAAGAGGTTCGCTTCAGCAGCTTCACGGCGACGGGACGATCGAGCTGCGGATCGTGAGCGCGATAGACCGTACCGAACGAACCGTGGCCGATCTGCTCGATTAGAATGAGCTCGCCCCACTGTCCGAGCCCGCTCGGCCGAGGCTCGGATTCCTCGCCGCCAACCACCACGGGAGGTGCGGGATCAGGATCGCGCGAGCTGAGCAACGCCGCCTGTTCATCGCGACCGCGGTAAATGGCGGCGACGATCGCGATCCGCCGGAGCTGCTCGACGATGTGACGTTGGGTTGGATCCGAGGCGTGGCGGTGGAGGCGATTCCAATCGACCCCTAAGCCGTCGGCAATAGCGACAGCCACGTCCAAGAGCGAATCCGTGTCAGGCTCGAGCGCACCCATCGTCGGTAGAGCCGCGTCTGCTGCCACGGGTCGAGGGGCGTTCGGGTCGCGCGCCCATGCGTTGCGCCAGCCGCACGATGGCCCGAGAAACTGCGACGCGTGCCGCGTCGGCCGTCGGCTTTCCAAGCTGAGTGGCCAATTCGTCGTATCCGAGGTCGAGCTCGATCCGCAGCATGATCGCTCTGCGTTCGTCCTTTTTCAGCGAAGCGAGCGCACGCTGGAATTGCTCGAACGCCTCCACCGCGGCGGCGGCATCCTGCGGTGACGCGCCCGCAGCCTCGATGTTCTCGGACAGCTCCTCCCGTGCTGGACGTCTACCGGCGCGTTTTTTCAGATCGATGATGCGGTTCTTCACAGCCCTTTGGAGATAGAACTGTAATGCGCGGTCGGTTCGGATTTCCAACGTCGCGATGTGCGGCAAGGCCTTAATCAGCGCTTCCTGGACCAAATCGTTGGTATCCAACATCGTCCGCAGGCCCCACGGTAACCGCCCGCTGGCCCAACGCTTGAGGCGGGGCAAGTAACGCTTCAAAACCTGGTTGAGCGCCTGGGCATCGCCAGACTGCGCCCTCACGACCAGCTCCACCGACTTAGTCTCGTGATCAGGCATTTGTCTAAGTGCGGGGCATCATACTTCAAGGCCCCTCTGCCATTGGAGCCGAAACCGTCCTAAAACGGGAAGGGTTTCGGGAGTACTGGCGCGCCGGGCAGGACTCGAAGCTGCGCCCTCCTGGTCCATTCGGTTGCGGGTTTCGAGCTCCCGTTGAAAACGGAAGATGCGTGCCCAACACGTATCGAGTGCCGGCTCGGTCACGCGCCGCTGCCGCCAATGAATAGTTGGTCGGGTTGAGCAAGTGTGCTCTGGGCGCGGCGTTGTCTTTTCTACAGGATATTCATGCGCAGGGATTCCGTCATCGCAGTGAGCGGTGGTACCGTTCGATATCCGCCGCCTCATCGAGCGGGCGCCTTTATCGCGATGTTGCTCGGAATGTGTCGCACCCCTTGATGTCGCCAGACGCGAAGCCGGTCTTGAACCAGCGTTGTCGCTGAGCTGCTGATCCGTGTGTAAACGAGTCGAGAACGACGTAGCCGCGCGCTTGTTTCTGCAGCGTGTCGTCGCCGACTGCTGACGCGGCGTTGAGCGCTGCATCGACGTCGCCCTGGTTGATCCAGCCCAGCTGCGCCTGCGAGCGATTGCCCCACACGCCGGCAAAACAGTCCGCCTGCAGTTCGAGCCGCACCGACAGCCCATTGACCCCTTCCATCGGCGCGCCGCGCCGCCGCTCCGCGTCGACCTGGTTCATGACGCCGAGCAGGTTCTGTACATGATGGCCCACCTCGTGGGCGATCACGTACGCGCGTGCAAAATCGCCAGCGGCATGAAAACGGGTTTCCATTTCACCGAAAAAACTCAAGTCAAGATAGACTCGCTGATCGCCGGGACAATAGAACGGTCCCATCGCTTCCGACGCCGCTCCGCAAGCAGTACCCACCCTGCCGTTGAAGAGGTCGAGTTTGGGGCGAACGTATCGCCGATTGTTGGCCTCGAAGTATTCGCTCCAGACGTCCTCCGTGCTGCCGAGGATGGTTCGCACGAACCGGTGCTCTTCGTCAGTTTCCGTGGACGGCTTCTCTCCGCCTTGCAGCGGCACCTGCTGCACGGTCGGCGCACTGCTATCGCCGCCGGTCAACAGTGAAAGGATCTCGAGAGGATTCCTACCAAGCAGCAGGCTGACAATCACGATCAAGATAAGGCCACCAACGCCGATGTGGAAGCCTCCGAACTGCATCCCTCCGCCACTCCACCCGCCGCCGCCGCTGCCATCGTCCTCGACGACGTTGTCGCTTTCTCGCCCTTTTTCCCAATCCATTGACTTGGCCTCCGTGAAGCGCTGGCGTCGGCTTACTCGTACAGCTCCCGTTCACTGACACCCCGCGGTGTGGTCACAACAGACTCGCCACGGCCGGCACGCGTCCTCGCCGAAAACATCGGGCCACGTGCGGGCTTGACGGGTGCAAACGCGGCCATCCCGATCGGCTTCGGGATGTCATCGTAGACAGCCTCGACGCCGCCGCGCATGAAGTACGTCTCGTGCCAGAAACCGGTACCGCCGGAGTCCTTCAGAAACCCCTGCCACCAGTCGCGGTGCGGTGCCGAACGAGCCCAGCGCTCCAATGCGTCGAAGTCGCGCCAGTATTGCCGCATGCCGAGATGGGGTGGTATGAGCGAGTAGATCAAGCTCTCATGCAGGAGAAGACCATCCGGCTGGGCTGCAACGGCCGCATCAATTTTCGGACCAAAACCGACAACCGTCTTCAGGCCCGTCCACGCATTCACCCGCATACCCAGGTAGATCACGACCAAGTCCGGGTAAGTACTGAGATCGACGGTTCGGCGCTCTACCCCCATAGGTTCCTCCCGCCTTAGATCCTACATTCCTGGTGCGGAGAAGAATCCTACGGCGAAGGGCCCAACAATCTCTGTTCCGTGCAACGCCACTTTCGCTCAGGATTGGCGGCCGTCTGTCGATGGTAAGAGGCTCGACAATAAGGTGTTTTCGACTCGACGAATGGAGCCACGCATCAAGCGAACAGGAACCTGCCTGCGCCAAGCGACGACGGGATGTCGGACTGGCCGAGAGGTCTAGGGGGCGCAATCGGATCCTTTCTCAGCTCGGAGTGGCGCTCACATGCCCCTGCTGCATAGCGCTGCTGGGGCGATCTCGTCCGGCTTGTGTCAGAAACGGTTTCCGGACCGTCCGCGGATTCACTGATCGTTCCCCGCCTGGGCCGAAAATCCCGGATGTTGACGC
>Ga0306926_10007363_pt1 | contig 11922 bp, 10 predicted proteins | sample flu12Cox44000178_FD_203759 | JGI IMG/M metagenome (GOLD analysis project Ga0306926, IMG submission 203759) | Lab enrichment of tropical soil microbial communities from Luquillo Experimental Forest, Puerto Rico - flux8day.12C.oxic.44.000.178 (v2)... | ecosystem: Environmental > Terrestrial >...
TGGTCTATCTGTTCCCGATCATGAGCTCGGTGATGGACTTTTCGACGCTGTGCTTAATTCTCGCGGTGCTGACGGTGCTTTGCATTCTGCCGATCTGGATAGTCGGTTTTCGTACCTCGGGAGTGAGCGTCGAGCAGACCGGCACCGACCTCAAGGCACTCGCTAAAATGCAATCGACGAATTGACGTGCAGTGCAACTCCCGGAGCGAGCGTGAGCTTAAGTTATGATGACATCGCCGAGATCTTGAAAATAATTGACGGCAGTTCTTGTGACGAACTGATTGTCGAGACCGGCGACTTGAAACTGGTGATCCGGCGCAACGGCGCGGGCGATGCCTATTCGCCGTCGCACAGCGTCGTTTCATCCACCGCGAGGATACCTTCGCCACCAAAAACCGGAGACGTCGCTCAGGCGGCGAACCCGGCGCCGCACCAATTGGCGCCAAAAGCGCCGCATCAGATCGAGGTGACCGCGCCGATGGTCGGCACCTTCTACCGGGCAGCTTCGCCCGACGCGCCGCCGTTTGTGGAAGTTGGTCAACACGTTCACAAGGGTGACCCGCTCTGCCTGATTGAGGTGATGAAGCTTTTCACCACCATCGCGTCCGAGCACGACGGTCGCGTCGTGCAAATCGGCGCCGAGAACGCCGAGCTAGTCGAGTTTGGCCGCACCCTCTTTGTCATCGAACCGGCATAGGAGCGCCAAGTTGCGTCGCGTGTTGATCGCCAATCGCGGAGAAATTGCACTGCGCGCGGTTCGCACCTGCCGGCTGCTCGGGCTCGAGAGCGTCGCCGTCTATTCGTCCGCCGATGCCAACTCTCCTCATCGCTGGGCCGCCGACAACGCCGTCTGCATCGGGCCGCCGCCGCCGAAAGCCAGCTATTTGAACTCCGCAGCGCTGATCGAGGTCGCATCCGCTTTAAAGTGCGATGCGATCTATCCTGGCTACGGGTTTCTGGCGGAGAACAGCGCGTTTGCGACGCGCTGCTCGGAGGCGGGACTGATCTTTATCGGGCCGAGCCCCGAGGTCATTGAGCAGATGGGTGACAAGGTCGCGGCGCGGCAGGCCGCGGCGGCGCTCGGCATTCCGGTGGTGCCGGGTTCGAACGACGGCTTCATCGATGCAGCATTGGCACGAAAACTCGCCGACGAGGTCGGCTATCCGCTGCTCTTGAAGGCAAGCGCCGGCGGCGGTGGCCGTGGCATGCGCGTCGTGCCTGACGCCGCTGCATTTAACTCACTGTTTGAGCAGGCGACCGCAGAGGCCGAAGCTGCGTTCGGCCGCGCCGATGTCTATCTGGAGCGTTTTTTCCCGCAGGTCCGCCATATCGAGATCCAGGTATTCGGGGATACTCACGGCAATTACGCAACGCTTGGCGAACGCGATTGCAGCGTGCAGCGGCGGCACCAGAAGCTCGTCGAGGAGGCGCCGTCACCGGTGCTCGACCCGCCGACGCGGCGCGCCATGGAAGACGCGGCGATGTCGCTCATTCGCGCCATCAAATACATCAATGCCGGAACCATCGAATTCATCTACGAGGTACAGAGTGGCAAGTTCTTCTTCATCGAGATGAATACGCGCATCCAAGTCGAACATCCGGTGACCGAGATGATCACCGGCAACGACCTGGTGGCCGAACAGTTCCGCGTTGCTGCCGGTGAGCGACTCGCACTCAAATCGGCAGAACACGGCGCTCCAGCGGCGATCGAGTTTCGCATCAATGCCGAGGACGCCACGCAGAATTTCCGCCCGTCGCCAGGTATGCTCAAACGCTGGAGACCGCCGAGCGGCAAAGACATTCGTCTCGACAGCCACGTCTACGAGAACTACGTAGTGCCGCCGTTCTACGATTCCATGCTTGGCAAGCTGATCGTGACCGGGCGCGACCGCGCCGCGGCGATCGAGACCGCAAGATCGGCGCTCAAGCGATTCGAAGTTGCCGGCATCGCCACAACGATCGACTTTCATGCCGATCTCGCTGCGCGGCCGGAATTCGCCCAAGCCGCGATCCACACCCGCTGGATCGAGGACCAGCAATGGCTGCAGGTACACTGATGGGCAGCGGTGACAACACGAAGGGCGGCAGGACCATCAAGCTCGTCGACGTCACGCTGCGCGACGCGCATCAATGCTTGTGGGCGACCCGCATGACGACGGCGATGATGGCCGACCTCGCGCCGCGACTGGATCGCGCCGGCTTTGAGGCCATCGATCTCGTCGGCGGTGCGGTGTTCGACGTCTGCGTGCGCTATCTGCGCGAGGATCCGTGGGAGCGGATGCGGGTTGTCAGCGGTTGGGTCAAGAATACTCCGCTGATCGTGATGACCCGCGGGCAGAGCCTTTTTACTTTCGAGTTCTTCCCCGATGACATTGTTGAACTCACAGCGCAACGCATTTTCGCCAATGGCGTCCGCTATCACACGCCCTATGACGCGCTCAATGATATGCGCAATATGGAAGTGCCGGTCCGCGCGGCGAAAAAGGTGGGGCTCTATACTGCGGGCGGCGTGGTCTATACGCTGAGCCCCGTCCACACCGACGCCTATTATGCGCGCAAGACCAAGGACCTGATCAAGCTCGGTGTAGACGCGGTCTTCATCAAAGATCCGAGCGGGCTACTCACTCCGGAGCGGGCGCAGACATTGGTCCCGGCGATGAAGGCCGCATGCGGCGGGCTGCCGCTGCAGCTGCATTCTCACTGTCTCACCGGGCTTGCGCCGCACACCGCCTGCCTTGCCGTCGAGCTCGGCGTCGACGTTGTGCATACGGCGACTTCAACACTCGCCAACGGAGCCTCGCATCCGGCAACTGAACATTTCGTAGAGAATATTGGTCGTTCAGGATTCATCGCTCGGATCGATCTGCTTGTCGTGCAAGAGGTCGCAGAGCGGCTGCGCTATATTGCGGCGCGCGAGGGCAAGCCGGTCGGCCGGATTGCCGAATACGATGCCTTCCACTACGAACATCAGATGCCGGGTGGCATGGTTTCGAACCTGAAGTCGCAACTCACGCCGCTCGGTATCGGCCATCGGTTACCGGACGTATTGGCTGAAGCCGCGCAGGTGCGGCACGATCTCGGCTATCCGATCATCGTCAGCCCGTTCGCGCAGTTCGTGATGACTCAGGCGGTGCTCAACGTCATGGGCAAGGAGCGCTATGCCACAGTGCCCGACGAAGTGCGCAAATATGTTCTTGGCTATTACGGAGAAATCGCCGGGCCGATCGACCCCAATCTCTATGACCGCATCACACGCGGCGCGGAACCGACCAAGGCACGGCCAGGCGACCTGATCGAGCCGGGCATCCCGCGCGTGCGTCGCAACCGCGGCCCGTTTGCTTCCGACGACGATCTTTTGCTCGCGGCATTCTATTCCGAAGGAAACTACCAATCGTTAAAAGCGGCGGGCCCAATCAAAACCAATTATCCGCTGGCATCGACGCCTCTGGTCACGCTTTTGAAAGAAATCGCGCTCCGGCCGGATATTCGCGCGTTTCACGTCGTTAAACAGCCCGCCGTCGCATGAGCATGAGCACGCCCGCTGGATAAAAAATGAACGGGAGAAAAGAAATGGCACAGGCAACGACCAAGACGGGTCACGGTGCGCCACTTTCGATCGGCACTATCGCGGCCGCGAGCGCGATCGGCACCACGATCGAATGGTACGACTTTTTCCTGTACAACACGATGACGGCGCTTGTGCTTAATAAGCTGTTCTTCCCTAACGCCGACATCCTGATCTCGACGCTATTGGCCTATGTCACCTCCTTCGTCGGCTTCCTGTCGCGGCCGATCGGTGGCGTCATCTTCGGTCATTACGGCGATCGCGTCGGGCGCAAGACCGTGCTGATCCTCACAGTTCTAATCATGGGCATCGCGACGTTCCTGATCGGGCTGTTGCCGACCTACGCCACGGCCGGTGTCTGGGCGCCACTCATGCTGCTCGCCCTGCGCATCTTCCAGGGCATCGGCATCGGCGGTGAATGGGGCGGCGCCGTGCTGATGGCGGTCGAGCATTCACCCGGCGGCAGTCGCGGCTTTTACGGCTCCTGGCCGCAAATTGGGGTGCCCGCGGGATTGCTGCTCTCCGCGGGCGTTACCAGCCTGCTGTCTTTTCTCAACAACGAAGACTTCTTCGCCTGGGGCTGGCGCATCGCCTTCCTGCTCAGTGCACTGCTGGTCGTCCTCGGCGTCTATATCCGTCTGCGGATCATGGAGACGCCGGCTTTCGCGAAGGCGCAGGAGCAGAAAAAGATTGCGGCGGTGCCGGTCGCCGAACTGTTCCGCACCCATACCTGGAACACGATTCTGGGTCTCGGCGCGCGCTATATCGAAGGCGTGACCTTCAATATCTACGCGGTGTTTTGTGTGTTCTACATCACCAGTACGCTGCACATGACGCGCCAAAATGCACTAAGCGCCGTCATGATCGCCTCGGCGATTATGATCGTTCTGCTGCCGGTCTGCGGCAGGCTGTCGGACCGCATCGGCCGGCGCGCGCTGTATGGCATCGCTGGCCTTCTCATCGGTGTTTTGACCTTCCCAGCATTCTGGCTGATGCAGCAGCTTTCGCCGCTGCTGACCGTGATCGCCATCACCGTGCCTTTCGGCATTGTCTACGCGGCGGTGTACGGGCCCCAAGCCGCGCTGTTCTCTGAACTGTTCGACACGCGGGTGCGCTATACCGGTATCTCGTTCGTCTATCAGTTCTCGGGAATTTTCGCGAGCGGGCTCACGCCGATCATCGCCACCGCTTTGTTGCCGCTGGGCAACGGCCAGCCGTGGCTGATCTGCCTCTACGTCTTTGTCGTGAGCTGCATTAGCGCGCTGTCGGTCTATGCCATGACTGACCGGCATGCGAGCGACATCACCGCCGATCAGAAAGCGGCGACGTGATGTGACATTTATGCGGCTCCAAAAAATGCGACCCGGCCGATATGGATCTCAGCCTTAAAGGTCGCGTCGCATTCGTTACTGGCGGTGGCGCCGGCATCGGCGAAGCGATCGCGAAGACGCTCGCGGTGGAGGGCGCCAACGTTTGGGTCGCCGACCGCGACCGTGCCGCGGCGGAGCGTGTCGCATCCGATATCAGCCGTGGCGGGCTGCCGGCGCACGCGGTCACCGTCGACGTTGCCGATCTCGCTTTGGTCGAGGCCGCGTTTGCAAGGCTCGGCACCGCCGACATTGTTGTGAATGCGGCAGGCCTCCTCTCCACCGGTCATATCGCGGACCTGCCGGTTAGCGAATTCCGCCGCATCGCACAGGTTAATCTCGACGGCATCCTGCATTGCGTGAAGGCGGCGATCCCGGGAATGAGCGCGGCGCGCCGCGGTCGTATCGTCAATATCGCTTCCGTATCTGCCATGCGCGGCGGCGGCTCGGTCGGCAATACGCTCTACGGCGCGACCAAAGCGGGCGTCGTGGCTTTGACCATGGGACTTGCCCGCGAACTCGGGCCGAGCGGTATCACCGTCAATGCGGTGGCGCCGGCGATCATCGATACGGCGATGACGCATGCCGCGCTCACTGAGGAAGCGCGACAGCGAATCCTGTCGCGCATTCCGCTCGGACGCTTCGCTACAACAACAGACGTCGCTGAGCTCGTTGCATTTCTCGCCTCCGACCGGGCGGGCTTCATCACCGGCACCGTCATTCCGGTCGACGGCGGGATCCTGACGACGTGAGGCACGGCTCCGACTAAGCAGTCGCAAGAACCACCGCGCAGGTGGTAACGATGTCTTCGATGCTGGCGCCGCGCGATAGGTCGCTGATCGGTGCAGCAAAACCCTGCAGAAAAGGCCCGATTGCCTTGGCGTTGCCGAGCCATTGCACGAGTTTGTACCCGATATTGCCGGAATCGAGATCCGGAAAAATTAGAACATTCGCCCGGCCCGCCACTGTACCGAGCTCATTTACTTTCTTTTCCGCCACTGCTGGAACGATAGCCGCATCGGATTGCAATTCGCCGTCGACCGCAAGTGCTGGCGCGCGGGCGCGAACAAGCTCGACCGCGCGGCGTATCTTATCGACGCGCGCATGTTGGGCACTGCCCTTGGTCGAAAACGACAACATGGCGACGCGCGGCGCCTCCCCCAACAGATTTTCGGCGCTGCGGGCGGACGCTAGCGCTATGTCCGCGAGCTCTTCCGCGGTCGGGTCGGCGTTCACTGCGCAATCGGCGAAAACAAAGCAGCACTGGCCCTGTTCAAGGAAGTCCGGCACGATCATGAGAAAGTAGCTCGACGGGAGCGCAATGCCTTCGGCAAGCCCAATGGTCATCAATCCGGCTTCGATGACACGGCGCGTTGGATTGGCGGCGCCCGCGACCATTGCCTGCGCCTCCCCCTGGCTGACCATCATGCCAGCAAAGTAAAGCGGCTTTGTTACCAGGCGAATCCCCATCTCTGGGCTCATGTTTTCCCGCCGGCTCGCGCAAGCGACGCCGTAAGCCTGCGTGCGGGCATCGCTGCGCGGATCGATCATTTTGATTCCCTGCAGATCGATTCCGGCGGCCACTGCGGATTTTTTGAGCACATCCGGCGCGCCGAGCACGATCGGCTGCGCGATTTCCCGGTCAATGAGATTGCGCGCCGCTGCCAGCACGCGTACGTCATCACCTTCCGGCAAGACGATCTTGAAATGGCCGCGCCGTGCTATATCGAGACAACGTTCGATGGGATCCATGTTGATCTCAACCAAACGCGACCTGCGGGCAAGCGCCAGGGCAAGGTCGACGAATGAGGCCATGAATGACCCAAACAAACGAGTCGATCAAGATTCACCGAGGATTGAAGGGGGTCTATTTCGATCGCTCGCCATGCACGTTCATCGACGGGCGAATTGGCGAGCTGCGCTACCGCGGCTACTCGATCCACGACCTCGCCGAGCATTCGACCTTCGAGGAGACCGCCTGGCTGTTGCTGCGCGGCGAACTGCCAACCAAGACGCAGCTCGCGGAATTTGACGCGCAGCTCAAATTCGCGCGGGAACTGCCGGCGCCGATCTTCGAAATCATCCGCGCCGTCAAAGCAGCACATCCGATGGATGCGTTGCGCACCGCCGTCTCCGCACTCGCTGCTTTCGATTCAGAAACCGCGAACGACTCCCGCGACGCGGTCATCCGAAAGGGCATCCTCCTGACCTCGCAGGTACCCATGATTGTCGCCGCCCACGCGCGTCTGCGAGAAGGACTTGAGCCGGTGGCGCCTAGTAGAGAGCTCAATCACGCCGCCAACTTGCTGTGGATGCTCAAAGGCGAAAGACCGAGTGCAGAAGCAACTCAGCTGATCGACCGTGATCTCGTGCTCCATGCCGAACACGGCTCCAATGCCTCGTCCTTTGCCGCGCGGGTCGTGACCGGAACCGAAGCTAATCTGCATGCTGCCGTTACCGCCGCGGTCGCGGCGCTTTCGGGTCCCGCCCATGGCGGCGCGGCCGAAGACGTCATGAAAATGGCCGAGGAGATCGGCGATCCGGCTCGAGCCGGCGATTACGTGCAAACCAAACGCAAGGCCGGCGAGGCTGTGACCGGTTTCGGCCATCGTGTCTATCGCGCCGAAGATCCGCGCGCGCGGCACATGCGAGCCGGGGTCGAGCGTTTATCGAGGGAAATGGGCCAGCCGCGCTGGTATGAAATTCTGCAGGCGGTGGTCAATGCAATGGCCCCCTACGCGCGGCACGGCGTCAATGTTAACGTCGATTTCTATTCCGGTGTGGTCTATCACCTGCTCGGCATCAAACGCGATCTATTCGTGCCGATTTTTGCAGTTGGCCGCGTGCCGGGTTGGGTGCTCCAGGTCCTTGAGCAACTGGAAAACAACATATTGATCCGCCCGCTCACGCTTTATAGCGGGCCCGATGCGCGCGCTTACGTTCCGATCGAGCAGCGCTCATAGGTCGGACCGGAAATGGCGGATGAGAGCTTCGATTTTATCATCGTAGGAGCGGGATCCGCCGGCTGCGTATTGGCGAATCGGCTCTCGGCGAACGGACGCTACCGGGTCGCGCTACTCGAAGCTGGTCCGCGCGACAGTAGCTTCTGGATTCATCTGCCGATCGGCTACGGCAAGACGATGTGGGACCCCAAGCTGAATTGGCGGTTCCACACCGAGCCCGAGCCGAACTTGGACGGTCGGCGAATCTATTGGCCGCGCGGCCGTGTGCTCGGTGGTTCAAGCGCTATTAATGGGCTGATTGTCGTGCGTGGCCAACCGCGCGATTACGACCATTGGCGCGATTTCGACAATCCCGGCTGGGGTTGGAGCGACGTGCTGCCGTATTTCATTAAGCTCGAGGACAATTCCGAGTTGGGTCAAGAACAGCTGCACGGCACCGCCGGACCGCTGCGGGTCACCAGCATCAGGCAACAACACGAATTGATCGAAGCTTTCATCGGAGCGGCAGAAGCTCTGGGGGTTCCGCGCACAGCAGATTTCAACGGCGCCAGCCAGGAAGGCGCAGGATATTATCAATTGACCACACGTAACGGCTGGCGCGTCAGCGCTGCTGACGCCTATCTGCGCGAGGCCAAACGGCGCAAGAACCTCACAATTTTCACTGGAGCGCATGTTGCGCGCATTACAATTGACAATCGCCGCGCAAACGGCGTGTTGTGCCGCTTCGGTAAACAATTACGCGAACTGCATGCACAGCGCGGCGTCATTCTGGCGGCTGGCGCCGTTCAGTCGCCGCAACTTTTGATGCTCTCCGGTATCGGACCGGCCGAGCACCTGCGCGGGCATAATATTCCCGTAATCCTCGACCGCCCCGCGGTGGGGCAGAACCTGCAGGACCACCTCCAGATCCGCTTGATCTATCGCTGTACCAAACGAATTACTACCAATGACGCGCTCCGCTCGATCGGCGGCCGCATCAGGATGGGGCTTGAATGGCTGCTGCGCCGGAGCGGACCACTGACTGTCGGCATCAACCAAGCAGGGTTATTCACGCGCGTGCTGCCGGATTCGCCGACACCCGATATCCAATTTCACGTCGCGACGCTCTCAGCGGACATGGCCGGCGGCAAGGTGCACGATTTTTCCGGCTTCACGTTGTCAGTGTGCCAATTACGACCTGAGAGCACCGGATCCATTACTCTTGCTTCGGCCGATCCGTTCGCAGCGCCGAAAATTCAGGCCAATTATCTTGCTGCGGAGGCCGACCGCCACTGCACCATTGCGGCCATCGTGTTCGCGCGCAAGCTTGCGACAACCGCGCCGCTTTCGGAGTACGTCGCCGCTGAAATGCTGCCGGGTCCGAGTTGCGTTGGCGATGCCGGCCTTCTTGCCTTCGCCCGCCAACACGGCGCCACTATTTTCCATCCCGCCGGGACCTGCCGGATGGGCAGCGACCAAGATGCAGTGGTCGACCCGCGTTTGCGCCTGCGCGGTATCGACGGCCTGTGGGTTGCCGACTGTTCGATTATGCCGCGGCTCATTTCCGGCAACACGAATGTGCCGGCAATCATGATCGGCGAAAAAGCCTCTGACATGATCCTCGAGGATCAACTAAGCTAAGGCGCAGTGCGGCTTATGCATCACGACGTTGAGGAGCGCCTTGAAATTGTCGACGGCGCCTCGCGCGTGCGCGAGATCCGAAGTCAATGACAACGCGCCGACATCGCTCGCGTCACGCCGAATTCATCATCAACGGTACCAGGATCGATCATCGTCCAATTCTTCGATCCCAGGTGATGAATGGCGTTTGGTCGATATCGAGCAGTAGCGGCCAGTTGGTGATTGGCGTTGGCATGAACCATGCCACAGACCAGTTCAGCGACGGCGCGGGGCTAAGTCCGAAAAATTCCGCTTTGTTGTGCTTGACCATAGGAAAAATGATTTCGGGTTCGGCGGTCGCCGACGAGGCAACTGTCTGAACTGCAGCTGCAGGCGCCGGCTGCAATTCCGGCTTGTCATAGTCGCCGGCGCTAACCACGTTAAGCGGCAGATTATCCCAGCAGTGATTAGCGGTATGCCAGAACAAGTGGGCTTTTGGCCATCGTTTCTGCGCCTCGGCTTCGGTTAGACACGGCTTCGCCGCCGATGCCGTTACGATCGTCAGCAGCGTTAGACCAGTTACTGCGCCGCCTGCCACCCACACGCCACGCATTAAACTTCACGCTTGGATATTTCTCCCAATCTCCACCTCTAACGATTCACCGATGTCGTTCGTACCGATAGCTCATTCACGACTCAGTCCCCCACACTACCACCCCCCGTTGGCGACCCGCCACGTCAAAGACTGATTTTGTTTGTTTGTTATTTGTTTGTTTTTTGTTTGTTATTTGGTCGATGGTATTTGTGTCAGTTGTGTGAAAGTCACCATGAAATAATACTTTCGAAATGTCGTGTGGTCGACGTAAGAGGATGAAATTTCGGGGCGAATTTACCCAGATGGGCAGCGTCCAAAGACTAAGCAGCGTCGGCTAAATGCCGTATTCATCAGTTACTTAAATGCGTGCGGGAAGGTCCTATTCATGGACAGACCTTTCATTCGAGCCCATTTCACGTTTTCCATTGCGGCTGCAATCGGCGCCTTCTGGCTAACCTCCGCCAGCTGCCAGGAGGCGGCAAAGCAGCCGAAATTGAACAGCGAGGCCGAGCGCTGCAGACGAATCAATAACGAACACATGCGAACGCAGTGCCTTGAGCAAATAAACTCAAAGGTCGCTCCTGTTCCTCAAGAACAGCCCGCCGCTTCCGGAACTTGGCAACTCACGCGCACACCTAATCCATCAGGTGGCCCCGACTCGATTTCAATTACGAAAATCACAAACCCAACCCCATCGCAGCAGGATGTCGCCGGACTCATGCTGCGTTGTGCTGAAGGGGCGACGACGAATGTCCTGATTGTTCTACCCGCACCCCTCCCCCCGCGTGCCCATCCCAAAGTGACTGTCGTGGCGGGGGCAACGACGACAGACTTCATCGCAAGCATTATACCGCCAGGAGCCTTGGTACTGCTTCCCGAGAAAGCATCTGCTCTAGTCGAAAAGGCCTGGCAAAGCGTCCCGGAGCTTGCCGTCTCCGTCACGGACAACAATCGTGCTCTCCGCGGGGTAATACCACTAGAAGATCTCAGCAAGGCAATGCAGGAATTGCAGTCGAATTGTTCAAAAGCCATTCGTGGCCGCAAGTAATAAGGAGTGAATACGAACGAAAGCGGAGAGCGCATGAGCAAACCTAAGAAGTCGCCCTCGGCGAAGAAAAAATAGTTCGATTCGATTTGATTACGTGGCCTAATAGCAAATACGAAGAGAAGGACTTCAGCCTTAGGGTGCACAGCGGTGAGCAACTGACATCAACTGCGGAAGTCGTCCGCAAAATGCGGTCGATGGTAGACCTCGCGCAACCAAAGGGGGCGAACGATGTTTGCAGGACCTGTGCGCAACATTGGCTCGCAGAGTGAAGTTTTGATATGTCTCACCCGTTGCGGACCATATCCGCTTTTCCCCCAAAGGCGGACGTTCGCCTCTATGACTAGAATCTCGGCTTAGCCAAGACCGGACATTTTGCGGCGCCCGCTGGATGCCTGCTTTACCCCTCAAAGCGGACATTGATCGATGGCATCGAGCTTCCTGCCGCTAATGTGACGCCGTCAGCGAAACCGGCTATGCCAACGCTAATATCGGGACAGCCAGACCATCGCGCTGACCATCGCAACTTGGCGGCAAAGGTCGATCTAAGGGGCAATTTATGACGTTCGGTTTGGGACTTAGCCGGTAGATGCGCAGTTTTGCCATTTTGGCCGCTATTTTTGGCGTCGCCCTCCTCACTGGGTTGACCGTCTATTACGGCTTTGACGAGGTCATGGCCGCCATAGCGAGTTCGGGCTGGGCAACCGCGCTGGTGGTCGCCGCGAGGGCCGCGGCGCTCGTTGGCGCCGGCATTGGCTGGTGGGCTCTCGTGCCGGGTCGAGAGTGGG
>Ga0306926_10007364_pt1 | contig 11921 bp, 20 predicted proteins | sample flu12Cox44000178_FD_203759 | JGI IMG/M metagenome (GOLD analysis project Ga0306926, IMG submission 203759) | Lab enrichment of tropical soil microbial communities from Luquillo Experimental Forest, Puerto Rico - flux8day.12C.oxic.44.000.178 (v2)... | ecosystem: Environmental > Terrestrial >...
ACAACAAACCGGATTGCTCAATCCCACACAGATTTTCGCGCTCTTGCCGGAAATTGTTCAAACCTTAGTTGCCGCACTACAATTCGTCTTCACACAAGCACATACTCACTACCATGACACGCCACAGCCTTACTGGCGAGGTCTGACTGCCGTCGATTGCGCCGCGCAGATCATCGAAGAGAACGTCCATGAATCCGAGACGGTTGTGGTTTATACTGTTCCTGGTACGTGGGCTGCATGGAATGATGGCCCACCAGCTTGGACGGCATGGGAATTACCATAGGAGATAAATATGACTAAACCTGATCCCTTAGAACCATCCGGCACACCACCACGCCCATTATTACCAGCGGCGTGGAAATATTACGATGGTGTAGTGGCGACAGTAGGGTTGCTGTTGATATTGGCGAATACATTGATGGGCCTAAATATATTGGGTGACACTGCTGCCCGTTGGGTCAATGTTGGTGTAGCTGTGGTTGTAGCTGCCTTGGTATGGATGAGAAATCGTGCCAGTGAGTTGGGTGTAATTAAAACAAGTGCCGATCATTTGCAACCTCCTCCCGATGAACCTAAAAATGCAAAATGATTAGGCGACTGCTAATAGGATGTATGTTGGCATCTGTTGCGTGGTTGTTCCCGCCAACTGCTCATGCCGACACTCAATGTCCTTATCCTGGCGTGGGAATTCTTAGCGTCAATGTCGTAGGTATCGGTGGCGGATTCTGTGATTTCCCAACAGAAATCAACGGATCGCACTGGCATTGCCAAGGTGGTGGGATAAATCTAGGCGGCAGTGCGCTTTTAGGAGGGGGAAGCGGTGGCGGCGTTTTCGGTATCAATCCGGCTGGAATAGGAGGGGTGAGTTGCAATTGGCGTTGCCCTGACGGTGTAGACGCCCCCGCACCAAACCCTCCTGGCCAGTGGCGGGAGTATTTGGTTCCTATGAATTCTACAAATTATTGTAAGGACCATATGATTCCCAATGGGTTTTGGTCCGCTCCCGTATTGCCTACGGAAGGCATCCCTCCCGCAGGAGAAAATCCAGAACAAGCTCAATTACCACAACCTATTCCGCCACCACCACCGATTATGCCGGAACCGCAGCCACCCGTTGCACCCCTTGCGCCAGGGGAACCCAACCCATGATAGGATTTCAATTATGACTGCAATGTTTGGTATGCGACCCCATAATCCGCATCCGGTAGCGTCTACTCAACTTAAAACCCCGATTTTAGATCATAACGCAGAAGGGTTGAAAGTTGAAAACGCTCTCTTGCACCGACGCCTACTATATCTCATGCAACAGGATATCAAATTGCGTGCCGCGCTTGAGCTTGCTACCGGCGAACCGTGGGATAGCCAAAACCTCACTGATCTAAGTGGAGATCAATTAGAAGAAGTTGTGGCTAATAACATGGCGCATGGTTTACAAATTAGTATGGAAGAGGCACGTAAGCGCGTGCGCGATCACAAGGCAATGGCGAATCCGGCACAAATCAAAGGCGAAAAAGCTTCGCCATAGACTCGCATCCATAATTCATTATGGATGCGACGTGCGCGCACGGTCGCGCATTATGCCCAGGGCTACAGGGCTGCGTGTTAAAACCTTCAGAAGTACGCGCGTGCGGGACTTTTTTCCGCGCGCAGGGCTGCGCGTGTGCGCGTCCATCCTCCCCGCGCATGATGCGCGCGTCCTCCTCCCCTCGGGCGCGAGGTCGGCAAAAACCGGCTCTGACCTGCGGAATTTGACAAAATCGGCGACCTGGGTCATGGTGGGCCACGTCGGTCAACCGCCGACCGGGGTCAAAACCCCCGAACGCTCGAACAAAGGCTATTACTATGTCTGTGATCAATCGCTTCCAACAATTAATCGGCCAGGTTTCGGAGAAACCTGCTGCGGCTCCCGTTGCCGACGAACCGAAAGCCGACTGGCTTTCGGAGCCGGTTAGCTTGGCCCAGAAGATCGCGATCCACAGGTTCTTGCTTCGCAAGAACCTGGCCGCCGATCCCAACGTTGCAGAACTTGAAAAGTTCTGCACGTTTGCCGAAGACACCGGCTACTGGGTTCCCCCGGTTGGCTTCACCAAGGGTGAAGCCAAGGTGCTTCAGGAGCGTTTGTACGGCTTGCCGTACAAAAAGCGCGGCGACAAGGCTTCTACGAAGCCTTCGACCCCGGCCCCTTCGGCTTCGCCGAAGCCTCCTGCCGCAACCAACGGGAACTCCGTTCCCGATGGTTGGGAGGTCCGTGTCGGCAAAAAAGGCCCCTACTTGGCCAAGGCCAAGTAAGCCCACATACCGAAAGCCCCTTGAGCATAGCTCAAGGGGCTTTTCGGCGTTTCCGGCCCAAATTTCGGCCATTCCCTGCGTAGGGCGCGCGAACGTAAGAGCGTCTATGCAGGGGGAATCTAATAATTGAATATCCCTCCCGATAGATTCCCTCCCTTGGGAATCTTGAGGGAAGCGCGCCTACATAGAAAGGAAAGTGAAATGGCCGCTTCGCAAATATTCACCGACGCTCCTACTGGAAACTACCTTCGATTCAATGGTGGTTTCGATCGTGGTTTCGATCGTTTCGTTGGCTTTCAGGTCAACGAAGGTGACACCGTGATTTTCGATAAGAACACGGCTAGCCTCATTTATGAGGCATTGGGCAAAGCCCTTGGTTTGGAATCGACCGTCTTTCGAATTGGTTACATTGATGTCGATTCCGGTGAAACCGTTTACACCGTCTTTCCTACTTGGAAAGCTGCTAACGAATGGGTCGAACGTTACCGGCGTAATGCCATCGTTTCTTGGCACTGCGACGAGACTCTGAAAGAGGTCTGAAAATTCGTTTCATTTGCTTTGCTCACCCGAAATGGTGAGCATTGCAAACGATGCGAAAGCATTTAACAACTAAACAGTGACCGTTGAACTGACGGATTTCTGCCAATCTAAGGTAGCTTGAATGCGACAAGCTATGTGGGCATGAGCCGATGCCACGAAGTCGAGTGGTTCATATCAGGTATACGGAGTCGCTTTTATTGGCGACTGAAATAAGTGGGCATGGGAAGCCCGCAAGCGCATCAGGTACGGACACAAGTGAATAGGAATGTCAATCTATCTACGGCAACATTGAAGGGAGGTTCGTTATGTTTGCCATTATTCGTAAGGTTTGGAATTGGTTTTGTAGTGAGAAGCCAGTAGTTAAGGGGATATTTATAGCCAGTGGGACTGCTGTCACAGGGGTTATTGCAGCCGTAATATTCAAGCCCATTATGATGTTCGCTACTATTTTAGTAGCAGCCAAGGTCGTATTTGACGCTATAGATCAGGACATAGATGTTGACCAGGACTACAGTGTCAAGCCACGGCTATTTCGTCATTCACGATTCACTCCAATCGATCCATCCTGAAAGGAGAACTATTAGAAAGAAACTACAATGCAATTTGAGTTCACTTCAACAACAATACACATTGATACTCTTAAGCAAGCTATGGTTAAAGGGTATCAGGACAGACCTACGGTCTATGTTTATATCAACAGAAAGGGAGTGCTTTACACTGGAATATCTCAACAGATGAGAAACAGAGTTTATCGGCATCACGTTGACTCTGAATGGTTCAAAAAGGCAAGTCATGTACTTGCTTTTCAAAACGATAGTTGGCAACTAGAAGACCTCTATCGTATGGAACGGCAATTAATCAGAGTTCTTGGTTGGTTCTTTGCCATTCACAACAAGCAACATAATGGGTATGCTCGCGTTATACATATGCCTTTGGGCAGTGTGCAAGCAGAATTGGTACGTTCAATTGTAGCCTTTATGTTGCAGTATCTATTGTTAATCATTGTCCTCATGGTGATGCTTACTTTTAGTACAATCAACAAAGATGACGTTTCTAACTGGATTCGTCAAACCGTCCAAAAGATATTGAAAGGAATCAAGTCATGTTCAAGAAAGTTATCGCAGGTGCAATTACCGCGACTGCGATCTCGCTAGTGACCGCTGGTCAAGCAAATGCTGACCCATTTAATACGCCTGCACATCAGGGAGACATGGCTCAGATGTGCATCTATTTGAAATACCATCCCTCTGTTTCTGGTGTGGTGGGAATCATTCAGTCATGGCAAGCCCATTATGGAACCAGCGATGCTGCTGCTCAAATGGGGGCACAAACATTGTTAGATGCAATCACTTATGATTGCCCTGAATACGCTGGTATCGTTTATCAAGCTGTTCAGGAATATAAGCTCCGGCATCCTTCGCAGCCTTCGCAGCCTACGCCATCAGTCCCGGTTTCACCGGATGGCATCGAACATGATACGGTAGTCTGATGTATATCACAGCGCAACTTATCATCGACGGTGCATTGGACGAAGACGTTTCGTATAACACCGAAGACGAATTCGATTCCTGGCTTAACGAAGTCAAGCAACAAAGCGAAGCCTTTCCTGATCAGGAATGGCAAGTCTTTCTCATTGTGCATGACCATCCGTTAGGCGATTGCATGTGTGTCCAATACCTGACCGATCACTCTCCATATTGGAGCAACAGCCATGAGTGGTGATATTGCAGGTTATACTTATCAAGCGGAAAACTTGTGCCCTGATTGCACGATCACTAAGCTTGGAAAGGGCATAAATGCATCCGCAATCGGGTACGCTTATGATACTCACGCTGTTATTCGATTAGTGGCAGCGGTAGAGAATGTCAATCTAGATGACGAAAGGAGTTACGACAGCAACGATTTTCCAAAACCGTTCACTTTCGATCAAGTATTGGAAGATGAAAAGTGCGACCAATGTAACGGAAGGTTGTGCTAAATGTGACAGCGGCTTTTGCCATTGTCGAACGCTGTGACCGTTGTCGTGCTACGGCAGCGGTCAGAGTGGTGCTGGAAGATGAAAACGAAACAGAAAGCGATTTATATTTCTGCCAGCATCATTTAAATAAGTACGGCTCCAAGTTATGTGACTTAGGAGCAACCATCATTACAATCCGAAAGGAAAATTAACATGGCACGTCCAGAAACAATCGCAGATGTTGAAGAGAAAATGATTCGGATCGGTTCTTTCGATCTGGAACGAGTCGTTACTGAGCCGAAGCTGCTCAAAGCTTATACGGCTTTGATTGAGCAGCTTCAACTGATGAAAGGAACCGTTGAGCCGACCTACGGCCAAACGGTTGAATTCCATCTGCCTCGCAATCAGAAGCAATTGCAAGAGCGGTTGCGTTCTGATCAGTACAGTTGGGATGACCACCAGAAGCATTACAAATTGGCGCTTCTCGGCGAAGAGGTTGCCGACTGGCGTAAGAGTGGCATCAGTGAATGGGCAAAAGAGGAAGGATTGCCCGATCCGTTTGATAGTGAATCCGAAGAGTCCGAAGTCTAACTGAAAGGAAACCGGACAAAATGACAACATTAACACCGCAACAGAAAGCTGCGAACACTCATGCTCGCAACAAGTTCCTGAAAGCTCTCAAAGAGAAGCGGGAACTTTATCGGAATGACAAGCGGGCACTTGCTGCTCAAATTGCCATTCAGATTCGTCTGGACGAACATGGCAATGAGAATCCCGATGACTACTACGACAACGGTCAGATGCATTGGTATCAAGAAGATTGGGGTCGAGTCAAGGTCAGTGCTGAAACAGCTAGCAACTTCACTCCAATCGGAAGTCATCTGGCGGTCAGTTGTCCGACAACCGGATGCGTAGCCGGATGGGCGACAACACTGGCGGGTCACCCGATGGTGATGAAATTCACTACCGTTAAAGAGCTAATCGAATCGTATGACGGTGAAGCCGTCAGCGTTGGCGAATGCATACTTGACGACGGTTCTGTGATGCACATTGTGGATCGTGCAAGAGAACTTCTTGATCTCACTAGGCATCAATCTGAATGGCTTTTCGATGGCTACAATTCCAAAGAGCAAGTCTTGTGGGCTTTGGAGCTAATCGTAGAGACAGGCTACTTTGATCCAGATGTGTGCCCATTCGATCAACAAGGCAATCGTATCCGCGATGACGAGGGCAATTGGATCGATGAAAATGACTACGTTGAAGATAACGTTTAGTCTGGTAGCAATTCTGATCGGTTCTCTGATCAGTTTTGCTACTCCCGCTCATGCAACCGATTACTGCTCGTTTGACAATTATGTCCCGCCAGCGTATTCGGTTTGCACAGGAATCGGCCAGTGGTGCAGTGTGATGTCTTCCGGTTGTTCGACCATCCCCGGTGACCCCGGTACATGGAATCCGCGAGGCTACACGCCGCCTACCCCCAGCAAGGGGCCAGGGCACCGCTGATCTGTCGGTGGCCGGTGCTAACGTCTTGACCAGTAGGGATGGGCGTTAGCACCGGCCTTTATAATCCCAGATAAGATCAAGTTGAAAGGAAAATGAAAGTGGGCTAGATTCGGAGGTACGTCTCAGGCAGTACCACCCTACGGAAGTAAGGAAAATCATGTGAAGCACATCGCAGATCAGGAATCCAAATTAATCTCGTTACATTCCGAATGGATAGGCGAGAGTCAGATGCGGATTCGTGTCAGATATATCGGTAAGGCTCGTAAATTGCTTGTCGATGTGTGGGAGCTTTGTGATGCCCGCCATCGTACTTCAATGACGCGAGCGCGAACCGTTGCCCGTGCGGCTGCGCGTCTCAATGGCGCTCAGAGCATGGACATGTCACTCCTGCTTGATTTCGAAACCAATCGCAAAGCTACTCGTTTCGACGGGACAGTGGCATTGGTTCGAATCAGGCAAACCTCGTTTGCATTCGCAAGCGCATATGAACCGACAGGAGGTAAGATAGATTCTTAGAAGATTCTTACTTGGGCTAGCCCAGTGAGATGCTATGATAGTAATTGTCCTCACGAGGATCGGAAAGGCCGATCCCAACAGTGGAAGGAAACGGACAAATGTCAGTACATACTAAAGAGTATCTTCACGACAACATTCGTGTTGGAAACGTGAAGGGGCTTCTGGACGCAAACGGCCAGGTCATCCCTGGCGGGACTCGTACCCCGGCATGGTGGTTCGACCCGACAAAGGAAGCGGAACGCATCGCTGCCGGTATCGCGCCATCGCACTACGCGCAACCGTTGTCAATCAGCATGATCCGTTCGGAACTGTTCGGTTGGGAAGCATTGGACGCTGCCGTCAAGATCAGCGTTGAGCTTCGCATCCCTGGTGATCACCCGCTTTCAAAGACACCGGGAACCGAAGAGATTCGTCAGGTTACGTTCACCGTTCCTGATTGGAAAGGTGTGGTTCGGGAAGACAAGTTGGTTGAATGCTACTTGAATGACAAACTGGACGAACTTGGTCCTGAAACTGTGATGAACATCGCTTCACAGTCATTCAATACCGCTTCATTCCAGAAGGTTCTGGTTGACAACACCATTGAAATCGTCGGTGGCGGAGACAATATGCTTGTTTCCGGTGCCGGCGTTCTGAAGTGGGGTCGTGTCGGTTACATCGAAGTCACGATTCCCGAAACCCTGCACGACAACGAAACCGGGATTGCTTTCCGGCCAAATCTGTTGGGTTCCACTTCGTTCGATGGTTCTGTCGGTACCCGTTGGGACCGGACGGTTACCAATGTGGTTTGCGACAACACTCACCAGTGGGCATTGCAGCAATCCAGTGACAAGACTGGTTCGTTCAAGATCAAGCGAACCAAGAATTTTGTGGAACGCATGTCGGATGCCCGCAAAGCCTTGGGCTTACTGACACAGGAGGCAGATGAATACACCAAGATTCTGCACGAATGGAGCAAGATTCCTGTCAGCCCGAAGCAATTCATCAAGTGGCTGGACGTGATCGTTCCTGTGCCGGAAGTCAAAGCGGTCCAAAAAGAGATCATGGTTTCTGTCCAAGGTGAGATGCAAAAGCAAATGGTGAACAGTGTGAACACCCGTGCCCAAAGCATCGCACTCAACAAACGGGATCGGTTGTCGGAGCTTTACTACACCGATGCTCGCGTTAGCCCGTGGATGGGAACCAAGCTGGGCGTTGCTCAATTGGGCAACACTTGGGCACGGTACGATCAGACAATGAAGGGCGCAAAGGCTCACGAGGGCAACGTGCTTCAGGCCCGTGTCGAAGGGCAAATGTTGAAGGTTCTGGATGGTTCATTCCAGAAGCAAGACGTGGAATTCTTGGATGCTTTGGACAAGGTTCTACTGGAATTCGACGCCGAAGGGGTTGTAATTCCGCTGGCATCCGACAAGCCGGTTACTGCCGCTCGTAAGCGTGCAGAAAAAGCCGATCAACAGAATGCCGCAAACAACTAAATAAAAGACCGGCAGGCTAGGGAGTGTAATCGCCTATGCGGCGCACTGGCTCCCTAGCCTGCCCCCAACAAAAGGAAATGAAATGACAGAAAATCCAACACAGAAGTTACTCAGCATCTATGATGTTGCCCGTCAAATCGGTGCTGACTCTCGAAAGCTTGAACAGTGGGCAAAGGACGAAAGCATACCAACGCCATCAGCAAGTTTCGAAACCAATCACACTCAGTATTGGGTCGAAATAGATGTAATTGAATGGGCAAAGATTTTCGATACGATGGTTGCTCAATCGACCAACGTCGATTACGCTTTTGCTACGCTGGTGGACAAATTAGCGGCCAAAGCAAAGGAAATGAAGCGTTACGCTGATCGTGTCGGTGGTTATAGCTCTGGCCGTTCATACACCAAGGGACGTGCGAAAGAACTGGTACATGAGGTTACAGGTATATATAAGCTCGTCTCTTCACTCAATGAATTCGGAATCCAACCGAAAGAAAAGAAAGACGAAATCAATGGATACCTCTCTGAGGCAAAAACAAAGTTAGGAATGGATTGATGCCAAAGAAAATGCCTACGTTCGAAGCGGTAGTTGATACCGTTTGGAGCAAGCACATTACAAAGTTGGGAGGTCAGGGAGACGAATTCAGAACTTCTGTCTGGCGCTTTCTGGTGGACAGGTACGATCTGTCAGAAAACGAAGCCAAGATTCTTCGAAAGAAAGTTATGGATCAGTTAGAAAGCGAAGGTTCAATTCTTCGTCTCAACTCTCGCGGCAATAAGATCGCGATTCTTTAACACCTGCTGGCGGGTCCGGTGGATCAAAGGGTTCACCGGCCCGCTCCCTATCAAAGGAACTGAAATGACTGAAAGACCAATGAATAGATATTGCCAGTTATGTTATAGACCATTTTTGCCCCGCCAAAGAAAACAAATGGTGGAATGGAACTATGAGCCTGGTGCGTACTTACAATACGAAGTACATTCTACGTGCATAACTAATTTGGCTAAAGCAGCGAGGGGGCGTAGGAAATGAAAATGATTCAAAAGCCTTTAGATACGTCCAGATGTGGTACTTCCGCGAATGCCAAGGGACATCGTAGGCGCGGCGAGAAGCCATGCCCCTCATGCCTCAAAGCAGAGACACGGGCAGCCTACGAGCGAAAGGTCCGCAGGCTTGGCTACGTGCCGGTGAATGACTCCCGCTTATGGATGGATTGGTGCCATCGCTGCGGAGGCTTTTTGACAAAAGCCAAAGAATGCAACTATTGTGGAAGTGGAAAGGCAGCGTAAAAGTGAAACTAAAACTGATCGTTTTGAATCAAGATACCGGAGAAGTTTTGGATACTGCCGAAGGGATTAGCTATGAAGAATTCAAGTTAGCTCAGATCAGCGGTCAACATGCTATCGCATTGCTTTTCCCTTTGAACGTAGGTAAAGACAAATGATTTCACGCGCGTTCGTATGCGCTCTCCCTCTTTTTGATATTAGGATGGGAGGTTCCCAAGGTGGGCCTCCCAGGCGAGCGCATATGGTATATAGGGGGGAATCCTCTTTTTTGATAGGGAGGGATTCCCTATTGGATTCCCCGCGTATGCGTAGCTTTTCTCATAGCTTCCTTAAGAAGCCTAGCCCACAAGCATGGTACGCTTAGCATATGACATCATCCGTGCCAACACCCATAGAGCCAGTTCATTACGATGAACCGCGAACCGTAAAGCTTCGCGACCCTGCTGATCCTGCACTCGTACCCGAAGTCACTCACGATGCAGTACGAAGTGCAATCAATATATACGTTCTCTCGCAGGATGAAGAGAACGCGATCATGGCAGGTTGGACAGATATCATGCAAGTCTGCGCCGACAAAGCTAATGCAATCTTAGCTCCCTTACGGACACCCAGTGCGCCACCACCAACACCCTAGTCCAAACGACGAGGAAATCTCAAAGCATCTGGAATCCAAATCCTTAAAGGATTTGGAGGAATGTCAAGCCGTTTTAGTTGAACTAGCTGAAACGATCTTCTATACGTTTCAAAACGAAGAACCTAAAATTTTCGCGTATGGTCGTTTACTTAACTACTTGACGGATGGAGTTGGACGTGAGACTCTAATCCGTATCTGTGCCGCCGCGCTCTGGAAGCTATACGGTCAGGGCAACGCAGAAATCAGAGCCATACCGCAGAAAGCACGTCTGAAACGGAACAGGAAAGGAAAGTGACAGAGCACAAATCAGAACATATGATGCAAACTGCGCTCGCGAACGAATGGAAAGCGCAGGTTGTACCAGAAATTCCAGAGAATCTAAGACCGGACGAGATCATATGGAACCTTTATGCGTTGCGTGGTCAGGAGTCCTTGCATGTTGTCTTTATCGGCAACCGACAGGATCATGCGACTTATGTCTATGGCGATTACCGCACCAAACCGGATTGCCGAGTAGCCGTCATCAAAATTCTGATGGGAAAACCGGACCCTCGAAAGCTGGTAAGACTAAGAGGACATGAGATAGTTGAGAAGATTCGGGATTTACGAACAGTACCTTGGGAACACGATTCACCCGCAATCGATATCATGTTAGCCGTTCTTGGAAAAGAAATCACTTGGGTTCGAAAGATCGATGGTGGTATTCAACAAGGAACTGTTGTGCGTGAAATGAACCTGGGCAACAAGTATTTTCGCGTATACGAATCCCCGCCACAGTCGGGCCAACGGGTTCTTAGTTGGAATGATGCCGAAGGTGGTTTCAGAACAGTGCGAATCAATTCAATCATAGATGTGGCGTAATATGGCTAGAAATATTACTTGCGATAGTTGTGGCATAATTGAACCACTAGAGGGCAAACTTCACAAACCTTCTAATTGGGTCAAGATCACTCTTACTTGGAAGCACGTTGGTTCTACCGGCAGGCCGTCGAAGGTTTTATATCGGGAGGTATGTGCAACTTGTGCTGAGAAGTTTGAAGGAATGCTTGGGGAGGGAGGACAAGTAAAATGACAACGGTTTGGACTCTAGGTATACACTCCAAAATTCCTAATCGAATTTGGGTTAGTTTCCCTTACGATCCTTCTCTTATCGAAGAGATAAAGAATGGCGTACCAGGGGTACGCTGGGATCAACGCGGCAAGGTATGGCACGCTCCGCAAGATTATGAAGTGGCGCGAGACATCACCAAGGTAGCTCGCGTTTGGGGCGCACGGTTCGACATACGGCCAGATTTGCTTGATTGGCTCCGCGCCGAAAAAGCCCGCCTGGCGGGCATCGTAGCGCCGACCGACACGTCACGTAACTTCGACCTGCTCTCGAATGTACGTGCAACTCATCACGAATTGATCGAAGCCATGAACCAAAAGCCTTGGCAGATACCAGGATCGCAATTCATCGCTTCTCAGCGACGGGTGATCGTGGCCGACGAACCGGGGCTGGGCAAGACGTTGCAGGCTATCGCCGCGCTCGTTGAAGAGAACGTGACCGGCCCGATACTGGTGGTTGCACCCAAGTCCGCAGTCGATATCACATGGCCGGATGAAATCGAAAGATGGTTGGGTACAAGCGAAATCGTGGCACGCATCAGTGCTGACATGAAACCTGCGGAACGCCGGTTGATGATCGACTACGCCGGTCAGATACAAACGAAACGTTGCT
>Ga0306926_10007365_pt1 | contig 11921 bp, 10 predicted proteins | sample flu12Cox44000178_FD_203759 | JGI IMG/M metagenome (GOLD analysis project Ga0306926, IMG submission 203759) | Lab enrichment of tropical soil microbial communities from Luquillo Experimental Forest, Puerto Rico - flux8day.12C.oxic.44.000.178 (v2)... | ecosystem: Environmental > Terrestrial >...
GCTGCCGTGCGGGATCGCTGACGGCACGCCGGCGAAGGACGATGTGACGTCGGGGACCAGGGCGTTGAGCTCGCGGCGGGCCGCGGCGGCGTCGGGCAGGCCAAGGTGCACGTCCATCTCGTCGGCCAGCGCGCCGAGCACCTGCAGGTCGGTCCGGGCCTCGGGGACGGCGAGCGCGGCCCCGAACGAGCCCGGCCTGCCCTCCCAGTTCACGAACGTCCCGGCCTTCTCGGCCGCGGCGGCGACCGGCAGCACCACGTCCGCGCGATCGGTCACGGCGCTGACCCGCAGCTCGAGGCTGACCAGGAACCGCGTGGCCTCGAGCGCCTCCAGCGCGGCCGCCGGGTCGGCCAGGTCATCCGGGTCCACGCCCGCGACGACCAGCGCGCCGATGTCCCCCGCCGCCGCGGCGGCCAGGATCTGTGCCGTGTCGCGGCCGGGGTCACGGGGCAGCGCCGCCACTCCCCAGGCCCGCGCGACCTCGGCCCGCGCGGCCTGGTCGGTGACCGCCCGGCCGCCGGGCAGGATGATGGGCAGCGCCCCGGCCTCGATCGCGCCCCGCTCGCCCGCGCGGCGCGGGACCCAGGCCAGCCGCGCGCCGGTCGCCTGGGCCAGCCGGGACGCCGCGGTCAGCGCGCCGGGCACCTCGGCCAGCCGCTCTCCGGCCAGGATCACCGCGCCGGGCTCGCGCAGCGCCTGCGCCGCCGCGCGGGTCGCCTCGTCGAGGCCCAGCTCGGTGGCGCTGGCCAGCCGGTCGAGCGCCTCGGGCTCCTCGCCGGGCCGGGTGGGCAGCAGCGTGCCGGACATCCGGCTCAGCCCGGAGCCGGCCAGCGCGGCGAGCGAGTATACGGCCAGGCGCCTGGCCCGGGCCGCCTTGCGCAGCCTGAGGAAGACGATCGGCGACTCGTCCTGGGGCTCGAACCCGGCCAGCAGCACCGCGGGGGCCCGCTCCAGGGCCTGGTAGGTAACGCCGGACGAACGGCCCGCCACCCGGCTGGCCAGGAACTCCATCTCTTCGGCGGAGTGCGGGCGTGCGCGCATGTCGATGTCGTTGCTGGCCAGCGCGAGCCGGGCGAACTTCGCGTAGGCGTAAGAGTCCTCCAGGGTCAGGCGGCCTCCGGTCAGCACGCCGGTCTGCCCGCGCTCGGCCAGCAGGCCCGCCGCCGCCGCGGCGATGGCCTCCGGCCACGAGGCGGGCTGGAGCACCCCGTCCGCGTCGCGGACCAGCGGGGTGATCAGGCGGTCGGGCTGCGTGGCGTAGGTGAACGCAAACCGGCCCTTGTCGCAGTTCCATTCCTCGTTGACCTGGGGGTCGTTGCCCGCCAGCCGCCGGGTCACCGCGTCGCGGCGGTGGTCGGTACGCTGCCGGCAGCCTGAGGCGCAGTGCTCGCACACGCTCGGCGTGGAGACCAGGTCGAACGGGCGGGCCCGGAACCGGTACGAGGCGCTGGTGAGCGCTCCGACCGGGCAGATCTGCACCGTGTTGCCGGAGAAGTAGGAGTCGAACGGGACGCCGTCGGCGACCCCGATTTGCTCGCTCGGGCCGCGCTCGAACAGGTCGATCAGCGGGTCGCCGGCGATCTGGTCGGCGAACCGGGTGCAGCGCGTGCACTGGATGCACCGCTCCCGGTCCAGCAGCACCTGTGCGGACAGCGCGACCGGCTTGGGGAAGGTGCGCTTGACGCCGTGGAACCTGGTCTCGCCCTGGCCGGCGGTCATGGCCTGGTTCTGCAGCGGGCACTCACCGCCCTTGTCGCACATGGGACAGTCGAGCGGGTGGTTGACCAGCAGTTGCTCCATCACGCCTCGCTGCGCCTTCTCGGCGACCGCGGAGGTCAGCTGGGTGTGCACGACCATGCCGTCGGTGCAGGCCGTGGTGCAGGACGCCGGGGGCTTCGGCTGGCCCTCGATGTGCACCAGGCACTGCCGGCAGGCGCCGACCGGGTCCAGCAGCGGATGCTCGCAGAACCGGGGTATCTCGATGCCGAGTTGCTCGGCGGCGCGGATCACCAGCGTGCCCTTGGGCACGGTGATCTCGAATCCGTCGATGGTGACGGTCACGCCGTCGGCCGGGCGAGCGACCTCGCCGCCCGCACCCTGGCTCGCCTGCACGGTCATCGGGCCGACTCCAAGGTGAACAGGGTGGAAGCCGCGGGTTCGAACGGGCAGCCGCCGTTGCGCTGGTGCTCGAGGTACTCGTCACGGAAGAACGTGATCGACGACTTCACCGAGGGCTCGATCGAGTCGCCCAGGGCGCAGAACGCCCGGCCGGTGATGTTCGAGCAGATGTCCAGCAGCTTGTCCAGATCGGCCTCGGTCCCCCCGCCCTTCTCCAGCATCTCCATCAGCTGGACGACCCAGTAGCTGCCCTCCCGGCACGGGGTGCACTTGCCGCACGACTCGTGCTGATAGAACTGCATCCACCGCAGCACGACCCGGACCACGCAGGTGGTCTCGTCGAACAGCTGGATGGACCTGGTGCCCAGCAGCGACCCGGCGGCGGCCACATCCTCGTAGTCCAGCGGCACGTCCAGGTGCTGCTCGGTGAACAGCGGCGTGGACGACCCGCCCGGCGTCCAGAACTTCAGCCGGTGCCCGGCCCGGATGCCGCCGGCCAGGTCGAGCAGCTGGCGCAGGGTGGTGCCGAGCGGTGCCTCGTACTGGCCGGGCGTCGTGACGTGGCCCGAGAGCTGGAAGAGGCCGAACCCGGTGGACTTCGGCGTGCCGAGCGACGCGAAGTCCTCGGCGCCGTGCAGCAGGATCCAGGGCACCGAGGCGATCGACTCGACGTTGTTGACCACCGTGGGGCAGGCGTACAGGCCTGAGGTCGCGGGAAACGGCGGCTTCAGCCGGGGCTGGCCGCGGTATCCCTCCAGCGAGTCCAGCAGGGCCGTCTCCTCGCCGCAGATGTAGGCGCCGGCGCCGGCGTGCACCACGACCTCCAGGTTGAAGCCCGAGCCCAGGATGTCGCGGCCCAGGAAGCCGGCCTCGCGGGCCTGGGCCACGGCGTGATGCAGCCTGCGGATCACGTGCAGGACCTCGCCGCGGATGTAGATGAAGGCGCGCTCCGCCCGGATCGCGTAGGCGGCGATCGCGATGCCCTCGATCAGCGCCTGGGGGTTGGCCAGCAGCGTCGGCATGTCCTTGCAGGCGCCCGGCTCGGACTCGTCGGCGTTCACCACCAGGTAGTGCGGCTTGCCGTCGCCCTGCGGGATGAAGCCCCACTTCACCCCGGTGGGGAAGCCGGCCCCGCCGCGGCCGCGCAGCACCGAGTCCTTGAGGGTCTGGATGACCTCGTCCGGCGGCATGGCCAGCGCCTTGGGCAGCGCCCGGTAACCGCCGTCACGCCGGTAGGCCTCCAGCATGAACGAGTCCGGCTCGTCCCAGTGCGCACTGAGCGCGGGCGTCAGCCTTACCCCCCTGGCGTCTGCTCCGGCCGTCGCGTCCGGCCCATCCGCGGTCATCGCGGCACCTCGCTTCCCGCGTCGCTCGGATCGCCGTATTCCGGGCGCCAGCCCTGCTGCTCCTTGGCGATGCGCAGGCCGGCCAGGGTAGGGTCGCCCGCGGTGTGGCCGCCGGCCGCCTGGCCGTCGGGGAAGCCGGCCAGGATGCGTGAGGCCTGCTTCCAGGTGCACAGCCGCGGCGCGCCGCGGGTCGGCGCGACGTCGGCGCCGGCGCGCAGCCCGTCGACCAGGTCCCGGGCCGACCGCGGGGTCATGTTGTCGAAGAACTCCCAGTTCACCATCACCACGGGCGCGTAGTCGCAGGCCGCGTTGCACTCCAGGTGCTCCAGGCTGACCTTGCCGTCACCGGTGGTCTCGTCGTTCCCGATGCCGAGGTGCTCCCCCAGGTCGGCGAAGATGACGTCGCCGCCCATCACCGCGCACAGGGAGTTGGTGCAGACGCCCACGTGGTACTCGCCGACCGGCTCGCGCTTGTACATGGTGTAGAAGGAGACCACCGCGGTGACCTCCGCCTCGGCCAGCCCGAGTTGCTCGGCGCAGAACGTGATGCCGTCCTCGGAGACGTACCCCTGCTCGGACTGCACCAGGTGCAGCAGCGGCAGCAGGGCCGAGCGCGACTTCGGGTAACGCCCGATGATCTCGGCCGCATCCGCGCTCAGCCTGGATCGCAGCTCGTCAAGCGGCGCCATTTACCTGTCCACCCCTCCCATCACCGGGTCCACGCTGGCCACGGCCGGGATGACGTCGGCCACCAGCCCGCCCTCGGCCATCGCGGGCAGCGACTGCAGGTTGGTGAACGAAGGATCACGCACGTGTACCCGGAACGGCCGCGTCCCGCCGTCGCTGACCACATGGCAGCCGAGTTCGCCGCGGGGCGATTCGACCGCCGCGTACGCCTGGCCGGCCGGCACCCGGAAGCCCTCGGTCACCAGCTTGAAGTGGTGGATGAGCGCCTCCATCGACTGGCCCATGATGTGGGCGATGTGGTCGGGTGCCGGGCCGAGGCCGTCCGGACCGAGGGCCAGCCGGGCCGGCCAGCCGATCTTGGCGTCCTCGATCATCACCGGGTCGTTCGCGGGCCGGGGACCCGAGAGGCGCTCCAGGCACTGCTCGACGATCCGCAGCGACTGGTCCATCTCGTCCATCCGGAGCCGGTACCGGCCGTACGCGTCACAGGTCTGCGACACCGGCACGTCGAACTCGTAGGTCTCGTAGCCGCAGTAGGGCTGGCTCTTGCGCAGGTCCCAGGGCAGGCCCGCGTTGCGGAGCATCGGGCCGGTGACGCCGAGCGCCAGGCAGCCCTCGAGGTCCAGGAACGCGACGTTCTTGGAGCGGGCCAGGAAGACCGGGCTGGCGTCGAACAGCGCGCGGATCTCGCCGAACTGCTTGGGCATCATGGCCACGTATTCGCGGATCTTCTCGATCGCGCCGGACGGCAGGTCCTGTGACACCCCGCCGGGCCGGATGTAGGCGTGATTCATCCGCAAGCCGGTGATCAGCTCAAACAGGTCGAGGGTCCGCTCCCGTTCCCGCACTGCGTAGATGAACACGGTGCTGGCGCCGACTTCGAGGCCGAACGGCCCGATCCCGGTCAGGTGTGAGGAGATCCGGTTCAGCTCCATCATCAGCACCCGGATCACGTTCGCCCGGTCCGGGATCCGGTCCTCGATGCCGAGCAGCCGCTCGACCGCGAGGCAGTACGCCGTCTCGTTGAAGAACGGCATCAGGTAGTCGGCCCGGGTGATGAACGTCACGCCCTGGGTCCAGGTGCGGAACTCCATGTTCTTCTCGATGCCGGTGTGCAAGTAGCCGATGACCGGCCGCAGCTCGGTCACGGTCTCGCCGTCCAGGGTGAGGATCATCCGCAGCACCCCGTGCGTGGACGGGTGCTGCGGGCCCATGTTGACGACGATGCGCTCCTCGCCGTGCCGGTCGTCACTCGGCTCGCCGACGGCCGCGACGATCTCGTCCCAGTCCGCCCCGCCGACGTTGTAGACGCGGCCCTCGGCCTCGGCGCCGTCGTGGGCCGAGGCCCCGCCGGGCTGATGAGAGGCGGTCATTGGTAACCCCTTCTCTCGTCCGGCGGCGGCACGGTGGCGCCCCGGTATTCGACCGGGATGCCGCCCAGCGGGTAGTCCTTCCGCTGCGGGTGGCCCCGCCAGTCGTCGGGCATCTCGATCCTGGTCAGCGCCGGGTGCCCGTCGAACACGATCCCGAAGAAATCCCAGGTCTCCCGCTCGTGCCAGTCGTTGGTCGGGTAGACGTCGACCAGCGAGGGGACGTGCGGGTCGCTGTCGGGCACCGACACCTCGAGCCGCAGCCGCCGGTTGTGAGTGATGGATACCAGGTGGTAGACGGCGTGCAGCTCGCGGTCCCGGTCGAGCGGGTAGTGCACGCCGGAGACCCCCGTGCACAGCTCGAAGGCCAGCGCCGGATCGTCGCGCAGCCGGCGGGCCACCGCGACCAGCTGATCGCGGCGGATGTGGAACGTCAGCTCGCCGCGGTCGACGACCACGCGTTCCACCGCGTCGCCGAAGCTCGACCCCGACGGCTCGAGCGAGCTGCCGAGCGCGTCGGCAATGTCGTCGAAGTACGAGCCGTAGGGCCGCGAGCTGAACACGGGCGGCTGCTGCCGCACCTTGAGCCCGCCGTAGCCGGAGGTATCCGGGGTGCCCTGCACGCCGAACATGCCGGTCCGCACGACCTGCTCCGACAGCCGCTCCCGGCCCGCGAGCTCCGCCGAGTCGGGGGCGGCGGGGTCGTCGGCCTGGCTGACCTGGCCGGGCTGGCTGGCCTGGGCCGGCTGCTTGGGCTGATTCGTCTCGGTCACTGGCTGGTTACCGTGCCTTCCGGCGCCGCGTCGCCCGCCGCCGAGGCACCATCCGCGCCGCTTTCCGCCCCCGCGCTGGCCGACGCTGTGCTCCCCGGGCCCGTGGTTCCCGGCACCGCGCCCTGCAGGCTGGGCACCAGCGGCAGGCGCCGCAGCCGGGCCTGCTCCAGCTCGGTGATCTGCTTGTCCCGGTCCGCCCCGAGCTTCATATTCTGGATCTTGTCATGCAGCTTGACGATCGAGTCCAGCAGCATCTCCGGCCGCGGCGGGCAGCCCGGCAGGTAAATATCCACCGGCACGATATGATCCACACCCTGCACGATCGAGTAATTGTTGAACATCCCCCCGCTGGACGCGCACACGCCCATCGAGATCACCCACTTGGGCTCCGACATCTGGTCGTAGATCTGCCGCAGCACCGGCGCCATCTTCTGGCTCACCCGCCCGGCCACGATCATCAGGTCGGCCTGCCGCGGCGTGTTCGACGCCCGCTCCATCCCGAACCGCGCCAGGTCATGCCGCGCCCCGCCGGTCGAAAACAGCTCGATCGCGCAGCAGGCCAGGCCGAACGTGGCCGGCCACACCGAGCTCTTGCGCGCGTAGCCGATCACGTTCTCCACCGTGGTCAGCAAGATGCCGCTCGGCAGCGCCTCTTCCAGTCCCATCGGCCTACCCCACCGCCGACCCGTCCCGGTACGGGGCCAGGAACTCGGTCAGCGCCTTCAGTATCTCCTCGGGAGCCTCCTCGAGGCAGTAGTGGCCGCAGCCGGGAATGACCACGCTGTGCACGTTGTCGGCGGCAAGCTTCATCGTGTTCGCGGCCCCTTCGCCGATGCCTGCCGCTCCGCCGATCGCCAGCACGGGCAGGGTCAGCCGCCGCGCCTTGCGTTGCTCGTTCTGCGCGATGGTGGTGTCCAGCGCACGGTAAGCCTGGAAGCTGCCGTTCAGCGCGTCAGGGTCGCTGAGGGCGTCGACGTAGTACCGCACCACGTGCTCGGGCAGCTTGTTCGCGGCCTTGGCGAACTGGAAGCCGAAGTAGATGTCTTCCCGCCCGGCGGCGAGCTGGTTGTTCACCTCGGCGAGCCGGTTGAAGGGGAAATGCCACAGCTGGTTGTTGGCTTGCGTGCTGCCGAACAACGGCGGCGAGGCCGACACGCCCGGCATCGCCGCCTCGGCCACGGCCAGGCGGTCGACCCGGTCGGGGTGATCGGCGGCCAGGGCATAGCCGATCCACATCCCGGTGTCGTGGCCGCGGACCAGCCCAGTGGTCGTGCGGTGCAAGAAGTCGCGGCGGGCGTTGCGGGCCTTGCGGTGGGCCCGGGCGACCTTGGCCCTAGCTTTGGCGCGGTTGGCCGAGCCTTGCTGGCAGCGGGCGAGGCGGCGCTGGTAGCGGGCCAGGCCGCGAGCCCGCCGCTCCAGGTGACGGGGGTTGGCGATCTTCCTGCCGTCCGACATCACCAGCAAGCTGGTCACGCCCAAGTCGATGCCAACCGAACGGCCGGCCGCGGGCAGAGGCTCAGGCTCACAAGCGTCGACCCCGAAGGTCACATACCAGCGCCCGTCGGGCTCTCGCGAGACGATCACCATGGTGGGATCGAGCACGCCGACGTTGGCCTCGGGCCACGACCACACGAAGGCCAGCGGGCCGGCCATCTTGGCCAGCCGCAACTCGCCGTCGCGCATCGAGAACGCCGACCGGGTGTAATGCGCGGACTGGCGGCCGTGCCGCGATCTGAACCGCGGGTAGCGTGCCCGCCTGCCGAAAAACGCCGCGAACGCCTGCTGCTGGTGCCGCAGGGCCTGCTGCAGCGGGACGCAGGACACCTCGTTCAGCCACGCCAGCTCAGGGTCCTTCTTCAGCACCGTCAGAGCCGCATCTGTCTCGGCATACGAAGTGCCACGGCGTTCTTGCTGCCAGCGGCGCCGGCGCTCGGCCAGAGTCCGGTTCCACACCACCCGGACACAGCCGAACGTGCGCGCCAGCACCTGCTGCTGGGCTGCGTCCGGATAGGCCCGGCACCGGTAGGCGGTCCTCACCACAGCAGGATCCCAGGCACCGCCGACGAACCCCGCCATGCCGCGCGCGGCAGCGGCATCAGATTCCTCCCCGGCCTGAAAGCCAGGGCTTCCTCCGGAGGTCCTGGTGACCGGACGCAGCGGGTGGTTGCTTCGCGCTGGTCTTCCCCGGCTTCAACAGCCAGACGGCGCAAGCGCGGGCCGGGAGCGCGGGTAAGCCTTGCGGGGTACCGTCAGGTCACCGCACGAGGACAGGCGGAAGGAGACATCATGGATCTCGGCCTGAGCGGGCGAATTGCGATCGTTACCGGCGCGAGCCGGGGAATCGGGCTGGCGGTGGTCCACGGGCTCGTCGCCGAGGGCGTACGCGTCACGGCCGGGGCGCGGAAATCCTCGGCCGAGCTTGACGACCTGGCCGCGGCCGGCACGGTGCGGGTGGTGGAGGTCGACCTGGCCGAGCCCGGCGGGCCGGCCAGGCTGGTGGCGGCGGCCGGCGACCGGATCGACATCCTGGTCAACAACGTCGGCGCCGCCCCGGCGAGGCCGGGCGGGTTCGGCGAGATCACCGACGAGGACTGGCAGACGTCACTCACCCTCAACCTGATGGCAGCGGTGCGCACCACCCGCGCTGCGCTGCCGGTCATGGTCGCCGCCGGGACGGGGGCGATCGTGAACATGAGCTCGGCGAACGCGTTCCTGCCCGACCCGGCCGTCATGGACTACAGCGCGGCGAAGGCCGCACTGGCCAACTTCTCCAAATCCCTGTCCAAGGAAGTCGGCCCGCACGGCATCCGGGTCAACACGATCAGCCCGGGCCCGGTCGCCACCGACCTGTGGCTCGGCGACCACGGAGTCGCAGCGACGGTCAGCCGCGCGACCGGTGCCCGGGCCCAGGACGTGCAGAGCCAGGCCGCGCAGCAGATGGTGACCGGCCGGTTCACCCGCCCGGAGGAGGTTGCCGACCTGGTCGTCATCCTGGCCAGCGATCGCACGGCCAATGTCACCGGCGCCGACATCACCATCGACGGCGGCCTGATCCCCACCTGGTAGCCCCGGACGGGCGCGGTGCCGGGGCCGCAGGCGTCCTGATCACTGCCCGGTGCGCCCGTCGATGCACTCACGCAGGAGGTCGGCGTGGCCGGCGTGCCGCGCATACTCCTCGACCATGTGGACAAGAACGTCGCGCACGGCAACGGCGCCGTCGTCGAACGGCACCTCGCGGCCGAGATCGGCCTCTTCGAGGCCGTCGAGCCATTCGTTGGCCTTGCCGATCTCAGCTCTCCAGGTGGCGAAGGCGTCCTCGACCACTGCCGGGTCGGCCTGCGCGCCCGAGAAGTCCCAGTCGGGGTCGCCCTCCCGCTTGTACAGGCGAGGAGAGTCGGCCCGCCCCTGCAGCACGCGCTGGAACCAGTGGTTCTCCACCTGAGCCAGGTGACGGACCAGGCCGAGCAGGCTCAGGCTGCTGGGCGGCACCGATCGCCGGGCCAGCTGGTCGGCGTCGAGTCCCTCGCACTTGAGCTCTATGGTCAGGCGGTAGTTGCCGAGGTACTCCCGGTAGGTCGCCTTTTCCCCGACGGGATTGCCGTAGGACCGAGGGTCGTCCTCGGGAGCGGTCCACATGTTGCTCACCGCGCCAGCCAATCGCATGCCGGCCGTGCCGGGCAAGCAAGCCGCGGTGGTTGGGGCTGGGCCAGTGCCTGGACCAGTGAGTCGACTAGGCGGTCACTGGCGCGACGGGCCGCTGGACAGCGCATCGTGAAACCTGCGCTACCAGCGAAGGAGGACTCATGTCCCAGAAGGCCAAGGCCCCCGCCGAGGGAGGCACGGCATGACCCACCCGGAGTGGCGATCGGCGATCTCGCCCGATCGGCTCGCCGACTACTTTCCGGCCTGGCTGAATAACCTGGCCGACGACGTCGTCCTGGAGGGCTCGGCGATGGACGGCACCGTGCAGGGCGCCGAGCCAGTGCGGACCATCCTGGTGTACATCCGCTCGCTCTATGAGTACCAGCGGTTCCACTTCGCCGGCCCGTACGGCGAGGACGGCTTCCTTGAGGACTACACCGCCGGGGTCCGCGGCGAGCCGATCAATAACGTCACCCTGGTCACCAGCAACGCCGCCGGGCAGGCACAGCACATCGTGGGCAACTACCGGCCCCGGAGCACGCTGCTGCTCTTGTCCCGGCTGATAGGCGACCACTTCGCCGGCACCCCCTACGGCGAGCACTTCGCTACCAGCGGGGACTGAAGCCTCAGTTCCAGCCGCGGCGGCTGAGCACGAAGACGGTCACCCCGGCGCAGGCGACGCTCAGTCCCACGCCGAGGATCAGGAATGCCGGCCATCCCTCGATGCTGCCGACCAGAGCGCTGAAGTTCTGGCCGAAGAATCCGGCCAGGAAAGAGATGGGCAGGAAAATGGTGGCCACCGCCGCAAGCCGACGGCTCACCACCGCCAGGTGCTTGCTGGCCAGTGAGGCGTGCAGCGCCAGCAGGGCGGCGCAACGCTCCTCGATGGCGGCCAGGCCGGCCACGACTTGCTGCAGCTGGTCGCTGATGTCTTCGGCGTAGGGCTCGGTTTCGCTGGTGGTCCCGGGCAGGGACAGGATGAGCGGCATCCGGGCCGCGAGATCCCGGCCTGGCGTGACGGTCCTCCGGATCACCGCGGCCCGGTGCCGGATCGTGGTGATCTCGGCGAGCTCCTGGTCGTCGGCCTCGCGCAGCACCCGCTGCTCGAGCGTATCCAGCCGTTCGTCCAGCTCGAGGCACAGCGCGGAGAACTGGGTGTAGAGCGAGCTGATCACCGGATGCAGCGCCGGGATCGGGTCGCTGGCCAGCTGGGGATGGACCGATTCCCGGCGCAGGGCATCGAGGGCCGGGCTGGCCGCGCGGCGCAGCGTGATCAGGAATCCGGTGGTGTAGTAGCAGTGCACCTCGACCGGCTCGCGGAGCTGGTCATCGAGGCCGAACCCGACGAGCATGGCCCCGTTCCCGTAAACCTGCAGCTTCGCGCGTTGGTCGAACTGTTTTGATGCCTCGACCGCCAGCGGGTGCAGCCCGAGCAGGGTGGCCAGCTGGTCGATGGTCTCGTTGGCCGGGTTCTCGATATCCAGCCAGAAGGGCTGGCCTGCCGCCACGAGCTGCGCGACCAGCGACGGAGAGGGATCCCACACGACCTCGCCGGAATGATCAATCCAGCTCCGCACGGCAGCAGACTACGCGACTGCGTCAGGCCTACCCAGGTGCTCGGCCAGCCACGGCCCGGTCACGCTGCCCGCCGACCGCGCGACGTCCTCGGGCGTCCCGGCCGCCACGATGTGCCCGCCGTCCGGGCCGCCGCCCGGGCCCATGTCGATGAGGTGGTCGGCGGCGGCGAGCAGGTCCAGGTCGTGGTCGATGACGATGATCGTGGCCCCGGCCTCCAGCAGCCGGTCGAACACCCCGGCCAGCGTGGCCACGTCGAGCGGGTGCAGGCCTGTGGACGGCTCGTCGAAGACGTACAGCGCGCCGCGCTGGCTGCTGCGCAGCCGGGAGGCGATCCGCAGCCGCTGCGACTCGCCGCCGGACAGGGACGGCGTGGGCTCGCCGAGCCGCAGGTAACCCAGGCCGACCTC
>Ga0306926_10007366_pt1 | contig 11921 bp, 9 predicted proteins | sample flu12Cox44000178_FD_203759 | JGI IMG/M metagenome (GOLD analysis project Ga0306926, IMG submission 203759) | Lab enrichment of tropical soil microbial communities from Luquillo Experimental Forest, Puerto Rico - flux8day.12C.oxic.44.000.178 (v2)... | ecosystem: Environmental > Terrestrial > Soil...
CACGAGCTCTCCTTAGCCTCATCTTGCAGTCTCCGCCGAAGATATGTTTGACCAGTACAGCATAGACGCACTCAACTATGCACAACCCGGGTAACTAGCCTGCATCCCACCATGGAGGTATCCTGATTCACCGGGACACAGGCTCAGCGAGAGCGAATCTGTGCGGAGCGCGCGCATCCATCATGTTGCGCCAGTGCATTATGCTTTGCTCGACGACCGACAACTCGCAACTGCTATGAGCCCTCTCTACCAGGATCTTCCTCCGGTTGAAGTCGGCGGGCGCAAACTCGTTGGTCGAGTGGTGTTTGGGTTGCTGGTTCTGCTCTCGGCGCTCATCGGTGCCGCCGTGGGACTGCTGCTCGTCTACTCAACCGACCTACCGCAGATCGACGACCTCGAGCACTATCGCCCAAGCACTATCACAGAAGTCTACGACGACCACGGCCGAATCATCGGAACCTTCGCTCTTCAGCGCCGTGTGGTCGCCACCTACGACGACTACCCACCTGTCCTTCGCGACGCTCTAGTCTCGATCGAAGACAAAGATTTCTACCGCCACTGGGGCATCAACGTGTGGCGGATTCTTGGGGCTGCCTATCGAGACATTGAGTCAGGCGGTCGTGTACAGGGCGCTTCGACCCTCACAATGCAGTTAGCGCGCAATCTCTTCCTCTCGCCCGACCGCTCGTTCCAGCGCAAGATTCAGGAAGCCTGGCTCGCCATCCAGATCGAGCGGCGCTTCACCAAGCCCCAAATCTTCACGCTGTACGCGAACCAGATCTTTCTGGGCCACGGAACTTATGGCTTTGAAGCCGCCTCCGAGTACTACTTCAGCAAGCCTGCGAAAAAACTCACGCTGGTCGAAGCCGCACTGCTAGCGGGCTTGCCGAAAGGTCCGCAGACCTATTCGCCCATCCTGCATCCCGACCGCGCCATCAAGCGTCGCAACCTTGTGCTGAACGCTATGCTCGAAGATGGCAAGATCACCGCGAAGCAAGCCGCGGAAGCCAAGGCCGCACCCATCCAACTCAGCCTCCAGCACGATCCCAACTCCACCGCGCCCTATTTCGTCGAAGAGATCCGACGCTATCTCGAAGGCAAGTATGGAACCGATCAGGTGCACGAAGGCGGCCTACGGGTGTACACCACGCTCGACATGGATTTGCAAAAGGCAGCGAATCACGCCGTCCTCGATGGCCTCGCCGCCTACGAGCGCCGACACGGCTGGAAAGGGAAGGTGCACAACGCTCTTACTGAAGGCATGACCCTCGATAAATTCGCGCATCCCGACTGGGATGAAGAGCCCGTCGTCGGTGATTACGTTCATGCTCTCGTGACGCAGGTTTCCGGTGTGTCAATGAGCGTTAAGTTCGGTGCGTATCATGCCGTCCTGACTCAGGCCGACGCCGCATGGACGCAAAAGAAGCTCGCGTTTCTGCTGAAGGCGGGCGACATCTGTTACGTGAAGATCACAGCGCTCAATCCGGGGCATTCCGCGATGATGACGCTGGAGCAGGATTCTGGCGCCCAAGGCGCCCTGCTCGCGGTCGACAATGCCAGCGGTGCGATCAAGGCCATGGTCGGCGGCCGCGACTTCAACGAATCCAAATTTAATCGCGCCACGCAGGCTTTGCGTCAGGTTGGCTCCTCCTTCAAGCCCTACGTCTACACCGCAGCCATTGATCAGGGAGCCACGCCCGACGACACCGTCCTCGATGCGCCCACCACTTTTCAAACCGCCTCCGGCCCCTACACGCCGCATAACTACGACGAAAAATTCGAAGGCGTAATCACCTTCCGCCGTGCGCTCGCGCAATCCCGAAACATTCCTGCGCTAAAAATCGCCGAACGGCTCGGCATCAAAGTCGTAATCGATTACGCGCATCGCTTCGGCATCACCTCAAACATTCCAGCGTACCTCCCGGTTGCCCTCGGGTCGGCCGAAGTCACCCTGCTCGAGCAAACCGCCGCCTTTAGTGTCTTCCCCAACGACGGCGTGCGTCTCGCTCCACGTTACGTCACGCGTGTCACGGACTACGAAGGCCGCGTGCTCGAAGAGACGTATCCCGACGTAAAAGATGCAGTCTCTGCACGAACCGCGCGTACCATGACCTCGATGCTCCAAAGTGTGGTCCAGTTCGGAACGGCACGTGCCGCGTCCTCCCTAAAACTCCCGCTCGCTGGAAAAACCGGCACCACCAACGACTTCACTGACGCATGGTTCATCGGTTTTTCCCCGGGCATGACTACGGGAGTGTGGCTGGGGTATGACGAGAAGAAAACTTTGGGCGCGAAAGAAAGCGGAGCCCGCGCGGCACTCCCGATCTGGATGGATTTCATGAAAGTCGCATTAGCAGGCAAGGATCCAGGCCAGTTCCAGTTGCCGCCCGCGCCCAACTCGCCGCAGGCTCCTAGGGTGGATACCCCGGATAGTGCTCCGGCAGAAGATGAGGTGCACTAAATTTCACGGGTCGTTGGACTCCTGCCTGAAAGTCCTCTTTCGGTACGAATCGAAGCAACCAAGATTTGACAATCACTGCGCCCAGAGCGAGAATCCTTGCGCCTTCCTTTTGCTTCCTCCCCCAGGGTAGCGCACTCGTGTTTTCACCGAGACCAGGAGGTCCTTCGTTATGCCTCTTCCGCGTACATGCTCACGCTCATTCGCCCTTATTCTGGTATTGCTCTGCATCTCGGCCATCTGCTCGTACGCAGTGGTTCCTCCTATCTACGGTCCCTTAAAACCAGTTTTCATCGGAGCGGAAACCAATCAGTTTGGGTTCTACGCGAACATCTTTCCTGGCGGATCCTTCCAAACCAGCTTTGAAGGCATAGACGCCGTGCAGTGGAACGGCACCACTGAACACAGCCCAAACCCCAATGGCGCGGCCGGCCCCAAACAATACGTGCAATGGACCCAGGGTGGATTTCAGGCTTTCGATAAGCAAACCGGCGCGCCGATCCTGTGTCCGGTAAACAATCCCGGTGACTCGTGTTCTAACAACGTGGCTAGCCCAGTCTCGTGGGGTAACTTTTGGGACGGCTCACCAGGCAGCAAAGTCTACGAATGTGGGCATGGTACCCCGGCCGCGGGGGTGGTCCTCTACGATCAGCTCGATGAAGTTGCCACCAGCATCGGTGCGCAAAAGCACGGCCATTGGATCATGGCCACTTATGTCCGTCACGGCGTTCACCACTACTACTGCGTCGCCGTCAGCGACGGAAGCGACATGCTCCATGCGAGTTGGAACGAGTACGAGTACCAACTCGATGGAAACGGCTCCGGCGGTAAGGGAGGACTTCTCCCTTACAGCACCTGCACCTCAGGCTGCGTCACCGGCTTGTACACACCTGATTATCTGAAGCTGGGCACGTCAGTTGAGGTGAAGTCTGGCAGCACATTCCTCGGCGGTCTCTTCGCTACTTGGGACTTGTATTCTCCCGGCAATACTGGCTTCTACGTGGCAGGATTCGAAACCTGCGTGATTAATCGAAATGACCTGGTGAATGGCCGCGCCACGACCGGGATGACGTGCTACTACTACCTGCCCTCAAACAATCTTCCGCGGGTGGTCGCCAAAAGCGGCCAGAGCGTGATTCATTCTGCACTGCCGGCTGACTTTGAAGGCACCATCAGTCCGCCAGTCTCGGCTCTTACCGAGTATCTCCTCGCGACCGTGAATCCCTTCACCGGTGCACTCAGCGCTGACACCCCTTGCGCTTTACCGTCCTGCACTTCCAACAGAATCGCGATGTTCACGCTCGGCATGGACGCCAGCCACCCGCTCAAAGGCCCAACCCTGCTTACCGTGAAGGCCTTTACGCCCGGCTGCTACGACAATGTGAATGTGCGGAACACTTACTGCGTCCCGCAGCCTACCAGCGGAGCCGTGATCGACTCCGTCGGCGACCGCCTGATGCACCGTCTGGCATATCGTGTTGTCAAATCTACCTCCATCGAGCAACTGGTGGCGGTTCAGACTATCTCGAATGGGTCCGTGGTTTGCACCGGGAACGACCTGGGCCCATGCACGGTCCTGGAGTGGTACAAGGTCCTGAATCCGGGCGGAACGCCGAGTCTCCTGCAAGGCCCAGTCCTTGATCCCGGTCACGGTACCAACTTCCTCTTCATGCCAAGCGTCGCCACCAACAGCCTCGGCAATCTGCAGTTCACTTTTGAGGAATCCGGCGATACCTTCTACCCCTCCATCTACACCGTGCCCGTAACCTTCCGGGGTGTTGGTGGAACTGGAACCGCGACCGAGGGCACGCCAAAAATCATCACCGGTGGCGGTGGCGATCAGCAAGACTCCACCGTCTTTGGGGAGTACTACAGCACGACCATTGATCCCTGCGATGACACCACCTTCTGGGGGACGGGCGAGTACTTTAAGAGCGCCGAAAATTCGAAGACCGGATTCAACTGGCAGACGCGCATTTACACCACCGCCACTTCAACTCCGCTGGAGTGCACATTCTAAGCCGATCCCGTGACTCGGTCATTCGGGGCGGAGGTGGTTCGTGCAGGGAGAGGCCTTGCGGTCTCCAGAGATTTTGGCCGGAACGATCGCTAAAGTCATGATTCCAAAAGATCGGATGGAGTTGGCGTGACTCGGCGCTAGTGTTTCGATTCGGGCTTGTTCTTTCTCGGACTCATTCTCACCAAAACTCTGTCTGTGTCTCGGTCCGTATCTCTTGCGAACCCAGTTGGCAGCCACCTAAAAATCGCGAACGCTATAATCGCCCAATCGCATGAACATTGTTCGCATGAAGTCGATCATTCGCCTCATCCTACTCGGCCTCGTGCTTGTTATGGTCGCACTTATTTCCGGCCTGACTGCGATGCGCTTCGCCATTCACGGGACCGAAGTCAACGTTCCCAAAGTAATCGGACTGTCTCCCCCCGAAGCTGAACGCGCCGCCGCGAACCTTGGTTTGAATGTCATCATCGAGCGCCAATACTTCAGCCCGCAGATTCCCGAAGGCCGAATCCTGTCGCAGGTTCCCGACGCTGGCACGAAAGTCAGAAGAGGTTGGCAAGTGCGCGTCGCGCAGAGTCTCGGCCCGCAGCGCGTTGCGATCCCCAACGTACTCGGGGAAAGCGGACGTGCAGCAGACATTAACATTGAGCGCCGCGGTCTCGACTTAGGCAGTGTTGCCTACATTCAAATTCCTGGAACACAAGCCGATCAGGTACTCGCGCAAAGCCCTCCCGCAAATGCCAGCGGCATAGCGGCTCCGAAGATCAACTTGCTCATCAGCGCCACCGCCGTTCCCGCCACCTACATCATGCCGAGCTTTGCCGGACAACCGCTAGGCAGCGTCAACCAGAAACTCCTCGACGCCGGATTTCGCCTGGGCAACGTGATAGCAATCGCTCCGCCACTCGCGAACGGGCCAGCATCGACGCCGTCGGCATCGATGGCGAACCCGTCCCAGTCTCCATCACCACCACCATCGGCGCTGCAAACTGCAACCGCAACGCAGCCGAGTCCAGCGAGCATCGTCATATCGCAGAGTCCTGCCCCCGGACAGAAAGTAAACGCAGGAGCGACGGTGAACTTCGAAGTACGGTGAGGTACGGAGCCAACAGGCAGAGACTGGCGCCGTCGCATTTTGCAGTCTGTTCCAACTCCTTACTCTTTTTCCAGGATGGCTGCGAAGAAACCGTCGCAGCGATGTAACCCCGGAATCGTTCGCAGATAGCTACCGCGTACGAACGAGTCGATCTTAGGCGCAATCCAGTCGCCCGCTGCGCGCAGGCGCTCGAGTTCCGCCCCACAATCCAGCAAGCGAAATGTAGAAGTGTCCGCCAGTGCCTGTCCTACGACCACTTCGTCCTCTTCTTGTTCGAGCGAGCATGTCGAGTAAATCAGCCTTCCGTGCGGCGCAACCAGTTTCGTTGCTGCGCGCAGCAGCGCAAGTTGGCTCGCGGCGAGATCGCGCAAATCCTGTCGGCTTAAGCGCCACTTGATCTCCGGATTACGTGACAGCGTTCCCGTCCCGGAACACGGGACGTCGAGTAGCATTCGATCGAAAGGATTCGCCTCCGCGAGTTTTAGGAGATCGCCCGCGACTACCTGCACGTTGGGAGCGTTAACGCGCTTGCGAAGCAATTCTGCGCGATGCGGATGCAGTTCGAGTGCGACAATCGTCGCGTCGGGATTATGGTCGGCAATGCTCCACGTCTTGCCGCCCGGTGCAGCGCAACCGTCGAGAATGCGAGTGCCTCGTCCAACCAATGCCGCGACGAGTTGCGAAGCTTCGTCCTGAATCACCACCCGGTTTGCGGCAAACGCCTGCGAGCCCTGAAACTACGCGTCGTGCAGAGGCCAGGAAATCTCCAGGCGCAACTTCGATCCCTTCCTTGCGCAAGTCTCCTTCGGCAGCGCGGTCGCGTAGTCGAATGCAGGTCGCAGGAATTCGCTGATCATAACCGCAAACGTCGCGTCCGGTTTCCAGATCAAATTGCTTGACCCAGCGTTCGACGATCCACGTTGGATGAGCCGAATTCGCGGCGAGGTCTTTGACTGTCTGTGCCTCGGCGATTCGATCTTCGGCAAGCAAGCCCTTCACGATCGTTCCGGCAAGGTTGCGCAGCATCGCATTGGCAAATGGGACCGCGGAACGTTTGCGTGCTCGCTTCACCAGTTCCACGCTCTCATGAATCGCCGCGTGCGGAGGAATTCGGTCGAGCCAGCCAAGTTGATAAGCGCCGAGGCGGAGCGTGGTCAGCACTTCCAGATCCAGCTTGCTCAGTGCTTGTGATGAGACTTCGGCGATTCGTGCATCGAGCAGCGAGCGCCATCGCAGGACGCCCATCACGAGCTCGGTCGTGAGGCCGTGATCGGTCAGCGACATCGTCGAGTAACGCGAGGAATGCAGCAGCTCTGATGCGTAAGAGTTCTCCCGCTCGACGCGAAGCAGGATGTCGAAAGCGGCCGAGCGAGCTGGAGAGATTGACATGGAGAAGTGGCGCTACGCTGAATGTTCGCCGACCGGAGGTTCGCCAAGTCGTTCGCCCGCGAACGGCCGATAGCCATTCACGAAGTCGCGGGCGGGCATGCGCTGCTTGCCTTCGATCTGGACCTCGAGCAACTCAAGCGCAGTGTGATCTCCGCAGCCAGCTACAACAAGGTCACCTCCTGAACTCAACTCGCCAGGTTGCAATGAGCCGCTGCCGATTTCCGCGGGGACGACTTTGGCCGACCAGAGATGAAGGTTCTTACCGCGAAACGTTGTGAAGGCTCCTGGCCAAGGCTGAAAGCCACGTAGGCGATTGCGGATTTCAGTAGCAGTACGATGGAAATCGATCTGACCATCCTGCTTGGTGAGAAGGGGAGCCAAAGTCGCCAGAGCGTGATCTTGCGGCCTGCTGGAAATGCTTCGCGCGTCGAGGCCCTGCAAGGCTTCCACCATCAGATCGGCCCCGACCGAAGCGAGCCGCGGAGCAACGGTCTCGGCGGTATCTTCATCCGCGATTGCGAGCTCGTTTTGGAGAAGGATGTCTCCGGTATCAAGGCCTGCGTCAATGCGCATGATGGTCACACCCGTGACGGACTCGCCGCTGGCGATCGCCCATTGAATCGGGGCCGCGCCTCGATACTTCGGAAGCAACGAAGCGTGCAGGTTGAGATTGCCAAAGCGCGGCAGGTCGATCATCCACTGAGGAATAATGCGGCCGTAACCGACGACGATAATCGCATCGGGTTGCAGCGTAGCAAGCTGTGCACGGAACTCCTCGTTGGTCTTGATCTTTTCGGGTTGAATCACCGGTAAACCGAGCTTCAGCGCAGATTGCTTTACCGGAGAAGCTGCCAATTCCATGCCTCGACCGCGAGGCTTGTCAGGTTGCGTGACGATGAGGCGAACAGGAAATCCGCACGCGACCAAACGCTCCAGCGTCGGCACAGCGAAGCGTGGCGTGCCCGCGAAGATCAGGCTGTTTACCATTCGCCCGCTTTCACAAGTTTGCGAATCTTGCGCTTCATGAGATCGCGCTTCAGGGCGCTGATGTGGCTGATATAGAGCTTGCCATTAAGATGATCCGTCTCGTGAAGGACCGCGCGCGCCAGGAGTTCTTCACCGGTCTTTTCATAGAACTTGCCGTTCTCATCCTGCGCGCGGACGGTCACGATGTTCGGCCGCGTAACCGGTTCCCGAAACTCCGGAATACTGAGGCAGCCTTCATTCGACGACTGCTTGCCCTCGGTATGAACAATTTCTGGATTGATGAGGACTAGTTTCGCGTCTGGATCTTCCTTGAAGGTGATGTCGATGACGGCGATCCGTTTTGCAACGCCAATCTGCGGCGCGGCGAGGCCGACGCCGTGAGCGGCATACATGGATTCAAACATGTCCTCGACGAGTTTCTTGAGGTCGTCGTCGAAGGTGGTAATCGGTGCCGCAGGAGATTCGAGTACTGGGTTGCCGTACTTCACAATGGGGTAGATCATGGGGCGGTCGTTGGTCGTCTGTCCTTAGTCGTTGGTCTTCGGTTCTCGGTCTTTAGCGGAATGCCCGGATGTCAGAGGTCAGAAGGTTGCTTCAGAAGCTCCTTAGTTGATTCTTGTAGCCTTCGAAGTTGCGTTTTGTCTCTAGCATGGAGTCTCCGCCGAACTTCTGCAGAGCGACGGATGCGAGGGTTAGGGCGACCATGGCTTCGGCTGCGACTCCTGCGGCTGGCACGACGCAGACATCGGAGCGTTCGTATGCCGCTTTCACAGGTTCGCGGGTTGCAAAGTCGACGGACTGCAATGGGCGCCTGAGCGTCGAAATCGGCTTCAAGTACCCGCGGACGCGGATTTCTTCACCGTTCGAGACGCCACCTTCGATCCCTCCGGCATTGTTGTGGGCGCGGCTGAACTTCGTAAAACTATCCGAGGCTTCGTACGCGATTTCATCGTGGACCTTGGAGCCTGGGGAATAGGCTGACGTAACTCCCGATCCAATCTCTACAGCCTTCACCGCCTGCAACGACATGACAGCTGCGGCGAGGAGGGCGTCGAGACGCTCGTCCCATTGAGCATAGGTGCCCAATCCTGGCGGAACGTTGTGTGCGACTACTTCGAAAACGCCGCCGACCGAGTCGCCGGTGCGCAGGACCTTGTCGACTTCTTCTTTCATGCGTGCTTCGGTGGCGGGATCAACACAGGTCAGCAGGATCTCATTCTTCGAGCAGGCAGACTGAATCTGCTCCCAGGTCGCAGGGCCGTCCAAAGTGGCAGAGCCCACGGCAACGACATGGCTTAGAACTTCGATGCCTAGCTCACGCAAGAATAGCTTGGCGAGTGCGCCGATAGCGACGCGAGCGGCGGACTCGCGGGCAGATGCGCGCTCGAGCACGTACCGGGCTTCAGGAAAGTTGTACTTGAGTGCTCCGGCGAGGTCGGCGTGGCCGGGACGGGGCGATTTCACGGCTTTATGCTTTTCTGGATCGCCTTCTGCAACAGGGAGAGATTCCTGCCAGTTTTTCCAGTCTTTGTTCTCGAGCAACACCGAAATTGGCGAAGCGATGGTGATTCCATGATGAACGCCGGAAAGGATATGGGCCTTATCGGTCTCGATTTTCATACGGCCGCCCCGGCCGTAGCCTTGCTGGCGGCGCCAGAGTTCACGGTCGAGAAAAGCCTGATCGACTTTCAGACCAGCGGGCAGGCCGGAGAGAAAGGCAACCAGAGCCTCACCATGAGACTCCCCTGAAGTGAAATAACGAAGCATAAACGTTCGATTCTAACTGACGACAGAGTAAAAACACTCATGGCGTAGTCGGGGCAGCGTTTTTTTTTGTGCGGTTTTGGCTGACAATGGCCAACGGAAGTGGATACAATCACAAGACCAGTAGTTGATGGTCTGAGTAAAACCTACCGCAGTAAGCGCCGCTTCCAAGGGCAGTCTCAAAGGAGGAGCGGTGTATCTGGGAGAATTGAATTTGAGCGAGAGAAGAGCCTCGGCGAATGTCCGCTGCCTAGTGGTCGATGACCACGCGCTTTTGCGGCAAGGCGTACGCCGATTGTTGCAGGACCAGGACGGTGTGGAAGTGATCGGCGAAGCCAACAATGCGGCGGCTGCCTTGGAGCAGGTAATTTCACTCAGGCCCGATGTCGTGCTGATGGATATCGGGATGCCGGGAGTGTCGTCCTTCGATGTGACACGCGTCATACAAGCCGAATACCCCGAGACGCGCGTGATTTTCCTCACGATGCACGAAGATCAGGCCTATGTGATGCAAGGGTTGCAGGCGGGCGCCTCGGGATACGTCCTGAAAGACACTCCAGCAGAGAAACTGGCCAGCGTTCTGCGCGATGTTCATGAAGGCGGGAAATACGTCAGCCCAGAAGTATTGCATGGGCTTTTGCTCGCCGAGGGCGAAAGGCAAACGGAATCGCAAGAACCGAGCAAGCCCTTGTTGACGCCACGGGAAACCGAGGTGATGACGCTGCTGGCTCAAGGGCACACAGTGCGGAAAATCGCCGGGATGCTGGGTGTAAGTATGAAGACGGTAGACGCGCACAAGTTCAACTTGATGCGCAAACTCGACATCCACAACAAAGCCGAGTTGGTACACTGCGCAATCCGCAACAAGCTAGTGAAGGTGGCAGTGGGAAACTAGCCACAGATCAGCCCGGTGCGAAGAGGTGGGTGGACGACGCAACACGCCTTTCCTTCCGCGCGAAGGTGCCTCGTGCAAAGCCTTGCGGACCGCGGCGAGTAGCGAGGTCGCCGAAAAAGGCTTGGGCAAGTACGAAACTCCATCGGTGGGCTCGGCGCCCATCAGAGCCATACTCTCTCCGTAACCAGAAACCAAAAGCGTTCTAATGCCCGGAACACGATTGCGCATATCGACCGCGAGTTGCCTTCCCGTGTTGCCGGGCAACATTACATCGGTGATGAGCATGGTCAGCCGCGAGAAGCCAAGCTCTGGATTTGCGAGCGCGTGCTCGGCGGTGGCCGATTCGATTACGGTGTAGCCCTCGGTTTTGAGAACCTGAGCCATTACTTTCCTTACGCGCGCCTCGTCTTCCACCAACAGAATGACCGGGATCTCGGCGTGATCTTGATGCATGGGCTGCGTTGCGGCGCTTGCCATTTTGTCCTCCTGCAGTTGCATTAGAGGAGGTAGCACTTTCGCTTCCTTTTCGCCCAGGCGGGGCGACCGGACAGAAGTACTTCCAGAAAGGCCACTTCCGAAGAGACGGAGGTCAAGGGATTGGTCTCACTTCGTTTCGGAGCTAGTTTTGTTTCAGGAACATTCCCGGAGCGACTTCCCAGAATAGAGAATTCATTTGTTGCCAGTGAGTATGGTTCCGTTCGGATCGATCAGGAGGGAGCGAGTTCCTGGTGGAGCGGAAAAGTGAAACGGCGTCTCGGGGCCGTCTGCAAGGATGCGAGCGAGAAACACATTCTTGCGCCCCACGACGGCGTAGATGGGAACCGATGTGACTAGGTCAGACGGGCCGTCCTTTTGCAGGAGTAGACCGGAGACAACACTCGTGCCGGCTTTCGGAGTGATTTTGAGATTGCGAAGGGCGAATTGCGGCATGGCAGTGCCGCGTACCCAACTTTGCTCGAACCAATCAAGGGATTGCTTGCCTTCAAATTGCAGTGAGGGCGGCAAGTTCTCTGCGAACGCGGTGAGAAGTTCATAGGTATCGATAGCCTGGCCCGCATAGCGTTCGCTCACACTGCGGAGGATTCGGGTGAAGGGTTCGCTGTCGGTTGTCGGCTCACTTGCCGGGGAACGGGAAGTTCTTTCAGCATCGAGAAGCATGTAGCGCAACATGTGAAACAGCCAGGTGCCACGGCCATAGCTGACGGCCTCGTATCCGTCGGGAAAATGGGAATTGGACAGCCGTTGGCCGAGTGTGACCGGACCGGCATCGCGCAGGACTTGTCCGTCCTTATCTTTTGCGAGCAAGTCCTTT
>Ga0306926_10007372_pt1 | contig 11911 bp, 13 predicted proteins | sample flu12Cox44000178_FD_203759 | JGI IMG/M metagenome (GOLD analysis project Ga0306926, IMG submission 203759) | Lab enrichment of tropical soil microbial communities from Luquillo Experimental Forest, Puerto Rico - flux8day.12C.oxic.44.000.178 (v2)... | ecosystem: Environmental > Terrestrial >...
ATCAGTATTCAATTCGTGGCGAATGGGGGAAACCGTCTCTCCAGAAAGCGACGATCAAAGACGGCATTGTGGGCGATGATGAGCACAACCCGCCCTAGTAGATCGATGACGGTAACATCATCAATACTGCGCCCGGCGACCATCTCATCGGTCATCCCGGTCAGGCCGGTGATTTCAGGCGGAATCAAAAAGCTGGGATCTTCGAACCATTCCCAGGAACCAAGAACCTTGTAGATCCGCCCGTTCTGTCGGTCATATTCGAAGAGGCAGATGGCGGCGTCGAGGTAGCACCCAAGCGAGCCTGACCGGCAGGAGAAGAGACTTAAAGAAGCCAAGCTCGTTCCGATGTTACGAGCGGGCAGTCAAAAGAGCGTCCCTTTGCCGACCTCCGATCCTAATGCTCTGCCCCTCTCCCCGGCGCGAGCGGGTAGCTTACTTATCGTTTTGAGAAGCTTGCGCGCGCGGGAATCGGACAGTTTCTAGCGGTCAATTCGTCATCACCAGCTTCCGGGAGCTTGGCATCAGTCGCTTGGGGCGATCCACGTCACGGAGCAGATTGATGATGAGCTTATTCCGACCGGCCAAGTCCGCTTGCGGGCTGTCGTGACGATCTGCTAACCGATTCGGATTCTGAGTTCGAGGAGATTTAGCGGTTTCCTGCGATTTTGCAGGTTAGAGGGGAATACGAAAATTCGTGCGCCGCCCCGTTGCGCACATCAGCGTAAACTCTGGTCCCGCCACATATCAATTTCCAATCTCTAAACTCGTAGGATTTGTTTATGCCCAGAAGCACCCTCGACGTAACCTCAGGGAAGGTTACTGTTTTGTTGTCACGATCAAATTTCGGCTCCTGCACGGAAGCCACTGCGGTGTTATTCTGATATAAACGTAGAGGATCGCGATCAACAGTTTCAAGAGCCACTGCTTTATTTTTGACCCCATTATCGAGGCTTGTTTGAGTGTCTCTCAGCGTGATTTTCAATTGCGCAATCTGATTTGCAGCTTCCTCCGGTGTAGCCCCCTTCAGTTTCGTTCGATACTCGGTGAGGAGCGCTTCTTGTGACACTACCCTATCGTTGAGGACAGCAAGAAGCTCGCGATGAAACTGCTCCAGCGCGAAGTAGGATATCCCAAATACGATGATCGCCATTAAGGCAAAAGCTTCCGGTGATCCGGCTACCACACTCGCGTTCTTCCTGACGCGGTCGAAAAACCATGCAACTATGCCGTATTTAATATCCGAGATCGTCCCGTCTGTTTCAGTGATGGAACGCTTTTGCGGATAGTACACAGCACACTCCTATCAGTGCAGACAGCACTTCTTGAACTTCTTCCCGCTGCCGCAAGGACATGGGTCGTTTCGCCCGACGCCTTTGAACGGATTTTCAAGACGCCCGGCGCGGGCGCGATTAGCCTCGGCCCGTTGCCGCCACCGCTCTCGATCTTCGCTGAACTGCTCAGTGAAGCAGTACCAAGTGGACAACTCTTCGATCGTGTCACCGAAGAGCGTGTACTCGTCATCGTTCGGTCGTATCGGTTCGCCCGGTCGCTCAATGCCCCGTCGGAGATCCTGCTCGAAATGGTCGAACCCAAGAACGTGCTTGTCGACGAAGCCGCGATCGAACGCCTTCTTAACCCATAGCTTCAGGTCGCTCATGCCGAGCATGGCGATGGCGCTTTGCCAGCCGACCCAGGCATAGGATTCTGCCTGCGGCTGCATCTCCATGAAGGCGACACGGAGGAAGCGGCCAGCCAGAGCCCGATCGAATTCTCCCCGCAAGGTGACCATAGCGAGAGCCTCGCACATGCTGGACCGGATGAATTGCTCGGCGTTCGGGTCGAGGATGATCTGGTAGAGCGGGTCGGGATTGCCATCGAACACCGCCGCCATGACGCGGTGAGCCGTGGTGGTGATGCCGTCACCGAAGATCCGATCGACCTCCTCGCCACGGAGTCTCAGCAGGCGTGCCAGCGGCCTATATGCGGTCTTTTCCCGCCATTCGCCGAGCAGGTGGAAGATGAAAAAGAGCGGGGTCGGCTTCATCCGAGCCGCCGGTTCCAGGGCAAGGTGGCCTTCAATCTCCTTGAGGAACACCGGCACCATCTCGACACGTTGCGCAAAGGCGGCTTTCAACGCCTCCCTCGGAAGACCCTCGACCTGGGTGAGTTCGTAAAGGATCGCCCGGACATCCATCGGGGTCGGCTCCGATAGGAAAACGCACGAACAGGGGTGTACGGTCTGTCCGCTCCAGTTCAATCGGAAATCGACCCACGATCTTGGCGACCAATCACGCCGGACGTTTACGGGTCTTACGATGGCAGAGTGATCCGCCGCTGCCGCTCCCTGAGGTGGGTCGAAGGCCGAATCGCAACGCATACTAGACCGTAAAATGAACTCGGGAGCAGACCAAACGAGAAAACGCGACGTAGACCGTAAGAAATCTTGATTTCGTGCCTATATCATCTATCGTCTACCAGACGATCGGACGCAGCAATAGTACTTCTACAATCAGAAACGACCTGAAGCTGCCTCATTTTGAATTGACTTTCGAGCTTTTGTTATACATATATTCAAGACGTAACTGCGGACCATTTCGAAGACACCCTCATGAATGATCTGAAGTTGACCCCGACTCTCGTGGCGATGCTGGAACGCATCGAGCAACATAGCGGGGCACTTCTGACGCTCGCCGTTACGGCCAGCGGTGGGCCGTGAGTACGGCAAACTGAATAAGCTCCGAAGGGCAGGATATGTCGTGAAGTGCGACCACCCGAGCGTAACGGAAGGGGCCTGGCCCGCTGAAGCTCTCGCGATTACCGAGGCTGGGCGGGCGGCGCTTGCCAACCACCGGGCCGAACTCATTGAGAAGAAGAGGCGTCATCCTCCGGGCGACAAACGGGTGATATTTCGTCGCGACGGTTCTCACAAGATGAGCGATTGGGTTTGTGCGCCGCACGGATAACGGGTCTTGGAATTACGTCGATACGACGATGGCACATTCGGGGTATGCCAAGACCCGAGAGAGAGCCGGTCAGCTATTGCGCCGCCGCTTCGAGCGGATGGTTCGCGAGGGCGCGATATGACGGTCTGAACGAGGGTTGCAGGGGCCGTATGCCGATAAGCTGTGGGTGTATGGCGGATCGCTGATCTCCCCTCATTCCCGCAAGTGGCTGCCATGCAGGATGACGCCGGAAAACCATTACAACCGACGACTTCTGCTTGGCGGCTTAGTTCGGGTGGCTCGCTGCTGATCCGAGGGGGCTCCCCGCTAACCGGGACTTATCCGATCAGCGGGGCGAAGAACGCTGTATTGCCCCTAATGGTATCGGCACTCCAGACGCCGCATCCGGTCGCCCTACACAATGTTCCCGACACATTGGATGTGGCAGTGCTCGCCACCTTGTTCCTGAGGGCGGTACGATTCGCGCTACTGCCCCGCGTGGATTGAGAGGCGCTGAAGTTGTCCGGCCGCAGCCCTCGGTCGGCGCGACGGAGAACTTACTGCTTGCGGCGGTATTGGCGACGGGCACGACCGTCATCCGTAATGCTGCCCGCGAACCGGAAGTTGCCGATTTAGCACAATGTCTTGTCACTATGGGTGTAGGGGTTTGGACTGATGTCGGGGAGCTAATGTTGTTGGTGTTCACGCAGGACGGTGTATCAACATGGGAGGTCAACCTCAGCGCCAAAGCGGGTAGCAGTCGCGACGATCTGATCGCCAGCGGCACTGCTGACACATTTGAGGCGGCGAAGGCAGCCGCACTCTTCGAAGCAAGGGTGCAGTCCTCAGAATGAATGAGGTGCACTGTCATCAAGCAGCACCGAGGACGGTGACATCCCCTATCGGATGAGGCCGCTGAGGTTTTCTATCGCTGATCTACAAAATTTTGCCGGATAACCCACCTTATGAGAAATTAGGGTATTTCAGGGCTGCTTGGAGGTGCGGGGCGCTTCGCAATCTCACGTATCCATGCTTCGATAATCCGGCCAATTAAATTTTGGGCCTCGACCAAGGTCATCGTCCTAGGATTTTGTTTCAGGCGGTGGTGACGATAGGTATCTACGGTCATGTCGAATGAATTCAACTCAGATTCACTCACCCACCCGAGTTCCACTATTTTTCGGCGTGCGTCTTTTTTTCCCTTCTCATCGTTTTTGTTAAGGTCTAGGCGTATAGCCTCAAGAATCCGGTACAGACCAGACCAGTCATCGGACTGCGCCAATGACCGCAAGACCTCATTGACCTGAGGATAAATGTTGTTGCATTTCAGGGCAAAGAGCACCACGGATTTCTCGAAGGTCTCGTGGACCTTTCCTTCATCCTGCCAAAATACCACGGGCCGTTTCGAGAACCAACTACCACTAATAACTGGTCGGAATTTCTTCGTCTCGCCATCAGCGTATACGGCTACAACGGATTGCAGACGGAGATTTCCGGGGTCTTGTTTAATTTTTGCCGCACCGGTGATAATCTCCATCAACCTGAGGGCCTCTCTTTGAACCTCCGCGTAATTTGCGCCGGTGAACAGGGTCGAGGACAACTTCGCAAAGTCCGGCCCCTCTGAAGGCATCGCCTCCAGTGTCGGATCTTTCATTGCACGGAAATGGTCTAAGTACGACCGAAGCGACGCTTCGTGCGCCCTGACTATGGCGTACCACGCTTGCGGCATTCTCGACTCGGCGGTCATCAACAGGTCACCCATGCCAAACCGGCGCACCGCGTCGGGTCGTGTTTACATAGGGTCGGTTCGAAATCGGCAAAGCGTTCGCCACCATGAGGAGGACAATCTTGTGGCGCGTTCATCGGGCGCGCGTCAAAAGTCGTTGAATCGACGTTCTCGAAAATCCGTCTTCAAAAGGGCGGATCGATATTAAGCCCGTACCGCTCAGGCGCTATCCTAGCTTGTCGAACCAACACGTCTGGCTCGTTGGCCCTAACAAGGTTTTCTATGCGGCGTCGCGAAGTCTCGTCGGCCAGAGCGCCGATTATCACGGATTTCAGAGCACCAGAAGGGAGCGTCAGGAAATCATTGTTAGTTTTTATGGTGAGAGGCGATCTTGCAGCAGCGCATTCCTCTGCAATCAATCGCCACTCTGCTTCATATGACCAATCGATGGACTTTGTAACGAGCGGCTCGTAGCCAATCGTGGGGAGGTCGCGAGCAGGATAGGTAGTGCGGTATTCAACCTTTTCTGCCGCCGCGAATGGGTTGCAGTGCGCGTCGAATTCTAGACAGATGCCCGTGTGCGATGCGGCATAGTGCCCCCACATCAGTGGTGAAGCGGGATCTTCCGTAAGACAATAAATTCGATATTGCCTGGACAATGCTGCGTACATCTCCTTTTCCATCTGCACGAACGCGGCGTCCAATTTCGAAGGATTCGCCATGAAGTCATTTGCCACTCGGCGACGCTGCGCTTCACTGATCGACGGAAAATGCTTCCTGTGCATTTCCGTGAGATAAGCCAATACGCGTTTCCTGTCGTCGGGCTCTGTCGGCACTTGATAATGTACCCGACAGTCCCAAGGATCATTGAAGCTATCAGGCCGCGATAGTTCAATTGCCCGGCAGAGAGAAGCGAAAGGAGATGCGCTTCCACAAAGCGTTGATAGTGGAATAACCGCGCGGGTTTCATTGGGCTAGTCTCGAAATCGTGCTCTTGCCCACGTGGTAGCTTCGCGGGAGTTCGGCGAGGGTCGCGCCTTTTGCCCGTCGCCGCCGGGCCTCGGCCTTCTGCGCGTCGGTGAGTTTCGAGGGTCGGCCCATGCGCTGCCCGCGTGCCTTGGCGCGGCTGCGGCCCTCCGCCGTGCGGGTGCGGATAAGGTCGCGCTCTAAGTCGGCCAGTCCGCCAAGCACGGCGATCATCAAGCGGCCGGTGCTGGTTGCCGTGTCGGCCCACGGCTCTGCCAGTGATCGAAACTGCCCGCCCTTGTCGACGATCTGCTTGACGATGGAAAACAGGTCGAAGGTCGAGCGGGCGAGGCGGTCGATCGCATCACCGTCACCACGCCGCCGGGGGCGAGCGCCTTAAGGAGCTTGAGCAGTGCGCGCCGGTCGGGCCGTGCGCCTGTTGCCTTCTCGCGGTAAATCTTGGTGCAGCCTGCTCTGCGGAGTAGCGCAAGCTGAGCGTAAAGCGTCTGTCCGTAGGTGCTGATGCGGGCATAGCCGAGACGGCGGTTTTGCGGGTCATTTCCGGTCATATTTTACCGGCAAACATAACCCATTGATCAGGCAGGGCAAGAAGCTAGAAAGCCCCCCCGCTAGGGTGATCGCGTGCTGATGGCCCCATGTCGAGCATTCGATGCGCTAGAGAGCACCCGGTGCTGAAAAACATGATATGTTGTTCGCATCGAGTCGATCCTTTGCGCAGGAGTGCTTCTCGTGCACCCAATCGCAAGCGAGGACGAGTGGCAGGTGGCGTCGCCCGAAAGCGTCGGGCTCGATGGTGCCAAGCTATGCGCGCTGGCGGCGAGGTTTGAGGAATGGAAAGAAGCCAATCTGCACGGTGTCGTCGTCATGCGTCACGGCAAACTCGCCTTTGAGCACTACTTTCGGGGTTTTGACCTGAAGGCCCGGAACGGTCCTGGGATCATAGATTTCAATACGACGACCACGCACGATCTGCGCTCGATGACAAAGAGCGTTACCGCCCTGGTATTGGGTGTGGCCATCGATCGAGGCATCGTCGCCGATGTAGACCAATCCGTGCTGTCGTTTTTCCCGGACTACGCCGATCTCCGCACACCGGAGAAGGACCGCATCACCATTCGGCACCTGCTCACGATGTCGATGGGCCTCGCTTGGAGCGACGATGCGCCCTACACTAACGAGAACGCGCTGAACATTGCGCCGGACCCCTACCGTTATGTGCTTTCGCTGCCGGTCGTCGAGCCAGCGGGGTCGGTGTGGAACTACAGCGGTGGCGCGACCGCATTGATCGGCGGGATTCTCACTCGCGCGACGGGCAAGCGCTTTGATCTGCTCGCCGCCGCGCTGCTCTTCGATCCGCTGCGTATCTCCGATGTCACGTGGACGTGGCTTCCGAACGGAGACCCAAAGGATTGGTGCTGCTTGTGGCTGCGGCCGCGCGACATGGCGAAGATCGGCCAGCTTGTGCTCGATCGTGGCCGCTGGAATGGGGCACGCGTGGTGTCGGAGACTTGGATCGATGCCGCAACTGCACCGCAGATCAAAACAACCCAAGGCGGCTTCTATTACGGCTATCAATTCTGGCTTAGCGCCTCATCGGTATCGGGTCGGCAGATCGATTGGATCGCAGCGCGAGGCCAAGGCGGACAACGGCTCCTCATCGTTCCGACCTTCGACCTCGTCGCAGTGGTCACAGCGGGCAACTACTATGGCAACGAGCGCTTGGCGAGCCTCGTGCCACAGACCGTCTTGGGCGACTACGTGCTGCCCTCTGTCGATGCACGACGCTAGGCGAAGCGCCTCACCGTGATCCCGTAGGTGTTGGGGTTCGGGGGTTCGGGTCGCCCTCCCAAAAGACGTTGCTGTCCCCGTTCGGGCAGCCAGTACCACGAAGTGGTGCTGCCGCAATGCAGGAGAAATGAAACTGGATCTTCAAGCCGCTGTCCGCCTCACGCTCTCAAATCTTGTTCTCGCCCATTCAGGCTGTACTTATCCGAAAAGCCAAGTTCGGATCGAGGGTCCGAGGAAATCCTCTCCGACGATCCGCGATCCCCGCCAATTCGAGCTAACTCTCGAAGATCTGCGACGCCGGGCCGGAATAGGGCGGGCAATAGGCACCTGGGCGGCATCGCCTCGATTGCCGCCGACAGGTGTCGATTGAACAGCCGACTCTACGCGCCGAACCGGCGCTCTCCGATAGCGAGCGTGTCGCCTTCGTCGATGCTGCCGCCTTCTACGACCTCACAATAAATGCCAAGGATCGTGTGACCGAAGGCGCGCTTGAGACCGCCGAGCGTGTCGTGATCGCGCACACCGGTCGCCGGGTTGACTTCGGTTGCGGCGCAGCGCGTGATGGGCGCGACGACACCGAAGGCGTGCCTTGCCAATCGCGATCATCGACTCGATCCAATCCATCTCTGCCCAGGCGGGTACGTCCTTGAGATAGAGATTGGCGCGGAAGCGCAACGGGTCGAGTGTAGCTTCCATCGCCGCTTCGAGAGCGGCGAGACTTGCAAGATTAACCAGCGAGACGTACTGGTCGGTCGTCGCATTGGGCTTGCGTTGCGCATCGGCAAAACTATGTCCAACCGCCTCAACGAGACGTGGCCCTGTGTCCAGGCCCAGGAACGTGCCGATGAACTGGCCAAGCGCGGCGCGTGACTCCGGCTCGTCGAGGCGAGCCTCGAAGACGATGGAGCCTTCATGCTCGATCACAAGCCGCTCGCTCCTCTCGTCAAAGCGCGAGTGCAGCGCGGCAAGCCGTTCCTCACGCATAAGCATCACAAATTTGATTTTGGGCAGCCACTCCGGGCGCGCCGGATCAAATTCGGTATCGGAGCGCGCAAGCGCGAAGCGGCGATCATGCGGCAGGCACCAGCCGGGCGTGAGGGTCACCGCGTTGAGCCGTTCGGGGGTCAGCCCCTTGATGGGATAGCGCCAGATCGACGCGATGCTTGGCATGGCTGAGTGTCTCCGATCCATTTCAAACTATATTAGAATGGCGCGGTGTTTCTCCGGTTCGAAATCGATCAAGATTACCAAAACGATCTCGTGCAGGGTTCCCTTGGTTGCTCCTCTGGCTGTTCAAGCGCCGGGTGCATCCACGAACCCACGCCGACCCACACGTCCGCCTCGTCCATCTGCCCCGCAGTTCAGAACACGCCGCTGGCAGCGAGAGCGCTCGGCCTCGGGGCGACATTGACGACGCTGTACCCGAGCTTCGAGAAAGAAGCCGAGGCCGCACTCGGATTGCCGCCGAACGTCCAAGCCTATTCGCTGCTGCCGATCGGCTACCCGATGGGTCGGTTTGGGCCAGTTCGCCGTATCCCGCTTGCGGATGTGGTTTATGAGGACCGCTGAGGCAGGCTTATCGGAATGTATAGCGGCTCAAAATGCGTGGCGTGGTCGGTGGAAAAATTGCCTGATAGCGATCCCCGCCACTCTGCACCCCCGGAGCACCATCGACCTGCTCGATTTTATCGAATGAATCCATCAATGGGAGATGTGTATAGAGGATCGAGGCGAGTCAACCCTTCCTTGACCTGCGCATCCGGCGAACCAAAAACAGTTGCTTTCGTGGTCCTTCGAACTTGCGCTAATTCATTGAGGAACCCACCGCTCAAATGTTTTCCTGCGCTACCATGGCTTCCGAATTCTGATATACTTCTATAACATTATAAGTTTTCTGGTCCGGCTGGAGGCTGAACTCATACACGAGTGTCCCTGGTTCCTCGGCCACCGCTGCGACCAGCCTTGTCACGAGTTGTCGAAAATTGTCTATCTGTCCAGGGAGAACCTCGCCGGTAACACCAGGGCAATGGAGCCCGCCTTGAGTCCATGCTGTGGAGCGGGAGCGGCTGTTTGCGCGTGAACCGCGAAGGCCACGAGGACCAGAGCGCTCAGTGAGATAAGCAAGTTCCGCATCATCCCATCCCCTCGACAAAAGGTGGAGCCGCCTTTCAACAAGCTGTGTTGAACAGGCTAGTCGCCGCGAGCGCGGAAAGCAAACGGCGTCGCGCGAAATTCAGCAGGGTGCTACGAGCGGAAAATTGTCTAGCCGATGTCATCTATGAAGATCGGCGGGGCCAGCCTTACCGCGATTGAGTCTCGCCGACATTAGGTTGGCTGCGGCGCACCTCGATGGCCAACTTATCTTGGCGCTCGCCCAAGTACACGACATGCCTCAGCAAACCGTCAGGCGTCCACTCCGCGTAGCTGACCTCGACGACCATCTCCGGGCGCACCCAATGCACCCGCGAGAGCACGAGCGGAGAGCCGAAACGGGTACTGCGTGGCGGCGGAATCGCGAGCGGCATCTTGTCCACTACCAAGGGCTGAAGTCGCTGCCATAATCGCTCCAACTCGGCGACCGGCATTCCGGTGCCAACGCGACCCGCATAGGTGAGCTTGCCGTCCGGTGTGTAGTAGCCCAAAAGCAGCGCCCCAATGAGATGTCGGGTGCCTTCGGGATCGCTGAATCCGACGACGACAAATTCCTCCCGATTCAGGCACTTGATCTTGAGCCACGTTCGCCGGTCGGGCTCATACCGGCCATTGATGCGCTTCGAGACAATGCCCTCCACACCGTGTTGGCAGGCCACTCGATGGAACTCCACGCCATTCCCGATCTGGTGATCGTTGTATCGTAGCGAGTCGGACGCACCCCTCAGCAGAGATGCCAACCGGGTTTTGCGTTCGACCAGCGGCAGAGCAGTCAGGCTCTCGCCGTCCAGGTGGAGCAGGTCGAAGAGGAAGAACACCAGCGATCCCTCGCCGGTATCACTCGCGTTCTGTATAAGGTTGAAAGCCGTCCTGCCATCGGGCAGCAACCCACAGAGTTCGCCGTCGAGGTAAGCATTCCGGGCTGGCAGCCCGGTAATGGACTTAACGACTGCCGGATATTTTCCTGTCCAGTCGTTGCCTCGGCGTGGGAGAATTTGCACGCTCCCGGCGTCGAGCCGTGCGTGCATCCGGTATCCATCGAGCTTTAGCTCGTGCAGCCAGTCGGGTCCGTCAGGTGCTTTCTCAACGAGTTTGGCGAGTTGAGGTTTGACCCAGGTCGGCGGAGAAACCGGTTCATCCCTTCGGCGGACAGGGATCGTGTTCGCAGGGTTCGCGGGATTTCGCCTTGCGGCCATATACCTGAAGTTCGCTGTTCGGGTTCTTGGCTCAAGCGGTGACCGTAGCGGGGCGACCGCCTGTGAGATTGTAGCGCCATAACACGATGGCGAAGCCGACTAGGGTGAGCCCGGCTACAATGATTGCCCAAGGCTCGGCACCAAGCCGCTCGAACCATTGTGTGTAGAACTCGATCGCCCCGAAGACCGCCGCGGTGGTTACGACCCAACGGCGATTGGTGCGCGCTGCCCAAACCCCAACGGCGATGATGAGGATGGCCCATCCGACGATGAACGCGATCTCCGGTACATGTAGGTGGGCGGCGCGCCAAGCCTCCCGGTCAGACCAGAGCCGGTAGCCTTCGCCCTGCGCCCAGGTCTCGCCGGGATAATCGCCCCACAGCGAGCCGATCCAGAAGCCGAAATTGACAAGAATCAGCGACACTCGGGCAAAAGTGATCGCCAACTGCTCATAGGCTTGCCCGACGTGCGGCGAAATTACGTAGGCTGCTCCAGCCAGGAGCGCAAAGAACGCGATCGTGATCGAGGGTTCGGTGACCGTCAGCATATAGACGGCGTGCATGTAGCCAGTACTGCTGCCTAGCGCACCAGCGAGCGCAAACGGCACTAGCGCCATCAAGAAATTGCTGCGGATCGCGACTGCGAGCGCCAAGAATAGGAGGGCCGAGAAGGCGAGCCCGGCGACATCGCCTTCAACAAACCCAATGACCCCTCCTGCCAGCAGCAGCGCGCCGATAATGGTAGTGGCGGTACCGAGAAGACCCCATTGCTCGGCGGCGAGGAACGAGATGCCAAGACCGATCGCCACCAGGGCGACACCAAGTGCCGCACCGGTCGTGAACGCGGGGTCGAGGGCGATGATCCCGGCTACCACCGCAACCGCGCCAAACGACATCAGAACATTGATCGCCAGCGATCCGGTGTCACGCTTGGCAAGCGCCTGGAGCCGCGTGGCCTCCTCGGGGGTAAGCTTGCCCTCCTCTACAAGCCTGGTGATATCGAGAACGATTTTGATGGCTGGCACCTCCTTCCGCTCGGTATGCCCGACATATCTTGTGTCGGTTGAGCTACCTTTTGAGGATGTGCCGGAACCAGTCACCAGATCGTCAAAGGGTTAGACC
>Ga0306926_10007380_pt1 | contig 11906 bp, 9 predicted proteins | sample flu12Cox44000178_FD_203759 | JGI IMG/M metagenome (GOLD analysis project Ga0306926, IMG submission 203759) | Lab enrichment of tropical soil microbial communities from Luquillo Experimental Forest, Puerto Rico - flux8day.12C.oxic.44.000.178 (v2)... | ecosystem: Environmental > Terrestrial > Soil...
GCCGGCAGCGCAGGGCGAACGATAAAGCCGTTGCAGCGCCAGCATGTCGTTCTGAATCGCAAGGCCGGTGGCCTTGTCACCCAGAAGCTGCGCGATGATCGACAGGTCCATGCCCATGCCTGAACCTGCGGCATCGTCCGTCGCCTTGTTCATCAGCTCATGCCAGAGCGGGCGAAGGTCGGTGCCCTGGAACGCCATCTGCGTCAGTTCCGCCACGCCCATGCGTGGGATGCAGCACTCTTCCCAGCGCGGGTTCAGGACGATGGTGCCGGTCATCTTGCAGTGCTTTCGCAAAGGCTGGAACGGACGATCAGCCAATTGAGTTTTTCGATGACCTTGCGGACATCGTCCAGCACCGGCTCCAGCGCCGTCGCGACAATCGTGCTGCGGGCCCAGCAATCGCTGACCATGCGCGCCGAAGCGCAAAGCCGTAGCGCGGAGCCGGGTCGGTGGCCCAAAGCCACGGGTTGGCCGATCTGGCAGATGCGCGCCGCAATCCGGCGGTCGGTCCTGGAGGCGTCGGGCGGCAAATATTTCGTCAGATCGCGGCCCAGCGCCTTGAACAATTGCATGCTCTGCTCGTGGGTCAGGGGGCGTCCGTATCGCTGCGCCACGAATGGCAGAATGGTGCGATGGCGCATTTCCTCTGCCAAAGCCGGAGAGGTCGCATGATCCGGGTCGCCCAGCAAAGCCAGATAGGGGGAGCCTTCGATCAAGCGTGCAACCGTTGCGGCAAAGTCTTCCAGCACGTCATCGCGATATGTCTGGGGCACCGCGAAATAGGCGCCGATTTCTTCCAGCGCCGCTTCCCAGCGCAGCCATTGTCCGTAATTGGGCGTCGCCGGCAGGGCCTGACGCAGAGCCGACCAGCGCTGCGGCCAGTCATAGCGGGTGGAATAGTCGCCAAGCCGTTGCAGTCCGGCGCCGATGCCATCGATGGCGGCGGCTTGGCTCTCCGGCACCAGGACCGCGCCGCTGAAGGCCGGACCGGCGAAGAATTTGGAGCCGGTCACCAGGACAAAATAGCCCTGCTTTAAATAATGAAGCAGCTGCGGCCGCCCGACGCGCATCTGACAGGCATCCACCACAACGCGCACCTGGTCGGGCCAGCTGGCAAGGATGGAATAGACGCAAGCCGCGCTGGGCGCCCGCCAGCCCAGCTTGGATGAATCCATGATCTGTAGAAGAACCTTCTCGCCGCGCTCCACGGCATCGGCAACCGCGTCATGAACCGCTTCGTCCATCTGCAATTCGGACCGTAAACGTCCGTCCTGGCCGCAGAAGGGAATGCCTATGGTGCGGACTTGCTCGGAAAGGCCGGCAATCGGCGCGCCTTTTTCCACATCGACGCCCAGCGCGGTCAGGTTGCTGAAATGGGATCCGCATGCGGTGTGGGCGGTGCCGCTGCCTGTCTGGTCGGCGCCGACAATGATCGTGGCAAGGGGGGCCCCCAGGATTTCCTTGACCAGAAACAGGGTCTGCAACTGGGCATCTGTGCCGGATGGCGAAAACAGGATTTCCGCGCCGCCCACGCCCAGATGGGTGCGCAGCGCGTCGCGCGCCGCTTCCACATGATCGTCGAACGCATCCGGCATGCCCTGCAAGGTGCCCGCCAGCCACATGCGGGCCTGTGCCGCCAGGGCTTTTTCATAGGCGGCTTCCGAAATGCTGCTTGCCGTCGAGGAGCCGAAATCCAGCAGGGCGGCGCGTGGGAAAGGCGTGCAGCCGTATTTGTTGCGCAGATCCTGCGCATGGATGGCGACGCGTCCGTCGCCGCCGCTGGCCAGCAAATGCTGCAGCGGACGGGCGGGCTCAAGCCAATCCAGGCTGGGGGCCATCGGCCCCGGCTTGGCCAGCCTGATCGGGTTTCTCAGCGCCATCGTTCTTCCGTCAAAACGGCCCTTAAAGGCCTTCCGTCAGAAGGTTGCACAGCATGGTTAATGGGCATTAAAGGCCGGGCCGCCGCGCCGGCTCAAACGGCCTTTCTGATCCGGAAAATTTTCCCTACCGGCAAATCATGCCTAACGGCGCCCTTTGGCGGTCCAAAAAATATCCAATAAAAACAATATCTTGCAGAGTTAATGCCGGCGACTTGGCTGGCATGGCCGTTGCAAAAGTGGGGTCGGGCCACTTGTCCAGGATTCGCAGAAGGCGGGTCCCCACCAGAAGGAATGGAGAAATCCGATGTCATTTAGCGTCAACACCAATGCCGGCGCCATGATCGCGCTGCAGTATCTCAATCAGACTCAGGGTCAGCTCGATCAGACCCAGTCGCAGATCAACAGCGGCCTCAAAGTTGCGTCGGCTAAGGATGATGGCGCGATCTACGCCATTGCTCAGAACCAGCGCGGCGCTGTGGCCGGTTATCAGTCTGTCATCAACAGCCTCAATAACGGCTCTTCCGCGATCGACGTGGCCCTTTCCGCGGGCCAGTCCATTTCGGATCTGCTGATCCAGATGAAGCAGAAGGCGCTGTCCGCCGCCGACCCCTCGCTCGATACCGCGAGCCGTCAGGCGTTGAACGCGAACTTCACCGCCCTGCGCGATCAGATCGCCACGATCGTGAAAAACGCGGTGTTCAACGGCTTCAACCTGGTCGACGGTTCGACCAATCAGGTTACGGCACTTGCTTCGGCTGACGGCTCGCGCCGCATCACCACGGCGGCGCAGAATCTGAGTCTGTCGGGCACCATTGTTACACTTACGTCCACGGCCTCTGTCTCGACCCAGGCCAAGGCTTCGGCCTTGATCTCCACGATCCAGAACTCGCTGTCCAACGTCGACTCGGCCCTGGCCAAATTGTCGTCCGGTTCGGCGAAATTCTCGATCCAGGCGAGCTTTACCCAGAAACTGTCCGATACGCTGACCCAGGGTATCGGCAACCTTGTCGACGCCAACATGGCGCAGGAAAGCGCCAGGTTGCAGTCGCTGCAAGTCAAGCAGCAGCTGGGCGTGCAGGCTTTGTCGATCGCCAATCAGGCGCCGCAGACAATCCTGTCGCTGTTCCACTAATCGAAAGCAATTTCGAGGGGGCAGGGCGGCGCGAAAGCGCCGCCCTTTTCTTTTGCTGGTCGCTCCCCCTGTCGCGGGACACGCCCAGTCAGCCCGACATTTTCTCAATTGCCGTTCTTTTTTTAAGATTTTCCCGCCTCCGCTGGTAATGGTCTTTTCCAGCCATTTCCGCGCCTGGAACTTTTGCGCTTCGGGCAAAAGCGGAAAGAATTGCCGACCTGCCCGGCAAAAATTTCCCCCTCCCGGCAAATTCTGCCCACGTCTTTGTGCCGGGCGGCAAACTCCGCCGGGAAGGATTTTCCGGACCCCTCCAAAATCGATGTTTAATCAAAACTGAAACTCCGGCGGCACGAGGCTTGCCAAGCACTGGTGCGGGCAAAACGCCCGCGAGCATTGCTCACACACCAGAACGGAGACACAAAATGTCCTTTAGCGTTAACACCAACGCCGGTTCGCTGGTCGCGCTGCAGTACCTGAACGCAACTCAGGGCCAGTTGGCGCAGACCCAGTCAGCCATCAACAGCGGTATGAAAGTGGCTTCGGCCCGCGATGACGGTGCGATCTACGCGATCGCGCAGAACCAGCGCGGCGCGGTGGCCGGTTATACCTCGGTCATCAATTCGATCAACAACGCCACTTCGGCCGTCGACGTCGCCCTGTCGGCGGGTCAGTCGATTTCCGACCTGTTGATCCAGATGAAGCAGAAGGCTCTCGCGGCCGCCGACTCCTCGCTGGATACCGCGAGCCGTCAGGCCCTGAACGCCAACTTCACCGCCCTGCGCGATCAGATCAGCACGATCGTGAAGAACGCGGTGTTCAACGGCTTCAACCTGGTTGACGGTTCGACCAACCAGATTACCGCCCTGGCTTCGGCCGACGGTTCTCGCCGCATCACCACGGCGGCCCAGAAGATGAGCCTGTCGGGCACCATCGTGACGGTGAAAGCCACCGCCACCATCTCGACCCAGGCAAAGGCTTCGACCCTGGTCGCGACCATCCAGTCCTCGCTCACCAACGTCAACGCGGCTCTCGCCAAATTGTCGGCCGGTGCGGCGAAGTTCTCGATTCAGTCGACCTTTGCCCAGAAACTGTCCGATACGCTGACCACGGGTATCGGCAACTTGGTCGATGCCAACATGGCGCAGGAAAGCGCGATGCTGCAGTCCTTGCAGGTCAAGCAGCAGCTTGGCGTGCAGGCTCTGTCGATCGCCAATCAGGCGCCGCAGACCATCTTGTCTCTGTTCCGTTAAGCCGCGGCCTGGACGGCGGGTTAAAAAGCCCGCCGTCCAACGCCAATCGTCGTCGGGTGGTCATAAGAAATATGACACCCGCCCCGAGGCGAAGGGAACCAACTGGTGGGACAATGAGCGGGGGACGAAGGCCGGGGGGCCTTCGTCCTTCCGCTTTTTTTCTATGCGGCGCTGACAGAAAATCGGAAGCGGCGCGGCCCGGGCCGATAGGGCGCGGGCTTCCTGGTATCGTCCAGCTCAGATGCCGACAAGGCAAGCTGACAGAACAGGCTGTCCTTGCCCGACGATGATTTTGCGGCGCGATGGGTGAGCAGGCCCAGCAGCGGCGCCGTCGCGCGGTCAACCGCGATGCGCAGGTTGGTGATGCCGTCGCCGATAGTCGCCCAGCCTTCGCTCAATCCCAGCCCGTGACTGGATGAAACCAGAAACGATACCGCCGCGCCGTGATCCACGGTCTGGCCGGCGAGGGTGAATGTTTCCGCTCCGCCGCCATTGCAGGTCTGCAACGCAAGCGCGCCGATGTTGAAAGCGTCCGGCAGCAGCGTGAAATGGCCCAGCCGCAGCACGCCTTTGCTCCAGTCTTGCCAATCGAAGAACAGATCGAATTCCACGCGTGGCGTGCCTTCAAAAAAGCGCATGCGCTTTTCGATCGGGCCCTTGGGCGTGTCGATCCGCGCGAAGACCAGAACGTCGCCATTGGCTTCGCGGGTGAGCCGCGCTTCGCACCATTCCAGATCGGTCAGCTTGTGTTCGCCTGGCGCTTCAAACACGCAGTCGCCGGTGTACCAGTCGGCTTGCAGGGCGATGCTGTCGAAAAAACCGTGCGGCAGTCCGCCCAGGGCCGGTTGCGACTGGCCCTTGAAATGCAGACTTTCAATGGCCACGCCGCGGCGGCGGTCCAGGATGGCGCGCAACGAAGCGGTTTCGACAGGAATGTGGCGCGCCGTCTGCGGCATGCTGGTGGGCAGTGGGAATACCAGCGGCGCCGTGGCGCTCCAGCGGGTGTCGGCGGCGGCCAGACGGGCGCGATAGGCTGCCCAGCGCTTTTCCGTCAAATGCGTGCGAAAATCGCTGGCCCATAAATAGCACAGCTCTTTCCATTCCTTTTCGCCCGCATCGCCAGCCATCATGCCGTGATAAATACGTTCGCAAGCGGCATTGATCGCGACATTGTCGCGGCCGGTCACGGCCCAGCGCGCCAGATTGTATTTGCGCTGCTTCTTCACCGGCACCGGACAGGGCGCGCATTCCAGCCGCAAAGGTGTTTGATGCGCCGCTGCGAGCGCCAAAATGTCAGACGGTTTGCGCAGTGGGTTGTTCAGGGCCGCGAAAGCGCGGACGATACGATCCCATTCGCTGCGATCGGAAAGCTTTTCCTCCGTCTTGAAACGGCCGGGCCGGAAATCGAAAATCTCGGCATCGCTGGCATACAGGCAAAGGGCGCGTGTACTTTCACCGCGCCGTCCTTGGACAAATGCCAGATAGCGCTCTTGTTCGATGTCGCTATGGGCCAGGCGCTGCAATTGCTGGAAGGCAACAGTGTTGCTCCAGATCAGGGCGATGCTGCGGCCATCCGCGCCCAGGGCGCGTTGCGGGTGATGGGCGGTTTCTGCGGCCCATTCAGGATGATGGGCGGCGGGATTGTCGTAATCCATGATCAGGGCGTCATAGCCGGCATCGAGATAAAGCCCGACCAGGCCGGCGGAATAAGCCTGCTCTCCAACCAGCGCCAGGCGTGGCCGCATGCCCAGAAATTTCTCATAAAGCGTCACGCCCAGGCGCAAATTCTCTGCGGTGACCCGCGCCGGAACCAGCGGTCCGATCATCTGACTGTAGCCGGAGCCGATCAGTTCGATACGGCCTTCCGCGATCAAAGCTTTGGCGCGGACGATCCAGGCCGGATCGCGGGCGACAATCTCTTCCAGGGTGTAGCCGGAAATCTCCATGCCGATCACATGCTGTTCGGCCAGCTTGAGCAGGGGCCAGTAGCAGCGTGCGATCACATCGGCACGGCGTTCCTCCTCGATCGAGGAAAACGCCAGATTGAGATGAAAAAAAGCGAACAGATAAAGATCGTTCGGGATCGCGCCAGGCCGCGCGATCAGGTTTTCCTCGCGCAGCGGCGCGTTCATGATTTTCTTTGCTCGCTCGCCGATACGCTGGCGCTATCGGCTTCGCCAACGCTCGTTTCGATCCGGATCAGGGCCAGGGCGTCATTGGCCGCCGTCAGTGCGGCCTCACGTGACGAGCCGGTAGCCAGAACCATGGCGGCGCTGGGCCGCTTGTCGCCCGCCGGCGGAATCACGTCCCCTGGTTTGGCGGTGATCACCAGTTCGGCGATGCCGGGAATGGCCCGCGCCGCTTCCGCGCCGTGAACGGCAACGACCTTGCCGGCCTTGGGAAAGGCATAACGTTGAATGACGGGCGTGAAGTGGCGGGGTTCCAATTCTTCCGCCGATACCGCTTCGCCCAGCGCCACCTTGATGGCGGCGCCAATGAAGTCAACGCCGGTATTCAGGGGGATTTCCCGTGTGCAGAAAAAGCCGCCCGACAGCCGTGCCGCCAGTTCGATCACATGGGGTTCGCCCTTGTGCACGACGATGTCGCCTTTGACGGTGCCGTCGGTGATGCCCATGGCGGCGGCGGCGCGTCCCACCAGATCGCGCACCTTGGCTTGCGTTTCCGGCGGCAGATGGCTGGGCAAATCGCCGCCATTCTCGATGAAGAAGGGCGCGTAACGTTCCAGATATTCGTAATTGCGGTCCGAGAAGCCCGGGGTGAAGCAGCGGCCCCCGATCACCACGCTTTCGGTGGAGACCTGCGGCCCATCCAGATATTGTTCCACCATCACGCGCTGCGAGGGCGAATGGGACTGCGCCAGCTTGAACGCGGCGGCCAGATCCTCGACTTTCGCCACCCGCTGAACGCCGCGCGAGCCGCGCGAATCCACCGGCTTGATGACCAGGTCGCGGCCACGTTCCACCGCAAATCTTTGCAGTTCCTGCGGCGTACGGACTTCGGCAAACCAGGGCGCCGCCACTCCGGCGGACAGAAAACATTTCTTCATCGCCAGTTTGTCACAGGCCAGCTCTGCCACATGAATGGGCAGGCCGGGCAAACGCAGGCGCTGCGCCACCGTGGCCGCCGTGACGGGCGCATCGGCGGCGACGCAGATCACGCCGTCAATCTTGCGGATCTTGCGGCTGTAGCGTTCGGCGGCGGCGGCGGTTTCGCTCGCGCTGTAAACGTCGGCGATCAGGCAGGAATCCGCAAAGGCGAAACCGGGGGCTTCGGGGTCGCGATCCGATACTACCACATGATAGCCCATATCCTTGGCCCGGCGCGCCGCATCGGCGGCTTCGACGCCACCGGAAATGATCAAAAGGGTTTTGGTATTGCTCATCAGAAATACAGTCCCCCGTTGACGTTCAGGGTCTGGGCCGTGATGTAGGACGACGCATCGCTGGCCAGGAAGATCACCGCGTCGGCCACTTCCTGCGGCGTGCCCATGCGCTTGAGGATAATGTTCTCGGCCGCCTTCTGCACGCTGGCGGCGGTCAGGCCGCTGGCGGCCATCTCGGATGCAATCAGTCCGGCGGCAACGGTGTTGGAGCGGATATTAGACGCGGCGCCGAAACGCGCGATCACCTGCGCCAGCGAGATCAATCCCGCCTTGGAGGCGGCATAATGGGCGGTGCGCGGTCCGCCATACTGGCCGCTGACGGATCCGATGTGGATGATCGATCCGCCGCCGGCATCTTTCAGCAGGGGCAGAAAGGTCTGCGCCGCGATGAAGGGGCCTTTGAGATTGGTGTCCAGGATGAAATCCCAGTCCGTATCGCTGACCTGGTCGAAATCGGTGGGTTTGTTGATGCCGGCATTGTTGACCAGAATGGAAATCGGTCCAAAGCCGCGCGCCGCATCCGCCGCCTGTTCCACGCTTTTGCGGTCGGTGACATCCATCGGCACGGCGAGCACGCGCCGACCGAAGGTTGCAATCTTCTGGGCGACGGCCTGCGCCTCGGCCTGCTTTTCCCGATAGGTCAACACCACATCCGCGCCGGCCTCGGCCAGACCGACAGCAATGGCAGCGCCAATGCCCCGGCTGCCTCCGGTGACCACGGCGTTCTTGCCGAGAAGGGAGAAACGGGCGCTCATTTCTTGCGCTTGAGCACGCGCCGCGCCGCCGCGGCGATGAAAGGCGCACTGATTTCGAAATAATAAGCCAGCTCTTCCGGCTCGCCCGAGGCGCCGAAGACATCCTTGACGCCGACAAATTCAACGGGGCAGGGCACGCTGGCGGCAAGGGCTTCGGCGACTGCGCCACCCAGGCCGCCATGAATATTGTGATCTTCCGCCGTCACGATGGCGCCGGTTTCGCGGGCACAGCGGGCCAGCAGATCGGTGTCGATGGGCTTGATAGTGGGCATGTTGACCACCCGGGCCTGGATGCCATCGTCTTTCAGCATCTCCGCAGCCGCAAGCGCGCGCGCCACTTCGGTGCCGCAGGCGACGATGGTGAGATCGCGCCCGTCACGCAGAATCTGGCCTTTTCCGATCTCGAACTTGTGATCCTCGCCGAACAGGCGCGTGGTCGGGCTGCGGCCCGTGCGCATATAGACGGGGCCGTCATAGGCCAGGATGGCCCGCGTGGCCTGCGCCATCTCCACCGGATCGGCAGGCGAAATCACCACCATGCCGGGGATGGCGCGGAAAGCCGCCAGATCTTCCAGCGCCTGGGCCGAGCCGCCATCGGGGCCGACATCCAGTCCCGGATGGCTGGCAACGATCTTGGCGTTGCGGCGGGCATAGCAGAGCGACAGCCGCGCCTGTTCAATGGCGCGCAGGCAGAACACCGCAAAGGTCGTCACCACGGGCAGGAGGCCGACCGCTGCCATGCCGCCTGCCGCTGCCATCATGTTCTGCTCGGCGATGCCGAACTGGATCATGCGTTCAGGGTGACGCTTGCGGAAATGATGCACGCCGGTACCGCCGGCAATATCGGCGTCCAGCACCACCAGATTGGGGATGCTGTCGCCGGCTTCTGCCAGGGCCTTGCCGAAGGCTTCGCGCAGGGAATCGCTGTTGGCAATGAGGGCCGGATTAGACATCGAGAAAATCCTTGATCTCGTCGCCGTCGGCGCCCAGCGCCGTGAGTGCTTCCTCGGTCTGCTCGCGGGTCAGTTTCACACTGCCATGCCAGGCGGGAATGTTTTCCATATAGGGCACGCCCTTGCCCTTGATGGTATGGGCAATGATGACGGATGGGCAGCCATTGGTGGTGCCTGCGCGCCGCAGGGCAGTCAGAATGGCCCCGATGTCATGGCCATCGATTTCCGCCACCGCCCAACCGAAGGCGCGCCATTTCGCAGCCAACGGCTCCAGCCGCATGATCGCGTCGTTGGAATTGTCGCTCTGCAGTTTGTTATAGTCGATCACGACACAGAGCCGGTCCAGGCGATGATGGGCGGCGCACATGGCGGCTTCCCACACTTCGCCTTCCTGCAGTTCGCCGTCTCCCAGCATGGCGTAAACGCGGGCGTCGTTCTTCTGCAGCTTCAGGCCGATCGCCATGCCCAAGGCCACGGAAAAGCCCTGGCCCAGCGAGCCGGTGGAGGTTTCGACAAAGGGCAAATCCAGCACATGGGGATGGCCCTGGAACGGGCTGTTCAGCTTGCGCAGCGCCAAAGAGGCCTTGCGGTCGCAAAACCCGTAATAGGCGCCGGCAGCATAGAGCGCTGGCGCGGCATGCCCTTTGGAAAGTACGAAGCGGTCGCGCGCCGGATCGGCGACCTTGCTCGGCCAGACATTCATTTCCGCGCCATACAGACAGGCCAGCAGATCGGCTGAGGACAACGCTCCGCCAGGATGGCCAGAGCCGGCATGAAAGATGGACGATACGGCATGGCGGCGGATGAAACGCGCCGCTTCCGCCAGTTTCGCCTCAAGGTCATGGTCGGCGGGTGACGGGCGCGTGATTGCGAGGTTTTGCAGGTGCGACATCTGTTTCCCTCAGGCTGCGTTTGCCAGCCGGGCACGCGCCAGCAGGTCGGCATAAAGAATGATCTGCGCTTGCGGCGCCAGGCGGCGCGCTTCGGCGGTGATTTCTGCGGCAAAGCCGCGCGACATCACCACAATGACATCTGTGTCCGTTTCAGACAGCGCCTGCGGCGTGGAGAGGCGAACGCCGTGTCGTTCGTTCATGTGCTGGCTGAGATGCGCATCGATCAGCAGTGACAGGTTCTGAGGTCTCAGGCCGCCATGCAGAACCAGGGAATCGAACAGGCGGCCCGCACCCCATATGGCGATGCGGCGCGGCTGCAGATTTTCGATTTCCCGTGCCGCCTGGGTCAGGGCGGCCAGGTTGGCGGCGCGGCTGGTGACATAGCGGGTGAAGAGGTCTTCGGCGCGCGCCACTTCGACGGGATCGGCGGCAATATCGCTGGAGGCTGGCGGTTTCTTGCGGGCGACGAAGAGAAGGTTGATGGCGTCCGCCGGGTCGGGCTGCTCGATAACCTCAAATCCCGCCGCTTCGATCATGCGCCCCAGGGTGACATCGGAGAAATGATAGAGATGCTTGTCGATGAACCATTCTTCCAGAATGTCGTCGCTGGCCAGCAGGGCCAGGTTGGGTGCGTCCAGGATCAGCAGGCCGCCGGGTTTCAGAACCCGCGCGTGATCTTTCAGGGTCGCGAAGGGGTGGGCCAGATGTTCGATCGTGTGGCAGGAATGAACGACATCGAAACTGGCATCGTCCAGCGTCACATTCTCGATCCGCGCCTGGATCAGGCGCGTGCGCGCCAGCCCGGCGGACGATTGGGCATAACGTTCATCCGGTTCCACCGCCGTCAGCGAGGCAAAAGGCGCGATATCCAGAAACGCCTTGGCGAAGCGGCCGCGATTGGAGCCGACATCCAGAAGCGCCAGCGCGTCGTCCAGATTGACGTTCCTGCGCAATGCTTCAAGGGCTATGCCGGTGCGGAAGCCCTTGCCGTAACGGACATTGCCCCAATCGGCGCCGCCTGACACGGCGGGAGCATGGCGTTGTGCGGTACGGTCGATACGCGGCAGGCTTTGAACAAGACCGCAATGGCTGCAGAGATGAACTTTCAGTCCGCGGGTGGAACCTTCCGGCTGATAGAGAAACGCGGGCAGGTCGCGGCCGCAGAAGTCGCAAGGGCAGGCGCTGTCGCGCGGCATGGCAGATGGTCCGGGCAAGAATCCGGTAACCATGATCGTCCGGACGCCGTTAATAATTCACTACATATTCCGGCCGGTCGGCATAACCCAGCCGCGCTTGCATGGCCCCGGCAATGGTCTCGAACGAATCGCGCTGATCCGCATCCAGCAAACGGTCTTCCGGCCGGTTCACATTGTGCGGCCGGGCAAAGGCGGCAAAGGCCTCATCGCGGTAAGGAAGGTTAAGAAAGTCATAAAGCCCTTTCACGGTGGATGGGCTTTCATGCAGATCTTCCAGCCGCACAAACAGGCTGCGGGCCGGCTCAAGTCGCGCCAGTTCCTCCATCACCACCCGGTTCACCTCGGCCCAGTGCCAGCAGATGCGCGCGAACTGGTCATAGGAGCGAAAAACCGTGGCGTCGGTCGCTTCCCTGCGGGGACAGGGCCACCAATATTTCTTTTCCG
>Ga0306926_10007381_pt1 | contig 11905 bp, 12 predicted proteins | sample flu12Cox44000178_FD_203759 | JGI IMG/M metagenome (GOLD analysis project Ga0306926, IMG submission 203759) | Lab enrichment of tropical soil microbial communities from Luquillo Experimental Forest, Puerto Rico - flux8day.12C.oxic.44.000.178 (v2)... | ecosystem: Environmental > Terrestrial >...
CACGATTCCAATCTCGCGCGCATACGCGATCGATTGTCCCAAATGCTCATGCGAATGAACCACCAGCAGGTAGATGACGTCTCCGTCGTTCGCATCCGGCCCCAGCTTCTTTTCAGCCTTGGCGAAATCCGCGTTGGTCATCGCCTGCACCGAAGCAATCGCATACGCGAAGGACTTGTTCAACTGCTCGATGATCTTCGCCTTGTCGGTCGTCGATTTCTCAAAGCCTTCCCTCTTGTAACCCGGAGCAGGCGCTGTGCCCGTTATCATCGTCGGAAAACCATAATTTGCCCCGGAAACATGCAACAATAATTCGCTCACCGAGCGCACGCCGTCGGCCGGCCGCCACGTGTATTTCTCCGCCGGAATCGCCTGAGCCAAGCCTACATATTTCTCCTGCAATTGCTGCAAGTCCAGGATTGCTTGCGGCTTCATGTCGTAACTCGGGGGGGTCTTGTCCTGCGCGCCGTATCCCTGCGGCGTGGCTTGCTGCGCTTGTTTCTTTGCCTCGGGCGGTGACCCTGCGCTGACCACGAATCCGGCCATCAGAACGAGAATTAAGGTCAATAGCGTTGCCTTTTTCATGGCGAATCTCCTTTGCACAATATTCCGGTAAGGGCCACTCGCCCGGATGCGCCGGCCGCGAAGCCTTGGAACACAGGTGGCCCAATGTTCGGGGCCTACACCCCCCTTGCCGCTACCCGCTTAGACGCTCCACTTTTCATTCCGATTCAGCGACCGTGGGCCTGCTTGTGGTTCTGGCAAAGGAGGGAAAAAACGAGGGGGACCTCTGAGGCAAGAAAGGAGCGCTCCTTGCCTCTAAGCATCGAGTGGGCTCGATTGGCTACTTGGCTTGCAGAGTTGCGATGTACGTGACCAGGTTGCTGATTCTCTGCTGCGCGCTCGCCTCGTGATATTTGTCGAGCGACCGGAGCAGCGGGCCCCATACGGGCATGTCTGCGGAGCCGTGCGCCCGTAGACCATTCCCGAACTTTAGAACGCTGGCTACGTGATTTGCCGGATATTTTCCGCCCTGTTTCTTCGCAAGCTCCGTCAGATCTGTGGGCTGAGCCTTCATCGCGCTTGCTGCCGGGCCTGTGCCTTTCCCATCTGTCCCATGACAGGGCGCACAGTATTGCGTGAACATTTCCTTCCCAGATACCGGGTTCGTTTGCTGGATCGCCGTCTCTTTCACCACTGGCTTCTGCGCCGTCTTGTCTTGCGCCAGGCACAAGCTGGTGGTCAACCCAAGGGCTCCTAGCAGGATCATGCCTTTCGTCCACTTGAACATGAACTCCTCCTTTCCGTCAGGGATAGATTCGCGGTGAACGGTCTGAATCCTCTATCCGTTGTATGCTGATGGGACTATCTCATGAGAGGCAAGGAAAGCGTGTGACCGCCGTCACACCATGCGCAGACAACAACCTGCGTTCGCGCGTGCATTGGGCTCTTACGTAGCCGGACCGAACCGGAATGCCTCGCAACTGTCTCAGAAATGCAGGACGACGCCCCCGACGCCTTGAAAGCTGTTCTGGCTCTGGTTGAACCATGTCGAATACACCCAGTCTGCTTCCAAGCGGATCGACATGCGCGCATGCAACCGGTAGTCGACCCCGCCCCCCGTCTGCACCATCAACGCCCCCTTGCCCGCTCCCGCCGTCTGCGGTACCAGGTGTCCGCCTCCCGCCAGCACGTGGGCCCACGGCTCCCACCTTGCCCGCCGGCTTCCCACACGGATCCCGCCCCCGCCTCCAAATAGCTTCACGTGTTCGTTCTGATAAATCGTCGGCGCAAATCCCGTCACCAGGTTCCCTTCCAACCCAAACCACCCGTTTGTGTAATACGTCACCATCGTGTTCGTGCCCACCATGGTTGCGTCGTACCGGCTCGACAGAAAACGAAAAATTTCCACTCCCATTTCCAACTGCCAGCGGTAATCGTCCCGCTCCCCAAACACAAATCTCGGCTTCGCCGCCGGAGCCGCAGGCAACGCCGGCGCTTCCGGAGCCGCGCTCGCTTCTCCCTCAGCCATCGCTACCGCCACGCCCGGCGCTGCACTCGACTCTTCGCTCCTCGCCAACAGGTTCACCTTCGCCGCCGAGGTCTGCTCAAACGAAGCCGCCGCATTCGTCCGCCCCGCCTGACGGTTTTCTTCTTGCGCCCCAGCCACCCCGGCCGCCGCCAGCAGCAACAAAACTCCCAGCAATGACTTCTTCATACAATCCTCTCTGCCTCTCCTGCCTGGGCCCTTCGGCTGCAAGTCTGCGCTCGCTCGGGTAACGAATCATAACCCGTCTGAGCGAATATTGTTCCAAAAGAAGCGGCCGGGCGGCGAGAGCACAGACTGGAGGCTCCTAACTATAGCGCATTCCCGAAGCGGCGGAACAGCAAACGCGAACTTGGTCTGGCGACCTTGCAGGAAAAACCGGGGCAGATTACTCGCGGAGAAACGAAAAGCTCAAGCCAGGCGGCTCGCGGGTTCGCTGGCACGTGGTCCTACGGAAGCCGGGAGGCCCACCGACTTGTTGTTTTTCTGCGGTGACATTACCAGGAGAACGAACCGGCTCGGGCTGGCTCAGGGCACCAAGCCGTAATTATGGATGGAGGCACCCGTCGAAACACTTGCGGCGGCCGCCTGGGGTATCCACCACGTCTTTCGCATCCACGAGTGGCTGCTTCGCATCATGCGGTACCCGATATAATCCAGCAGCAGTGGACAAACCTGCGTCGAAGCATAAACGGCGCCAGAGTTCGCGAACGGCCTTTGAACCGGATCTCCTTCCACTCCATACCCTCGGGAAATTGCACGGCGCGTCGTCCAGGCGTCAAGCACCGCGGCACTGTGGCCGGCCGCTATCAAGCTGTACCAAATCTTGCGCTTTCGTGGCGTTTCATAGGAATCGGGCGTGGCGGGCTTCACAGGCGAATTGATGAGTGGCTGAATTGCCGAACCGGATTCCGACCCGCGCAAGGCTGCGTCGTCAGCCTTCGAAACATCCACCTTGGGCGATGGCGTTTCCGGCAGGGCGGCCCGAGCATCGCTCGGTTCACGGCGCACCGATGCCGTCACACTGCTTGCGGCGGTCGCCACTGCCTCGGCGTTACGAGGATTATCGGGTGTCACTGTGCAGCAGAGAAGCGCGAGCGTTGTGATAAGCAAAGTTCACCTCAAGGACTGGACCCGGGATCACGCCACAGCCACCGACAACTTCATTCACTCTACTGTACTCGCGGACAGGGTGTCACTGGTCCTTTGGTCATGCTCTCACTAGTACTACCCCAAGAGGACTCCTGCTCCTTCCCCAAAATGAGACACGGCCGCCCACGCCGCTGCTCTCCAACCAAAGCAAGCAAGGTCCTGTTATAATCACGCCGGTTGCTCCAATTTGCTCGGTTCAGGACCCTATGCCAGGCTCTGATTCCTCATCCGCTAAACGAGCACGCGTACCGCACAATGCACCTCAACCGCCCCGCTACATCGTCATCGAAGGGCCTCTTCGCGTCGGAAAAACCACGCTTTCACGGGTCCTCGCGGAACGTCTGCACGCGAGGCGCATTTACGACTGCGAGGACAACCCGTTTCTTGCCGACTTCTACGCCGCCAAACCCGGTGCCGCGTTTCGCGTTCAGCTTTACTTCCTCATGGAGCGCCAGAAACGTATCCGCGAGGGTTTGGCGGGCGACAGTCCCGGGCCCGTTATCAGCGACTTTCTGATGGAAAAAGACCGGATCTTTGCGAACTTGAACCTGGATGACGGCGAACTGAAGCTCTACGAACGGTTTTACGAGGCCCTGACTCTCGACATGCCTCAGCCTGATCTGGTCATCTATCTTCAGGCCAAGCCGGAAGTATTGCGGGCACGGATCGCAAAGAAGCGCGCTCATGAGGAACGGGAAATTGCCATTGAGTATGTTGAGGAAGTCGCTCGGGCCTACGAGCACTTCTTTTTCCGCTATGAGGGCGCCGATCTTCTGGTGATTGACACGTCTGAAATCGATTTCGTGGAACGCAGCGAGGACTTGCAGCAGCTTTTGCGCCGCCTCCAGGAACCGGTCAAAGGAACGCAGTATTTCCTGCCTCTCGGTGGAACGGCTTAACCAGCCAGACCCCGCGGTTTAGTTCTACTCATCTCACCCTCTCCGGATTGTTTTCTTTCACAGCTATCTGGCATAGAGTGCAAGGCGGCACGTTCACCCACAAACCAAAGGAGTATCCGCATGGACCGCTGGACGCGACGGAAATTCTTCGCTGCAACACTGGCAGGCAGCGCGCTTGCAGGAGCCGAAAGGCTGTTCGCCGCTTCGCTGCCTTCGAACGGCGAATCACTCAACGGGGCGAAGCTCGTTGAATCGCCGGATACGGGCGCGAAACGGCCGGTCATTATTTCATCCGCAAACGGATTGAATGCCCTCGGCAAAGGCATGGACATCCTCAAGAGCGGCGGCGATACGCTCGAAGCGGTCGTCGCGGCCGTGACCATTGTAGAAGACGACCCCAACGATGATTCCGTGGGTTACGGCGGGCTACCCAACGAAGAAGGTGTCGTCGAGTTGGACGCCAGTGTCATGCACGGGCCTTCCCGCCGTGCTGGCAGCGTCGCTTCCGTCCAGCGCATAAAAAATGTTGCGCGCCTGGCCAAAACGGTGATGGAACGCACGAATCACGTCATGCTCGTCGGCGACGGCGCTCGCCGTTTCGCCGTCGATGAGGGATTCGAAGAGATGAATCTCCTCACAGAGCATTCGCGCAAAATCTGGCTCGCTTACAAGGCCAGAACCAGTTTCAACTGGCGGCCCGGCATCGACAGCCCGGAATGGAGGGCGCAAGTCGCTCAGATTTTTGAAAACGATCCGGAGAAAGTTGCATACGCAGAGCGCGTGGTTGCGCACCCGCCGACCGGCACGATCAATTGCCTGGCCGTAAACGAAAAGAGCGAAGTCAGCGGCACCACCACAACCTCGGGCCTTGCCTGGAAAATTCCCGGCCGCGTTGGCGATTCCCCGATCATCGGCGGGGGACTCTTCGTTGATGGCGATGTAGGCGCAGCGGGCTCGACCGGCAAAGGCGAAGAAAATATCAAGATCTCGGGCGGTCACACGATCGTCGAACTGATGCGCAAGGGCATGAACCCAGGAGACGCTTGCCTCGAAGCGCTCGGCCGCGTCGCGCGCAACTACAATGGCGACAAGAAGAAGCTCACCACCTTCCACCTCTATTTCTACGCTGTCAACAAGGACGGCGAGTACGGCAGCGCCTCCCTTTGGAAAAACGGCTACGAGGAATCCAAGATCGCGAAGTTCGCGGTTCACGACGGAACCCAGGCTCGCCTCGTGCCCTGCAAAACGTTTTTCGATGAGCTCGGCCAGGAAGGCTGATTTCCCGCAGTCTGACTGTCGTATCCTATCTCTTTATGGACCGGATCAACGTTCTGATCATCGGCGGCGGAATCGTAGGATGCGCCGTCGCCGAGGCCCTCTCACGCCGCTGGCAAGAGGTGTTCCTCGTCGAGCAAAACCCCAAGCTTGGCATGGCCACGAGCACGCGCAACAGCGGCGTCATCCATTCCGGAATCTACTACCCCACGAACTCGTGGAAGGCCCGTCACTGCGTCGAGGGAAATCGTCTGACCAAAGAATTTTGTGAACGCCACGCCGTGCCGCACCGGACCACGGGGAAACTTGTAGTGGCGAAAAGCCCCGACGAAGAGCCAGGGCTGCACGCACTGCTCAAAAAGGGCCAGGAAAACGGAGTGGAGGGCCTGCGGATCATCAATTCCAAGGAGATCCTCGCCAAAGAACCGCACGTGAGGGGCTACGCGGCTCTCGAGGTTCCGTCCACGGGAATTTGCTCCGCTGAGGAACTCCTCCACGCCTATGCCCGTATCGCGGAGGCCCAGGGAGCCAATCTGGTGACTCGCGCCAAGGTTGCGTCCCTCGAGCCACATGACCAAGCTGTCCACGTAAGCCTACGCATTGGCGATGAGGAGCAGTGCGAGTCGGAAACGATTGAAGCCCGCTGCGTCGTAAACGCTGCCGGCTTGTACTCGGATGAGGTCGCGCGGCTGCTCGGTCCGCGCCCCTGGACCATTTATCCCGTTCGCGGCGAATATTGCGAGATTCGCGGCTCGCGCGCCGAACTGGTGCGTAACCTCGTCTACCCGCTGCCTCACAAAGACGGCCTTTCGTTGGGATTGCACTTTACAAAGACACTATGGGGAACTTTGCTTCTTGGGCCCACCGCCAAATACGTGGACGCCAAGGACAACTACGAACGCGGCCGCATGACGGTTCCGGAATTTGCCGCCGACGTGAAAACAATGGTTCCAGAAATCCAGGAACAAGATCTGCAGCTAGCCTACACCGGTCTGCGGCCTAAACTCGTGCCCCGCAATGGCAAAGGCATCGCCGATTTCGTCATCGAGCCCGATCGCGAATTCCCGCAGGTCATACACCTGGTGGGCATCGAATCGCCGGGCCTTACCGCTGCTCCTGCTATCGCCCAACACGTCTCCCAACTCGTCGCGGCGTTCCTCGGTTAGCTCGACGCTCCCCGTCGCGTCATTCCGAGCGGAGTCTTCGTAGCGAGGAACCGCTGCCCCGTCGCGCGTCGTTTGCGCGATGGATCTTTCTTCTTCCCAGCCCACGTCTGCCGCTACCCCACCACCACCCGCACAAACTTCTTCTTCCCCGCGCGCAATAGAAATTCCACGGGCTTGCTAAGATCAATCTCCTTACGTTCGTCTTCCACACATGCTTCATCAATTTCCACGCCCCGCTGCTTGATCAACCGCTCCGCCTCGCTTTTCGATGCTGCCAGTTTCAGCTCCACAAGCAATGCGGTGAGCTTTTTCGCCGGCCCAAGGGGAAGGTTCTGCACCGGCGGTTCTTCCGGGGCCCGCCGCTCGCGAAACACTCGCTGAAAATTCTCTGCCGCCTTCCGCCCCGCCCGATCACCGTGAAATCCACTCACGACTTCTTCCGCGAGGCGCATCTTTGCATCCATCGGATGCAGCTTCCCGTCCTGCACTTCCTTCTTCAGCTCCCCAATTTCATGCGCGGTCCGGTCCGTCACCAATTCGTAGTAGGACCACATCAATTCATCCGGGATCGACATCAACTTCCCGAACATCTCCGCGGGCGGTTCCGTGATGCCCACATAATTGCCGAGGCTCTTCGACATTTTCCGCTGGCCGTCGAGACCCACCAGGATCGGCATGGTGAAGACAACCTGCGGCGACAATCCGTATTCGCGCTGGATTTCGCGGTGTACCAGAATATTGAACTTTTGCTCGGTAGCGCCCAGTTCCACGTCCGAATGCAGCGTCACCGCGTCGCAAGCCGTCAGCAACGGGTACAAAAGCTCGTGCACAGCAATCGGCAGATTGTTCTCGAGCCGGGAACGGAAATCCTCACGTTCCAGCATGCGGGCCAGCCGGTAATGACCGCAGAGCCGCACCACGTCGTAGCTCGACATCTTACCCAGCCATTCGCTGTTGTAGCGGACTTCGGTCTTCTCCGCGTCCAGAATCTTGTAAACCTGCGCGAGGTACGTCTTCGCGTTGACCTCGACCTGCTCGCGGCTTAGCGGCGGACGCGTTTCCGATTGGCCGGTTGGGTCGCCGATCATCGCGGAAAAATCGCCGATCAGGAAAATTGCTGTGTGGCCCATATCCTGAAAGTGCTTCAGCTTGCGCAGCACCACCGTGTGTCCAAGATGAATGTCCGGCGCCGTCGGGTCCACGCCGAGGTACACCCGCAGCGGCTTGCCGTTTTTCGCCGAATTCTCGAGCTTTTGCTTGAGCTCCTCTTCAGGTATGACTTCGGCAACACCCTTCTTCAGGTATTCAAGCTGCTGGCCCACCGGTTTGAATCTGCCTTCGGTCATCTCAAGTCTTCAATTCCCGCACAGGACTCGTCGTCCGGCAATTCGATATTTTCCTTCGAGGACAATCTTCACCGCCTCGCTGTAAATGCGGTGCTCTTCCTTCAGAATGCGATCCGAAAGTGTGTGCTCATCATCGCTATCCAATACCGGCACCACCGCCTGCAGGATGATCGGCCCGGCATCCAGGTTCTCATCCACGAAGTGCACGGTACAGCCCGCAAACTTCACCCCGTGCTCCAGTGCTTGCTTTTGGGATTCGAGCCCCGGAAACGCCGGCAAGAGCGACGGATGTATATTCAGAATCCGCTGTGGGAATGCCGCGACAAAATACGGCGACAGGAGCCGCATGTAACCCGCAAGACAGATCAGGTCCACCTTATATTCCTCGAGCACCGCCGCGACCTGCCGGTCATACACTTCCCGCTCGAGGCCCTTTGACGCGATGGCCCGCGCCGGAATCCCCCGAGCTTTGGCCTTTTCGAGCCCCGCCGCGTCTGGCTTGTTGCTGACGACGATGGCGATTTCGGCGCTGGGGATTCTGCCGGCCGAAACGCTCTCGGCCAACGCCTCAAAATTCGAGCCGCGGCCGCTCAACAGCACGCCAATTCGCCTCTTCATAAACGAAAAACGTTAACACACCTCCGCAAGCCGGCAAAATCAGGTTCGCGACCGCGGCGTTTTTTCGAACGCTCGGACCAGGTGGAAATATCTCTTGATTGGCGAACCTGATTGGCGTACCTTAGCCTATGGCGAACAGAAAGCGAAATTAAGAAGTACCTGACCATGCGCTCCGAACGCCGTCTCGAAGATCTCATTTCCATCGGACCCGCCATGTTGCGCGATTTCGATCTCCTCGGCGTCCATTCCGTCTCCCAACTCGCGAAGCAGGATCCCAAGAAAATGTACACGCGTCTCGAACGTCTCACGGGCCAGCGTCAGGACCCTTGCGTTCTCGACACCTTCCACGCCGCGGTCGCGCAAGCCCGCAATGCGCGTCTCCCCGTCGAAAAATGCCAGTGGTGGTATTGGAGCCGCAAGCGAAAAGCCCAACCCGCACGTTGAGCTCAGCGCCTGTTCCAGGAGTGCTCGCGGCGCAGCCTGTATAGCACGTGGCGTCGCAGCGGATGCGACTCCGGAATCCTAGGGTGTTCGAAATCGTCGGCTGGATCGTGAGTCATTCGCAACTTTTCCATGACGCGCCGTGAAGGTCTGTTTGCTGGGACGGTAAATGAAACCAACTCCGGGATTCCCAGGTTTTCGAATGCGAAGTGTACGACCGCCCGCGCTCCTTCCGTCGCGAGACCCTGGTTCCAATGTTGGGCTGCCAGTCGCCAGCCAATTTCGACGCACGGTGTAAACTTGGCTTCAAACGATGGGATGGCGAGGCCAAGGTAGCCGATGAACAAATGCTCGCGGAGAAGTTCCGCCGCGTACAACCCAAAGCCGTGACTACGAATATGGCTTTGGATTTTCTCGAACAGCTGGTCGCTCTCTTCCCGCGAAAGGGCGCCCGGCATGAATTCCATGACCCGCAAGTCGCCATTCAAGTTCGCAAAAGCCCCGCGGTCGGAATCCGTCCAACCGCGCAGCAGCAGCCGTTCCGTCCTCAGAGGGATCATTGGAGGGGTTGAAGGCGTTGTTTACGCTGCAAGGCTAAAATACTCGAACAGTTCCGGCAGACTCGGATGTCACGACAGGTTCAGAGCGCCCGAATACACGAGCCGCGCTTTCCCCGTGTCGCCGCGCTCGATTCGTCCGATGCGGAAAAACTTTTCGCGCCGCCGCTTCAGGTCCGCCTCGGCCTCCTTCACGAATTCCGAGGGGACAATCAGGATCATACCCACGCCGAGGTTGAAAGACTGAAGCAACTCGTCGGTTTCGATTTCTCCGAGCTTTGCCAGATACTTGAATATCGACGGAATCGGCCAGGCATCCAGATCAATGATCGCTTTCACCCCGCTTGGCAAAACGCGCGGAAGATTTCCGGGAATACCGCCGCCCGTAATATGCGCGAGCCCGGAAACCCAGCCCTTCGCGATGATATTCTTGAGCGCTGGTGCGTAACACACGTGCGGTTTGAGCAGCTCCGCGCCAATCTTGTTTCCGACCTCGGCCACGTATGTTTCCGGCTTCAGCTTCGCCACTTCAAACACCAGCTTGCGCGCCAGCGAGTATCCGTTCGTGTGCAGTCCCACGGAAGGCAGCGCCAGCAGCGTGTCCCCCGGTTTCACAGCTTTCCCGGTCACAAGTCTCTTCCGCTCGACCGCGCCCACAATGAAGCCCGCGAGGTCATATTCTCCCGGCGGATAGAAGCCCGGCATCTCCGCCGTTTCGCCTCCGATCAAAGCGCAACCCGCTTTGCGGCAGGACCGGCTCATTCCATCCACTAACTGCTCGACCACGTTCGGCTCCAGCTTTCCCATTGCCAGATAATCCAGAAAAAACAGCGGCTCGGCCCCCTGCACAAGGATGTCATTCACGCAGTGATTCACCAGGTCGCCGCCGACCGTTGAGTGCACTCCCATCGCCGTCGCTATCTTCAGCTTCGTTCCCACACCGTCCGCACTCGAGACCAGCACGGTCTCTTTCCATTTCCTCCCATCCAGCGCAAACAAGCCGCCGAATCCTCCGATTCCACCAAGCACGGCGGGAGTAAACGTTCGGCTCGCAAGGTGCCGAATTCGCTGCTTCGCGTCGTCAGCGACAGCTATGTTCACTCCAGCATCGGCATATTTCATGGTTAGCTGCCTCGATGATTCGTATCGTGACGTGACAACGGATGTGCTTCTTCCGGGCTTTTGGCCTGCGGGCGGTGGGCGGCCTCGAGGGACGCGTCATCCGTCACGGGTCACACTGTGGGCGTTCTTCTTGGTCCGGCCCGGCCATTCGAGCGGTCGAGCCGCCTAACAGCTTAAAACAGATGGAACAGTCTGCGCCAGCGTACTGTGCCGGGATGGACGAGCGCGTTCGCGTAGGCGAGAAACCTGGCTCCGATGTCCCCGTTCCAGGCGTCCTTTGGCGCATTCAGCGACATGTAGATGATTACCGGCGTGCCGAGAATATCATTCCGCGGTACGCAGCCCCAGAATCGGCTGTCATACGAGTTTCCCCGGTTGTCTCCCATCGCAAAATAGCAGTCGTTCGGAACTTTGTAGGGAAACGTCAGGTCAGTGTACCCGGGCGGAGCCTGCCCGGCTGGCGCGCGCTCGGTCGCTCCCATGGTGTAGCTTTCGTGCAATTTCTGGCCATTGACCCACACCGCTCCATCGTGGATATCCAGCACATCGCCCGGCAATCCGATGACACGCTTCACATAGTCCGGCTGCGTCGTATCAAACGGCGGCTTGAAAATGATGATCTGCTGACGATGCGGATTGCGCCACAAAGGCACGTGCCAGTTGGTGAACGGAATCCCGGCGTCGTACCCGATCCGGCTCATGATCAGGTGGTCTCCGATCAGCAGGGTGTTCTCCATCGATCCCGACGGAATCACCCGCGCCTGTCCGAGTGTTCCATTGATCAGCATGAACGCGAGAATCACCCAGAACCACGCGATGATTTCGCTCTTGGCCCGGGCGCTCAGCGAACTATCCGCCGCCTCTTTTGCAGTCCCCTTCTTGATCTCTACTTTCGCTGCGTCAGCTTTCACGTTCCACCGTCACTGCCTCTTTGATTTTTCCCGCCGCGGCGTCTTCGCGGACCTCCAACTGCACCAGGTCGGTCGGATACACACCCGTATAACAAGACGTACAGAAGCTCCCGTCGGTGTCATTCACCGCCTGCCGCAACCCGGCCAGCGAAAGGTACCCCAGCGAATCCGCGCCCAGATACTTGCAGATCTCTTGCGGGCTATTCGAAGACGCGATCAACTCCTCGCGCGTCGGCGTGTCCACACCGTAATAGCACGGAGAAATCGTCGGCGGGCAACTGATCCGCATGTGTACTTCCGCCGCCCCCACCTCGCGGACCATTCGCACCAGCTTGCGGCTGGTCGTTCCGCGTACAATCGAATCGTCCACC
>Ga0306926_10007386_pt1 | contig 11900 bp, 8 predicted proteins | sample flu12Cox44000178_FD_203759 | JGI IMG/M metagenome (GOLD analysis project Ga0306926, IMG submission 203759) | Lab enrichment of tropical soil microbial communities from Luquillo Experimental Forest, Puerto Rico - flux8day.12C.oxic.44.000.178 (v2)... | ecosystem: Environmental > Terrestrial > Soil...
GTCCCTCGAAATTGGGCACATCCAAGCGTTCTGCCTCAGCTTTGAGGAGCAGTCGATGAATTGGGAAAGCATCCGCAGTCCTAGCGCCGGATTGGTTGCCTTCGCGATTCTTGGCTTGTGCGTGTGCGACCCTGCTGCATTTTGCCAGCGGGCAGGAAATCCTCTTTACGGAACGACGCCAGGCGCCATTCCTCTCGTCAACGTCGGCGGCGGACCGATGGACGCCCAGTTCGAGTCGCTCGACTTCGCTCAGAAGATTCTGGCTCAGCAAAATAAGAACACCAGCCAGCAAGAGCGTGACCGTCAACAGGCGCTGGTAGATTCGGGGGCACTATCGGCCTTCGACCTGGCTGCGCCTACCAAAGCGATTAACGAATTCAATCAGGCGTCTACCCTGTTGCGGGGCGCAGGTTCCGAGGAAGCCATCGTCCACCTCAAAAAAGCGATTGCCACTTATCCCCAGTTCGTCTCTGCCCACAATTACCTCGGCCTGGCTTATCTCGACGCCGACGACTCAGAAAAAGCACAAACCGAGTTCGAGACCGCCGCGAATCTCGACGAAAAGTTTCCCGGCTCGTTTTTGAACCTCGGGCGTCTGGCGCTCTCGCAGAATGACTTTGCTGCCGCGGACGTCGATCTCGGCAAAGCCGCCTCTCTGCGTCCTAGCGATCCTGCCATCCTGACAGCCTTGGCTTATGCGCAAAAATGGCAATCATCAGTATCGCGAGGCCATTGGCACGGTGGCGCGCATACATGAGCTCCACCATCCCGGAATGGGCAATGCCCATTATGTTGCGGCGGTGGCGGCGGTTGCGCTCAACGATCTTCCGCTCGCCCAGAAGCAGCTCAATCTCTTTCTGCAGGAAGATCCCTCAAATCCGCTGGCTGCGACTGCCCGTTACAACCTCGATATTCTCGACCGCAATCAGAAAGCCAATGCTGTAGCTGCGTCTGCCGCTCAGCAGCCGCCCATGCTTGTCGCTGCTAAACCGTCCGAGAGCCTCGCGAACTCCGACCGCCTCAAAGCTCAGCTCGCCGACACCGCAAAGGAAGACGGAGGCGGTAGTTGCGAAAACTGCTCCGCGCCCGCCACTCTCGCAGCGAATAATCTTGAGGCAGCTTCGATTCCTGACGTGAGCCGCAGCGACGCTGCCATTTCGCAATGGACAATCCGCAGAGTCGTCGACGAAGTGGCCGTTTTCTTCGCTGTCACCAGCGGGGGCCATAGCGTAACCAGCCTGGAGTTGAGTGACATTAAGGTCCTCGACGACAACAAGCCGCCGGAGAAGGTCCTGCAATTCACTCCCCAATCGAAACTGCCGTTACGTTTGGGAGTAGTGATTGACACCAGCGGCTCCGTGCAACCCAGGTTCGCATTCGAAAAGCAGGCTGCTGCCAAATTTCTGGGGCACATGCTGACTAGCACCTCTGATCTCGGATTCGTCGTTGGGTTTGCCGATACCCCGACAGTAACGCAGGACTTCACCGACGACCAGCAGCTGCTTGCCGCCGGCGTCAATAAGCTCACTAACAACGGCGGTACGGCGCTGTTCGATGCTGTGTCCTACGCATGCAGGAAGTTGGCAGCCTATCCCGAGCACGAGCGAGTCGCGAAGGTTCTCGTGGTTGTTACCGATGGCGAAGACAACGCCAGTCACACCAGCCTCAGGCAGGCGATTCGCGATGAAGAGGCGACGGGCGTGACCGTCTACACCATCAGCACTAAGGAAGGCGACGGCGACAAGACCGAAGCTGACAAGATTCTGCAGACTCTGGCTGAACGCAGCGGCGGCGAAGCGCTTTTTCCCGGCGACATGATGACATTGGGCCGTTCGTTCGACAAGCTGGGCGACCAGATTCGCAGCCGTTACGTCGTCGCTTACAAACCCGCTGACTTTGATGCGAATGGCAAGTACCGCACCATAACCATCCTCGCCGTGAAAAACGGGAAGCGCCTGCAGGTTCACGCTCGCAAGGGCTACCACGCGCGGGTGGAGACCCCGACTCCCTGATCCTTTTGTTCGCGCCTGCACAGAACTGTCCGGCAGCGGACGAGGTGATGATCGGCCAATCGGACTCCTCCCTTGTAAATGTATGCTCTAGCTCGATTTGTAACCTGTCTTAAGTGGAGTCGAGGGTGCGCTACCATAGCCCGCAGAGATGGTGTTCCAGGGACAACAACGCTATGAGAAATCTGCTCGAGAACCTTCGCCACAGCTTGCGCATGATGCGCAAGAATCCCGGGATGACAGCCGCTGTACTGCTGACCTTGGCGCTCGGTATCGGCGCTACTACCGCGATTTTCACTGTCGATTACGCCACGCTGCTTGTTCGCTTCCCTACGATAAGCCCGAACAGTTGGTCATTGTTTGGTCGAAGATCGGTGGCGAGCGCAATGAAGTTTCCGCTGGAGACTTCGCCGACTGGAAGGGGCAGGCCACCGCATTCCAGGACATGCATGCCTGGGTGAGCGGCAACTTCAACGTCGCCACTCATGACCAGCCCGAATACATCGAAGGTCGCCTCAACACTCCTGGGCTGTATCACATGTTGGGATACCCATTCGCGCTGGGGCGCGACTTTCTGCCTGAGGAAGGGCAACCGGGCAAGGACCATGTCGTCTCACCCACAAATACTGGATGCGATGCGGCAGAGATCCCAACATACTCGGCACCGCCATAACAATCGATGGCGAGCCGTACACGGTGGTGGGCGTGCTGGCTCCGGGCCTCACCGATCGTGGTCAAGGCGATCTCACTGTCCCACTTTCCTTCAAGCCCGAACAGATGAACCACGCCTTCCATTGGCTGGACGTGATGGCAAGGCTGAAGGCCGGAGTTACCCGCAAACAGGCGCAAGCCGACATGGATGGAGTTACCGCCCACCTCGCCGGCGTGTATCCCGAAACCAATAAGGGGTGGGGCGCCATCGTTGAGCCTTTCAAGAACGACTTCATCCCTGCCGAGCGCGTTCAAATGCTGTGGCTACTGCTGGGTGCGGTCGGGTTCCTGTTACTCATCGCTTCGGTGAACGTGGCCAACCTGCTCCTGGCGCGAGGCATTACTCGACAGCGCGAAATGGCGCTCCGCAGCGCCTTGGGCGGTACACGCGCCAGAATCTTTGGACAGCTTCTGAGCGAAAGCGTCGTGCTTTCAATCTTTGGCGGAGTTCTCGGCGTGGCCGTCGGTATCGCGGTGCTCCGCGGAATCATCCGAACACTCCCCCCTGATACTTTGCCGAGCGAAGCGGACCTATCGCTGAATCTCCCTGTCCTGTTATTCACGCTGGCAACGACAACCCTTGCCGGCGTCCTATTTGGCTGCGCTCCTGCTTGGTATGCTTCGCGCACCGATCCCGGCGAGGCGCTTAAGGAAGGTGGCCGTTCAGGAATCGGCGGAGCGCGACACCGCCTGCGTCGCCTGCTTGTGGTTGGAGAGTTCGCACTGGCATTGGCATTGCTTACAGGAGCAGGTCTGGCGATCCACAGCTTTGTGAAGCTCATGCGCGTCGATCCCGGCGTTCGCACCGATCACATTCTGACATTCTATTTGCCAGTTCCCGGTACCCGGTCCGAGGATCCGGAACAGATTTGGGCGTACTACCGGAGAATGCTTGCCGAGATTAGTTCGCTAGCTGGCGTCTCGGATGCGTCGGTCTCTACCGGACTCCCGTTGCGATGGGCCGGTTGGGGAATGCAGTTCACGATCGTCGGGGAGCCAACCTACGCCCACCCCTCTCAGCGTCCCGACACAGCCTTCGGAATGGTCACACCGGAGTACTTCTCGACCTTTGGTATTCGTCTCCTCGAAGGCCGGACGATTAATCAGCAGGACACACCTTCGAACGTTAAGGTCGTAATGGTGAACGAAGAGTTTGTAAATCGTTATCTAAAGGGTGTTGACCCGTTACGGCAACGTCTGTCGATCGAGCAATTGATTCCCGGCGTCGCCCGCTTGGGCGCCCCGTTGGACTGGCAGATTGTCGGTGTGTATCGCACCGTCCGCAGCGCTCGGATGCGCCGCGACAATCCGGAGGCTCTGGTACCCTTTTGGCAGTTGCCGTGGCCTGATGCTTACATCGGTGTCCGCACGCCGCAAGATCCGGAATTAATGACGTCAAGCGTTGCCGCGGCCGTACACCGTGTTGACCCGAACATCGCACTCGCGGTACCGCGCACCATGGAACAGGTGCGAGACCTTGTGCTGGCCGAAGACCGCTTCACCGCCATCCTGTTCACCAGCTTTGCCGCCGTCGCACTGCTGCTGTGTTCGCTCGGCGTCTACGGCGTGATGGCCTTTTCTGTGGCGCAGCGCTCGCGCGAGATCGGTCTGCGCATAGCACTGGGCGCCGGCCGGAGCCGAATCCTCTCGCTCGTGCTTACCGAGGGTCTGACTCTTGCCTGTATTGGCTTGGTTTTTGGATTAATTGGCTCTTACCTTGTTGGTCGCGCCATGCGCACGATGCTCTACGGCATAGCTGCGATCGATCCTGCAGCCTTCATCACGATCGCCCTTGTCTTGCTGGCTGTGGCCCTGTTGGCTTGCTACCTGCCCGCCCGTCGCGCTGCATCGATCGAGCCTATGGATGCCCTGCGAACTGAATAACGACCTCGATGCGGGCCATCGCGGTTTACCCCGTCGTCACCATAGAGCTGCAGCTCGCCCCATTCTCGCAACTCGCCTCTTCCCATAGACAATCGAGTGGACTACACTTTGCTCCCATAGACACTCGAGTGGAACGACTCATGCCACGCTCTTACAAATCACAAAAGAACGAAATGCTGCAGGGTACCCTCGACATGCTCATCCTGCGTACGCTCATCACCGGACCGGCTCACGGACACACCATCGCACACGTCATCGAGCGCACTTCCGACGAAGTTCTTCAGGTTGAGCAGGGATCGCTCTACCCAGCCCTACACCGTCTGGAAGACCGCGGCTGGGTTTCGTCTTACTGGGGCGCGAGCGAAAACAATCGCAAGGCCAAGTTTTACAAACTCACCCCGGCTGGCCGAAAACAGCTCCTGGCAGAGACCAGCCGCTGGCGGCAGCTCGTAGGCGCCATCGGTCGGGTGCTGGGCGAAGCTCAAGGCTAGAGGCGAACATCCGATGCGACTCTCCCGATTTTTCCATCGCCGCGATCACGACGCCAATCTGGCGCAGGAACTCGACGCCCACCTCCAGCACGAAGCCGACGACTACATCGCCCAGGGCTTTTCACAGGAGGAAGCGACACGTCTTGCGCGCGTGAAGCTGGGCAGCACTACTCGCGTTCGCGAAGATGTCTGGCAATGGAATTCTCTTGCTTTCGAGGGCATACTCCGCGACCTCTCCTACTCCGCTCGAACTCTGTTACGCACACCTGGTTTCGCCATCATGGCCATCGTGGTGATGGCCCTCGGTATCGGAGCTAACACCGCATTGTTCAGTGTCGTGCACTCGGTGCTGCTGAAGCCCTTGCCTTTCGCCGATCCCGACCGTCTCGTCATGCTCTATGAGCGGTCGGTCGATACCAATTATCCGTTCAACATCATCGCGCCCGGTGTTTACGCCGAATGGAAAAAGGACGCCAAGAGCTTCCAGAGCATGGCCATCTTCGGTTCCGGCAGCTACAACCTCTCCGGCGACTCAGGACAGTTGCCTGAGCGCATCGAGGCCGTGCGCGCCTCCGCCGACTTCTTCCCGACCCTCGGCATCAAGCCGGCCTATGGGCGAGTATTCGATTCGTCCGACGATCAGCCGCAAGCCGAAGCGACAGTCGTACTCTCCTGGGGCCTCTGGAAGCGTCGCTTCGGTGGCAACCCCTCCATCATCGGGACCAAAATTTTGCTCAACGGATCACGCTACACCGTCATCGGCATCATGCCGGCGTGGTTTGCTTATCCCGATGTGCAGACCGAAGTCTGGACCGGCTTCCACCGCGAAATCCCACCGAAAGACCTGACTGCTCTCGACAACCACAGCTTCAATGCCATCGCTCGACTGAAACCCGGTGTCTCCCTCGAACAGGCACTTAGCGAAATCGACAACATCAGCCGCCACCTCCGCGAGCAGTACGGCGCGAACCTTCCTGCCATCAGCCTCGGCGCTAACCTGCGGCTCTTGCTTGAGGACGTCATACACGACTTCAAGACGCCACTCTACGTCTTGCTGGCTGCCACCGACTGCGTTCTCCTCATCGCCTGTCTTAACGTCGCCAATTTGCTGATCGCGCGCGCCACGACGCGACGCAAAGAGGTTGCCATCCGCGCAGCACTCGGCGGAAGTCGATGGCGCCTCCTTCGTGAGCAACTTAGCGAAACGCTGTTACTTTGCGCTGCGGGAGGATCCCTCGGTCTGGTGCTTGCCTACTTCGCGGTTCGGTGGCTGGTCGGCGTCCGTCAGGACATCGCCCGCGAAGAGGCCATCCGCATGGATTGGGTGGCCATCGTCTTCACCGTCGGCACGACACTGCTGAGCGCGTTGCTGGCTGGCTTGATCCCGGCATTCTCCACCAGCGGCAAAGCGTCTCTCCTCGCTTTGCAGGAATCTTCGCGCTCGCACACCGGCGCACAAGGAAAGACCCGTCTCCGCAAACTGCTGCTTTCGCTCGAAGTTGCGCTCACTGTAGTCCTGCTCATCGCCGCAGGCCTTCTGCTGAAGAGCTACGAAAGGCTTCGGTCATCCGACATGGGCTGCGTGACCGACAACGTCCTCACCATGCGCTTCAGCCTTCCCGAGACGAACTACGCCGAGACTGCCCAATGTGCCGCGTTTTTCGAAGAGTTACTAAGGCGTCTCCGCTCACTTCCAGGAGTTTCATCCGCAGCCCTAATCAATGTCGTTCCCGGCCAGGGATACGGCGGCGACAACATCATCGCCATCCCCGAACACCCGCCGCTGCCTCCCGGTCAAGTGCAAATCGCTCGCCGCCGCTTTGCGGACCCCGGATATTTTGCCGCTCTCGAGATTCCGCTCGTCCATGGCCGCATCTTCACCGATCAGGAGCGCGTCGACCGGGCTGATAAAGTCGTCATCAGCCAGCTGCTCGCTCGCGACTTCTTTCCCAACGAAGACCCAATTGGCAAACACCTCGTTGTTGACCTGAATCTCGATGGCCATCCGCGTCCTTACGAAGTCGTGGGCATCGTGGGCGACACGCGCTATCACATCTCCGAACCGCCCCAGCCCATGATGTACTTCTCCATGTCCAGCGGAGTCAGCCGTCGTGCCGTGATCGTGCTCCGATCGCACCAGGACGTTAATGCTCTGGCGATTCCTGCCCAGCAGGTCGTCGAGTCGCTCGACAAGGACTTGCCGGTTGCTTACGTTCTCACCTTGAACCAACTGATTGGCGTTTCGACGATCGAAGCCAGCTTTACCTCGACGCTCATCCTTGCGTTCGCAACACTGTCGCTTATCCTAGCCAGCGTTGGCCTCTACGGCGTGCTGTCGTATCTGGTCGAACAGCGCACCAGCGAGATCGGCGTGCGCATCGCCCTCGGCGCGCAGCGCGATCAGGTGCTCCGGCTGATGCTATTCGACGGACTGCGTCCCGCGCTGATTGGATTGGTCATCGGACTGCTCGCCGGGGCCGCAGCCTCACAACTCATTCGCCGCATGTTGTACGGCGTACGCCCACTCGACACGGCGACTTTTATCGCGGTCGCCGTCGTCCTTGTCGCAGTTGCAACCTTCTCCTGTCTCGTGCCGGCGTGGCACGCCTCGCGTCTCGATCCCATGCGTGCCTTGCGCGTCGAATAGCCGTTAGCGCCTGCGTCCCTTCTTCGCCGCAGATCTGCGACCGCGCTTTATCGCTGTCTTCCGCGCCCGCTTCGTCGCCGTCTTTCCTCGCTTTTTCGGCGTCGTTTTTTGTTTCTTCGCAGGAACCGGCCTAGGCTTCTTCGTTGGCGTTGATTTTCGCTTCGTGGTCGGCGCCGGCTTGCGTTTCTTTGTGGGTGCCGGTTTCGGTCGTTTGATCGGTCTTGGCGTCGGGGTTGGACGCGCCCTACCGATCGGCGCCGGCGTGGGTGTGGGCGTCCGCATTGGTCGGGCATTACCGCTGGGAGCGGGAGTAGGTGTCGGAGTTGGCGTCGGCGTGGTTCCGGCCGACAAAGCAGTCTGCAGTCCCGCGCCCTCCGGACTGCCCCAACCCGTGCACGCGTCCCATCCCGGCCCCGCGCTGAAGTCGCCATTGTTTCCCGACGTGATGTCGTGGAACGTACCCGACTCCAAAGCGATAGTTTGGTACAACGTAGGATTCAGGTATCCCACGGCGTGTCCTAACGACTGATTGAAGAGTGCGATCAATCCTGCCCACAGCGGAGCAACCGCGCTCGTTCCACCGACTGCAAAGCTCGATCCATCCACCTGAACCTGGTAACCCGTTGTCGGGTCGGCATCGCCCGCCACGTCAGGCAGCCCACGCCCCTGGAAACCTCCGGCAGTCGGTACATTGATGTTCGATTGCCACGTCGGGAGTGCGAACGTCGTGCTCACACCTCCGCCGGTCGCTCCTTCGTTACTGGCGAGCTCGTTCCAAACAACCTCGCTGGAAATCGTTCCACCGCTAATCGTCAGCGTCGTTCCGCCGCAAGCCAGCGAGTACGGGCTCGAAGCGGGGAAGTCGACGTGATCAGCTCCGTCGTTGACCCCGTCGCTTGAGCCGTTGTCTCCCGCCGCAACGCACACCGTCACTCCCACAGCCGACGCCGATTCTAGAGCGCTGTTGTACGACTCGAGCGATTGCGCCGTCCAGGTCGACTCCGGGCCGCCCCAACTGATCGAGATCACCGATGGCTTGTTTGTGGTGTCCGTTACCGCTTGATTAATCGCATCGAGAAACCCTGCATCCGTGTTGGGAGCGAAATACACCACGATGCTCGCGGCCGGTGCTACCGCTCCTGCGACTTCAATGTCCAGCATGACCTCGGTGTCCGGACCGCTGGTGTCGCCGGTCGGCTGATTTTGCGCTCCGTCCACCGACACGGCTACCACACTGGGCGCAGGCGAGATGCCCAACCCGCTGAAGTACGTGTTGAGGTCCGACTGCGTGAACCCACCGCCGAGTTCAATAATCCCTATCGTTTCGCCACTCCCGTTAAGTCCTGTCGGAAAGCTGTATGCCTGCGCCACTTGTAGCGTCGTGTACGACACTGCTGCTGGATTTGCCTGTGGGTCAGGCGCAATGCGGAAATGTGCTTCCGCCTGCGGACGATTGTCGAGACCATGCACGCTCCGAACGATTTTGCTCAGCTCAGTCGGAATATTGACCACTCCGACGCGCCCACGATAGGAACCGCCAGGGTGTTCGTACGAATCAAGGTTCACTTTGAATGCCTTGGAAAAATCACCGGCCTTGCCCGTGAGAACAACACTTCGTGCACCTACGTTCACATGCGCGACGGCCAGTCCTTTGGCAGCAGCGAATTCGCTGACTTTCTCTATGTCGGCTGGAGCAGCACCGTAGCTGGCAGCGAGCTGCTCACGTGATATACGCTGGCCGCTGGCCACGAGCTTGTCCAGTGACGGTTGCTTGCGCCCGGCAGGTCGCGGTCGCAGAATCAGCGTCACCATCATTTGTTCGTTGGGGTCGACACCACCGGTCTTGGTCGCACCCGGCATCGGTTCACGCTCACTTCCAGGCAGTTTGACGTACTTGCTGAATGGCATCGTGTTTTCCTCGAGATTCCGTCGAAGCAGCGAATGCGGATTATTTAACGTTTAGTCTTGTGAGCGCAAGGCGCGCCCGAAAGTTGTTTGGCGAAGTGTATGCCTGCGGCCGAGCGATTCATTACAGGAAAAGAGTGGTTACCATCCTCACGTCGCGATGTCGATTTTTTGTTTGCGGGGTACGCTCGCTGCGCGTGTTCACTAAGTGGCGACGCCCTGGGCGCGCTCGGTCGTCCTACGTCATTCTCCTTGGCGTCGGCTTCCGGCCGCCTGTTCTTTGATAGGTCTCGTCCACATGCAATGTTCTTCGGACCTTACAGACATTTTGCCGGTAAGAGATTGATTCTAAAGGATTGCCCTCTGTGCGAAATCAACCAACTTCTTTGTTTGCAATACCTTACTTATACCACGTTGGTCTCTGCCACCTTGCACGGATTTTTTGCGCTAACTCGCTGATTCCACTAGGCGGTAGGAAGGCCGAATCCAGACGTTTTCCCAAAAAAAGAAAAACGCTAGGAACGCGCCGACGCCAATGCCTTGCGGACGACTTCAGCAATTGACTCGCGAAGGTTAAGATCGGCGAGCTCGTCCTCCTTCACCCATCTCACGTCACTTACGTCGCTGCCTGCCTTGGCTTCACCAGCGATTGGCTGGCACAGGAAGTCGATCAGCACGAAGTGATACTGGGTGCGCCCGTCGGCGTCAGGAAAGATGCTGTCGAAGACGTCGAGTACTTCGCCGACCTCGACCGTCAATCCGGTCTCTTCTAGGGTCTCTCGGGCCGCGCCGACGCGGAGCTTCTCGCCTAGCTCGAGAACGCCTCCCGGAACCGACCATTCGTCTTTCAGCGGTTCAGTCGCGCGGCGGACAAGCAGCGCCTTATCTCCGCGAACGATGACCGCTCCGACGCCTATAATGGGATGTTCGGGATAATCGCGCTTCATGCGTGAAGCTTACACACCGAAGAACTCCATGGGACGCAGGCCAATGATCCGCCAGCCCTTTGGAGTCCTCTTAATCTGGAAGCGCATTTGCGTGCTGCGCCGCTTTGGCGTCGGAAGGGTATCGAGCGGGTCGTCGTCCATCTCGATATCGGCAGTTGCCGTGCCGAGGCCGTTATCGGCGGTCACCTGCAGGAGCTGATAGCGCAAGTTAAAGCTCTCATGCAGGCGAAAGTAGGCGACCATCTGGTCCCGGAATTGCGCAAAGCCAGGCATCGCGGCGGCATCGAAGACACTCAAAACCTTGTTCAGGTTGTGCGTTTCGAAACCGCGCTGGAAGTCGGATAACACATCCTCAATCACTTCGTCAGAAAGATCGGTGGGACTCGGCGCGTCACCAGGCTGCTCACCCTGTTGACCCTGAGTCGCGGCTTCGGTTAGCTGTTGGGAGTCCTGAGCGAACGCCGGAAGCCGAGACAGGCATGTCGCTGCGAGCATGAGCGTTAGCACGAAACGAGCCATCCCCCAGGCGAAGAGCGCGCGAGTACGAATTGGAGCTGCTTGAGGCAACGACTCGGGGTGCCCGTAAGCGGGCGATTTGTGCATAATACTGTTTTACACTGCTGTGGCACAGCAGTTTGCCACAATGCCAATGGGCGGTCAAAAACGCGAGTGGGACAGTTACGCTCCTTCAAATTCGAGGTCCGATGGGCCACCTCCACGCGCCGGCAAAACCTGGCAGGGCGAGACACAACTTTCAGGAACTGCAAGGGTTACAGGGGATGTGGCCAGCATTGCGCTAGACCGAGGCATACTCCTGGGGAGTGCCGCAGCCGATACTGCGGTCACACCAGAACAGGCGCAGGCATCGATGACTGAGACTCCAGTTTTAGAGATGCTGAGCGATGCCGAGGTGATGCTGCGTGTTGCAGCGGGGGACTCTGAGGCTTTCGACTACCTTGTCGAAAAGTTCCGTCGGCCGATGATCAGCTTCATGTACCGAATGACACGCAATCAGTCGGTGGCAGAAGAGCTGGCGCAAGAAGTTTTTTTGCGTGTGTATCGTTCGCGGCAGACCTATGCGGCCAGCGCTAAATTCACGACCTGGTTGTATCGCATTGCGACGAATCTGGCAGTGAATCACGCGCGCGATACAAAGTACGAGCGGCCGGAGAACACAGTCAATATCGATGAGCCCGACACGGAAACTGGACTAACGGTGGACGTGGCGGATCGTAGCCTGAACGCCGAACAGGTAATCTTGCGGCGGGAGCGGCTGGCGGCGATTCGGAAGCACATCGAAGCATTG
>Ga0306926_10007390_pt1 | contig 11896 bp, 19 predicted proteins | sample flu12Cox44000178_FD_203759 | JGI IMG/M metagenome (GOLD analysis project Ga0306926, IMG submission 203759) | Lab enrichment of tropical soil microbial communities from Luquillo Experimental Forest, Puerto Rico - flux8day.12C.oxic.44.000.178 (v2)... | ecosystem: Environmental > Terrestrial >...
TCGCTCACATTGGGCGCATAAGCCCGGTCTTGCCTTCGGAGGATTGAGCGCCTGCCATAGGCCCAAGCATTCGGCAAAAGCTGCGGCCCGACGCTGTTCGAAGTCTCCCTCGGCAGTTTGCTGGGCGCGGGCGAAATGCATCCTCCATTCGCTGGCTTTCCAGTGGCTGGCGCGTGCGGGATCGGCGCGGCGGAACCGGTTGCGTGAACCCTTCGTTCGACCGAATGGATTGCCGGTGTGGCCCCTAGTCCATCGACCTCGGTGGTCGCGTACTTGGTGCTGCTGGTCTAAACCATCGCTCATCGGGTCACTCTACCTCATGCCGCTATGATTCCGCTCCCCAGCGCGGCCGCGCAGCAGGCCCCAGCCTTCGAGCACGGCGAGCGCGCAATCGAGGCCATAGTAGACCTGGGCATGACCGCCGGCCGCGCGGATGTCCTCAATCCCCTGTAGATGGGTGTCGGTTGCCTGACAGCCCCCGGTCTCGATCTAGCTCCCACGCCAGGGCCAGCTCGCCGGGACGGTTGTTGCGACGGTGAAACGTCATTTGCTGTCCGGTTGCCGTCTCGATGATGGCCGCATATGCGGACATGATGATGAGCTTGCCGCCACAGGAGGCCGGCGTGATCGCCCTCGGCAGGCGACCGCTCGCGATCACAGCCGAAGAGGTCGAGGGGACCCCAACCAAGCCCCTCAGCGTGGGTTGCCCATCCCTGGTCGAGAAATCGGCCACAGTCATCAATGAACTGCGCCCATCGCTCCTGGGACATGTTTGCCGGCACCCTGGCGGGGTCAAGTCGGGCCATTGCTTCGGCCCAAGGCCGCCGCGCACCACCATCATGTTCCACGATGGCCGCATGTTCCTCCTGCGCATCGGACCAAACAGCATCCTCGTCTTGGGTCTCAACTTTAGGTGCTTTAGGTGGTTTAGGTGGCCCCCAGGGACGAATCCGAGAATCTGGCTCACTCTGATTGATGGAGTTGAAACGGTCTCTTTCCCCTGAAACTTCCGTGTTAGAACTAGCTGGGGCCTCGAAATTCTTCGCTTTCAACTCTGCGACGTTTGGAATCTGCACCTCCACCCCACCTAAAGCACCTAAATCACCTAAAGTTTGCGGCCCAGTCTTGTGTCGCCAAGCATCGCTAAGCTTCCGGTACGCCATCTCAGTCCCCCCTCACGATGCGCCAGGCATTGCGCCTCCGCTGGCCGGCGACGACAGTGCCCTCGGGCATGGGCGTGAGCCAGCCATGGTTCTCAAGGATGGTGACCAGCTTTCTTGCCGCCGCTTGATCCCGGATGGCGTTGAGGCTGCGCTGATAGATGTCCGGAAGCGAGATTGCTGACCCCTTCCAATGCCGATGCAGCCATTCGAGGAGCCGATGCGCGAGCCGCAGATCGTCGTTTACCCGGCTTGCCTCAAAGATTCGGAGCGCCTCGGCCGCATAGTGCTCGGCCAAGGTGATTCCTGCCTTCATGTTATCAGCGCTGACCTCTGCGGAGTTAATGTCGCTGACTAGCTCAATCACTGCGGCCAGCCGCGCGGCATGTTCCGGCAACTTGTTGGCGAGCCCCTTAATCGGTTCAAGCTCTGCGCCGGGGCCGATGCTGCGCTCGATGTGCCCAACAAAGTGCATCCAGATCGAGCGCGACTCTTGCGATAGTGGCAGCGCACGCGGTTCAAGCTCATTCGACTTACCAGCAGCCAGCGGCAATGGCCGCTCAAGAATCTGGAGCAGATGCGCGCCATACCCGCGTAAGACTTGATCCGTTTCCGGCTGCTCTGGCCTCGGATGCCGAGTCCCGGCCGCGCTCTCCGGTGCTGATGCAAGGACGCGTGAGAGAAGCCCCTGGCCCAGGAGTAATTGGTCGGCAAAGAGAATGGTGGCCACGTCGGGCTGCACCATCAAATGCAGGGCAACCCTTCGCCCCGGGAATACCGAAGCCCCATCCCCGGCACGGACGCGCCGCGCCTCTCCAGCGTCCCAAAGCTCCGAAAGGCCCGAAGCCGTCCGGAGCTTGTTCTCTTCATTCATGGCGTGGCCGCCAATGAACTGACCACCTTCGCTGGCGAAGATTCCAAGGCTCGGGTGATGGTTGTGAAACTGCTTAGTGAGCCCCTCGAAAGTAGGCTCGGTGCTTGTGAGCATGGGAGCCAGCGGGGGGATCGGTGCCGCCCCGACCTTGTCGAGTTCGGCCTTGGCCGCGAGACGATTGCCTTTGGCTTTTTCCTTGGCCCCCCTACGCGCTATTTCATATGCCTCTTTGTCGTTCTCATATTCGAGCCTTTTCGCGTCGTATTTGTCGCGCAGGTTTTTCTCATATTTGCGGATTGCCCATAGCGCATGATAGTCGGCTTCGGTTTTTCGCTCGCCGGTCTCGGCAATCGTTACAAAGTAACTCGATACAGGCTTAGCTCGCTTACCCCCGATTGGCAGTTCAACGTCGGCATGTGCCTGCACAACCAGCGTTGCGGCAGCGAGTACAGATTGCCCACAGAGTGCCGTCGGGGCTTGCACACGGTCATGGATGGCGCGCGCGGCAGGCGCAAGCACTGGGCCTAGAGCTTCAACCGGGAACGGATCGGCGGACGGTAGCTCGCGCATCAGCGGGCGCGGACGCTCAGGCAGCGTGTCGGGGGCGTTCATCTGGGGCGCTGCCGGTTCGAGGTTCATACCGGCGCGGCTCAAGACGTCACCTACGTAATTTATCCCGGGCATCGTCCGATGAGTCGAGCTATTCGATCATTGATTTTCGCGCGAGCAGATTCATCGCAGCGCAATAGTTGTTCGATGTTGGCACGCTCTTCCAGCGCCTTGAGCCCACGCTCACGCACACAAACCATAACGGCCTCGACGGTGCTCTGCGGCGTGCTGCGGGCTTGGTTAAGCCGCGCCCACAGCGCGTCGAGCGACATCCTGTCCCAACCGGGGGGAACTCCGGGTGGCAGCCGCTGTTGCCCGATCTCCCGATCCGCCTTGCGAGATGCCGCGCAAAAGCTCGGATTGACGCAGGGATCGCGCTCGCAGGTTTCGCACATCATGGCGCGCCCCCAGCGTCGTGCCGCGCACGCCAAGCGGTGACAACTTCTGCATGAAGGACTAGGACGGCGGGCCAGTCGCTGCCGACGCGGCGAGCCTCAATCCGCCACCACGCGCGGTCGTGATGGGCGGCGACAGTTGCCGGTGTGGTGGGGACTGCGGTATTGTGCATGCGGTTGTGCCCCCCGGCTCGACCGCTATTCTCGAGGCCTCGCGTTTGGCTGCCGCCAACGGGAGGTCTCGCCGCGTTCACGGCGCGCATGCTCGCTCCATCGTGGAAGGTGATTTGCGTGGCCGGCCTCGCCGGCGTGGGGGTGACTCGGCGGGCGTGAGTGTGCCCCCTTCGGGGAACACCGGAAGGCGACGCAAGAATTCCTGCAAGTCGGTGTCGAGGATCAATGTCCGCGCGCCGCATTTGCGGGCGCGCAACTCGCCGCGCCCGATAGCAACATTCAGCATTGAGCGGGACAGCCCGCTCGCGCGGACAGCATCGAGAATGGTGTGAGCGAGCGGTCGGGGTGGCGACGGCTGGTGCATCGGACAAATCTCCTGTGCGGGACCGTCCGTAGTCCGCCATAGGCGTCCTTGCCGCGCAAAATTCTAATTACTAGGTACTGGTCTTTTTTCTTCGCCTCGTCCGCGCAGCGACTATCCGCTTCCGCGCCAGCGCAATCGTCAGAGCAATTGAATGGCCATTTGCAAGAACACTGGCTGGCGTGCGTTCAAATCCCTGCGCACGTAGTAGACAATCAAATTCCTTCGTTCTCGTAATCTCAATGATGTCCGCCAGCCCAGCCCTATTCAGTTTGGGGGAATCAGCGTGCTCTCTGTACGGCTCGGCACGGGCATCGGTGAGGGCTATAGCCGCCAACACAGCAGTGAAGGCCGGCCCTCGCGGCGTGCCACCACTCGAAGGGCGCGAGAATGGAAGGTTCCTACCAAGGAGCGCTTCAAACGCAAATATGAGGTAGAGAGCAAGAGGGAGATTGATGTGGCTCGGACGCTGACGCGGAAATTGCCGCGCGGAATCGAGGAACGCGGCTAGCTTGTGCGCCGACCGCCGCTCTTTTTTATCGAGTTGGCCCCATTGCGCGGTTTCGGGCTCTGAAAATCTCCCTTGCGACAAGCGGAGCAAGCTGGCTCGCGCATCCAAATCAAGCAATTCATTGGCCTCAACGTCCGGCAACAACAATGCTAGCGGAACGTTGGTGAGGCATTTGTACGCCGCCTGTACCGAAATGCCGTATTGTGTTTGGCATTCGACCAGAGCGCGGCGGAGCTTTGCCTCGGTGGTTTTTGCTTGGTCTCCGTTGGACATGCGCCACCGCGAGCGCCCCGCATGATTGATCGCGGCGGAAGGCCGGTGCGGTGCCGACCGTATCGGGTTGCAATCCCTATCCGCCGCTACGGTAATTCTATCGCGCCGTGGCTATTGGCACCACGTTGTCGTTCGGTGGAATTGTTGTGTCCAGCAACGCGCGGCGGGCCAGCCCATCCGAGTGGTCCCCAATGTACCGCGAATATGTGCGTTCCAGCATGACGATACTGGTGTCGTGGTTCACGGCGACCACACGGATTGGCACACCGGCGAGGATTTGACGCACGATGGCGGAATGCCGCAGAGCGTAGATCGTGACCTTGGAGGGGTCCAAGCCGGCGCGCATCGCCGTCCTCCGGAATAACCGCGAATGGTCCGACTTCTTCCACGTGGCACCGCTTGGCTTCAGCAACAGGGGAGCATTGCCGGGACTGTCAGCCGTGATGGCCCACAATCGCATGGCAAGACCAGTCGGGATTGGCACAGGCCGCCGCACGATCTTCTTCTGGCCGCGACCCTTGCGTGAGCTTGGCATCATGAGCCGTGGGTCCGTGCGGTCGCTTTGCACATCCTGCACTTCAAGCCTTGCGAGCTGACTGATCCTCGCACCTGTCACTGCCGCAACTTCCATTAATAGTCCGAACTCCGCGCTCTCCTGATGTGCCTCAGCGATGATGGTGTGAATGACGGATTCGCTTAGGATCACATTCCGCGACTCCTCAGCGTCAGGAATTGTGGCCAAACCCACATCCCACGGTTGGCGGCTTACAATTCGCTCGTCGTGATCCGCCACAACATTCAGCGCCGCTTTCAAAGCGCCGGCGGTGCGATTGACCGTCGCGGGTGCAACATGTTTTGCGAGGCCGTCCCGCCAATGGCGAAGATCGCGGGCAGTCAGGAGAGCAACTCTCTTGTGGGCGAGCGTCTCGCTAAGGTGCACTCGGACACGGGTGACATTGGCGACATCACCACCCCGCGTTTGAAGATCTGCTTCATAGCGATCCAGAGCCCGTTTCACCGTGACTGGTTTACCGTCGTCACCATCGCCGTCTCGGCCAACGCGAGCAATAACACGAGCGCGATCCTGCGCCTGCCAGAAATCGAGGGTATTGTTGCCGTCGGCCTCTTCAAAATCGTCGGCGTTGCCAATCGCCTTCGTCCAGTTGCCACCCTTACCGTCAGCCACTCGCAACACCCAGGTGCCGGCAGTTTGATTGCGGCGGTATCCCAGGCCGACGCGCGGTCCGATTTTCGCAAACACGGGCTTCTTAGCCACCGGGAGTTTCAGGCGAGCCGCCCGCGTCTCCAGCTTTGCGGCTCTTGCACTCCGCGCCATGATCGCCTCCCTGGTGTCCCGGTAGTGTCCCGGAGACGTGCGTAGACAACCATACACTGTGGAGGACGGTAAATCAATATATTATAAGATGTTAGCCGTCATTCCTGGACACGGGTGGATGGTAACAAACTGGGGAGAATGCCCTTTCACGGCGGAAACACGGGTTCGATTCCCGTAGGGCGCGCCAGTAATTTCAAAAAGCCGAATGGCCTGCCAGCAAGTGTGCAGCAAACCGCCAATGCTTTCGGCCAGCTCGGGCAAAAGCGACATTTTGTGATGGCCATCACAGCCGGCCGGGAGACAACGCGTCAAAAGAGCGCGCCCATCCTCGAAGGGAGATGATCATGAACCGGTTTGCGATTCTGGCAGCTTTCGTGTCCCTCTGTGCGGTCGCGGCGAGCCCGCTGAAGGCGCAAGAGCCGACAACCGAAGCGCCAGCGGCGATCACAACGCCTGTGCCCGGCCCGACCGAGAACGCCACGGAGAAGACGTCCGGCATGATGGAGAAAATGCCTGGGATGATGAAGAACATGCCGGCCATGATGCAGAACATGCCCGCCATGATGAAAAACATGCCCGGCCCGATGGCGAAAGCCATGGAGAATTTCAAGCCGGAGGACATGAAGTCCATGATGGGCGGCCTGTGCAAGGACGGCGATTGCAAGTTTGAGATGCCGGCAAAATAGCTGCCGGATCGCCCCGCATTTCGTTGACGGTATTGCTGCGTCGCGCGACCGTGCCTGCGTGATCGGCATGCACGAGGTCGCCGCCCGCGTGCGGCGCGCCGTCACGCCCGCTTCGTTGACCCGCGACCGGCCAGGAGCTAATTGGACGAGCGCTTCGCGTGCACAAGGCCTCGGCCGTGCACGCGGACATTCTGCGTGAAATGCCGGGTTAGCTCAGCGGTAGAGCAGCGGTTTTGTAATGCTCTGCTTTCGTGCCAGCTAAAATTAGCTCGTACCAAACAGATTGATTTCGTTTGATTTCCTTGAACGCCCCTCCCCTTTCATCCCGCGTATTGCCACCGAGTTGCGAAAAATTGGGTGGCAATTCGGGTGGCAGTTGGTTGTGTTGGGTTGGTGTTGCAACCGCGTTGCCATAGCGCCCGGCTCGCAAGGGCTCGCTAACCCCATGCATGATGATGATCGGCGTACCCTAGGTGCCCGGTGACGTTGTAGTGCTCCATAGGGAGCACCCACAAAATGCTGGCTGTAAAGTGAGGTAATTCACACAGGATGGAGATTAAATAGGCATAAAAGAAGCAGCGCACCGTCATGCAATCTATGCTGATGGAGTTGCCCAATGATAAAAGCCTATCATGTGATACGGGACGCGCTGCCGATAGCCACGATGCTTCTTATATATGCCAGCATTATCTCGTTATGGTTTTTTGTGTAGCTGCGTAACTTGAGTTGCGCATGTCTTGTGCCGTCTACCCCATTGGCAGCACAAGCCCCCATGGGGGATCGGCGTTGGCGTGCGCGACAGCGTGATCGGCGTAGCAGCGTTGGAATTAATTATTCGCAATGGTGTCCAATGCGGTCAATTCCGCAAGCACCAGATTGTCGGCGCAGCTACAACGTCTTGGTTCAGCCTTATGCCCATATGCAGAAGCGGAACGGCTGAACTGACTACCCCATTCTGCTCTGCGAACTTGGCCCCGGTCAGCAATGGCTGGGGCCATTCTTTTGCCACTGCATCTCGGGCCGTCGGCTCCGCCATAAGTGTCCGAGCCCCATAATTGCCTCCCCCGCCTCTCGGCACCGAACTGCGCATGTCTGCTATTGGGGATCGAAAGTACTTGCCGGTTGAGCTTTACTGCCGGTGCGACCTCAAGCAGTCATTAGCGGGGTCGAAACCCCGCACCGCAGCAGCGGATCGCGTTGTTGCTCAATCCAACGATCCGATTGGGGCGATTGTCGCAAGGGAGTTACCAATTTACGATGCGCTGGCTTGGTGCGCGCACACTCGGGTGTGCTCGCACGCAGGGAGACTGCGGTCTCATAACAGGTGGAGGAGTAAATGAAACTGCTTCTGGCGAGTGTTGCAACCATTGGCCTGCTGCTAGCAGGGCCACAGAAGGCAAGCGCCCAAGTACTTAATGCTTGCGTCACTTCAATAGGCAACATCTCCATCTTGGCGGGGCCGAACTCCCCTTGCCCAGGTGGGACGAAGACCACTTTGAGTACAACACCGGGGGCTGTCGCCGCGAGACTGTACGACTGTGGCACGCAATCCGTTGCAGTTAACGGAAATGTAAGTTTTATTGACAGCGGCATTGGTTTCGGGACTACGCTTCCAACAGGTACCACATCCTTTACCAGTTTTCTTTTGCAACCGGGTTTTTATCAGGCGCATTTGAGTATTTCTTTCGTGCAGAGTAACGACCCGAGTCCTCAGGTTTTCAAACTCAATGGGTGGCTCATCCCATCTGCCGGCCCTCTCAGTGGCGATAGGCTTTTTTCGGTGACAACTGCTAACACAAGCGCCACATTGGAACTCTTTGGAGGGTCAACTGCTGTTGCGATCGTTGGTGAAATCACTATTCCATGCCTGTTGAACCTTACCCAACTGCACTAACCCGGTTGGCACCACTCCGGCGAGACAGCCCGCCGACATAGCCCGCCCATCAACGCCCCCGATCCCCATGGTGGTTCGGGGGGCTTGATCGCAATTTGCTGCACCTGCTCAGGTCCCTCCAATCATCCTTCCCTCCCCCATCTTCCCTTCTGGCGGCCCTCCAATAGGCCGTGTTGATGATTATCGAACTGGTGGAGGTTCATGGCCCGATGTTCCGCATGGAGGGTTTGGCCGCCGCCCATCTGCGCCTCCGGCCATCGGGGTTGGCCTATGAATGGGACAAGCCCTATTTCCAAAAACCGTCGTCGCCGTCGCCCTCCATCTCATCGCAACTCAACACAAGATCGCGCTAGGGCTCGTTATCATTATCTGCTTGGGGGAACGAGATGTACTCGTGACAATTCCCGCAGACGCACTCCACATCAACCCCGGGACGTTCCCTGTACAGCGTGCGGTAGTGGAGATGGTGAGCTTGCAGATTGACCGTTCCCTGACAGGTCGGGCCGCAATATTGGCACTGATACTTAGCTAGCCTCTTCGTCTTCTCCGCAATCGCCTTCCACCGTGGCGATCTCGTTATGTAAGTCCAATACCGGTCGTACCTCTTCCTCGGATCGATGACTGTTGGGAGGTCGGGCCACAGCTCTAATTGTTTCTTCATGATGTTGCTCATCTACAACGCCTCTTCAATGCGGAGCACCACCTGACCCTTGGCTTCTGCTGGTGTTCGCGGCGACGGTCAAGGCCTGAAACGTCGTTTCGCGGCATTTCGGTGGAAGGCTGGGGATGGACCCGGTGAACACGATGTTCCTCTAGGGTCACATCGAAGTCGGCCTCCTCTTGACGCAGACATTGCTTCCGTCCTATTGCGCGCGCCCAGATTCGCGCCTCCTGCTTAGTTGCCCTTAGTTGCCCTTAGTTGCCCTTAGTTGCCCTTAGTTGCCCTTAGTTGCCCTTAGTTGCCCTTAGTTGCCCTTAGTTGCCCTTAGGCTCGTTGTCGTTGGCAGCCTGCGGGATGTTGTCATTATCAGCCCAGATAATCGGATGGGCGTGAATGTAGATGTGGCAGCTTCGGCAGACGCACATGGTGTCGATGCCGGGGACCTCCCTGAAGACGTTCGCATAACTCCGGTGATGACACTCAAGATTGGTCCACCCCTCACAGGTTGGCCCGAAATACTCACAAAAGTAATCCACACGTGCTTTGGTCGCTTCAGCGATCTCTTTCCACTTCTCCGACTTCAAATACGCCCGGTATCTAATCCAGTAGGTCCTCGGATTACGGACGACTGGAAGATTTGGGAACAGCTCAAACTGCGTCTTCACTCCACATCTCCTACGCCGCAAAGCGAATCACCCGGCGCTAAGAGCATCGTTTCATGCAAGTGGACGCGCAAGTCCTAAAAGTTTGTCACAAACATACGGTTGTGACACACACTGTGCTACTGAACTAGTAGCATTTCAGTGCTACTGAATTAGTAGCATTTCGACTTTTGTAGTTCGGTTTTGACGAAAGTGTCAGCGAACGGACGGGATTTCGTAGACCCATATCTTCAATCCCTCACGAAACTTGCGGAGGCCCACGCCCGCCACCCGAGCGCCCAATTTTGGACCCCCACCCCGGCCCCTCGCGATCAGATGGCGAACAATTCCATACCCGCTTGAACCGGCTGGAGTGCGCATGAAGCCCCTCTCGCGGCCCGCTTCAGTCCTACCAACCCCTCAAGAACGACCTCCTGCATAACGAGGGAAGGGAGATGTTGTTCCGGCGGTAATCGAGCAAGCGGCGGGAATGCGGGACGTTATCCGAGGACGTACCGTCGCGGCTCCGTTGAACCCGCTCAACGCTTCAATCGTGACGGATGGTGGAGGCCTTCGGCTGAAGCTCCGTCCAGTGACCCTCCTCGATGCGTTGTGGTTGTTGTTGGCTCAATCAGAAGGGAAGGGCTTCAAGGAATGTAGGAAATGCGGAAAGTTGTTCGCGGCAGGGCCGGGCCTTCGTAGGAGGCACGCGGATTTCGGTTCGGACGGATGCAGGATCAAGTTCAACTCTCTTCAACGGAGCCGATAATGAGAGATCAAGGCCAAAGACACCTTCGTCAACGTGGTGAGAAGGCTTGGGAGCTTAAGTTCGATCTTGGTCGTGATTCGGTTAGTGGGAAACGAATATCCCGATACGTCACGTTCCACGGAACCAAACGAGAAGCCCAAGCGGAGCTTAATCGGCTCCTCAATCGCCGGAATGAAGGGACTTACGTTGATCCGACCAAGATGACGGTTGCCGAGTATCTTGAGCATTGGCTCACCGTTGATATTGATCGAAGGTTGGCTGGGAAGACTGCCAGCAGACATCGCGGCATCATCCGTCATCAGATCGTTCCCCACCTTGGCTCCTTACCAATGAGGAAGCTGACTGCGGTTCACATTGAGGCTTGCGAAGCGGAGCTACAGCGCAAAGGATATGTGAAGGGCAGCAAGCAAGGCTCCGGCCTTAGCGCTCAAACTGTCCTGCACGTTCATCGAACCCTTTCCCAAGCGTTGGCTCATGCAGTCAAGACCGGAGTATTGTTCAAGAACCCTGCGGAGCAGGTGAAGCCACCAAGACCAGCGGGGCGGGAGATTGCGATCCTGACCAAGCCTGAGATCGCCACCCTCCTACAGGGAACGGAAGGAACCCCGCTCTACCTGCCAGTGTTGGTTGGCGTCACCACTGGAATGCGGCGCGGGGAAATATTCGGGTTACGATGAAGTGACATTGATCTGAAGGCCTCGCGACTGACGGTCAATCAATCGCTAGAACGGAAGGGAGTGTTCAAGTCGCCTAAGACCCGACAGAGCCGAAGGACAATCACCCTCCCCTCCTTGACCGTTGAGGCCTTAGCCCGCCATCGAGCGGAACAGGCAGCGGAGCGGCTGCGACTTGGCCTTGGGAAGGGCGACCTTGTATTCACCGGGCCTGAAGGGTCCATGCTCGATCCTAATAACGTCACCAAGGCCTTCGCTGAGGTCGTCAGAGCCATCGGGGTGCGACGGATCACTTTCCATGGCCTCCGCCATACCCATATCTCGCATCAACTCATGGACGGCGTTCATGTGAAGGTGGTGAGCGAGCGTGCAGGCCATGCCAATGTCGGCATAACTCTGCTAGTGTATGCAGCCTTCATTCCCAATATGCAGGCCGATGCTGCGGCGGGGGTTGATCGGTGGCTTCGACAGGAACTCGGTGGCAAGTCGGTGGCAAAAGGCCATATTAGTGAGGACGACTGAACGAGTAAGTGATTGATTTCATTGCTAATGCCGGGTTAGCTCAGCGGTAGAGCAGCGGTTTTGTAAACCGTTGGCCAGGGGTTCAAATCCTCTACCCGGCACCAACAATTTCAAAGACTTACACGGAATTTCGCGTAACTCAGGATCGGTTGATCGGCTGTTGGGGTAACGTGCGGGGTAATGCCTCGTCCGGGCTGCCAAGTACCCGGCGGCCATTTAAACGCATGGGCGAGGCCGGGGTCGTGGTTCTCCGGCCCTTCTGTGGGCGGTCGAGGCTCGCATGGCATCGCCGCGCGATAGGAATAAACCAACCCGGCGACCGAGACAGGAAAACTCGGTCGCCGGGGGGTTGCGTT
>Ga0306926_10007400_pt1 | contig 11892 bp, 9 predicted proteins | sample flu12Cox44000178_FD_203759 | JGI IMG/M metagenome (GOLD analysis project Ga0306926, IMG submission 203759) | Lab enrichment of tropical soil microbial communities from Luquillo Experimental Forest, Puerto Rico - flux8day.12C.oxic.44.000.178 (v2)... | ecosystem: Environmental > Terrestrial > Soil...
CAAAGCCCTCAGCATTCGCCAGTTTCTAAGCATTCGCCAGTTTCTACATGGAAAGCAGACCAGACGACGGAGGCGTTGGTCAGGGTGGTCAGGGTGGTTGTCAGGGCGAAAGGTGCGCAAGTGTTTAATGGTTAGAGCGGTCAAGGTGGTCACTGGTAAAAAGTAAATCTATTGGGACCAGGTCTCTCTCCCTTGCGTGCGTGTGTGCGCGCAGGCAGGCGTTGGGAGTCGCTCCAGGAGTTTTTTTGCACCCTGGCCGCTCTGACCGCTCTGACCACTGGCTCTTTATCAACGACTTAGCAGAAGGGCGCCCTGACCATGGGGATCAATGGCGGTGTTGCTGAATTTTGACCCTAACCACGCTGGGGGTCAGTCGATCTCATAGGCTGTGTCCAGCCAGTTGGCGGCGATGTCATAGATTTCGAGGAAGCGTGCGCGAGCTTCTTCGAGATCACCAACTGTGTAGCCCGGCGGACGCTCTTGCCAGACGATTGAGGCTTCCTCGATCGAGGCTCCGGTTTTGACGAGCTCGATGTCGATGGAGTCGAGCTCGAAGATTGGATGGCCGGAGCTGCGGGGACGGCATTTCTGATAGAGCTGGGCAAAGAATGTCCCGAGTTGCTCGCGTATTTTGCGATTATGGGAAGCGACGCGGTTTTCTTCGCACCACTGGGTGTAGCTGCGGTAAAGCAATTCGGTGGTGTAGAAGGTCTGCCAATTGCGGAAATAGTCGGCGCCGTGTCTGGTTTTCCACAGGAAGCCGCGGTCGAGGACGCCAAGCCACCAGCGGCTCAGGCTATCGAGGCTAAGGAGTTTCTGATCGCGCAAGGCCTCGGTTTGGGGGACGTTGCGGACTTGGAAGTTGGCGATGTTGCGGTTGAGCAGGTCGTGGAGCATGGCGGCAAGGCCGCCGTTTTCCATCTGCCTCTCGACAGCGTCGAAGTAGGCAAGATCTCCGCACTTCATATCGGGCACATCGAGGACACAGAACCGGCGCTCTTTAGCGGACGCGGGGACGACCCAATCGTTGTTCGAGCCCATAAGCAGGTGCAACATGTTCTTGACCAGGACGACGCGCTGATACTTGCCTTCGATTGGCAAGAAGGGTTCCGTGATCAAGCCCTTCAAAACGCCTTGGTGTTCCTTATCACCAGCGAAAAAGGCCTCGTCGGCGAATAGGAAGACGCAGTCGCGCAGATGCTCGTTGAACCGTCCAACCAGCTGTGTCGGGTTGAAAATTTGCAGGCCATGCTGCCCGAAGGCCCTCCAGATCCAGCGGCCAAAGATACCTTTGCCGCAGCCTAGTTCGCCGCGCATCACGACCGCAACTTCTCCTGCCGAGTTCGGTTCCTGGAACAGCCGAGCGAGCCAGTCGAAGACATAATCGGCATGGTTCGAGACCCCGGCGCAGATAATGCTTTCGATGTGCTGGCGCATCAGTGACCAGTTGCCGGGCACAGGTTCGACGGCGAAGCCCCGCCACAGGTTCATGTACCCTGCCGGCGCCAGTCTGGTGGGGTCGAATGTGACACCGTCGAGGTATTGGCGCCGGCCGGGCGCGGCGAGCCACAGATCCGCGACGTTTTTGTTAACAATTTTTTTGTCGGCGGTGAGAACATCGATCCAGCGGTTCTCGTAAAGGCGGCGGAAGTCGGCGTGGGAGATGCGGTCGAGGACTTCACGCTTGAGAACCGGATCGAGCCGCCACTCAAAAATCCAGACCTTACCGGCTTCGTTGACCACGGAATATCGCTGATTGAAATCTGCAATCTGCTGTACGACGGCTTTTCGGATGCGGTCTCGCGCGACCTCAAGGTCGGCTTCTGTCACTACATCGTCGCACTTGGCAGGTTTGCCGCGGGCCTTGCGGCCGGACGCGGTTTTGCTGCGGATGCGGACGATTTCGGCGCCGAGGTCACTGCGGCCGATGTACTTCGAGCCAATACCGCCGGGATGGGCGCGGATAATGCCTTCGATTGCCGGGTCGTCGAGATCGAGCTCGATCAGCTTCTTGATGACAGAGAAGAGAGCCTTTGAACGATCGGCGGCGCTAGGATCGTTCAGCCGGTCGACCACCCACTGCGGTAAGCGCAGGAGGATGTTATCCAGGTTTTCGTCAGTCGGCGGGGGAGCTGCCTGGCCGTTGGCTTTGGCCTTGCCGCCTCGGGGAGGGGCCGGCTCGAACTGATCGAATTCATAGTGCCGTTCCCAATCGGCTTCGATGACTCTGGCCAAATATTCCCCCCGGCCTTTGGCGCGCTTCTTTTCATTCGGCAGATTGATCGTGCCGGGCAGCCGCATAATGCGGTCGATGTTGTGGCAGTGATCGCCGCCGAGGTCGATTTCAAGCCGGTGGTTATAGGCCTCAAGCTGCGCGATGCTGTCGGGTCCATTGAGTGTTTGCGGCTCGCGCATAAGCCAATACGCCTGCAATCCACCGCCGCTGTCGATGATCAGCGATGGCGGCAGCGGGTAGGTCTTGAGGCGCGGCAGGAGAAGTTCTGCCTTGGCCTTTCCGGGTTCGGTATCATCGGGTGCGTCGAGATCCACATGCAGCGCATTGAGCTTGCCAATGTCAGTTTTTGTGGCCTTCTTTGCGAGATCCGACTTCGGAGTATTGACTGAGAAGTAAAGATTGCGCTTTCCCTGCCAGCGCTCGATCCATCTTTTTGCCGAAAAGAAATCATGGAAGGTGCGGGTCTGAATCGGCCCATCCGGTTCGATCGCGCTGAGTACCCACGGACCGCCTGGCTGCCAATGCTTAAGGAAATCGAGCGCGGCATCGGTGTCGGGGGTCATGCTTTCCCCTCCGGCGGGAGCTGGGCGAGCATGGCTAATGGTATGTCTTTGGGCGTGTAGTAAATGCTGAACCCGGCCAGAGCGCCGAGTTGATGAACGCAACACAGCGCGACGTCGATCGGCGTCCCTTCGCGGGTGGTACCCAATAGGGTCGGTTCGCCGGATTGCAGGGGGCGGCCGCACCCGTGACAGTTGTCACTAACCCTAATCGCCGCATGGAACTGCGCAAGCTGGTCCGCAGAAAGGACCAGCGGGGGCAGCGCTTCACAAAAGAGCCGGCAGGCATTGTTCTCGGTATTTTCCAGCGGCTGCCGGATCTCTACGCCGAGGCGCAGGCGGCAGCCCGGGAACATTTGCCATATGACGATGCCCGGCGACCCGCGCTGTTCGCCGACCATCACATTTCGCGGTTGCTTACCCTCGCCTTTAAAAGGACGGCGCAGGCGGTAGGATCGGCGGGGATGGCGCTGAAACCAGCGGCGATCGTCGGCGCTCCACAGCGGCTCACGGCTGCTCACGGCGCGTCCCCCCCGTCGACAAGGTGCCAAGCGATTGCGCGATCCCAACTCAATTCGGGATGTCGCCTGAGAATGTCGGCAACCTGTTGGTCCAGATTTGTCGGCGCGGTTGCGGCCTTGGCTTCCGCTTCACATCGCGCGCGGATCTCTTCAAACGCTTTGACTGCGCTGCGTTCGGCGAGTTGCCGCCGCCAATGCGCCTCGAGGACGGCAGTTGTGGGGATGAGTTTGGAGACATCGTGCTCGGCGAGCTTGGTTTCGATGAACGCGATGAACTGTGGCGAGGTCATTGCGTTCAATTCGACGCGCCGATCTGCCAGGAAACGAATTTCTGCGGCGGTCGCGCCGTGGCGCTTCAAGGTTAGAGAGCGTGATTCCCATTCTCTGGCGGTAATGGCTACCGGCTCGGATTCGAGCGCCATTGCTTCGACATCGGCGAGCCGCAGGCCGAGATCGACAATCCGCACCGAGTTCTCGAAGCGGTAGCGGCGCCCATCGGTGCCGAGCGTGCCAGCGATCGAAAATCCCGAAATGTCGAAATCATGCAAAAGGAAAACGTTCTCGATGTCGGGGGCGATGCGGTCGAGCAGCAGGCGCGCTGCAGTGACCGACATGCCTTTCGTCGACATGATCGCCAAGTCGAACCGCTCAGCGATGTGAGCGCTGGCAAGGAGCGGGTCGAAGCCTTCCTTTTCGATAAAGAGGACATTTTTAAACCGGTTTTTTGGGCCCGCGGTTTCAAAACTGGCACTGCGCTCGATCGCGAGTCCGTCATGCCACGGGCGCAGCCCCAGATACTGGCGCACCTCTAAGGTTCCGAGGGGAACACTGTGGTTGGTGTGCGGCTCGGTAAAATGTCCTCTCGCGTCCCAGACGACATCCCAATCCCGGCACTCGTCGGGATGTGCCTCGACATAGTTGGGCAGCAGGCTCTGGGTGAAATACTGATCGTTGAAGCCGCTCTTGCCGGTCAGCTCGAGGATCATGGGGCGTGCCGCGTACATGATCTGGCGCGCCTTGGCTGGCAATCCGCCCGACGCCTTTGCGTAGGCTTTTCCCATGACCTGCGAAGCGGCCTCCGCGATGCTGATGCGGCACGCACCCTCTCGCGACAGTGCTGCGCGGCGCCGGAGCTGCGCGTTGCGGTCCCGTATTTCGGCGGTTCGCTGCTTGCACCACGCCTTGGTGACCGTCACCACTGCACCGGCCAGGGCTCGCGAAATATCGGGTGGCAGTGCCATCCCGGCCTTACCGCGATCGGTAAAAAACTGCGATGCGCCTGGGCAGACGAGGTGGACGAAAACAATTACCGGTTCGTCACGTCCGGCATATTGCGACGCTAACATGCCATCCAGACTTTGCGGGTAATAACCGACACGGAGTGACTGAAATGGGTTGCGCAGGGACGGCGAGAAGTTGACCCCGGTCACGAGTGCACCGTGCTGGCGTTCTGGCGCGTGGCAGAATGCACTCTCGATCATCCACGGCAGGCCTCCGGTCGAACCGGTGCTCTTGTGGTATTTGAAAGTGTCAGTGTCGCCACCCAAGGCTTCAGCGCGGGCTTCCCAATGCGGTCTGCCAATGATCCCGAGCGCTTCCGGCTTGATCGGCTTTGAGTGCGCCTGCATGGCGCACAGCAGGCGGGTCACGGTGACGTGGTCGAACTCGCCATCGGGGCACAGCGAGCGCAGCGCGACACGTTCCAGTCCGCTCGCCTCGAGCACCGCCCGGCGCTTTACCGTTCCCGTCAGGCCGGCAAACTCGGCGACGAAGTCACGTACCGGGCGGTCGCCTTTGCCGTGCGCGACATAAACGGCGATCAGCCGCTCAAAGCGTTCGCGATCGTACCAATGCGGCGATGGCGGCGCGCAGGCGGGCCGTCTGTGCCATGTAGGATCGAGCGCCACGGCGCTTCCCGTGACACCCCCGGACAGCGACAGATGCGGGTTGAGAGCAGAGAAATTGGCGAGGATCGGTAAAAACGCGGACTGTGCCTCAGCCAAATACGAGCTTGCTCGTTCCGGCCACACCACGCTTATCTGGGTCCCGATTTTTACCGATGACGTTGTGCTGCGGCGCCGGATCTTCGGTGTGCGCGTCAACGGGTCGATGCGGAATTCGATGTCGTGCGCCTCGCCGCGCGCCTCGATCACCACATGCCCGGACGTGCCGTCGAGTATGAACGGGATGGCGAGGATAGTCTGCAGCGCGTTTCCTTGTGCGCCCCGGGTCGGCGATACGTAGGCCTCGCGGCTCGAGGTGCGCTGGTTGTAATCGAGGATCCGGTCGAGAATTTTGACGCTTAGTCCCGACCCCTGATCGGCGACAATAATGCGGCGGTCTTGGGTGATTTCGACGTTGATCGAAGGGGCGGCAGTGTGCTCCTCGGCATCGTCGAGGGCATTATCGATTAACTCTTTTACGATGTAGAAGGGCCACTCGTCGGGCCCATACCCGATGGCGCTGGTCAACCCCTGTTGGCTGGCGAATTCGGCAAGCCGTGAGTTTGAAAAGACTTCTCGGACAACTGCGCGCTTGGGGGCGACGCTCATGGCGGCGACCCATCGAGCGCGCCGCGATGTGTCGCGCGGATGAGCGTGACGAGGCGTTTCGAGAATTGCCGGGCGAGCTCGGGATTAGTCCAACGCAACGGCGCGGCGTAGCGAATCTTGCCCTTCTCGTCGCGCAGAGCGACCTCGTCGGCGTCGATCATCGGACGGCCCGGCAAGCACGCCCACCTCTTTCCGCCGCGTTCATGAATGCCGTGAACGGACATTCTCGTATCGCTTCGAGGAGCAAGCTTCTGGCGGGTTAATAAGATCGGCCTCGATTACGCTGGCCGGCGAACCTGAGGCGCCTTGTTTGGCGATCGCATTAGGAGTTTGGTGATCCGGGCCGCTACCGCGATCTGACGTAGACCGCCTTCGTGACAGCCGTGCTTCGGCCCAGCGATCGAGGCCCTCTGTTGGGTAGTATGGGAGGCGACCCCATAATTCGTATTCAGGGCCACCGCCGACGACGGCTAACTTCGCGAGTGTCGCCGGTGCAGTGGCCACGCCGTGCACCTCAAGTAAATATTGGCTCGCCTCAGTGCGCCTCACCCGGCATCGCCAGTCCTCGCGCCTACCCTTTGGAGCGAACGCGGCGGCGGCAATGGGTGAGCGGCTGTTGTTTTTAGAGAAACCCTTTTCGAGGGCCAGCTTGTCGGTGTCGTTCATCCGTCATCTCCGCGCATGTCCATTGCGTGCGATGACGGGCAATCTCCTTCGCGGTCTGGCCATTTGTCAGCCGGAAAGGCCGAAAACTTCTATGGCGGGGATTTCCGGCCTCGACAAAGCTCTGCAATGATTTTTGCGGCGTGCTCCCGGATCAAGCTCTCTGACGGTTCGTAGCCGTATCGATCATTGAAATAAGTGGCCATTAGACGCTCAATCGCGGCCTGGGACTCCGGAAGACCATCGGGCGTGTTCGCATAAGCGATCAGTGCAATGGCACAGCCTTCCCAATCCCATTTTGGCGGCCTGCCTCCTCGGGAATCTAAGCGTCGCTTCGTTTGCGTAGAGGTAGATTTGGGCGCGGATGATGCTGCTAATCCTCCTTGGTCGGAATGCGGTGGTGCACCAGCAGCGTGTGCTGCATCCCATGTCTCGTAAAGATCGCGTGGCAGCCAGCCCCTCAACCACTGCCGAGCGGGTTCGATTTCGACCCAACAGTAAGCTAGAAACTGTTGTACAAAAGAAGCCCAGCCATGGACGTCGAGAGCCCGCTCCTCGCCCTCGGGGTCGAGCCGCGCCCGTGTCACCGCCGGGTTCAGCAGCAGCACTCGGGTCTTGCCCCCGCGGTCAAACTCGCGGTTCCGCGATGCCTGCCAAAACTCTAGATAGGTGCTAGCTTCGATATCGCTATTGATGCCGGCAGCCCCCGCCTCATGTGCTAGCCAATCGCTCAGTTCGCGGATCGAAATCCATCTGCCATTGCGGCGCAGACAGCGTTCCCGTCGATTAAATGTACTAAGACGCCTGGTTCGCCTTTCGAATGCCCGTTCCCTTACGGTCCAGTATCGAGCGGCCTGCTCCTCACCTAAAGCTGCTTCGTCGGCTCGGGGCCATTCCCGAATTAAATCTTCAGCGCGGAATCGAACAAGAGTCCAAGCCCGTCGGCGAAGCGAGAACGAGAGCAGATCATCGGTCTGGAGTTTGTGGCTGTCGCAATCGAAGTGGAGATCCGCCCACTCATGGGGTGAGATCTGTTCCGAAGCAATTAGAGGCGCACCCGTGTTCGCATCCCACCGGAGCCCGAAGGCAGGCACGCGATTGCAACGGCAAAGCTCATGCAGGGTGCGCAGAAAATTCTCGGACGACACCGGAGGATCGAGGCTTAGCCCCCACGCTACTCCTTCGCTCAGCGTCCAGAGCACCCCACATTGCCATACAGCCATGTGCACCCCCGTAGGTGTCCGCACGATGTCGGCGGGGAAACGCGGTGCGGTGTCCGCGCTTGTCGGCTGGCCGGCCTATCCCCGTCGAGGGGGTAAGAGTAGCACCGAATTGTGCATTCACATGGCTGGCGCGGCGACCTCGGCTGAGGTTTGGGGTCCACGCTGAGGGAGCGGCACGGTCCGCACACCGTTACCGCCGATTTTTCATAGCCGCGGCGATTCGTGCTGCGGTCGCGTCAGCTACGGCGCGTAGTGGATCGGCCGCGAGATGAGCATAGCCTTCGGTGGTGCGAGCTTGCTTGTGGCCGAGGACCTTGCCAACCAGGAAGAGGCCGTGGCCGTCCGCGACAGCGAAGGACGCGAAACTGTGCCGCAAATCGTGCAGCCGAAGGGCGGTGAGACCGGCCCGATCGCGTAGCCGCTCCCACTCCTTCTGCAACCCAGTGTAGTGACCGGTACTCTTCGTGGCCGGCAGAACATAAACCGATGCCCGCGGCAGCTGGCCTAGAAGCTCCATGGCAGCCGCGGCGAGAGGCACCACCTTGGGGCCGGTTTTGCTGTCCGGAAGCCTTAGGCAACCGCGTTCGAGATCGACATGTTCCCAACGTAGAGACAGGATTTCCGACTTGCGGCAACCGGTCAGCAGCAACAGGCGCACCGCCGCCGCGGCGTTTAGGCTCAGCCGGTCGTCGCGCTCCATGGTAGCCAGCATCTCGGCGAGCCGCGCAACCTCGCTCTCGGAAAGGAAGCGCTCCTTCTTTTCGCCCTTCAAGAGTTGAACGCCTTTAGCCGGGTTCGCCGGGATCAGCTTGCGAGTGACGGCGAATTGTAGCATCGCACCAAGAACAGCGAGCGACCGCGCCGCCGTGCCGCGCCCACCCTCGATGATGGCGCGCCCGCGCATTTTAGTCCTGATATCCGCCTTGCTTTTGCCGTTGGCAACGTCGGCCTGGAATTTCGCAATGTCGGCCTGTGTTAGAGCTTTCGCGATCTTCCGGCCCAACAGCGGCTTGATGTGCCGATCAATGTTGGAAGCGTCGGCATCCCAGCTGGACGCCTTCTTGTTCGGCTTCTCAGCCGGCCCTTCCCGGAGATAGAGGTCCGCCAGCTCGCTGACGGTGAGCGCATCTCTCGCTAGGTGGCGATCGGCCGATGGATCGCCACCGTGAGCCACCTGTTTAAGCTTGTCGCCCGCCTGTGTCCGCGCCTCATCTGGGGTGATGACGCCAACTCTGCCGAGCACGAGCCGGCGCGTGCGCCCTTCACGCGTCCGGTATTGCACGAGATAACTGGCGGTGCCGCTCGGCTTCACGCGTACGCCAAAGCCTTTGATCGCACCGTCTCCAGCGTCCCAAACGAACACGTCCGCGCCGGCGGCGTCGGGGCGGATCGCATCGACCACGCGCTTGGTCAGCTTCGCCATGATTTCCCTCTCTTTGCAGGCTACTTCCCGAGACAGGGAAGCATGGGGGAAGCAGTTGGTAGGAATTTTTTGAAAATTTCGGCCAAGCGGGCCAATTGGAAACCCGCCGATATTTAGGAAAAGAGCCACGTCCGGTAAAGAGGAGAAAACCGGGGAAGCGTCCGGAAAGTCGCTGTCCTTGACAATGGCATTGTAGAGGTCACCGGTTCGATCCCGGTTGCTCCACCAACAAATATCAGGGCTCAGCCGATAAAGGCGGCTGAGCCCTTGCTGTCTGGCCACGTTGAATGACGACAGATTGACGACACCGATGCCAGGCTTTGGCAGTCGATACTGCTAAAGGCGGGGGCGGTAGATGGCTGTCTCGATCGCTGAACAGGGCGACCGCATCGTTGTCGGCGCGCCCTATCACCCGAACTTTCCCGCCCGGGCTCGTCTTCTCGGCGGAGACTGGGACGCCCTGGAAGACGCGCGCGTCAGGTCGCTATGCCGCGAGATCTACGGCACCGACGGCGCCGACCGGGCGGCTCCGATCGCGTACGCCGAGGGACACGGCAAAAACGAGCTGTCCGAGGGGGTGGCGGCGCCGCATTATTTCGGCCACCGGCAGCGCCTGCGCGAGCGGATGCTCGCCAACGGGGCCGAAAGCTTACCTGATTACGAGCTGCTCGAGGTCATCCTGTTCGCGGCCCGGCAGCGTGGCGATGTAAAACCGGTGGCAAAGGCGGTGCTGGGGCATTTTGGCGGCTTTGCCGAAATGATGAGCGCCGAACCCGACGCGCTCGCCGCGGCGGGCCTCAACCTCGCCGGGATCGCCGCGATCAAGGCGGCGCGCGAGGCGGCGTTGCGGCTGATGCGCACCGGGCTGCAGCAGCGGCCGGTCGTCAACTCGTGGGACAAGCTGATCGATTACTGCAGTGCCCAGATCGCGCACGGCAAGATCGAGGAGTTTCATATCCTGTTCCTCGATCGCAAGAATGTGCTGATCAAGGATGAGCGCCAACAGCGCGGCACCATCGACCACACACCGGTCTACCCACGCGAGGTCGTCAAACGCGCGCTTGAGCTCGGTGCCTCGGCGCTGATCCTCGTGCACAATCATCCCTCGGGCGACCCGACCCCCTCCCAGGCCGACATCGCCGTTACCCAGGACATCAAAAAGGCTGCTGCGCCGCTCGGTGTGGTGTTGCACGACCATGTCATCATCGGCCGCAACCGCCACACCAGCCTGCGCGAGCTCGGCGAAATCTAGCCGGGCACATAAACCATCTCTTTACCGTCCGCCGCCCAGTATCGCCGGCATCGGTATCGTATCATCTGGGGCTTTCGCTATGGGCCGGTTTCCTACCTGGACCAAGTTCTCGGTGGTTGCCGCTGCCGGTCTGCTGAGCCCGGTATTGGCGTTTCTGATGGCGATCGCGGTCGAAATCGTGCTCGGCCTCGTCAAGGATGCCGGCGCCCTCCCGATCGTCGGCTTGATCGGCGCCGGTGCTCTGACTTTTTCGCGCGTCCGCAGCTGCTGCGTGCGCGACCTCGGGAACAAGCCCCGATCGTTACATAAATCCGATGAGATGCTGTCGCCCGCCCAATCCGCCGATTGAGGGCGACAATGCCAGGACTGACATTTCGTTGACACTCGGTCGGTAGGATCGAGACCGGCTTGGTGGATTGATCCGGCCGGGCCAAGCCTGAACGGGGAGCGGCGCCGAGGATGATCCCCCAACCCGGCGCCGCTCCCTTTGACCCTCCTTACTACCCCTCCAGCGGCTGCAGCAAGCCGGTCAGCTCCCCGACGTTGGTGACCCGCTGAAAGTCGTGGATGACCTCGAGGCTCGCTTCGATTTGCCGATCGGGGAGCCCCGAATATGGCACCAGAGAGCGGTACTTGGCGTCGATCTCGGCCCATGCGATCCCGAGCATTCCCGCCCCTTTTGGCGCGTAGACAGTGCTCGTCGAAATCCGCCCGTCCGTCGTCCGAATGGTCACGGTCGCGCCTTGCCTATAGCGCTCGATGTTTTCGGTAGGCGGGGCTCCGACGCGGACCTTGTCGATCAGCCGGTGGATGACCGGATCGGTGATCTTTGCCTGGGTCGCATGCAGCCATGACATGCCATGATCGGCGACACCGGCGGCCAGGAAATAAGCCGGGCTGTGCGCCATCCCGATCAGGTCGGTCGGGTGGAGCGGCCCGGCGAGCGCGGTGACCCCCGGGCGCGACAAGGTGATGCTCGCGACCTCGTCCGGCGTGATACCGCCGTCTCGCGCCGCGTTGGTGGCGGCCTCGGCGAGCGCGTGGTGGGGGTGACCGCCGGGCACCAGCTTGATCGCCATGTCGGTGACAATGTCCCAGGCCTCGCCCAAGCCGCTCAGCAGGCTCGTCCCGGCGGCGGCGCCTTCGATACCGCCATAGGCCTCGAAAAACCCGTGCGGCGTTTCGAGGATGCGCTCTTCTGCCCGGTATCCGCGCCCGGCCGCGAGTGCGGCATCGACACCCAGCATCGCCGCCAGCCCAGCGTGGTACTCGCGGGCCACGCTGGTGTTCGCCGCGGCGGCGAGCCCGCCGATCGAGGTTGCCGACAAGGCGATAGCCTGGGTCATCCGCGGAACGTCGAGGTCGAGCAGCCGGCTGGCGGCGACGGCACCGGCAAAGATCGCGACGAGGCAGCCGTGAAAACCGCGGGTGCGAAACCCCGGCGTGATGGCTGCGCCGATCC
>Ga0306926_10007402_pt1 | contig 11890 bp, 11 predicted proteins | sample flu12Cox44000178_FD_203759 | JGI IMG/M metagenome (GOLD analysis project Ga0306926, IMG submission 203759) | Lab enrichment of tropical soil microbial communities from Luquillo Experimental Forest, Puerto Rico - flux8day.12C.oxic.44.000.178 (v2)... | ecosystem: Environmental > Terrestrial >...
CCCTCTCCCCCGCGACGCGCCAGAGAGGGGCAGTGCAACGGGTCATCTGACCTGCTCGGCCAAGGGTACGTGCCGATCGGAGTTGCAGGGAACTGGTCATGCGTATGGGCGTACCTCTTCGGCAATTCGCCGCCGCCTGGAAAAGGCGTGCGCCGGCTCGTTGGAATGTGGGTGTGCTCGGGCACGTAGAGCGAGGCAAAGCCGCGCTCTTCGAGGGCTCGCGCGAGTTCGGTGATGTCGATCCCGTAATCGGTCGGGAAATAGAAGACGCCTACGCGCATGATCCCTCTCTGCGTCCGGTAGATGTCGGCTAGGATGACATAGTTACAAAAGTTCGGCCATGGAGGAGAGCCTTGCCTGTCGCAATGGTCCGTGGCGTCGACATCAACTACGAAGTGCTCGGCGAGCGCGGGCATGGATCCACGAGAAAGGTGTTAGATGGGACCCTTGGCAGGCATAAAGGTTGTGGAACTCACCGGCATCGGGCCAGGGCCGATGTGCGCGATGCTGCTGGCCGATTTGGGTGCGACGGTATTGCGGATCGACCGGCCCGAGCCGAGCGACCTCGGCCTCCAGCGCGAGCAGCGCTATGACCTCTTGCTGCGGGGACGCCCGGCGATAGCCGTAGACCTTAAGAGCTCGGCGGGCAAGGCGCTCGCCTCGCGCCTCATTGAACGCGCTGACGCGCTGATCGAAGGCTTTCGGCCGGGCGTCACCGAGCGGCTAGGCCTCGGGCCGGAGGATTGCCTCACGCACAACCCCCGCCTTGTCTACGGCCGGGTCACCGGCTGGGGACAGAACGGGCCGCTGGCGCACGCGGCGGGTCACGACATCAATTACATCTCGCTGGTCGGCGCACTGCACGCGTTCGGGCGGCGCGGTCAGCCGCCGACCCCGCCCCTCAATCTGATCGGCGATTTTGCCGGCGGTGCGCTCTACCTCGCCTTCGGGATCGTCTGCGGGATTCTCGAGGCGCAGCGTTCAGGCCGCGGCCAGGTCGTCGACGCGGCGATGGTCGACGGCTCCGCCTCGCTGATGACAGCCTTCCACGGCATGGTCGCCGCCGGTCTAGCGACACACGAGCGCGGCACCAACCACCTCGACACCGGCTCCCACTTCTACAATGTCTATGAATGCGCCGACGGGCGGTGGATTTCGATCGCCCCGATCGAGGCCAAATTCTACGCCGAATTGCTGCGCCGGCTCGACATAGATCCGGCGACGATGCCGCCGCAACTGGAACGCAAACATTGGCCCGAAGCGCAAGCCCGGCTGGCGGCGCTATTCAAGACCCGGATCCGCGATGAGTGGTGCGCATTGCTCGAGGGCACCGACGCTTGTTTCGCTCCGGTGCTGTCGACCGACGAATCGCCGCATCACCCGCATAACATGGCGCGCCGGACCTATGTCGAGATCGACGGCGTCATGCAGCCGGCGCCGGCCCCAAGGTTCAGCCGTACCGTCCCCGACCTGCCGATCCCGCCGCAATCGCCGAGCCGCGGCGAAGAAGCCTACGCCACGCTGACCGGTTGGCTCGAACCCGCTGAGATCGTCGCGTTGCGGGCCGCCGGCACCCTCGGCTGAACTGCCACGTCAGGCTGGGGTGGGCTCCATCCTGTAGTCGCTGTCGCCGACGTGCTCGGCCCAGGTCGTGCCCTGGCCTTGCTCGCCATTTTCCGACATTGCGAGATGGGCGAACAGCCGGTCCGGCGCCGCGCCGTGCCAGTGCATCGTATCGGGCGGGATCAAGACCGTGTCCCCGGGGTAGATCGCCTGCGGCCGCGAGCCTTTGCCAATGCAGATGCGGCCAACCCCGGAAAGGCAATAAAGCGTCTGCCCGACCGGATGCGAGTGCCAGCCGGTGCGCGCGCCCGGCGTGAACGAGACGACGGTCGCACGCATGCGCGATGGCGCCTGGCCGACCAGCACTTCGTCTTGAAAGACCTCGCCCGTGAAGTTTTCGGCCGCGCCCCGCTTAGTGGCCCGCGCCCCTGCTCGCACAACCGTCATGGCTCCCTCCGTTTTGCGTCGAGACCTTCGCCAACAGAATAGGCCCGGCGCGCACCGCGTTGCAAAGCCGGAAATCCCGCTTTTACGATCAATGCGAAACCGTCTTGGGGCAAGGATGAGCGAGCCGATCAAGATGTTCTGGCAGCCGCATTGAACGAGCTGCCTGAGGGTAAAGGAATACCTCTCAATCCGTTGGATCGAGTTCCAATCGATCAATGTACTGGCGGGTGACTGCGGCAAGCGTCGCGCCAAGGCACGTCGTCGCCGGCTTAGCGCAACGCGCTGCGCTTTTCCACCCTCCGCTTCCTTCTTGGCTACTGCTCAAGGCACAACTGCTTGTCGAGGTTCTGCAGCGCGACGGTGGCGTCGACCTTGCCATGGTGGACCGCAGCCTGGAGTTTCTCCGAAAAAGCAGGCGGCCAACAGCGCAGCCGGCCCTCAGCTCGCGGAGACCGAGAGCCGATTGCGGCCCGTGTCCCCCTCGGGCCGCAGTTAATTGGACCCGACGGCGGAGCCGCAGCTGCCCGCCAGTCTGCAGGTGATCACGAGCGAAGATGAACCTCGTGCTGGTCGCGCTCGGGGGGCGGCGCTCAGCCTTTTCGCACGAATTTGTCGACGCTGCGATCCTGGGTGAGGCCGGCGTAGATGTCGCCCTTCGAGTCGACGCCGACGCCGTGGACATGGCGGCTTTCCATGCGGGCGAGCACCTTTCCTTGTCCGTCGCGGACGCAGACATAGGCGGGGTTGCCACTGTCTTCCTGCTCGGCGATGTAGAAATTGCCGTCCTTGCCGCGGGTGATGTCGTTGGGGCCGCCCATGCCGGTCCACTGACCGAGATAGTCGCCCTCCGGAGTGAAGATCTGGATGCGCTTGTTCGACCGGTCGGCGACGTAGAGCGTGCCGTCATCATCGAAAGCGATGCTGTGCGGCAGGTGGAACTGGCCTGCGCCATGGCCCGGCTCGCCCCATGATTTGACGACCCGGCCGTCGCGCGTGAAGCGGTGCACGCGGGCGTTGCGGTAGCCGTCGGTCACATAGAGGTCGCCGTTGGGGTGGGCGATCATCTCGGTCGGGTGGTTGAACGGCCCCGCCGCGCGCTCCGCCAGCCAATTGGTAACCTTGCCGGTATCAGAATGCCGGCCGCGCGTGCCGAGCTCTAACCGCACCTTGCCGTCCAACGTGAACGACTTCGCGACCGAGTCGGAGCGGTCGGTCGTATAGACCGTGTCGCCGACGATTTTCAAGCCGTGCGGGTCGGTGACCTCGCCGCTGCCCCAGGCGCCCAGGTACTTGCCTTCGCGGTCGAACACCACGACAGGAGGATCCTTGCGCTGGAATACGTAAACACGGTCCTGCGCATCCGCCGCCACCCGGCTGACCAGCCCGAAGGATTGGCCCGCCGGCAATTTGCAGAAATCGCGGATCAGCTCATAGGTGTATTTGCCCGTGCCAGCTTGTGCCATGTCGTCTTCCTCCCGGAGATGAGAGCGCACGTCCCAGTGCCTTTACCGCGGCAGAATATCGTACTTCGTCAGGTAAGAAAGGGGGCTGGGGCACGCGCGGAACGCGATTCGACTGCAGGGCGTTGACTATCAAGGTGGCAGCGCTCCTGCCGCTCTTTTTAAAGCTTCGCGGAGGTAGCTATGCCAACGAGGTTCAAGATCCTTGCAATCGCAGCCGCTTTGGCGGCAGGCACGTCGAGCGCGGCGATGGCGCAATATGCCTGCGCGCCGGGCTACACCTACGTCAACGGCGTCTGCCAGCCGGTGCAGGCGCCGGGTTATGGGAACCCCGTATCCGGAGCAGTGTCCGGTGAGGCTCAGGGGGCTGCTCAGGGTGCCCAAACAGGGGGTCCCGTTGGTGCAGTGGTAGGCGGGGCGCTCGGTACCGCTGGCGGCGTGCTTCAGGGCACGGGGAATATGCTGTCAGGCGGTAGCACGCCTCCGCCGGCACCGGCCTGCGCCGCCGGGTATACCTATTACAACGGCGCTTGCTACCCGGCCCGCTAGGCTGCTGGAGGCAGGAAGGAGCCGGGCCGCGGACCCCCACGGCTCGGCTCCAGTTACAAATGAACTAGCGGATCGGATCCAGAACGACGACGGGAATCTCGCGCTCGGTTTTCTTCTGGTAATCGGCGTAGGGCGGCCAGAACTGCAGCGCCGTTTTCCATAGGCGTGCCCGCTCCTCCCCGGTGGCGGTCCTGGCGCGCGCCTTCATCTTCGCGGTGCCGACCTGCACCTCGACATCCGGATGGGCGAGGAGGTTGCGGTACCAGCCGGGGTGCTGCGGCGCGCCGCCCTTCGAGGCGACGACGATGTAGCCGTCACCGGCTTTCCCATAGAACAGCGGGAAGATAAACTTCTCGCCCGACTTGCGGCCGGTCGTCGTCAATAGCAGTGAGGGCACCGTCATCTCCGGCCGGCCCGGCGGGGTCATCTTGTACATGTGCCCCTCGGTCCCGCCGCTCGACAGGTAGTTGTTCGCATGCGCCTCCATCCAGGCCGGAAGGTTTGGGGCGAGCTTGGCTTCGGTCATTCGTTGAACTCCTTCTGAGGGCTATCCGGTAAGGTAGTTTATCGCGGATTCGACGTGTATCGTCACGCGGTGGTCATTGCTCTCGATCTTCCCGCTTATTTCGCCCGTATCGCCTATACCGGGCCGAGCGAGCCGACGCTCAGAGTGCTGCGGAGCCTCGTCGCGCGCCACTTATCCGCGATCGCCTTCGAGAACCTGGACCCTTTCCTTGGCCATCCCGCCGACCTCGATCCCGCGGCGCTGGTGGCAAAGCTCGTCCGGGCCAGGCGCGGCGGATATTGCCAGGAGCACAATTCACTCTTTCATGACGTCTTGTCCGCTCTGGGATTTTCGGTCCTCGCGCTCGGCGGTCGGGTCCTTTGGACCCGTGCGGAAGGACAGCCCGCACCGCTGACACATCGACTGACTTTGGTCGAACTGCCCGAAGGGAGGTTCATCGCCGATGTCGGTTTTGGCGGACCGTGTCCGACCGCGCCGCTGCGTCTCGAGCCGGGCCTCGAACAAGCGACACCGCATGGCGTCTACCGCTTCAGTCGCGATGGCAAGGTGTTTGAGCTGCAATTGCGGGTGGATGACCGCTGGCAGGCAATGTACCGGTTCGACCTCGCCGCGCAGACCCGGGCCGACTTCGAGGTCGCAAATTGGTACACCTCAACGCACCCGCGCTCCCTCTTCACGCAAAATCTCGTCGTCTGCCGGATTGTCAGCGAGACCCGCGTCAACTTGTTGAACGCAAACCTTTCGGTTCGGCAACCGAGCGAACGCGTAGAGCACCGCGTTTTAGCAGGTGCCGAAGAGTTGGGGCAGGTTCTCAGAGAGGTCATGGACCTGGCGCTGCCCGCGGCAGCCGAGACCATTTGGGCGAAGGTCGTCCGAAATCCCTGAAGCCTCTGGGTGTTGCTAATCCATCAACACTAAAATTGCCATAATGCCCGGGCCTTATGTCTCTGTGGGTGCGCCAACCCTGGACCGGGACCTATGGAGGACCGATGATCGCAGCCTTAACGGAAGCGCCACCTGTAGATTCCGTGCAAAAACAGGTGGCCGCCCGATTGGCAGATCGAAATTTGCGGCGGAAGCCGGGATCAGCGGCCGACGGCGTAGCCTTGCATGCCGCGGGGGTTGGCGGCGGCTTTGAGGACCCGGCCCTCCGTGGTTTCCTCTCGGACACAGCCGGAGAGGCGGCCTTCCGACCAGGCCTCGCCGACCCGCAGGCGGTGACCGCGCCGCGCCAATTCGGCCCGGGTGGCTTCCGGGAAGCGGCCCTCGAGCGCGACGAGGCCGGGCTGCGCGGCGCGTGGGTAGAACGAGCTTGGCATGTGTTCGGTGTGAAAGGCCGGGCAGTCGATCGCCTCCTGCAGGTTCATGCCATGGTGGACGTGGTGCAGGAACATCAACAGGGACCATTGGTCCTGCTGGTCGCCCCCCGGCGTGCCGAAGGCGAGATAGGGCTTGCCGTCCTTGAACGCCATCGACGGTGACAGGGTGCTGCGTGGGCGCTTACCGGGCGCGAGGCTTGCCGGCAACCCCTCTTCGAGCCAGAACATCTGCATCCGCGTGCCGAGGCAAAAGCCGAGCTCCGGGATCACCGGCGAGCTCTGCAGCCAGCCGCCGCTCGGGGTCGCCGACACCATGTTGCCCCAACGGTCGATGACATCGATGTGGCAGGTGTCGCCCGCGACGAGACCGTGCTCGGTGACGGTCGGCTCGCCGATGCCGCCGGTCGTTGGCTCGCCGATCCCGGCCCCGGCGAAGATCGCTTCCCGGCCGCCAACGAGCACCCGCGGCGTGCGGCCCTCGGGACTGCCCGGCCGCAGCTCGAGCGAGGCGTGCTTGGCCACCAGCTTTCGTCTGGCATCATTGTAGGCGGCGCCGAGCAATGTGCGGATCGGCACATCGACGAAAGCGGGATCGCCGTACCAGGCCTCGCGGTCGGCGAAGGCGAGCTTGGCGCACTCGACGACGAGATGGACGAAATCGGGGCCGAGCGGGTCGAGATCATCGAGGTCGAAGCCCTGCAGCAATGCCAGTTGCTGCAGCAGAACCGGCCCCTGGCTCCAGGCACCGCCCTTCGCGACGGTGTAGCCGTGGTAGTCGAATGTCAGAGGCGCCTCTACCGGCGCCTCCCAGCACGCCAGGTCATCGCCGGTCAACAACCCGTTATGGCTGCGGCCGGACGAGTCGAACACCTTTTCGCCCCGGCAAAACCGATCGATGGCCTCGGCGACAAAGCCCCGGTACCACGCCCGCCCCGCACGCTCGATCTGCCCCTGGCGGCCGCCATCGGCGGCTTCGGAAAGGACGCGGCGATAGGTCGCCGCCAGAGCCGGGTTGCGGAACAGCCTCCCAGCTTGGGGCGGCGCACCGTGAGGCAGGTAAACAGCCGCGGAGGTTGGCCATTCCCGGCGGAACAGCTCGGCGACGGTCGCAACCGTCATGCCGATCTGATGGACCGCGGGATAGCCGTTCTCGGCATAGCCGATCGCCGGGCCGAGAACCTCGGCGAGCGGCATCGTCCCGTAATCGCGCAACAGGCGCATCCAGGCGCCGAACGCGCCCGGCACACAGGCGGCGAGAAGCCCGGTGCCGGGAATCAGATCGAGGCCGAGCCCCCGAAAGTGTGCGATTGTCGCAGCCGCGGGCGCCACACCCTGGCCGCAGATCACGTCGCAGCGGCGATTCGCCTCGCTCCATAGCAGAATCGGCGCCTCACCGAGAGGCCCGTTGAGATGCGGCTCGACCACCTGCAACGTGAACCCGGCCGCCGCCGCGGCGTCAAAAGCGTTGCCGCCCTTCTCCAGGATGCTCATGCCGACGGCAGACGCGATCCAGTGGGTCGAGGCGATGACACCGAAGGTGCCGCGTATCTCCGGCCGGGTGGTGAAGGCGGGCATCGCGCTCCTCCAAAATGGTGAGCAATGCTCATGCAAGGTGGGGAGGCGCGTCAAGCGGAGCTCGTCGCTATCGCAATACCCGACGGGCCGCCTATTTATTCTCGCGTAGCGGACGCCTTCGGCGTGCCGACCTCATGTGTTGCACGAAGGATGCGAGCATGCCGTTGGATGTGCCGGCTGACACGACCACGAGCGGCGAAGAGTTTTTCCGCACCGAAGGCGTTTACACCAGCCTGGGCGCGCCGATCGTGGGCGGTCAGGTAGGGCGCTGGTTATTACGAGAAGGCGCGCATATCGAGAGCATCGTCGAGATGTTCGACGAGCTGTGCTGGCGGCTTGTCGGTGACGAGTTGCCGCTGTTTCGCGCAACGCTTCATATGGGAACATTGCACCCGCAAATCCAAACCATCGGAGCGCGCTGGCTACGCCCTCTCAACATCATCGAGGAATACCGCATTCTGCGTGGGAGCGAGGCCACCGACGAGTATCGGCTCAGCCCGATCCGCGCCACGACCGAGCGCGGAACACCGTTTCGCCGGCGCCTCACCGAGGATACGCCGGAATACCCGTTGCTAAACAAGCTCCGGAATTTCGGCATCACCGATTACTTTGCGCTGGCCCTCAATCGTAGCTTTCGGCGCTTTCCGGTCGTGACCTGGGCGACCGATCGGCCGAGCGGGTTTACCGACGCCGAGATTGCGGCGCTTGAAGAGATCAATCCGGCGCTTGCCGCGGTCATCGAGCCTCGCGCCGTGCGGCGTATCACCGAGAACCTGCTCGATACTTATCTCGGGCCGCAGGCCGGGCGTCGTGTGCTCGCCGGTCAGATCCAGCGCGCCGAGGGGGAGCAGTTGCGTGCGGTGATCATGATGGCCGACATGCGCGGTTTCACCGCGTTGTCCGATCGATTGCCGGGCGCGGAGGTCATTGAGCTGCTCGACGATTATTTCGACGCGATTGTCACCCCGGTCGGCGCGCGCAAGGGCGAGACGCTCAAATTCATGGGCGACGGGGTGCTCGCGGTTTTTCCGGCCGCGGATGATGACGATTTCTCGGAGGCGAGCGTACAGGCGCTGGAGGCTGCGCTGGAAGGGCTCGAGCGCCTCGGCCAAATCAACAAGACGCGGCGGGCAAGCGACCTGCCGGAGGTCCGGATCGGCATAGGCCTGCATCTCGGCGAGGTCATCTTCGGCAATGTTGGCGCCGCCGACCGGCTCGACTTCACGGTTATCGGGCCGGCGGTGAACCTCGCGTCGCGCATCGAGGGGCTGACCAAGCGGCTGTTACGGCCGATTCTCGTGTCGAGCGCGTTCGCGCGGATCTGCCCGCGCCCGCTCGTCTCGCTCGGCTTTCATCAGGTGCGCGGCCTCTTCGAACCGGAAGAGGTGTTCGGGTTACCCGAATAGCCGCGCTCGCGCGTCAAACTCCTCGGCGATTCGGGCGTCATTTTCCAGGAGCGCGCCGGCATCGACCTTCGCGAAATCGATCGCGCCCATCGCCGCGAAAGCTTCCTGAACCTGCGGTCCCCAGAGGCCGATATCCTTCACGGTTGGCACGATGCGGCTGAAGATGCGGCTGCGGAAGACCTTCATCGTCTCCGACTGGTCGACGATCGCCAGGCACTCCTCGACCGGCAGGCCGAGCCGTTCCCAGACTTCGCGCTGGTTGAAGCGGTCGCGCATGTGCCAGCACGCGGTGACAACAAAATCCTCGCGCTCCTTGCGCTCGGCGTCGGTGAGCTGCGGGTAGAAGTCGCGCAACGCCAGGCGGCCAAAGGCGACGTGCCGCGCCTCGTCCTGCATGACATAGGCGTTGACCGCCGCCGCCAGCGGGTTCTGCGCCTGGTCGCGGATACGCTGGAACGCAGCCAATGCCAGACCCTCAATCAGGATCTGCATCGTAAGATAGGTCATATCCCACCGGCTGTCGGTCAGCCCGTCTTCGAGCAGTGCTTTCAGACCCGGAGTGATCGGGTAAGCGAGCTCGAATTTTTCGTGCAAGAGCCGCGAATAGGCTTCGACATGCCGCGCCTCGTCCATGACCTGGGTCGCGGCATAGAATTTCGCGTCGAGCTCGGGGACCGTCTGCACGATCTTGGCGGTCGCGATCAGCGCGCCCTGCTCGCCATGCATGAACTGGGAGATCGTCGAGGCCTGCAGGTGATGCCGGACCCGCCGGCGCTCCTGCTCGCTCATCCGGTTCCACAAATCGGTGCCATAGATGTGGACAACGCGGTCGTCGAGCATCATCGGGTTTTCCGGGTCGAGGTCCTGCGACCAGTCGATCCGGTCGGCCGCGTCCCACTGCTGCTTCTTGCCCTTGGCGTAAAGCTGAAGCAGAGCCTCACGCGGCTTGTCGTACTCCCAGGTGAAGAATGTCTCGGTGTTGCCGTCAAACTTCCATTCGGTCTGCTCGACTGGAAGCACATAACGCCAGGTTGTCGACATCGGATCCCTCCGGGGCTCACGAGGCTCGATATATGGGAATTCAGCCGTCGCGATTGAGGATCTCGACGGTCCCGGCGGCGGGATCAACGCGCAATTCGTCGCCAGTGCGGAAAAGCTGGGTCACGTCGCCGTCGAAACGATCGACCAGCGCAACATTACCGAAAGCCGCCCCCTGCGCGGTGATCGGATTGACCCGGTTAAAGATCAGCGCTTTCGGTACGATGCGCCGTGACGCCATCTCATGCAACATCCAGGCGGTCGCGACGCCGCCTTTGGATGTATCCAAGACGAGAATGCGATTGGCATAGCTCTGGCCGAATAGCTTATGGCTCGGGCGTGAGAAAACCCCTTTGCTGCGGTCGAGATCGTAGCGGGCGCTGAAATTGTCGGCGGCAACGAGCGCCGTCCCGATCACGGCGGGACCAATGCCCTTATGGCAATGCAACAGTATCGGCATCACATAACCCGACCGGCGATAGCGGAGTGAATGCAACGTTCCAAGCTTGCCAGGGTCGGGCGGTAGCCATAGCCGCCGATGATGTTGACGAGTTTCGCGGAGTTGGTCATCAGGCGGGCCCAGCCGTTCGCCTCGGCCATCTCGCGGGCATAGCTCTGGTAAAAGCAAATCCCCTGCGCGACGATCGCGCCTGCGGCTTCGATGCGGCGCGTCAGACCCAGGCGGTCCGCGGCGTGCTTGATCTCGGGCGAGGTCGCGACGATCACCGTCGTGTCGGGATGCACCCGCCGCCCGTCGAGGGCGGCGTCCACCGCCTCCATCTCGAAAAGTGACAATTGCGGCGCGCCAAACACCACGACGTCGAGCTTGTCGTCGGGCGCAGCGTAGCGGGTGAGAAACGACGCGATCTCGGTATCGCCGATCGTAACCGGCGCGGGCGCCGGTTCGGCGAAGACGGCCTCCTCCGCAGTGATGCCCGGTATGTGGAACAGCGCCACCGAGCCAAAGCTCGCCAGCGCTGTGCCGAAATGCTTGAGCGCATCGGAACCGGGAACCGTCTCTACTCCCTCGATGACCGGGACCTCCCAATACGAGCCGCAGGCCTCGCCGATGATGCCGCCTAGCGCGCCCCATTCGGCGAGATCGCGAGGCGCTGCGGTGAGGCGAAAACGCCGGGTGGCGCGGCGATAGGCGTCGAGGTGATAGCCGTAGCGCGGGGTGCGGCCCGTCAGCGCGGCGGCCAACGCAGATGGCCCGCCTTCGAAATTGCTGCGGGCGCCAAAGACGCTGTTCGAATATATGACCACACCGGTATCGCCATACGCCATGTGCTCGCCGCGGACCGGCGGCAGGATCGTCTGATAATTGATACAGGTGTCCGTCATCAGCACGCCGAAGGCGCGCAGAGCCTCGATCGTCCGCTGCTCCAGCGCCGCCATCTGCGGCGTCTGGCCGAGCCGGCGGTAGACCGCGAAATCGAGCCCCCGCGGGTCGGTGATCGCCGGCACCCTGACCCGCCGCTCCGCCTCAGGCGCCGCCGCGAGAGTTTCGAGGAACCGCACCCCCGCCTCGCCGAGGGACTCGGTGTCGGCCATGATGTGGGCCTGCGACACCGGCACAAAATCGGCGGCATCAAAGAACTCGCCGACCGCGATCTGGTGCGCTATTGCCCAGCGCCTGACCACGCCGAGCTGACCTGCAAGCATCGCCCTTTCTTCATCCGTCAGCCGCACGACTATGCCGGTAGATGGAATCCTCGCGTCCGCAAGCAGTACGTTCGCCATGTGAGGCCGTCAAGGATCGCTCCTCGTAGTTCTGGAGCCTCGCCGTTCTTGTCTTCATGGCGACGTTCAGGTTTAATTTTGGTCATCGGATTGCCGCACGGCTCGCGACTGCATGGAACGCCCTTCCTCAGCGACAGAAGAAGAACAGTTGCGCAATGAGCAGCGAACGGCACCTTGCCAAATAACCGATCTGACCCAGAAAAGAGAAAGACTGATCGCTATCATTGCGCGGCAGTCGCTTTTAAAGAACCGGGAGTTTCTGCT
>Ga0306926_10007404_pt1 | contig 11889 bp, 6 predicted proteins | sample flu12Cox44000178_FD_203759 | JGI IMG/M metagenome (GOLD analysis project Ga0306926, IMG submission 203759) | Lab enrichment of tropical soil microbial communities from Luquillo Experimental Forest, Puerto Rico - flux8day.12C.oxic.44.000.178 (v2)... | ecosystem: Environmental > Terrestrial > Soil...
CGAGATCGTCGAGCGCCGCCGCAATCAGATCGAACCCCTTCTGATCGACCATCCGGGACACCATTCCGACGAGCGGCCGCTTGATCAACGTGTCGTCGATGCGCAGACCATACCGCTGAAGCACGGCACGCTTCGCGTCTCGCTTCCCGGCGAGATTCGCGATGGCAAAGTGCGCGGGCAGAAAAGGATCGGTCGCCGGATCCCAGGCGGTTGTGTCGATCCCGTTCAGGATGCCAACCAGATCGGCAGCGCGCCCGCGAAGGACGCCATCGAACCCGAAACCAAACTGCGGCGTCTGAATCTCCTCGGCGTACCGCCGACTGACGGTCGTGATGACCTGCGCCGCGTTGATTGCGCCTTTCAGAAAACTGATGCGGCCGTAGAACTCCAAACGATCGACCGCAAACTGCTCCCATCCCAGATCGAGACGCGGCAGCCAGTCAGACTCGAAGCTCCCCTGATACGCCACGTTGTGGATGGTCAGCACCGTGGGCGTGCCGCCGAGGACAGGATGCGACGCGTAGAGCGATTGCAGGTAGACGGGCGCCAGCCCGGCCTGCCAATCGTGGGCGTGCACGATCGACGGCCCGGCGCCGCGGCGGCCGGCCCACTCGAGCGCAGCACGCACCAGGAACGCGAATCGTCGCGGGTTGTCAGGATAGTCAGCGTTGTCGACCGTGTAGAGACCGGCGCGATCGTAGAGGTCGGGACAATCGACGAGAACGGCGCGGGCGCCGTCCAACGGCGCCTCGTAGAAACCGGCATCGCGCGTGTAACCGCCGACCGTGACGGGGAATGTTTCGACGAGCGAGCCAGCCGACACTCCGCGGTAACGGGGGAGAACGACGGCCGCATCCCATCCGAGACGCTGCAGCGCAGGCGGTAAGGCGCCGAGGACGTCGGCCAACCCTCCGGTCTTGGAAAACGGCTGCGCCTCGGCTCCAATCAGCAACACGGAGCGCCGTGGGCGCTCCGTGTTTCGATCAGCCTGCGGGTCGGGCGGAGGCATATGGTCCGCCGTCGACTATACCCCGACGCTGACTCCTACCTCCGGCGCGATCGTCCGCGGCACCTGGAGCTCGGGCATTGGCTTTCCGGCGAAGAGCTTCTGACACGGCTTGGCAATCATGCGCGCCCAGGTGGCCGAGCGGTTGATCCGCGCGCTGTCGGTCGCGATGCCGGTATTGGCGTACATCTGGCGATAGAGCTTGGAAATCAACACGAAGGCGACGCGCGACTTGAACGTCTCGACACACTGGGAGCGGACCCAGACGTTGCGCCAGCTGTAGAAGTGATCCCAGACACCCTGCGTCAGGGAGCGGATGTCGTCGGGCGACATGATCGGGTGCGGCACGTACACCTTGGGCTGCTTCCCTTTCGGGATCAACCAGTGGCGCGTGAGCGGGATGCCCTCGATTCGCGTGGGATCCGATTCCATCGACTTCTCCCAGGCAGCGAAATCGACGGTGCCTGGGAACGGCGTCAGCATGACGAACTGCGCGAACGTGATGCCCGAGCGCTCCGCCAGCTTCGCCGTCAATGCGAAGGTTTCAGGTCGGTCGCTCGGCAGGCCGAAGATAAACGAGCCGAGCACGTGGACCCCGTGGTGGCGGAAAGCCCGAAGCCGATCGACCAGGTGCTCGCCGCTGTAGTTGAAGTCTTTGTATACGTCCTTGAGCCCTGCGGGAGTCACGGCCTCGACGCCGACAAGTGCCCCCTTGATGTTCGCGTTCTTCATCGCCTCGAGAAATTCCGGATCCTCGGCCGCTTCCATCGTGATCTGCGTAAAGAACACAGTGTCATCGGGCAGCTGCGACAGCGCTTCCATCAGTTCGAAGCGCTCGGCGCGCATCGCCTTCAGCTCCTCGAGGCGGCCCTTGTCTGCGCGGCGCGCGGCCATTGCCAGGTCGTCGAGCGTCACCGGGTAAAAATTGTCGTCGGCCAGCGCGATGAACCTGAATCCGCGCCGGCGCAGATCGACGATTTCGCTGACGACGGCATCGACGGTTCGCTGGCGCGGCCGCTGGCCATCCGTTTTCCAGACCGAGCAGAAAGAACAATGCTTCGGACAACCGCGAACGGTCTGCACCGACGCCCACATGTACTTGCCAGGGGGAATCAGGGACCAGCGGGCTGGCTTGAAATCTCCGCCTTCGACTTTGCCGCCGTCATAGAGCGGAAGCGGTGCGTCGCGGACGCAGTCCTCGATAACCCGCGCCCACACCACGTCGCCGTCGCCCTTGACCACGGCATGCGCCGCCCCGAGGCCCCCGGCCTCCTCGGGATAGAGCGTGGCATGGATGCCGCCGTAGACGACGTAGGCCCCCCTCGCGCGGGCGACCTTCCCGATGTCGTATCCCTGGACGGCGTTGCCCGTATGAATGCCGATGCCTACCACGTCACCCGCCGAGACGCTCGTCGGATCCCACTTGTCCAGGGTCTCATCGGTGATGATGGGGTCGCCATATTTTTCGGGAGTGGCTGCGGCCAGGACATAGAGCCAACGAGGCGTAATGACCCCAACGCCGAACGCAAGCGCGCTCGGGTTGATGAGGTGAACCTTCATTTAGTTTGAACTCCTGTTCAATGGGATGCGTCAGGCGGATGGCGGACTCATTGTGTCACACTTGCAACGAATTTTCGGCAAGTGCTCTAACGTCTGGAGTTATTGCGTTCCAGCGCCTGACCTCGCGCTGCCTCCTGTTCAGAGTCGCTTCGTCGTCCCTGGCGCGCGAACACATCGGCCATGACGTAGTGGCCGAGCGGCGCATACTCACCTTTTGGATCCAGATCGACCCCTCTTCGCGCCAACGCGACCGCTTCGTCGAGGTTCTGTCCGCTATCAAGGTAGGCCTTGGCCAGAAAAAGATGGCCCTCGGCAAAGCCGGGATTCATTTCGATTGCGCTCTTGAACTGGGCGATCTGACCCTTTCGATCCCCGGAGCCTTCGTACAAACGTCCCAGATTGAACGCTGCCTTGTAGCTGTTAGGATGCAGATCGATCTCCTTCTTGTATTCCAAGGTCGCGCGAGGAACGTCGCCCTGTTGTTCGGCCAGGAGCGCCAGGTTGAAATGCGCGAGCCGGACATCGGGGTTTTCGTCGATGGCCGCGCGAATCTCGCGTTCTGCGCCGGCGAGGTCGCCGCGCCGCAGCGCGAGCACGCCAAGCGCGTTGCGCGCGGCCGCCAGCTTCGGCTCGAGCCTGAGCGCCTCGGTAAGCTGTTGTCTCGCCTCGTCCAGGTTGCCGATGTCGATCAGGATCTGCGCCGCTTCGTAGCGAATCTGGGCGTTCCTCGGATCGAGCTCCATGAAACGCCGGTATCCGACCATCGCCTCCTGATCGCGGCCCATTGCGCGGTACGCATTGGCCATGTTGATGACAACAAGGTCGTAGTCTGGTTTCAGATCCAGCGCGCGCTTGAACTGCTCGATCGCGCGGGCAAACTGACGGCGCCGGTAGTACTCGTTGCCGAGCATGAACCACGCGTCAATGACCTTCGGATCCGCGGCGACGACGCGCTGGAGGGCGAGCAGCCCTTCGTCGGACTCCCTATCGTGCCGCGCGGTCTCACGTGCCTGCGTCATCAAATTGAACAGCTGAATCTTGTCCTTCGGATCGGCCAAACCCGCCCGATCCGGAGCGAGCGCGGTCACGAACGTCCCGACGTAGCCGAGCGCGGCGAGGCGAGCGCGCGCGTCGGGATCGACTTCGACTGCCGCCTTCGGCGCCGCCGCGGTCGCCGACATGTGCTGTTCGAGCGCAACGAGCTCCTGGTTCATCCGATCACCGAGCGCCCGGCGTTCGCCATAGAGGTTGCGCGTCTCACCCGGGTCCTGTTCCAGGTCGTACAGCTCCGGCTTGGGTGCAGCGACGTACTTGTAGCGTCCTGATGTCAGCGCGCGGAGATCGCTCCACCCGAAATGAAAGCGGGGATAGATCGCTTCCGAATAGGCGGCAAGGCCGAGCTCCTTCTTTGTCCCCGTCATCAACGGCACGACGCTCGTGCCCTCGAACGTCTCGGACGATCTCACGGAGAGAAGTTCGAGAGCCGTCGGCAGAATGTCGATGCTGCGAACGGTGTCGGAGACGCGGCGGCCAGCCATCGCGTCGTACGGCGCACGGATCAGCAGCGGCACATGCATCGTGGCCTGGTAGACAAAGAATCCGTGGGTGCCTTCGCCATGCTCGCCGAGACTCTCGCCGTGATCGCCCATCACGATGATGACCGTTCGCTCGGTCAAGTGATGGGAGTCGAGATAGGCCAGCAGCCGTCCGACCTGGGAATCGACGAAGGCGATCTCGCCGACGTACGGACGCCCCGCGTAGCGTGACTTGTAGGGCTCAGGCGGGTCGTACGGCGAATGCGCGTCGTAGAAGTGAACCCAGCCGAAGAAACGCTTCGACCCGACGCTCTCGAGCCAGGACAGCGCCTTATCAGCGACTTCGTTTCCCGGGCGATCGACGCTGCCGAGCGACAGCGATTGATACCTGCTGAGATCGAAGTCGTCGAAATACGTTTGAAATCCCTGCGCGATCCCCCACTTGTGATCGAGGACGTACGCGCCGACGAACCCGCCGGTCACGAATCCGCGCGCCTGAAGGCGTTCGGCCAGGGTGGTCTGGCGATCGTCCAGGAAGAAGCCGCCGTTGTCGCGCACACCGTGCGCCGGCGGGAAGGTGCCGGTGAAAATCGACGAGTGAGCCGGCAGCGTCAACGGCGCGGGCGAGACGGCCTGTTCGAACAGGACGCCTTCTCGTGCGACGCGATCGAGATTCGGCGTCTCGATGCCGTCGAACCCGTACGCATGGATCCGATCGGCGCGCGTCGTGTCCAGCGTCACGATGATCAGATTCAAATCACCCGGGCTTATTCCGGCGGGCAAGTGACCGAGCGGCTCACCACGTACAGACGTGATCTGTCGCGGCAATAGACGGGTCCAGCCATAAGCGGACACGATCGTCACCACCGCCACGGCCATCGCGATAACAGCCGTTTTTCTTGCGAAGACTCGGTGCTGTCCCATCATTGGACGCTGTCCGGAAGTGTATACTCGCGCGCCAAGGAGGACGAGCATGAGGTGGACGTCAGCGGACGCGATCGCAGTGCTCACGACCGCTGTCCTCTTCGCGCCCGCGACCCCGCTGCGTGCGCAGGCTGTTCAAACGTCGACGCTGACCGGCACGATCAAGGACGGCACCGGCGCGATCCTGCCCGGCGTGACCGTCAACGCGTCCAGTCCCGCCCAGGTCGGCGGCGTTCAAACCAGCATCACCGACGCGCAGGGCGTGTATCGCTTCCCCGCACTCCATCCCGGCATCTACGAGTTGGAAGCGTCGCTCTCAGGGTTCAAATCGGTCAAGCGGGGCGAGATCACGCTGACGCTCGGCACGACCACGACGATCGACGTGACGCTGTCGGTCGCCTCGGTGTCGGAGACCGTGCTGGTCCTCGGTGAATCACCGGTAATCGACATCAAGAGTTCTGCGTCGAACACCCAACTGAGCGAAGCCGTCCTCCAGAATCTCCCGACCGGCCGCTTCCAACCGGACATCATCAATCTCACGCCGGGAGTGGCATCCAACGTCGCCTACGGCGGAGCACAGAGCTCCAACGCGCTGCTGATGGACGGCGTCGACGTGAGCGATCCCGAGGGCGGCACGCCCTGGTCGTTCTTCAACTACAACTGGGTCGAGCAGATTCAGGTTGTCGCGCTCGGCGCGAACGCCGAATACGGCGGTTTCACCGGCGTGGCCGCGAACAGCATCATCCGGTCCGGCAGCAACAAGGTGAACGGCCTGTTCGAATACCTGACCGAGCGCAAGAACTGGGTCGCCGACAACACGACCTCCTTGTCGCCCGCCCTTCAGAAGACGTTCACGCCGCGCGAGATCAAGAGCTACTGGGACACGACTGCCCAGGTCGGCTTCCCCATCGTCAAGGACAAGCTGTTTATGTTCTCCGGGTTTCAGTATTTCAACAGGGAGGACCGGCCGGCCGGCTACACAGGAGATTACACGACCGAGAAAGATCCCCGCACGATCAACAAGTTGACCTGGGCCGTCTCGCCGAATATCCGCGCGGAAGGATTCGTCGAATACGATCAGTACAACATCCACGGGCGCGGCGCCAACGCCACGCATCCAACCGCAGACGTCACAGCGGTCGAGCTCTCGCCGGAGTGGAACTGGAACGGCCAGATCACCTGGACGATTGACTCGAAGACGATGCTCAACGTCCGCAACGGCGGCTATACGGGATACTTCCCGATCGAGCCAACGCCGCCGGCGAGCCGCTCGGGCCCGTATCCGCACGTCGACGGACTCACTGGCATCCACACGGCGAACATCGTCAGCTACGGACAGTTCGATCGCAACCGCAACGTGACTGCGGCAACGCTCACGCGCTATGCCGATCACTTCGCCGGCAAGTCGCATGAGTTCAAGTTCGGCTTCGAGTTCGAGCGCTCCAAGATCCGCAACGAGTCGGGCTACCCTGGCGGCCGGTACTACTACGACTACGGCGGCGCCCCGTATCAGGTGTACCTCTGGAACGGCTACGTCACCAACGCCACGGCCAAGCGGACGACGCTGTATGCGCAGGACACGTGGACGCTCACCGACCGGCTGACCGCGAACCTTGGACTGCGCCTGGATATCAATCGCGGATCGGTTCCGACCGGCACAGTGCTGAGCAACCACGCATTGGCACCACGCGCCGGACTGGCCTTCGATGTCACCGGCGACCACCAGACGGTGGTGCGCGCCAACTGGGGTCGATACTACGACGCGCTCTTCGGCGGTCAGTTCGAGTTCATGGACCTGAGCCAGCAGAGCACGAGGATTACGGCCGCTGTGCTCGGTCCGAACCACTTCGAGGAGCTCAATCGGCAGACGCCGTCGACCAACGTCGGGATCGATTCGAACATCAAGCAGTCGTACACGGATCAATTCCTGGCGGGGGTCGAGCGGCAACTGTTTCCCAATTTCTCGCTGACGGCCCAGTACATCAACCGCCGGTTCCGCGACTTCATGGGTTTCATCGACACCGGGTCGGTATACGTACCGGTGCAGAAGGTCGATCCGGGACCCGACGGCAGATCCGGCACCGCCGACGATGGACAGACGCTGACGGTGTACAACCTGACCAATCCGGGAAAGGAGTTCAAGCTGTTCACCAATCCGACGGGCGCCTTCCGTGACTACAACGCGTTCCAGTTGATCGGGGCCAAACGGTTCTCGAGTAACTGGCAGGCATCGTTGTCCTACACGTGGTCGCGCACGGAGGGCACTGTGAACAACATCGGCGGCTCGAACGCGGGAGGCTCGTCGAACTTCCAAAGCGTCGGTCAGACCGGCGCCTTCACCGATCCGAACCATTTCATCAACGCAGACGGCCCGAACACGTTCGACTACACGAACCAGATCAAGTTGGACGGCACCTACCGAGTCCCGGCGTTCGGCGGTTTCAACATCAGCGCGGTGTACCGATACACGACCGGGCTGGCGTGGGGTCGCACCGCAACCATCCGGGGTCTCAGTCAGGGCAACGAAACGGTTCGCATCGAGCCGCGTGGCACCCGACGGACCGATCCGATCAACAACCTCGATTTCCGGGTGGAGAAAACGTTCCCGGCTGGCGCAAGCCGCCGGATCGGTGTCTATCTCGATATCTTCAACATCAACAATCAGGGCGTGATCGACAACGGGCAACGCACCGGAGTGATCGAAGGCAGCGGTTCCACGTTCGGGAACCCCAACTTCTGGATCAGCCCGCGCCTCGCGCGACTAGGCTTCCGCTTCACGTTCTGAACCCGGAACCCTGGATCTGGAACCGCGAGCCCGTGCCAACCGGCGTTAGCCGGCAAGACGGGCTCTTTTAGTAGAATCCTCGAGTGCAGGATCGCCCTCCTCGTCCCGCTCGCGCTGAAACCCGGGAGATCGTTGAGCTCAGGCAGCTGAAAACCAGCCAGCCTGAGCTCGCGTCCGCCATCGACATGCAGATCGAGCTCGTCGACATGCAGCGCCGCGTGCAGTCTCGCGTGCCGCTGCCGCGGATTGCGATCGATCCGGCGTGGGCACGCACGCAGCAAGCGGCGGGACGGCCGCTGGTTCGGTTCGGCGATATTCCACTGGAGTGGAGCGATTTCCGCCTGACGCTCCGGCAGACCGCGGATATCCTCCTCCGCTTCGAGGCGCTCGAGCGCGCCGACTACACCAGCATCGTCGCCCTCGGCCGCGAAGGCAATGCGCTGGAACCACTGGTGTCGAACTGGTACAAGGCCTCGTCGGGTGTTGAACCTGGTTCCGAGACGCGAAACCGGCAGCTGACCGACGCTCCCGCGGGGCTGGACCATGTGCTCGTGCTTGCGCTGCGACCATTTCTGGCGCGCTGCGCGGAAGCGCTGTCACCGCAGGTCGACCTCGGGAACTGGAATCACGGCCATTGCCCGATTTGCGGATGGGAGGCCGACTTTGCCGTCATCACGCCGAGCGCGGACCGGCGGCTGTTCTGCGGACGCTGCGTCGCACAATGGGCGTTCGCCCCGTTGACCTGTCCGTACTGCGCCAACGACGATCGGGCACTCATCACCTCGTTTGCGACGCGGGACGGCCGCTATCGCGTCTACGCGTGCGACGTATGCCGCCGCTATCTGAAGGCGTACGATGCCCGCCACGCGCAGCGTGCGGTGATGGTGGCCGTCGACACGATCGCAACGCTGCCGCTCGATGCCGCGGCCATGCAACGGGGTTACACCGGGTAAGACGACAAGACGGAACCGCAGAGACCGCGCAGAACGCCGAGAGGTTTCTCTCTGCGTGCTTTGCGCACTCTGCGGTTTCTTCTTACTGCTGTTGTTCTGGTGTGAGCGGCTTGGCGGCGAAGAGCGTCGAAGCCTTGGCCGAAGCCCAGTTGAACAGGTTGCGTGACTCCATGAAGCGTCCCGCGTTCGATCGGGCGCCGAACACGACGACGGCCACGTCGTGCGAGCTCTGCGGGAGCCGTAGCACGGTCGCCAGGCAGTAGCCTGCCTTGGTGATGAAGCCGGTCTTGCCGGCCCGTACTTCGACATCGCCACCGCGCAGCAGGTGATTCGTGCTGCGGAAGGTAATCGGCCGCTTGCCGCCGCTGTAGACGGTGTATTCGCTCGTGCGCATGATCGACGAGATGCGTTCGTCCTGCGAGGCGTGCGTAATCAGACGGGCCATGTCGTAAGCGGACGACACGTTCTCCGACAACAAACCGGACGGATCCGCGTAGTGCGTGGTCTCGAGACCAAGTTCCGCAGCCTTTTCGTTCATCCTCCTGACGAAGCCTTCGGAACCCTCGGGCGAGACGCGCGCCAGCGCCCGTGCGGCCGCGTTGTCCGACGCAATCAACAGCAGATGAAGCAGATCGTCGGTGGTCAGCTTGTCGTTGGAGTGGAGGTGCGTGGTCGATGCCTGAAACACGTCGCTGCGCGCGATCGTGACCTGCTGCGAGAGATCGGGGTTGTTCTCGAGGAAGACCGTGGCCGTCATCACTTTCGTGATGCTCGCAATGGATCGCTGCTCCTGTGCGTTTTCCGCCCACAGGATTTCATTCGTGTCGGGGTCGTAAATGATCGCCGCCGCCGCCCTCACATCGGGAACCAGACCGCCGCTGGCGTCGACCTTGTAGCGCGGGAGCACGGTGTCGGCCATCTCGCGAGCGGTCGCAATCGCTCGCGCCTGCGCCAGTTTGGCTTTTCGGGTCTGTGAGCGCTCGGCCGAATACGCCGTCGCACGCTTGGCCGCAACCGACTTCGATGACTTGGTGCCTGTCTTTGCCGCGGCTTTGGTAGCAGCTTCAGATGAGCTAGCACCGAGAAGAACAAGGCCAGCGAGCGCAATCTGACCCAGGCAACGAACTGTTTTCCTGTTCACTTATGCTGTCCCGGACGAAGGGTTGGTAATGGCGACGAGAGGAGTGTAGCAGATAATTGATAGAGCGCAAGGGAATTATCGCCGCGACTGGCCTCAAGACCGGAACGGCAGAGCCTCATGCGGGTGCCTGGACCAAGTCCTGTGCCACAATGCGCAACGCGTTGGATCAATCCCACTGCTTTCGTTATCGGCCAGCGGCACTCAAATCATGACGGGGCGCGAACAGGACGAATACAGAGCCCTTCGTGAAACGATCCGCGAACGTGGCACTGCGCGCATCTGCCTCTTCGTCGCGGGGATCGCCGCCTGGGCGGCGGCCACGATAGCCACCGCTGCCTTGTCGTCGACGCCGCTCGCGACGCTGCTGCCCCTCCTGGTGCTGGCGTGCACATTCGAAGCGATTTTCGCCCTCCACGTTGGTGTCGAGCGCATCGGCCGGTACCTCCAGGTCTTTTACGAGACGACCGACGATCAGGGGCCGTCTCGTCAGTGGGAACACACCGCGATGGCGTTCGGCCGCCCGGCTGGCGGCGCGGCGGTCGACGCGCTGTTCACGGTCCCGTTTCTACTCGCCGGCGTCTTCAACCTGGCGCCGGCGCTGCTGCAGAATCCCGTGCAAGCCGAGCTGATATTCGTGGGCGGCGCGCACGCGTTCTTCCTGCTACGCGTCATCGTGGCGCGCCAGGTCTCCGGCAAACAGCGTGGAATCGACCTCGCCCGGTTCAAACAACTCAAAGACGGCCAGCGTTAGCGTTCAAGAACGCACGGCCAAAGCCGTGCGCCACAGTTAGCGCTACTAACGCACGGCCAAAACCGTGCGCTCGTAGCGCAGGGCTTCAGCCTGCGTACGCATAGTGCGCGTTGCCCCGTGTGCGTTTCGTGTTTATCGATTCAGGAGCGCCGAGATCTCTTTGAGATCCTTCGCATAAAAGGCTGGCGGGGCGCTCTTGAGAAACATTTCCAGGTAGGGCCTGGCCGCATCCGCCTGTCCATCGCGCGCCAGCGTCGTGCCCAGGTTATAGAGCGCATCGAAGTTTGCCGGGTCGAGTTGCACCGCGCGGGTCCACGCCTCGATCGCGCCACGCCGATCGCCGCTTCGCACAGCGACCACGCCCAGCCCCGCGTGCGCCCGTGACGAACGCGGATCGGCGAGCACCGCGCGATCGAAATCACGGCGCGCGCCCGCGAGGTCTCCTCGCTCGAGGGCCATCACGCCAAGGTTTTCGAGCGGGACGCTGCTGCCCGGGTTGATCGCGATGACGCGTTCGAACGTGCGTTGCGCTTCGTCGCGACGGCCGGCGCGAATGTAGGCGATGCCCAGCGAATTCAGCGTTTCCGCATCCGTTCGGGAACCGCGCGCGAGCGGCTCCAGCAGCGCGATCGCTTCCGATGTGCGGCCGGTATCGGTCAGGTATCCGGCGAGTTGTGCCACGACGGCCGGCTGTGAGATTCCCGCCTTCATCGCCCGCTGCAGGGTGTCCACGGCTCCCGCGGGATTGCCGCGCTGCCACTCGACGAACGCGAGATGCCGGTACGCCAGCGCCATGTCCGGCCGGCGCGCGACGATGGACTGATAGATCCGGACCGCCTCGTCGAACCGGCGCGCGCCAAACGCCTCGACCGCGTCGTGCACGGCGCGATCGATGTCGACGAGTTGCTTGGGATCGTCCGCTTCGGTATAGCGCGCCTTGGCCGACGCGCTGCCCGACACGTAGCCGAGCGCGCGCAGACGGGCTGCTGAATCCGGATCCTCGTCGCGGCGCTCTCCGGGCGCCGGCGCATTGAACCCGCGCAACGTGGCGGCAATCGATCGATCGCGCTCCGGCAATCTACCCCACAGATTGACGCGCTCTCCGGGATCGGCGGCAAGGTCGTACCGTTCGACGATCGGAAGGTCGATGAACTTGTCCCGGTCCGCGAGCACACCGGCCAGCGGCGCCCAACCGCGATTGAGCGTTGCGCTCATCGCTTCGAAGTATGACGTC
>Ga0306926_10007408_pt1 | contig 11886 bp, 18 predicted proteins | sample flu12Cox44000178_FD_203759 | JGI IMG/M metagenome (GOLD analysis project Ga0306926, IMG submission 203759) | Lab enrichment of tropical soil microbial communities from Luquillo Experimental Forest, Puerto Rico - flux8day.12C.oxic.44.000.178 (v2)... | ecosystem: Environmental > Terrestrial >...
ACGGCCGGCTCCTGCGAAACTGATGGCGCGGGGACCTCGGTACGTCGGGCGCGAAGGGTCCTCGCCGGCGTCTCGGGCGAACGAGACCCAGCGGAGTCGCGCGGCGTAGTCGCCTCAGCCCTAGGCCGCCGCGGCAACCCCGATCCGCGCGGAGCTCGTGGCATCAGTACCTCTCCATAGTCGGTTTACGAACTGCACAACCCGAATGATGGTCCAAACGAAGACGATGATGACGATTAGCGTTATCAACCCAAACCTCCCTGCGAGCTGAGTAAATGTGAAGCTCACGGTGCTGTCAATCGGTGGCGACAGACTGGCCTGGCACTTGGTAGTGGAGAACACACGCGGCCGCTCCCGCGCGACAACGCGGGCGCCGGCGCACTACCGACCGCAATACCAGCTGGAGGCAGACGCGGCTTTTCGAACTTGAGCTATCAGGTCCTCGCGCTGGCAACCGGCAAGACGCAGCAGGAAATCGCCGCTGCATGCAAGGGCGCTCGCCCGAACCATGTCGGCGCCGCGATTGCCCGGCACAAGCGGGCTGGCCGCATCGAAGAGCGTGACGGGAAGCTCTCGCCAGGCAGTCGGCCGGGACGGAGCAAGGCACGGCAGTCTGACTCCAGTATAAAAAGACCGGCGCCAGGCACTCCTGAAGGAGTGCCTGGCAGGCCCACGTTCGATATGAGGTTCTATCGGGATGCCGGTATGCAACCCAAGCGGCGAGAATGTGTCCGCCGTTGAGTCAGGAAGGCGGTCAGTTTTTCATGTCGCCTGACACGGCGCACGTGCGATGTACTTCCAACTGAAAGTCATAAAGCATGGTCCACTGTCGGCCAAGAATTGCCGAGTGATGCTCGTAGGAATAAGCAGACGAGATCCCAGTGGTAACTTTCAACCCGAACCGATGGCATATCCGTGCCAATTGACGTGGTCACCAGTAGAGTTTCTGCCTTCTCTCATGACGATTACCCATGAGCAGCTACTTGATCTCGGATATGCCGACGAGAATGGTCAAGCATTCGTTCCACGACTTTATTATCACCCCTTTAATTTTAATGGATCAGTTAGCCCTAACGACGCAGTGCGCTATCAGCTTCAGATCGAAGCAGAGAACTTCCTATCACCGCGTTACGTCATCGAAGTAGCTTGGAATGGGCAGTGGAGCTTTGTGCCGGATGAAATGAGACGTCATCTGCCAATTCGATTTGTCACTCATCCGGCCACGCAATAGATTTCTTTTTGTGCAGAAATCACAGGTTGCACAAGATAGGTCTCGTTATATGGATTATATGTGCAAAGCCCCTCCAGTTCATATAAACACAACATCGGAACAGACAGTCATAGTGAGAATAGAAACCATATGAACAGTAGAGCGAGCACGAGGCCGATCAGCCGAAAGATCGTGCGAGGTTTCAAAATCCGGTGCTGGTGAACTAGAGGCAGTGCCGCCAAAATAGTTCGATCCAGGCAATGACCATCGCAGCACTCCCGACCGTTGTGTAGAGCAGCTTGAGCGCTTGTTCCTTGCGGAACCGCTCGACCCGCTCTATGAGGAACTCCAGGGTTGGCCTTGATCGCACCGAGATCGATGTCTTCTGGATTCCGTCGCGGCATGGGGGTGGTAATCGTCTGGCATGTCGGTTCCGGACAGTCTCGCGGCTTCGCCGCGAAGCATGGCGATGTGATGCCAGAGGATGGTTGACGGTCGGTTACGATGAAGGACGCAAAGCTCTGCCGGTCAACGGGAACCATTCTCTCGGTGTGACCCACTCACCGCCGCTCGGTTCCGGTCACCACCATGTCGGTATCATGGCTTCCACAGACCGAACAGACGAGGCGCTTTGACCAATCGGGAACGGTAGTCTCGGAGCCGTATCGTCTTGCCAGTTCCACGGATGCGGGTTCAACTCGATGGCCGCAATCCCGACACCACACAATCAGGCGAACACAGGCAGCCGCCGCATTCCCGAGTGTCATCGGCGGGCCGGAATAGGATTTCATCGTCGCCGATAACACGCCGCTCGCGGCAGTTCAGAGAGTTTATGGGTGAAAGCCGACATTCGCACCAGATTTCTGCGAGCTAAATGATTGTTCCGCCGCCACCGGGTGCGAGTTTCTTGACTAATGCAACACCAGGGCTCGCCTATGATGACGCAAAACAGCACTTCGCGAAAAGGCCCGGCCTTGCCGAAACTCTTGCCCCGGCACGGTTCGAATGGGTAGCGTTTGAGCGGTGGACAAATTCTGGCCCCTAACGGGAGCATCGTTTCGAAACCTTTAGGAGATCTGGGAGGAGACGAAGGATGAGGATCAAGCCTCTAATTTCGGGCGCTGTGAGCGTCATGGCCGCTGGGCTTTTGCTGGCGGGAACCGTGAGGGCAGATGACAGTGGTAACTTGAGGCGATTGTCTGCCGAATTTCAAAATATGACGAGCTTGGGAACTGACAGGGATATATCGTCAAGCGAGGCTGCGGAGCCGAACGGGAGCGGCGGGACGCCGGTATACCAAAAGAACCTCAGAGTCCCGGACGATGTGGACGTACTTTACGTCACATTCTCGGCGCAAGCAGATGTTCACAACGGGGGGGCATTGTTGATGAATGCCACGATCGACGGAACGTTGTGTCAGCCGCTGGTTGGGGAGACACAGCCGCCTGTGGGTGGTGGCCCACACCTGCAGACAGGGTGGTATACTTTGCTTATTCCGCCTGAACCGCCCCAAGTCACGAATTGTAACGACGGTGGAGGCGGGAGCGCTGACTGCCACGATAACACCATATACTTCTCATGCTGCGCCCGGCTGTCGAAAGGACAAGGGAAAACAGTACCAGTCGACATCCATCTGGCCACTCTGCCGCCCGGCAGCGGGTCCTTCTACGAGCGCTCGACAATTTACATCGACGGGCAGAAGGACGAGAAAGGCAAGCTGTGCGTTGGGGTAAGTACGGAGCCGCACGAATAGGGACAACTTGACACGGCGGGAGCAGTCGGTGCGAGCCCTTCGAGGCCGGGGCTTGGAATAGCGAATATACTGGCTGGCCGGGTTTTCCAAGTGACATTCGGGCGATGTGCACATCGAAGACCACTGTAGACGCACCATCCGGGATAGTCGTTCAAGCTGAATAGGAAACGGCTGTTCCGTCTGCCTCGCTGGGCATCGGGCAGAGCCGCACAAGTCCCATTCTATTGATGAGTTGATCACCACAATGTCAGCGGAAGCCCGGCTACTGCGTAAGACTATGGGCGATGACTTTCGAATGACGTCACCCGGTGGAAAAACAACGTTATCCTCCGCAAAACTCCCGAATGGCATTTTGCAGCGCCTGCACACTTGGGAAGTTCAGCGCTGAGGCTGCACTATTGAGGCCACCGAACTGCCGAGCCAGCGCCGAAACACTTGTGCCGTAGCAATTTGAGAACTCCGGAGTCCCGGCGAATCTAGGTGTTACCAGGAATTGCGGTGGACTAAGTGCGGTGTTTGACCGCCGAACCAACAATCCAGCATACTGACAGCAATTGTTGGGCTCCATTACAGGCCGCCCGTTTATCGTAAACCGTACTCGTCGGAAGGTTGGGGCACTGTCAGTGACTTGGGCGGTGAGTGTCATTACGTTACCCGTTGCTGAGCTATTGACTAGATAGAGTACACGTTGTCCTGCTTGACGTAAGCGACATAGCTCCACTCGTTTCTGGGAAGGGAAGCGTTGCTACACCCGAGTATATGAATTGTGCCGTTCGGCTCACGATAGTCGATGCACACACTATACGGAGCCTCCTTCCCAGGAACATTGGGATTGATGAATATATTAAATCGATTCCTGTACCCGCTGTTGGTGGTGTTCGTTGTCCAGAGAAAGTCACCTTCGCTATTCACGTTTGGATTCGACCAGAGTTCCAGGGTTGCGTTGGTTAGTGTCTGGAACGGAAATGCATAGCCGAACGTTGCCGCATCGCTAAAGCTGAAATTCATGCTAAAATTATTGACCTGCCCGTCTGCGGGATCTGGTTGACCGGAACGTTGCGTTGTAAGTCGACCCGCAAAAAAAGGATCGTACCGTTCAGATTTTTTCCCGAAGAATCGGAGATACTAGTCGCTACAGCCCCAGTGTGGCCAGTTTCGAGTCAGCATGAGCGCCACAGATCGCCAGGCGGTTAAGCCCGCATGCAGAGCAGACTGCGAGGAAGGCGAACCCTGTCAAAACTCGCCTAAACATGCTGCGCCCCCTTCATTTTAGACGTCTCCTGATGGCGAAACTGCGGGATCGGAGACTGAACTCAGATTGTCGCCCATCCTGGGAACGAAACATGTCCTCCCGGGAAAATAAGCAGCGGCCCCTATCGAGGATCTCGGGCCGGGTGATTTCGTCGAAGTCGATTGCGCTGCGTGCTCCGCAGCTCACATAGGAGGTCGCGTGCGTAAGCGGTCCAAACTCGGCCGGTCTCGGAAGGTGCTCTACCTCAAGCCAGGTCCAGTGATCGTGGGCGTTTCGCGGCGGTAATTGACCTAACTGGCGAACTTTTCCATAGTTTGTAAACCAACTGGACCCGGCGTGATTTGCGTTTCGAAAGTCGACCCCCTCGTTACCGTAACCGAAATTCGAAGCTCAGGGAGGAGAAGAGTAATGAAAAAGGCGATATCTGCGATCATCGGGCTCAATATACTAATTGGAGTTGGCGCTTTGCTGGCACCAAGCGCAGGATACGCGTCGGATGATTGTTCGAACTCACCAATGCAAATCTACGATGCGGCTTTTGATTTTCTACCCGGATGGTTGGCAGGTAGGAACCCAAACGGCTGCTGGACCTACGGATGGACTAAAGACCTTTCGGGCGTCTTACATATTTATCCAAATGCGAGCATTTCTCCTCTCGATAACAACCCTCAGCAATGGATCGACCCAGCCAATGATCTTGGACGCAGTCCTGCCGTGACTAGAAACCAGAACGGTGATTTCGATAATGGAAACGTAACATGGCTCGCTGGTGCTCTTCTCCTTACAGGGGATGGCGTCGACGGCCATAGCTATACCCATGTAATTTGGACGGCACCCAAGAAGGGAAGGTATCTCGTGAGCACGATATTCTATGCCGCCCAAAACAATATTAGCGCCGACGTTCACATTTTGGTGAAAGGGCGTCAGATCTTTAGTGAGATTTTTACTCAGAATGGCGTCCAGGAAGAATTCGTCGAAGAGTTTTCGCTCAAAAGGGGCGACAAAGTAGATTTTGCATCCGGACCGAACGGGCAATTCTTCCTGCATCCATCCTATACGGGGCTTGTCGCACAAGTGATATCATTGAAATCAAAGGATGAAGATGAGGACTGACCAAGGCGGTCCATGCGGCTCACACGTGGGCGGGTTATTAATGGATAAAATCGGCGCTTCGTACCCGCGACTGGGGGTCGATAGGCGTCCTGTGAGCGGGGGTGTCAAGCGTCAGATTTTTACCAAGCTGGGATTTAATCCGACTGCGGGAGGGAGACAGATCCTGAAACTACGACTGCTGCAGGCGGCAGTGGCGCTGTGCCTTTCTTCGATCTCGTTATTTTGCTACTCGAATGCCTCGGAGCGGAGCGACAAGAAGCCAGCCCAAATCGAGCTGCTTGCCCGAAACGGAAGTTTTACGTTCGACGGAGTCAACGACCAAACGCTAAACTTAAAGAACTCCGAGATCTTACATGTCTCTACAGGAGCATTCACGGTCACTGCACGGGTCATGTTCAATTCTCTGACTAATGCCAGCGGACCATGCTTTGTCAATGGAGAGCCATCATGCGACATGTCCATCGTCGATAAGATGCTCGACACTACCGGCCCCAATGCTGACGGGTGGCGACTTCTCAAGCAAAGTGACGATCATTTTTGGTTCTGCTTGGGCAGCAGCTCCAATGGCTGCGTCAATGGGTCACAAACGACTGTTCGTAGCAAAACAGTTGTAATGACGGGAGTGCCATATCTCGTTGTTGGTCGCAAAAGCATAAACAAGGGGGTAATTAAGATCGCGATATTCGTGAATGGTGTTCTACAAGATGAAAAGACGGTGAGATTTTTTACTGACACAAATTCTGCGGATTTGTTAATTGGAGGAAATCTGACCGAGAGGGCTTTCTTGAACGGTGAAGTGGATAAAGTCGTTATTTTCGGTGGTGCGTTCGCCGGAACTCCGGGAACGGCAAACTGTCACAACCAAAGCGTCTCGGCGCTGGCCCAGGAATACGGCGGGCTTAATGCCGCCGCTGCAGTGCTGGGGTATACGGGCGTGTCGGCGCTGCAAGATGACATCGAGGTCTTTTGCGGGGGATAGCAGAAGGCCGGAGTCGAGCCCAACCCTGAACTATCACACCACCTTTCCTGTTGGACCTTGCCCTAACAGCAGGTGGACATGGCCCCAGCGAGGTTGGAGTTGTGTAGCGGATCGCCTTAAATCAACGACAGTTCTCAAAAGAAGGGATAAGCAAATGTGCAAGAAGCTGAACGTCACAGTTGGACTGGTTGCGGTCGGTCTGTGTCTGGCGTCTACAACAGCGTATTCACAGGAGGACCCAAATAATATCTGGAAACTTCCGAGTGACGTACTAGGAACGTCTAACCAAATATCCTTTAATCAGGGCGCCAACGGAGTTTGGTATTTTATGGAGAGTAGTGGACTTGAACATGACCCAGTGACATACAGATTTCTTCCTAACTATACGGCCCCATGTTCTTATGGATCTCTGGGTGTCCAGAGTGGGATAGCGTGTTGGGGGGACGCGTCCGACGATTTTCATATTTCGAACTTTGAACAACCAAAAGTACTTATCAATGCGTCCGGCCAAAACCAGTCCTTTTTAACTGTAAATATGCCAGCAAATACACTAGCGCAATCCCCCGGACCTTCTCAGCTTTCGATCGTAGCGTGGCAAAGTCCGGTGAACGGCAATGTGAACGTGGTCGGCACCTACACCCACTTGGAATCGCAAACTACTGGGGTGATCTGGTCGGTAGATCAAGGGAGTACTACCTTGAAATCTGGCGAACTCTTTACTGGCTCCGCGAGCTTTAGCCTTCCTCGGGTGCGGGTCAAGAAAGGTGATGTTCTTTATTTCACAGTGGACCCAGACGGAAATTTCAACTTCGACACTACGGGTCTAGAGCTAACCATTAGTAGGTCTGAAGCCCCGTGAACCTCCTCCTGCCTTAAAGTGTCCTTGCTGCGGTCTAGCGGTCACGGAGGTACAAAAATGTTTCGTTATTTCATGGCCATCCTTCCATTGCTGCTGCTGGGGGCAATCGACGGCGGCCGTGCTTTATGCAACCGGGTTCGAGCAGCCCTCGTTTGTGCCGGGTTCCATCGATGGGCAAGCCGGATGGATCGTGTTCTCCGCGTCCGGTCAAACCATCGCTCCCGTCGTCGAGACAACCGTCGTGAAGACGGGCGCACAAGCTGTAGGCGTTCCCGGTACAGTAAGCGCCCAGACCGGGCCGGTTTTTCGCCCCCAATCTTACGAACCCCGTGTTCGACCTGTCGGCCGACATCTTTCTGGCGAGCAGCGCTAACGAGAGCTCATGGCAGTTTGCCACTACCGGAAGAAAACGATACCGGGTATGCGGCGGGATCGACATTAGCGGGACTTCGATCGTAGCAATCACCTCGGGGTTCCCGGCTGTCGGCACCCTCACCCGTGATACTTGGCATCACGTTGATGTCATCCTCGATTACCTCAGCCAGACATTCGCGTTGAAGTTGGACGGCTCGACCTTGGCGACGAACCTTCCCTTCTGCGGTAACAATTTTGGTCCGTGCAACGGAGCCCATGTTGCCGAGTTTGGTTGGGCGCTCTTCAACACTTTCGGCAACGGCAATGATTCCGGATACATAGACAATTTCAGCATTGCCACGGTGGTCACGTTCGCAGGGACGCCGGGGTTCTCAAACTGTCACGGCCAGAGCGCCGTGGCTCTGGCCCAGCAATTTGGTGGCCTCAAACGCGGCAGCAGCGACCCGGGGGTTCCCGAACGTGCAGGCATTGCAGGACGCCATTAGGGCGTTTTGTCACGGCTAGAATCGCAAAGCATCCGGATCAACTATCGAGCACCGCCAACTACGCGTGGCAGCTTGCCGCACTCGGAGGGTTTAATTGGCTAGACCATGGGGATATTGTGACCCTTTGCCGGAATACACTACCCGCCATCCGCCCGCGACTGTCGACGTGGAGTCCAAAAGTGTGCTGTATGGAGTCCAGTTTCTCTCTTCGCGGGGTCATGAGAACCGCAGAAACGCTGGGGTCAGGTTTCCAGCCCGAGTGCGGTCAGCACCCCACCGATCGAGGTGGCGAGTCGATAGCCCTGCCGGGTGGTGATGAACTCCTGCACCGCCTGGCGGTGGGCGGCGAGGCGCGTCAGAAAGATCCGCCGGTACCAGGAGCTCATCGTGATGCTGCGGCTATCGCGGGCGAGTTTGTCGGCGAGATCCTGGGCATAAGAGACGCAGAGGATCTGCGCCGAGGGGTCGTGCCCGAGACACCAGGCCGGAAAGGCGATCGAGGCCAGCAAGGATTTGAGATGCCGCGGTGGCAGGTTGATGATCAGCCGGCGGATCTTGCCTTCCCGCACCGCGGCCAGCTTGGCGGCGATGACCTCGAGATGCCAGTTCATCGCCAGTTCGGCCTGCGGGTTGAGCTCGTGGAAGCAGCGCCCGGCGAACAGGGCAAAGTCGTTGCGCAACAAAACGTCGTACTCGGCGCGCGTCAGGTCCTCAATCATCGGATTCGCCCTTCCTGCCGCGCAGCCGGGCCTTCAGCTGCTCGATGACCTTCTGGTCGGCGGCGGCGAACGAGCTCTCCGAGGTTTCCGGTTCGGCGCGGCCTTCGCTCTCGTGCAGCGTGTCGAGCAGCAGTTTGGCGGCGCGCCAATCGCCCTTGGCCGATTGGTTGACGATCTGCTTGATGATGGCTTGGCCTTTGCTGATGGTTCGCCGCCCGCCATTCTCGGTGACGACGACCAGCTCGTTGAGCGCGTCGATCAGCAACGTCTTCAGGTTTTTGGCGCCCGGCGCCCGGCCGCGCGGATTGCCCGACTGGCCTTTCGTGAACCGGGTGTGGCGCGGCGGCTTGCTGTAGCCGACCTCGTAATCGCGCTTCTTGTCAGACGGCATTGGCGGCCTCCGCCTCGCGGGCGAGGTCATCAAAATTGCGGCCGTTGGTGGCATGGCGGGCGCTGCCGCCGGTCAACCCCTGCCAGCGGCGGATGACCGTGTCGACATAGCCGGGGTCGAGCTCGATGCCGTAGCAGCGCCGGCCGGTGCGCTCGGCCGCGATCACCGTCGTGCCGCTGCCGAGAAACCCATCGAGCACGATGTCGCCGCGGGCCGAGCAGTCGAGGATCGCGTCGGCGACCATCGCCACCGGCTTGACGGTCGGGTGCAATCCCAAGAGATTGCCCTCGGCGCCGTCGCGGGCAAACGAGTTGGCACCGGGATAATGCCAGACATTGCTGCAGTTGCGGCCAAACCGGCCGAGCTGCACATTGTTGCAGTGCCCGTGGCAGCCGTGTTTGAAGACAAAGACCAACTCGTGTTGGCTGCGGTAGAGTGCGCCCATCCCGCCATTGTCCTTGACCCAAACGCAGAGGTTTTTCAGCTCGCCATAGGTAGCGTCGCCGGCGGCGAGTAGCTCGCCAATATGGCGCCAATCCATGCAGACGTAATGCAGCGCGCCGTCAACGCTGAATGCCGCCAGGTTGGCGAACGCGTCGCGCAGAAAGGCGGTGAATTCGGTGCCATCCATCTCGCCCGAAGCCATCGGGAACAAGCGATGGTGGATCGCGCCGAGGCCGCTGGCGTGACCGTTGATCGGCACGTTGTACGGCGGATCGGTGAAGACGACGGCGCTGCGTTCCGCGCCCATCAGCGCTGCAAAGGCAGCGCGATCGAGCGCATTGCCGCAGAACACCCGATGGCGATCGAGCCGCCATACATCCCCGAGCTTGCTGACCGGCGGACCCGCCTCAACCCCGGGCAGCCGATCGGCGGGCTCGTCGTCTTCCGGCTGGTCCTCGAGCGACAAGATCCGCAGATCGATCTCGCCCATGTCAAAACCGGTAACCTCGAGGCTGAAATCAAGCCCGAGCAGCGAGAGATCCTTGAGCTCTTCGGCGAGCAGCCGGTCGTCCCAGGTCGCGATCTCGCTCAGCCGGGTTGTCGCAAATCCGAAACGCGCGCTGTTGGGCCGGGGTCGGTGATCGAGGCACAAGGTCGGCACTTCGGTCATGCCGAGCTCGCGAGCGGCCAAGAGGCGACCGTGTCCGGCGATCACATTGCCGTAGCGATCGATCAGGATCGGCACAATAAAGCCAAAGATCTTGATGCTTTCGGCGATTTGCCGGATTTGCTTTTTGCGGTGGCGCCGCGGGTTAGCCGAGTGCGGTCTGAGCTCGTCGAGCGGACGGTAGATGACCTCCCAGCGTGGCGGCTGGTTGGTCGGTCGCAAAGGATTTAAAAGAGAATTTACATTCATTAAGTTGCTCCAATGCCATGCATCGGCTCTCGCGAGCCGTGGTTATTTCCGGCCGGGTTTGATCTCGGGCGCCACGCGCGCCCAGGCGACGAGCTCGATCACCAGGCGGGTGAGCGGCACCAGGGTTCTGGTCTCACCGCCCGGATAGCGCTCGGTTACCGTTGCGAATTGCTGCAGCAGGGCAAACGGATCGCCCGGGACGAGTTCGCAGGACCCGGGCCGCTCGGCATAGCGATCATGTAGACGCAGAAAGGTTTCGTTCATCAGTGGCACCACGGCGCCCCGGCTTTTGACCCACTCCGCCTCAAACGCGGGTGCGGGCAGCACCGCCACGATGTTGCGATAGCATCGGCGCAGCTCGGCCCGGTGCTCGACCAAGATCCCAGCCACCTCACGTGGCGCCATGCCGCGCTGCAGACCAAACAGGGCCACCCCCAATTCGATCAGCTGATCAAACCCGTAACGGATCCGATGGCCACGCCCGCCGCCGAGCTCCGACTTGCTGAATGGCACCCCGAGTTGCCGCAGATAACGCAACTGGTCGATCAGCAAGGCGTCCGGCGGCCGGCCGCGGGCCAGCGCCCAGGCCACTTGGCCATGCGTCAAACTGAGCTCCCTCGGGGCAATCATGCAACATATGTAATATTACATCCATATCTTTGCAAGATGGGCCGCGATCGCCGCCCGACGGCCCGGGCGGTAAAGGCAGCCAGCAGGCCTAAAATGGAAAAGCCCGCCAGAAAGGCTCAGGCGGGCAGATCCTTAAGTCTAAATTTGGTCATATTTACACCCAGCGAGGTGCAAATGTCAATAGCCAAGTCACATTGGCGCGCCTTTCCAGTGGGAGCCCCTGATCTGGGCGAAAAATTCCCTGGTCGCCCGATCGAATTCCCTGCACGGTCGCATAACATTCCCTGCTCGGGTGCGTCGGGAATTGGCCCGTAAGACACTGACTTGGCCCCCTTTTTGGCTGCCCTTGACGCACCGTTGACCCCGGAATCGAGAAAATTCCCTGCATTTTCCCAGCTGGCAGGAAATTTGAGTTCAGAGACGAGTTCGCTCGCGACTGCCCCCTCCAGCAGAGAGTCTTCAAACTTTTGGTTCCTCGTGGGACTGGGAGCCTGCCGGATCCGCGCCCGGACAATCCCATCCGCGATATTCAAGGGGATGACGCGAAGCTGAGCCATGGCTGATATTAACCTGCCTATCGCCCTCGCTCGATCCCGATTCCTGCGACAACGCCGCTTGCGCAGCTGCATTGGAAATGCAACACGGCCGCCGCGGGGGAACGTAGGGAGGTTCGGATGGCGGAAGTGTCTCTATCGGCTGCCGAAGCGGCGTTGGAGAATCAGCGGCTCGGCGCCTTGCAGATCCGTGTCGCCGCCTTGTG
>Ga0306926_10007410_pt1 | contig 11885 bp, 10 predicted proteins | sample flu12Cox44000178_FD_203759 | JGI IMG/M metagenome (GOLD analysis project Ga0306926, IMG submission 203759) | Lab enrichment of tropical soil microbial communities from Luquillo Experimental Forest, Puerto Rico - flux8day.12C.oxic.44.000.178 (v2)... | ecosystem: Environmental > Terrestrial >...
TAAGTGCAGTGCGACAGCCGTCCTTTTCTTCCAGCCACCAGTAGTTGTTCAGACGCCAGAGATACCCGTGACCCTGGCCAACCGCGAGTTCTGGACTGTCGGGTTGGTCCGGGTGTTCTAACTCGGCAATCTGGAGGGAGGACGACATTCTGGTCGGTGAAACATTGGGATACGCAACCGGCACATACACATCCGACCATGCACGACAATAGTAAGAACAGACGTATCCTTGTTGAGAGACTTGCAGTTTGGGCTTCATCTTCTTATCCTTACCTATGGCCGTGCGAAGACTGTTCGAAGTTGTGCTGGCTGCGACCCTCGCGGTTTCATTCCTGTTTCCGCTCATCGAGTTTTTCGACACATGGGACAGCACGCCCATGCCGAGCAGTGACACGGAATTGTACATTCTCTGCTTCATAGTAGGCGTTGGCATTGTCTTTGCACTTCGCTCGTTGCTGCGTTTTCTTCCACAGTTGCTCGCCGGGCATTCGCAATTCGTACGCCGCGCAAACCTATGTAGACCAGCCGCATCGTCAACGCCCCTCTGCGTAAGTTTGAATGCTTCGCCGCCTCTCCCTCTGAGAATCTGATTCTTCTTTCCCGTAAGCGTGCGTTCTGGTGCCACGTTCTGACCTTTGTCCGGGGTGACACTGCCGTAATCACGTTCTCAGAAAGAAGTGTTCTCGATGGGTTCTCTGCGTTTTCTTCGCATTGTTATTTCATTTGTTCTCTGTTTTTCCTCGATATCGCAGGCCCAAGTGTCACGCACGGGAGGGGAGCTACTTGGAACGGTTGTTGATCAGGCAGGGCTCAGAGTTGGCGGCGCGACGGTGGAAATACGAAATTCGGGAACGAACCAGGAGAGAGTTGTCAAGACTGACGACAATGGAGAGTTCCGCCTGGGGAACTTGCCAAGCGCTACCTATGTCATGAGTGTTGAGAAGCAAGGATTTGGCACTTACACGAATCGCTCCGTCTCGATTTCCGTAGGCAGTGTTTCCCAATTGACGGTCCGTCTCAAGCCAGGAGAGGTTCGGCAAGAGCTGACTGTAACGGAACAGCCGGCTGGAGTCGATGTCACACAGGCAACGGTCGCAACTACGATCGATCCGGAACGTATCGAAGAGCTGCCCGTTCGAAGCCGTAGCTATTTGAGCTTCGCGCTGCTCGTTCCCGGAGTCAGTGCCACGAACTCGACTGCTGCGACACCTCTTTTCCTGAATGATAGTGGTTTCAGCTTCGGAGGCTTGCGACCTCGCAGCAATTCCGTATTCATCGACGGCGTTAGCAACAACGACGAATACACGGGCAGCATTCGAACGGAGCTATCGCTGGAAACCGTACGCGAATTCCAGGTAGTGAACCATGGTCTATACGCCGGGTCTGGCGGCGCCGCGGGAGGATCGATCGATGTTGTGACGAAACCGGGGCAGAATATCTACCATGGTGATGCCTTTATCTTTGCCGAGAACGGCGCCCTGGATGCGCGTCCGGCCCTGGAGAACGCACCGGGTAAACCTGATCTGAACCGCTACCGCGTAGGGCTGTCATTGGGTGGACCGATCGTGCGAGACCGTATGTTTTTCTATGCTGGATTCGAACAGGAGCACAGCCGCGGGCAAGCGGCCTCTGACGTCTCGCCTCAGCTGGCATCGACGATCAACGATTATCTCCTGGGCAATCCTTCTGTGCCTTTTCCTAGGGTCACGTACGGATATTTCCCGACTTCCCGCGCCGAGACTGAGTTGTCGGGCCGTTTCGACGAAAATATCAATCAGAACAACGCGCTTATGCTCCGCTATTCATTCACCAACAACCGGGAGGTGAACGACGCATTCCCTCAGAGTGAGCTTGTCGATGCGAGCGCAAGAGGCAGCGCATTTGTGGAGGACAACGCGCTAATGGGCGGCCTTACCTCCGTATTCGAATCAACGCTTGTCAATGACCTTAGGTTTCAACTGGCCTGGCGTCGGGTAACGACGAAGACGGTCGATCAGACCGGGCCGGGAGCAGAAATTCCCGGATTGATTGCTTTCGGACGTCCTTATTCCGACAATGACGCTCGGCAAGAAAACTACTCTGAGCTCAGCGATTCTGTTTCGATTCAGAAAGGACGGCATCTTTTTAAGTTGGGTGCAGGCATTGAGCGGATCCACATATCGGCAAACTCGCCGGATGGCTTTGGTGGCTGGTTTATCTTTCCTGCGCTCGCTAGCTTTTTGGCAGGACAGCCCGCGTATTATCAGCAGGGTCTTGGCGACCCAAACACCGAATGGGTAGCCGCGCGAATGGGCGGTTTCGTCCAGGACCACTGGACGGTAAGCTCGAACCTCACGCTGGACCTTGGGGTTCGATACGACTTTGAGCACCTGCCGGACGTGTTCACTGAGGACACGAACAACGTAGCTCCTCGCGTGGGATTCGCCTTGCAGCTATCGCCACGTTCGGTACTGCGCGGCGGTTTTGGAATCTTCTACGACCGCTATGTGCTGGCGTTCCTTAATCAGGCACTGCAGAAGAATGGTCAAAACGGTTTCGATCAGATCGCGGAGGGCGATGTGGCAGCGCACATTTATCGGGCTCCTTTGCCTTCGGGCACAGTTCTGCCGGGTATCGCACCTAGCGTATTTCGGCCACAACCAAATTTGCGGACACCCTACAGTCAGGTCGCAACTCTGGGCGTTCAACACGAACTCTCCCCAATGCTGACGGTCGGCGCAACTTACAATTTCGTGCGCGGACTCAAGCTGCCGCGCACCCTCAACGCCAACCTTCCGCCTCCGGTGCTGCTTACTCCGGAGAATGCAGGCTCTCTAGGCATCACGAATCCGTATCCGCAACAGCTCGGCAGGTATGTTTTTGGACCGCAGCGGCTTGACCCGGCGTATGACGGTACCTACCAGCTGCAGAACGCAGCCAGCTCTACGTACAATGGAATTTCCTTCACTTTGAACCGCAGATTAGCAAATGAATTTGAGCTGCTGGCGAGTTACACCTTTTCCAAGACGATCGATGATGCTTCCGATTTCAACGAATCGCCTCAGAATCCTTACGACCTGAGAGCAGAACGCGCCTTGTCTCTTAATAATCAGGCCCACAGGTTCGCGGTCAGCGCCTTGTTTGACTTGCCAATTGGAGAGGCGCAGCTGGGGAGCTCTCGGAACGCGCTCACCCGTATCTTCTCGAATATCGAGGCGGCTCCGATCTTAGTCGTCGGGAGCGGGCGTCCAGCCGACGCGCTGACCGGACTGGATTCCAGCGGTACACACACGTATCCTCTTGCTTCACGTCCTCTTGGCTACGGACGCAACATGCTGCTGACACCTGCGACTGTCTCGCTTGACTTACGCGTGTTGAAGGCGGTCAAGCTTGGCGCTCACGGCAAGCTGGATATCGTTGCTGAATCGTTCAACCTACTGAATCATACAAATATCACGCAGGCGAACCCATTCTTTGGCACCCAGTCACAGCCGATCAGCACATTTGCCCAACCAGTGGCAGCGTCGAATCCTCGGCAGCTTCAGTTTTCTCTCGACTACGAGTTCTAAATTCAAATCTCCTGACATGATCATCTACGAAGGGCCTCAACAGGAGTGGTGTCCAGAGTTGTCAACATAGCCAGCTCACGGTTGATCGTTTCCTGAATCCCGATTCTGCGGCTGTAGATTTCGCGTGTCCAAATAAAATTCGCCGTCACTTAGACTGCAACCAAACCCGCATCTGGCTTGGCCTTGCACGGAGTAGGGGTGCGAACCAAAACCTGTCCGCTTTTCTATACGACCATCAGTATGCTGCTTTGTCATGCACGCCACTTCCGCGCAAAGCCCACTATTTCCCGAGCTCTCGCTCGCTGCCTCCAGCGTCTTGGTCAATGATCGAGTTTCTGTTCAAACCGAGGGCGACCAACGGGTCATTTATGTCCAGGGCGTGATCTTCGCCCACTACTCGCGAGAGGATCGATGCGCTGAAGCTTATGCTCTGGTTAAGCTGTACGAATCCAGATACGCCGATCAGAACGATCTGGCCCGCTGCTTCGGTTATTCCACTCGCACACTACGCCGCTATCAGCAACGACTGGAGTCCGGCGGTCTGAGCGCCCTGGTTCGCCCCGGGGGACGTCCGGCGGGCGGTTCGGCGGGATCTGCTCCGCTCTCGGAGCGCCATCGAACCATCCTCCGTCTCAAGACCCAAGACATGAGCAATCGCTGGATCGGAGCACGTTTGGGCCTCAGCGAAACTGCGGTGCGAAAAATTCTCCAGCGCCTCGGTTGGAAAGCTCCTTCCCAGCTCACGCCTGCCCTTTCCCGGAAACGGATGTGTCCCCATCCCCAGGCGCGGTTGCTAACGGCTCTTCGCATTCCCATCACGATGCCCTCACGGTATCGTGCCCGCCGATGCGCGAAGCGGAGCCAGGATGCATCGCTAAAGAAGGGACCGCGCAAAGTCTCGATCGCAACCCGCTGGACCGCTCCATGGACCGTCTCATGGCGGCTTTAGGATTGCTGGAGGATGCCCTTCCCCTGTTCGCGCCGGTGCGCAATCTACCGCGCGCCGGGGTTCTGTTAGCCGTTCCCGCCCTTCTCACCGCGGGATTGCTGCCCGCTGTGTGTGGAAAAGATCTACAGCAGTCTCGGTCCCTCCTTCTACGGCCTGCGCACTACCATGATGGCCTATGTGCTGTTGGCCCTACTGCGCATCCCTCGCCCCGAAGCACTCAAAGAACACTCGCCGAGCGCCCTGGGCCGCATCGTGGGTTTGGACCGCATGCCGGAGTGTAAAACTCTGCGCCGCAAACTGACTCAGCTGGCTGCGGCCCGGAAAAGCTATCACTTAGGCCAGGAGATCGCGCGCCGACGCATCCAGCAACGCGGGCGAGTGATGGGATTCCTCTATATCGACGGCCATGTCCGCGCTTATCATGGCAAGCACACCATTCCGAAAGCGTACGTCACGCGGGCACGACTGGCCGCCCCGGCAACCACCGATTATTGGGTGAACGACAAGTGCGGCGATCCCTTGTTTGTGGTCACCGCTGAGGCCAATGCCTCCCTGACCCGCATGCTGCCCATCGTGCTCGGGGAGGTGCGTCAACTGGTGGGACGAAAACGGCGGGTGACGATGGTTTTCGACCGCGGCGGCTGGAGTCCCAAACCGTTTCGCGAGTTGCTGGCCGCCAACTTCGATGTGATGACCTACCGCAAGTGGCGCACGCGGCGGATCAGCGAAACCCGCTTCCGCTGCCATCAAGCCAAGCTCGACGGCCGCAAGGTCGAATATCTCCTACACGACCAGCAGTCCGCTTTCTCAAACGAAAGCTACGCCCTGCGCCAAATCACACGCTTGGGCGCGCATGGCCATCAAACGCCGATTATCACCAGCCGCTGGGACTTGCCAGCAGTAGCGAACCTACCGCATATTTGAACGCTGGCGACAGGAGAATTTTTTTAAGTACATCAAAGCGGAGTACTTGATTGATGCCCTAGCCGATTATCAAATCGAACCGACGATCCCAATCGTTCGGTTCCGAACCCCGCCCGCAAAGCCCTGGAGAAGGAGTGTCGCACTGTACTTTAAATCGTGAATTTGGGGGCCGAAGACCGTTTTCCTGCTCTAAAATCGTACACAGCCGCGACCTCACTGTACTTAAATCGTGTACAGAAATTTTTGTGCCTCGATACGGAGTGTGGGGCCAGCGTCGTTGGGTGCGGTAGCGCAAAGCCGATGTGAGCTGGAAACGCGGCCGCGTTTCCACGCAAGAAGAGAGGAAGTCTGCGGCCGCTGCCGGTATCGGTGGAGCAGGCGGTAGAGGGTGCCTCGACTGAGCCTCAGCTGTTGTGCCGCCTGGTCAACCGAAGCTCTTGTCAGTCGGGTCTGCTCGGCCAGGAAGCGAATCACAGCTTCCTGCTCCAAGGCAAGGTTCCAGTCGCTATCCGATGCGGTCTGCCACTCTCGCCACTTCTGCATTTAAATCCGAGACCAAACCAGAGTGAATTTTTGTCTTCATTTAAGTGCAGCAGTCTCATATTTAAGTGCAGTGAACACTGCCTTAAAATCCGAGAAAATGTTGAAAGCAAAGGGGGACAATTCTCAGATTTAAGTGCAGCGCGACAGTGGCTGTGCCGCTCTGGGTGAAGCAGGGCATGGATGAGTCTCTCCGATGACGCGTGGACGAATGGCCAAGCAGTTCCGATGGCAATGCCTTCGACGCGTTGAGCCTGTGACCGAATGGCGATCATGTAACCCTTGCACTTTGACGACGGCACCGAGTCGGCGGGGCCGAACACAAGGCCGTGCAAAAACAGAAGGACACAGTTCTTCGCGGCCCTTTTTCATGTTGTAGAACCGAAACTCCGGTTGGCGACCTTGAAGCGCGTAACAGCAAGACAATTGCGTCGCTAGCTCGAAGTCAGAAGACTGGTACGTATAATGCGGGGATTAGCCGCGTGGTGCTGAATCACCCTCCGGCAGGAACACTGCCCACATGGCTGGACAAACCAATGGGTTACGGTGGCAGTATAAGTTTCTCGCTTTGCTGACTGCAGGCTTGATCGCGTCTGGACTGTTGTTGCTCATTCTGAGTGAATTCCACGAGGAGATAACGCAGCCGTTGCTTTCAACCCTTGATCAACGTGCGATGAGTGGGGTTCATGCCTGGACGGCCCCTGGATTGACGCGCGTGATGCTGATCTGCGCGTTTATAGGTGGTTGGAGGTTTGTTACAACGATGGTGGCGCTACTGGTCGTGGTCATGCTGCTCAGACGCGCTGAACGAGACGCGGGCGTCCTTGCCCTGTCGGTCGCAGGATCTGCTGTGTTAAATGTCGGCTTAAAGCTCTTCTTCCATCGTACACGCCCCACAGTCGCATGGGCTTTGGCCCACGAACTGAGTTTTTCGTTTCCAAGCGGGCACGCCGTGGCCGCATTTTGCTTCTATGCAACTATGGCGTGTCTGCTTGCACGCGAACGACGAGGCAGCACACGCACGATTTTGATCGTACTCGCAGTCGGCATCATATTCGGTGTGGGAGTGAGTCGAGTCTATTTAGGTGTTCATTACCCGAGTGACATCGCTGCAGGTTATTTGGTAGGGGTTCTTTGGGTAAGCTATGTAATGCTAGCCTGAAATTACTTGGAGCATCGGGCTTAGTGTCGGTTGAAGCGGCAACCTAAAGCAAAGTTGTTCCGGGTAGTCACAGGATCTGCCTTGTGCTCGTGTTGAGTTCTCAGATTATTGATGGCTTTGGCAAGGGTCCACATCGAAAAGAGCAATGCGAGTAGCCGAATGGATCCAGTTAATTTTTTCATCTCTGCTGGCTGTGGCGGCCTGGTTCTGGCCGCTGCCTTTGCAGCGGCGGATCAAAGTTAGCCTGTGGGCTTTGGTAGTAATTTCAGCAATTGGAATGGCTCGGTTTGCAGTCAGCTTCCTCCCGTGGCTAGCCTCCTCCGTGCTTCGTGATTGGCTCACCGCAGCCTTACTGTTGGTGCCTTACTGGCAAGCCGGTCAGTTCTTTGTGGCTCCCGACGAAAAGCTGCAACAGAGACTGTCTGCGTTCGATCGAAGGCTCTTGCAGAGACTTTCGCCCGACAAGGCTGTTACGCCTTGGAACAAGGCCCTCGCCCTATATGTCGAGATTGCGTATCTGGCTGTTTATCCTCTCGTGCCGCTTGGTTTGGCTGTTCTGTATTTGCTGCACCTGCGTCAGGATGCGGACTACTATTGGACCGTGGTGTTGGCAGCCATGTACCTTTGCTACGCAACTACACCCTTTGTCCAGGCCCTGCCGCCCCGAGTCCTTTCCCAAACGACGCGGGCTATTCCAGAATCGAAGCTCAGAAGACTGAATCTTCAGATCCTCCGCCAAGCAAGCATTCAAGCCGTCACCTTCCCGAGTGCCCATGTAGCGGCAGCGGTAGCAGTAGCGCTGGTCTTGCTCCGGTTGACCCCGGTAGCGGGACTTGGTTTCGCCTTGGCAGCGCTCAGCATTGGAGTGGCCGCCGTGGCGGGCCGTTATCACTACGCCGCCGATGTCCTCTGGGGCGCGCTCCTAAGTTTGGCGGTCTTTGTCAGTACGTACTGGGCAGCTCCGGGGTGAGGTCGGCAGCCCAACCGCTTTCAGGCAGTGTCCCCTGTTCCGCGATGCCCTGCGACACTTAGAATAGCCGAAGGTGTAATCGCGGCTCGGCACGGCAGTCCGCTGCTGAATCGGTCATGTCCGGTCTGAATCCAATTCGCCTCAAACGAAGGATCCTTACCTTTGATCGGCGAATTCGTGAGGCGCGGATGGTCGCGAAGGCGCTGAAATCTCGACACCATCCGATCCTGGCCCATGTTATCCCGATGCGCCGCTGTAATCTCTCCTGCACCTACTGCAACGAATACGACGACTTCTCCAAACCAGTACCTGCGGCTCTGATGAAGCACAGGATCGAGCTCCTGGGCGCCCTCGGCACGAGCACGGTAACTCTCAGCGGTGGTGAGCCGTTACTTCATCCGCAACTCGACGAGATTATTCACTGTATCCGGGGCCAGGGGATGCTCGCGGATTTGATCACAAACGGCTATCTGCTCACTCCGGAACGTATCCTTAAGCTGAATCATGCCGGCCTCGACCATCTCCAGATCAGCATTGACAATGTGCTACCGGACGAGGTCTCGAAGAAAAGCCTTAGGGTTCTTGACAGGAAACTGCAATGGCTTGCGGAATACGCCGAATTCGACGTAAATGTCAATTCCGTGCTCGGCAGCACCATCCGCAATCCAGACGATGCGCTCACGATCGCTTGTCGGGCCCGAGAAATCGGATTTCAAAGCACCGTCGGTCTAATTCACGATGGCTCGGGACAGCTACGACAACTGGACGAGCATCAGCGAACGATCTTCCGGGCTATCTCAAATCTCCCCACGCCCTTTTATAACTCGGTGCTGTATAGGCGCTTTTATGAAAATCTGGCCCAAGGGCGGCCCAATGACTGGCATTGTCGCGCGGGGAGCCGCTACCTCTACATTTGTGAGGACGGCCTCGTGCACTATTGCTCTCAACAGCGCGGTTATCCCGGCATTCCACTGGAAGAATACACACGGGTGAATCTGGACCACGAATACCACACGGTGAAGTCGTGCGCTCCCTATTGCACTATTCCCTGTGTGCAGCGGGTGGCTATGGTGGATGAATTTCGGGAGAGACCAAGAGAAGCTCTCGTGCGGTTCTTCCCGGTATACGAGCGCGGTGAAAAGACATCTTCTGATTTGCCAACAGCTATACGCCTTCTCACCTGGTTGTTTCTACCGCCCAACCAGCACAATTGGCGACACCGTCTGACCGGCATCTTCACGCGCGCGGCGTTGTTGTGTCTGAGGATCAAGTAGCTTGGTTCGATCTGAGGGTGCCAGGCCCCGCCGCGTGGCGTTGAGAAGGTTTGCCACGCTCTGATGCGAGACGCGCTGTATGAGCGGATTTACGAACCAAGCGAACATCGCAGGAATGTCCCGGCTTAGGGCGATAGTTTCGACTTGCATATAAACGCCGCCGTCCTTTTCTTCCAGCCGCCAGTAGTTGTTCAGACGCCAGAGATACCCGTGACCCTGGCCAACCGCGAGTTCCGGACTGTCGGGTTGGTCCGGGTGTTCCAACTCGGCAATCCGGAGGGAGGAGGAGCGACTAATCACGTGCATATGATCAAGCGCGGTGTAATGAACTTCGAACACCGTATTGAACGAAACGTGGCGGGGGGACTCTCTGTAAAACTGCAGATAGATCTTGAACGTGTTGTCGGTGTGTTCGAGCAGCTTCGAGCGGCGCACGTCGGGCGCGTAGGTGCGCCAGTGGTTGTCGTAGTCCTGCAAGAAAGAAACGGCCCGTTGCAACGAAATGCCGGGCACGAACCCAACGCCAACCCAGTGATGAATCAGCCCGTCGGGAACTTCAATAGGCTTGCCCTTCTCTTCTGTCTTTTCCTGGCGTATCTCAGTCTGCCCCAGGCGCACTCGCTCGTAAAGCTGTTTTCTGCTGGGTACAGGCAAGGTATCGAGCCAAAGGAACGGACCGTCGGGACGAAGTTCAGCCTCCATTCGGGCGTCGGTGACGCGCACGTAGTAGTCGAAAGCTTCGATCGTCTTCTGTTTCAGTTCCGCAGCCGCACAACCTATCACAAGAGGAAATTCCAGGAGGACGAAAAGTGTGGAAACAGTGATGCAACGTCGCAGACCCATGCATTTCATTCTGGTCTTGCAACCCGCGCTACGGAATTTGCGCGCGCTCTCATTGGTGGTGGATTCTCGATAGAGGTGACAGCCACAAGCCGCTAGTGCTCCGCCAAATAGATGCCGTACATATCCAATCGTTGCGCCCATGGTGGAAGGTGATCACCAACATCGCCCGCTAGGATGTCCGCGGGGCAACACTTTTTACCGGGAAACATGAGAGGCTGACGGTGGTCGCCAGCGAATACGCTCTCCACCTGAGCCAGTACTTATTTTGGATAACGGTGCCCGATCACGGCCGCAAAGGCGAAGCTGGTGGCGGACGGGAAAGACCTTTCGGCGCCCAGAACTTGCCTGTGCTATCCGGAGTGTAAGCAAACCGGCGATCGAACGTGAGCTGGAGAACGTCCACGGTACCAGCCGCTCCCATCGCAGCGAGGGCCGTGAATCCGGAATCGCGCAAATAAGAGTGGTGCTTGCCGCACCCTGCACCATAAGGGAGCATCCGATCCGATCTCCAGGCCAAGACCCACGTTCGACCACTGCCCGACCGTTTGCTGAATGGATTTGGATTGAATGTGATGGGCAGAGGGCCCGCCTACTTTTCCGATCACGCCTGCAATGGCTACAGACCAGAATTCGGAGGACAGTTTGAGAATCTTGAACGCGCCCGCAATCGACTGGAAATTGTCGTTCCGATTTCCTTGTTCTTGATCTTCCTGTTCCTCTTCGCCAGCTTCAACTCCTTGCGCCAAGCCATGTTGGTGTTTACCGGTGTTCCGCTGGCGGCTATCGGCGGAGTGTGGTCGCTGTTACTGCGAGGCATGCCCTTCAGCATCTCTGCGGGAGTGGGATTTATTGCGCTATTCGGCGTTGCTGTTCTCAATGGCCTTGTCATGGTCTCGTACATCAATGGCCTGCGGGAAAGCGGCAAATCGATCAGTGATGCCGTTTGGCAGGGTGCAATGACCAGACTACGGCCTGTGCTCATGACCGCCTTGGTAGCAAGCCTTGGATTCATCCCCATGGCGGTGTCTAGAGGCTCGGGAGCCGAGGTACAGCGCCCGCTCGCTACGGTTGTCATTGGCGGACTCCTTTCCAGCACGCTACTGGACCCTGGTCGTGTTGCCCGTCCTCTACGACATGTTCGAAGTCCGCGCACGTCAGGAACACTTGGTATGAACAGAGGCTCCAGCATCGAGAAGCAAGTTGTTTCCCTTCAATTTGTCACGATTGTCTGGATGTGTATTGAGGCCGCGGTTTCAATATTCGCAGCCATTCGTGCACATAGTGTGGCACTACTAGGATTCGGAGGGGACAGCGGTATTGAGCTTGTGTCCGCGCTTGTCGTATTCGCGCGCTTCCAGAAGAGAGCCTATATAAGCGAAGCAAATGCCGCCAGAATCACTGGACTTCTCCTGTTCGCGTTGGCCGCGTTCATTCTCAGCAGCTCGATTCTGGTAGTTGCAAATCCACGTTTCCGGCCACAGCCAAGCTACGTGGGTACTGCGTTGCTGATTGCGGCTGCCGTCATCCTGCCTCGGCTGGCAGCTCGAAAGAGACTGCTAGCGGCCAAGACCGGCAGTGGCTCACTAAAGGCTGATGCCGTCCAGAGTTCGATATGCGCATATTTGGCGTGGATTGCATTAAGCGGCCTCATCTTGAATGCGCTGTTCAGAATCTC
>Ga0306926_10007412_pt1 | contig 11883 bp, 9 predicted proteins | sample flu12Cox44000178_FD_203759 | JGI IMG/M metagenome (GOLD analysis project Ga0306926, IMG submission 203759) | Lab enrichment of tropical soil microbial communities from Luquillo Experimental Forest, Puerto Rico - flux8day.12C.oxic.44.000.178 (v2)... | ecosystem: Environmental > Terrestrial > Soil...
CAATACGCCCAAATGGCTGTCCTTAACTTCCCGATTTTCAAGCTGCTCAATCCTCCGGAGGGAGGTTCAGGCAAGTTGGTGACCTTGGGATGGCCCCACATTTCCATAGCGACCTTGCGGAAGGCTTTTTGAAGTGCCCACGTGTCTCTCAGGCTCAGAAAAAGAGCCTGAGAGCCGACCGGGCAGGACCGAGACCACACTTCTCGTGGCACGTCAGCGCTGCGCGCGACCGCGTTCGATTATGGCCGCGCGACGGCGGGTCACCTGGTCGGCGTCGATGCCGTGAGCGTGCCAGTGGGCGTTAACCTCTGCCTCGAGCCGCAGCGCGTCCCGCCGCGTTCCCTTCGATCCCTCGTCGTACGTGCCATAGATCGCGAGCAGGGCGTCCTGATCGGTGGAGGCGATCTCGGCAGCGAGCCGGTGCGCGAACGGCAGCAGCTCGCCGTGCGCGACGACGTGATTGACCAGGCCCCAGGCAAGCGCGGTGGGCGCGTCGATAAAGTTGCCGGTCGCGCTCATCTCGCGGGCGCGGCGCAGGCCGACAGCCTCGGGCAGGGCCACGGTCAATCCCCAGCCGGGCTGGATGCCGACCCGGGCGTGGGTGTCCGCGAACCGGGCCCGCTCGGAGGCCACCAGGAAATCACAGGCCAGCGCAAGCTCCAGGCCGCCGGTTACCGTCACGCCATTGATCGCGCCGATCAGCGGGCTCGCCAGGTCGGGAATCACCGGGCCGCGCGCCACACCGCGAAGCGGGCTATCAGGCTGCCCGAGCTCGGTCAGGTCCAGGCCGGCACAGAAGGCAGGATCAGCCCCGGTCAGCACGATCACGCGGACATCTGGCCGCGCGTCCAGGTCGGTCAGCGCCCGCCGCAGATCGGCGATCAACTCGGCCGACAGGGCGTTCCGACGGGCCGGGCGATTAAGCGTGACCGTCGCGACGAACTCCGCGACATCGGTCAAGATCACAGGCATGTGCCGGCTGCCTCCCTTGCTGGCTCGGCAGAGCCACATCATGCCCCGTCGCCGCGACATGCGCCAGAGACCAAGGATCACCCCTCCATCCGGGCGATGTCACGGACGGAAGTAGGAGGCCTCACACGACCCCATGCCGGCCGATGATGGCTACCGCCCGGCTCGGAGGAGGCCGCCGTCAAGCAGGGTCGGCGGTGCAGGGCACCACGGGCATCGACCACCCCTGGTGCGGCTCCAACTGGCAGCAGGCACAGCGTGACATACCTGTTTACCAGTGCCCTCTGGCCTGCGGTAATCCGCCTCAATAGATTATGGGCAGTCGAGTGCACGCCCAGGAGCCCGGCGATGACACAGCCGCCCGGCAGGTCTGGACAGAGCTGGCCTGGCATAACCCGCCCGGCCAGGTGTCGGCGAGCGCTCGCCTGGTCAGCCGGCGCGATGGAACAAGTCTTTCTCAGCGATCTGTTTCCTGGAATCATCGAGTTCGGGCGGGTTCACTGCGTCCGCTACTCCCTTGCGGTGACGGGGTGGCATGGATTCCCTTAGGCCAGGAGATCCTCGGCGAGTCGGGCACTATGTTCTGCTCGGTCGTCTTGGGTCGGGCGGGATGGGCGAGGTGTTCTTCGGCCGGTCGCAGGCCGGGCGCCCGGTCGCGGTCAAGCTGATCTATCCCGCTTACGCTAATGACGTCAAGTTCCGGCGGCGGTTTCGTCTCGAGATAGAGGCTGGCCGGAAGGTCGGCGGATTCCACGCCGCACAGGTTGTCGATGCTGACCCGGACGCCGAACGGCCGTGGATGGTGACCGCCTTTATCGCTGGACCGTCTCTTGACCAGGTTCTTGGCGAGGGCCAGGCCCTCCCCCTCGATAGTGTGAGGGTGTTGGGCGCGGGCGTGGCCGAAGCACTGGGAGCCATTCACTCCGCCGGGCTGATCCACCGGGATCTGAAGCCGTCGAATATATTGCTGGCTGAAGACGGGCCTCACGTGATCGACTTTGGCGTCGCGCGTGCCGTCGACGCGGCCGGCGTTACCGCGCGGTCTGGCACGGCGGGTTTCATGGCACCCGAGGTTCTCTTGGGACGGCCGCTCACCTCAGCCTGCGACGTCTTCGCGCTAGGGATGGTGCTGGCCCACGCCGCCGGCATCCGGCCGTTCGGCGTGGGGCTGCGTGAGGCGATTGCCTACCGAGTCGTCCATGAGGAACCAGACCTTAGTGGCCTGGATCCTCAGATCCGCGAGACGGTAGCAGCGTGCCTGGCCAAGGAGCCTTCCGAACGGCCCACCCCGGCCAGGATCCTGGAACTCCTCGCCGACCCCGACCTACCCAGCCAGTGGCTTCCCCAGCCACTCCAAACCATGATCGCGACCTATAAGCCACCAGGTAAACCCACGGCGGCAGCCTCCACCGACCTGGCCCGCGTCGGTCGGCTGCTGCAGGAGGCAGAACAGATCGTCGGCGCCCTTCCTCTGGATGAGCAGGCCATGGCGCCGGAGGACCGCGCGGCAGCCATACCCGGCCCGCCGCCGCCTCCAGCAACCAGCAGCGCCCGGGCTCGGGGACTGGATCAGGAGTACGACCGTGCCCTTTCGCTGGCCGTTCAGCGGGCCAGGGCGCTGGTACACGTCGCCACGGTGGCTGCCCGCCTCGACCCCGCTCACGCCGCCCAGCTACTGGACGACGCCCTGCACCCAAACTGGAATGAGCGCGTCCCGGGGACTGCGGGCTATCAACACATCCTGGAGGCTTTGATCTGGTACTGCGCATCAGAGTTCGGCATGCTCCTGGCCCGGATCGACCCATCGTCGGCACAGCATCTGGTGGCTGACATCGAGAAGATCCCCCCCGTCATCCGGGCGCGGCAGCACCGAGAATTCCTGGATGATGTCGCACCGTTCATCACCAAGGTCGCCGAGGTAGCAGCTGATGTCGACGTGGCCGGCGCGGAGGAACTCGTTTGGCCGATGGGCATGCCCGCGCGTGACCTGGCGCTAGCCAAGGTCGCCATGGTGGCGGCCCGCACCGACTCCACTAAGGCGGGGCAGATCGCCTTCACCGTTACCGGCCGACCCGGGCGCGCTCCGGGCCAGGGCGGGTCGAAGCCGGAAGCACCTCTCCCGCCCTCGCTGCTGGACAACCCGGATCAGGCAATCTACTGGAAGGTCCGGGCACTGACCGAGATCGCCGTCGCCATGGCCAGAGCCGACTCTGACCGTTCGGTACGGCTGTCGGATGACGCCGAACGGTTCGCCCGCACCATCGCCGATCAAGGCACGTTCCAGGATGCGGCGCCGACGGATGCAGAGGCGGTGGGAGCCCAGACTGACCCCGCCCAGGCTGGGCAACTGCTGATAGAGGCTGAACAGTGGGCTCAGGCCATCAGCCAGGGTGATTTGCAGAGTATGGCTCTGACCAGCGTAAAGGTGGCAGCGGCTCAGGTCGAGTTTGAGCACGCCGAGCAACTGCTGACAGAAGCCGAGCAGTACGCCCGCGCCATCAGCAGCCCGCCGTACCGGCTCGATGCCTTGGGCGAGATAGCCTTGGCCGCGGCTCGCACCAACCCTGTCCAGGCAGAACAGGTCATCGGTAGCCTCCCCCCCGACGCACCCAAGCGGGCTGAGGTGGCTATGGTAGCGGCGCTGACTGACCCTGCCTGCGGTGAGCGAATCGCCGCCAGCAGCATTGACAGTTACCTGCAGGCGCTGCTCAGGGCCGTAGTAGCGGTTCGTACCGACCCGGCCAATGCCGGGCCGCCGCTGGAAGAGGCGGTAGAGGCTGCTGGTGATGATCCCGCTCGCGTGGCTGAGATCGCCCTGGTGGTGGCTTCCGCCGACCCCGCCCGAGCCGAACAGGTCGCGAGCACTATAAAGGCCGGAGCCGGAATGACCGCCGGGTACTGGAGGGCATTTGCCCTAGCGGGCCTCGCGAACGTGTTCCTCGGGAGCGGCACCCGGGCGGCCAGTGACGACCTGGACCACTGAGTCCAGCATCCGGCCAGCATGAACCACGCTTCTCGTGCCGCCCGTGACCTGCAGCGTTCGCCTGTTGTACGCCGGTTGCGATGAGAGGACACTGGTGCGAAGGTGATGCTCTCGGTACACCGCGTAGGGGGGTTGGCCGAATGGTCGAGCGGGACGAGCGAAAGCGGGCCGATCAGGATCCGGCCGTTAATGCGGAGATGGCCGCCGAGATCGAACGGCTGGCCGGTGAGCTGGCCGAGGTGCGCGAGCAGCTCGGTGCGACGAGCGAGGTTCTTGCCGTCATCGGGCGATCCGCATCTGATCTTGAGGGAGTGCTTGAAACGGTCGTCGAATCCGCCCGGAAGCTCTGCGGTGCCGATGTCGCACAGGTATTCCTGGTTTATGGAGACGGGTACCGGTTGGCGTACGGCTCCGGGATGGCGGCGGAGTACCGGGAATTCATCGCCAAGAATCCCGTGGTTCCGGAGCGGGGATCGCTCGTCGACCGGGTCGGGCTCGGCCGGCGGGCTACGCAGATCACGGACGTGCTCGCCGACCCCGACTACGGCCAGACGGAGGCACAACGGGTAGCCGGCTATCGGACGGTCATGGGTGTCCCGATGCTGCTGGACGGCGAAGTTGTCGGGGTGCTCTCGGTGTTTCGAACCCAGGTTAGTCCCTTCAGCGAGCGCGCCGTGGAAGTCCTCACGACCTTCGCGGCGCAGGCGGCTCTCGCCGTTCGCACCGTCGATCTCGTGCGGGCGCTGGAGAGCCGCACCGACGAACTCGGGCGCAAGGTGACTCAGCTCGAGGCCCTCGGCGCAGTGGGTCAAGCAGAGAGCTTCAGCCTGAATCTCACCGAGGTGCTCAACACGATCATCACGCAAGCGGTGCAACTGTCCGGGACAGAAGGCGGCTCTATCTACGAGTTCGACGAGGACGCCAGGGAATTCCGTATCTCTGCCGTCTTCGGTACCAGCCCGGAAACGCTCGACGCTCTCGGGCGCACCCGGATAGGACTCGAAGACACCTTCCTCGGCCAAGCAGCGGCGCTGGGTCGCTCCCTGGAGCTACCGGACCTTCGCGCCGCGCCGCCCGATCCCTACCTGAGCGTCCTGGACCAGGGCGGCTGGCGTTCCCTGGTGGCCGTCCCGATGCTCCGCGAAGGCCGCATCGTCGGTGCCATGGTTGTTCGCCGCCGTGCACCCGGGCACGTCCCGCAAGAGATCTGCGACCTTCTGGAGACGTTCGCCGGCCAGTCCGCACTAGCCTTGATCAACGCGAAGTTGTACCGGCAACTGGAGCGGCAGAGCGCCGCACTCGAGGTCGCGAGCCAGCACAAGTCGGAATTCCTGGCCAGTATGTCCCACGAGCTGCGGACCCCGCTGAACGCCATCATCGGCTTTTCTGAAGTACTTCTGGAGCGCATGTTCGGCGGGCTCAACGAGCGTCAGGACGACTACTTGCGCGACATCTGGAGCTCTGGCAAGCATTTGCTCGAGCTACTGAATGACATTCTGGACCTGTCTAAGATCGAGGCCGGCCAGATGGTCCTGAACCGCTCGGAATTCGCCGTCCGCGAATCGCTGGAGTATTGCCTCTCGATGGTCCGTGAGCGAGCGCTCCAGCAAAGAATCCTCCTCAGCCTTGACGTCGATCCCGAGGTTGGCCTGCTCGACGCCGACCGCCTGCGCTTTAGGCAAGTCGTGCTGAATCTGCTGTCCAACGCGGTGAAGTTCACCCCCGACGGCGGGCGCGTGGACGTCCGCTCCTTCATACGCGGCCAGGATCTCGTCGTGCTGGTGGCCGACACGGGGGTGGGCGTGCCAGCGGAAGATCGCGAGCGCATCTTCGATTCTTTCCAGCAAGGCACCATGCACTCCGAGCAGACCGAGGGTACCGGGCTCGGGCTCACCCTGTCCAAGCGGATCCTCGAGCTGCACGGGGGCAGGATCTGGGTCGAAAGCGAAGCCGGGAAGGGCAGTACGTTCGGAATCGCGCTGCCGACCGGATCCTCCGAACCGGCATCGACGTCAGTTGGGCAGGTCGGCCTGGAGTCAGGTATCACGACGGAACCGATCCCCGGCCCTGGGCCCACCGTGGTGGTCGTCGAAGACGACCGGCGGTCCTTCGACCTGCTGCGGGTCTATCTCGAGGGTGCGGGCGCCCGCGTCGTCAGCGCCCGGGACGGCAAAGAGGGCCTGGATACGGTACGCCGGCTGAATCCCGCGGGCGTTGTCCTGGACATCCTTCTGCCGGGAGTTGACGGCTGGGAGGTTCTCGCCCAGCTCAAGGCGGATCCTAAGACGGCAGCAATACCGGTGATCGTAGTCTCGATGCTTGATGAGCGTGGCCGCGGCTTCGCGCTCGGCGCCGCCGAATACCTGGTCAAGCCGGTGGGCAAAGAGCAGTTGCTGGCCGCCCTCTACCGCGCAGCGGCCATGCCGGAGCGGAAGCACACGGTGGTGGCGATTGACGACGATCCGCTGGCCATAGAGCTGGTCCGGGCAAGTCTCGAGCCCGAGGGCTGGACGGTACTCGGCGCGGCCACGGGCCAGGACGGGCTGGCCCTGATCCGTGAACGGCAACCCTCCGCCGTTCTGCTGGATCTGCTCATGCCCGGTATGGATGGCTTCGAAGTCGTGGAGGCTCTGCGAGCAGATCCCGACACGAAGTCCGTCCCCGTGGTCATCCTGACGTCCAAGTCAATGACCCAGCAGGACAAGGAGCGACTGCAGGGGCGCATCACGTACGTGGCGCGCAAGACGGAGTTCGATCTGTCGGGCCTCGCGGGACTCCTTCGCTGGGCCAGCACAAGTCGCCAGCCCTCGGCTTCGGAGTCGGGATGACCCACGTGATCCTGGTCGTGGAGGATAACGACCGGAATCTCAAGCTGCTGCGGGACGTGCTTGAGTACGCAGGCTACGACGTGCGGGTGGCCCGGACGGCCGAGGACGGCATCGCCGTGGCGGTCAAAGAGCCTCCCGATCTCGTTCTCATGGATCTCCAGCTGCCAGGTATCGATGGCATGGAGGCTCTTCGTCGGCTGCGCGAGAATTCACGGACAGCGGACATACCCGTCGTGGCGGTCACAGCTCAGGCGATGAAGCACGACCGGGAACGGGTCTTGGAGGCCGGCTTCGACGGGTACATAGAGAAGCCGATCAGCGTGCGTGCGTTTCCCGACCAGGTTCGCAGTTTCCTCTCAAGTGGGGCGGAGGGGACTACGTGACATCGGACCCGCTCGTGCTCGTCGTGGACGATCTCCCGCAAAACGTTCGCCTGCTTGAGGCGGTGCTGTCGCCGAGGGGATTCCGGGTGGCCACGGCGTCCTCCGGACAGGAAGCCCTGGACGTGCTGAGCAACGAGCACCCAGATGTCGTTCTGCTGGACATCTTGATGCCCGGCATGGATGGTTACGAGGTCTGCCGCCGTATCCGCGAAGATCCAGAGACGGCTTTCCTGCCGGTGATCATGATCACCGCGAGCGGGGAACAGGAGAAGATCCGCGCCATCGAGTCCGGCGCCGACGACTTCGTCAACAAGCCCTTCGACCAGGCCGAGTTGCTGGCCCGGGTGCGCTCCCTGGTCCGGGTCAAGCGGTACCACGACACGGTCGAGCGTCAGGCCACGGAGCTGGCGCGGTGGAACCGTGAGCTCGAGCAGCGCGTCCAGGACCAGATTGAGCAACTGGAACGTGTGGGTCGGCTGCGCCGCTTCCTTCCGGCGCAGCTGGCTGACCTCATCATCAGCTCAGGCGATGAGTCTTTCCTCAACGCGCACCGCCGCGAAATCACGGTGGTGTGCTGTGATTTGCGTGGCTTCACCGCCCTCGCCGAAACGGCTGAACCCGAGGATGTCTGGGAGATCCTCGCGGAGTATCACGGCGCGCTGGGCGACCTCGTAGCGCGCTTCGAGGGAACCTTGGAGCGGTTCGCCGGTGATGGACTCGTAGTCTTTTTCAACGATCCCATCCCGTGCGACGATGCGCCGTTGCGCTCTGTCCGGATGGCGCTGACGATGCGCCAGCGGGTGCAGGAACTGGCAGACAGATGGCAGCGTCGCGGTCATGAGCTGGCCCTCGGGGTGGGCATCGCTCAGGGCTACGCCACACTCGGACGAGTCGGCTATGCCGACCGCTTCGATTACGCCTCAATCGGGAGCGTCACCAACCTGGCAGCACGCCTCTGCGTCGAGGCGGCGCCCTGGCAGATCCTCGTCACCCAGCGCGTGAACGCGGCGGCCGAAGAGCTCGTTGTGAGCCGGCTGGTCGGCGAGCTATCGTTGCGTGGCTTCTCCCGGCCGATCCGCACCTTCGAGGTTTCCGGGCTCGACTCTGCAAAGGTCAGTTCATGATTACCGGGATTCGCGACGGCTAACGCAGGCAGAACTCAGTGACGAGGAACGCAACGAACGCTGGCCCTGGCTCTTCAGGTACGGGCAGATCGCATGACAAACAGCATGTCAACCAGGGCCGGCATGAGAGCACGCTCCTATCACGCCAGCCCTGGCGAGGTCACGAGTGTAGGAGGCGGCGTACCAGGCTTGTGGATGAACTGCGCAAATACGCTCGATGACGCTGCGGTGCCAGAGGGTACGCGGGACAGAGAGCCCTTCACCACCCCCGCAGTTACCAGCGTAAATGCCGTTGAGTCGGTGAGCCCGAGAGAAGATCCGTGAGCTATTGCGCCCCGTACCGGAGCCAGATAGTTATCCACACGTGACCTGTGGAGGATGATCCCTTCCGGCCGTGGCTTCCTAACCCGGCTGGGTTTGTTTCTGATCGTCAGCGTGCTGGTCACCCAACTTGATCCCAGGTATTGGGATACCGGGCCGCGGGCAGCTCGGTTAGCCGCGCGCTGAACATGGCCCACACGACCTTCCCGGTGTCGCTCATGGTGTAGCCCCACCCGTCGCTGAGCGCGCAGACGATATGCAAGCCGCGGCCGGTCTCGCCGAGGGAACCGGGCGGTCGCGGCACCGGAGCCGCTGTGCTGGGATCCGCGACCGCGCACAGCACGCACGGTTTGAGCTGGAGCAGGCCGAGCCGGACCGGCCGCCGGGGACGGGCCTCGCCCGATCCTGGCAGGGCGTGCCGCAACGCGTTGGTCAGCAACTCCGAGACCACGACAGCGATGTCTTGGTCGCGCTCAGCCGCGCTCCACCGGTGCAAGGTGGCGACGGTGAAGTCCCGCGCCGCGCGGACCGACCTGGCGCCCGCGGTGGGGGTGCACGTGGCGATACGCGGCCGGCGGGCCCAGCCCACAGCGGTGGTATCGGGGGATAGCCGCCCGCTGCCGCTGGTCAGGCCGGCCATCTCCGCGGCCCGAATAAGCCACCGGCTGCCGGTGCCGCCCAGCAACTGTGCCCGCCGCGCTGCCATCGCCGTCCGGTCAATCTCCTCCTGCCATGGCACAGCAGGTACGTGCACCTGCATGCCGCCGTCCGCGGGGAAACGTCGACGGCCCGGTCGTGGATCATCAGGCTCCGCCGTTCCCGCCGGCTGGGTGGGTGCATCCTGGCCGCGGCTGGCCCGCGCCGCGGTCACGGCTATGCCGCGGGAACGGAGGAGCTGGACGCGCGTTCAGCTGACCAGCCGACGGGCATCACCTGACCGGCCGGGAAATCGTGGTGCCATTCCAGTTCCGCGCGCCCGGACGGGGGATAGCCGCTGGCAGCACGGCCGGGGTCACGGCTGGTTCCCGCGGCGCTTCCGGCAGTATGGTTCCCGGGCCGGGCGGTTGCGCCGATGGCGGCATAGCGATCCTGCGGCACGAGCGGACAGGCAGCCCAGAAGCGCGGGTCGGTCTGCTGGCATCGGGGGCAGGCCAGCCGCCCCAGGGCGTCGATGCGCCAGCCAGCGCCGATCGCGCGGGCCCGGGTGTCGGCCTCGCCGAGCGCTTCCCGATCGGAATACCAGGAGATACACGAGCCCATCTCGCACCACATGATCGGTATCCGCAGCTCATCACCGATCACAGCCCGCGCGGTAGCCGCGGCGCGGGCCTCGGCCTGCGTGCGGGCCTCGGCCTGAGCGCGGGCGCGGGCCTGGGCGCGGGCCTCGGCCTGAGCGCGCGCATTAGCGTGAGCCCGGGCGCGGGCCTCAGCGCGGGCGCGAGCCTCGGCGAGGACATCAGCCTGAGCGAGAGCTGCCTGCCAGGGCTCGTCGGCGCTGTCCGCCCCGGCGTGCCCATCGCCAGGCGGCTCGCCACGGCTATCGTCGCGGAGCTGGGCTAGCCAGTCGCCCATCTGGGACCAGTCCTCCTTCCGGAGCGTGCTGGCTTCGTCTGACTGGACCTTGACCTTCATCCAGGCCTCCCGTTGAGCATGGGGAAAGCGCTGTGCAGTTGCGGTTAACCTGCCCATCGGGTAGGCAACGCATAGGGATGACGGACCGGGGCGGCCGCTGGGTCGGAACCGGAAGACTCGGAATGCCGTCAGCGAGCGCCCTGGTGTCCCGGTGGGCGTGTACCGCCGTTGCGCTTGCGCTCCCCTCTCAAAGCGCCCGGGCTCACCGTCTCTAGGTTTCTGTCTTTTTACGGTCCCGATTCCGGATTACAGCAGGATAAACTTGCGATAAACGTTCGGCTCATTTATCACTTATTGCGGCGCGGCATGTGGACAATTCCAGTTTCCTGTCCGTGCACAGGGTGTGGCTGGCGCTCTCCCAGGTAAAGGCCCTATTAGGGCGCAGCCATCCAGCGGAATCCCCAGCATTTCCACTGTGCGTGCACAGGCTCAGTGCCGTTGCGCACAAGTCATCCACATGTTTGTGCACAGCCCGCCGGTATGCGGCACCCGTGCCGCTAGCAGGCAGCAGCCGATCAGCTCGCCGGTGCTTGCGCGGCCCGGACAGCACGCCGGACGCGAGGCTCCGGGCCTGGACCGCGGATGAGATCGCGTGAGAATGCGAGGCCGCGGATGCTGGCCGCCTTAGGTCTGGACGGCAGGCGCAGCGACTGCCGCACTTACTGCCTCAGGTCATGGCACGGCCGCCGGCGGACCTTGCCCCTGCTTTCGGGTGCGACCAGGTCATCATGGCTGGCATTCGTGCTGGTCCAGGCAAAAGCATTCCGGCCGGGCAGAATCAGGAAGGGCCCCTCCATGTATGAGATGGAGGGGCCCTTCCCGGCCTCGCTGCCCCGGGCTGGCCAGTTGCCCGGCCTGGCCGGCGCCGCGCGCCGCCCACCGGGGCCAGGTACCCGTGCGAGGCACCGGTCTCCCGGCTCCTCCCACGTTCCCGGGGTCGCCCCCGGGCAGTACCCGTTTCCAGCGGTGGGATATTTCTACTGCATACGCGAGCGCCGCGCAAGGGCCTGCGGCCAGCCATTTCTGGTTCCTCCGCAACCCACGAAGGAATCCACAGAAAGCGGGTAGTTATCCGCATTTCACGGCGGTTATCCACGGGTTATTCACAGTCTATCCTCAGCCCGGGATTGCGCGCCTGAGAACAACGGGACCGCTGTCACCGGATGTAATCGGCTGATCTTTCATATCGGCTGAAGGGTAATCACCCGGGCGGCCGGATTCGATGGGGCACAGATGGCCTGGCACGAGTTCGGCGGCGAGCGCGATGGGACGGGCGGCGGCCAGGCGCGGGTGCTGACACCGCCGCGACGCAGACATCTGGCGTCCGGGGCGGGTAAAGGCCCGCCGGTGAGGGTACCGACCGGTTGATGGGGCTAGCGGGAAACCTCCTCGCGGGTCGTTATCGGCTTGATGAGCCGATCGGCAGAGGCGGGTTTAGTGAGGTGTGGCGGGCGACTGATACTGCCCTGGCGCGGCCGGTGGCGGTCAAGCTGCTGCATCCTGGTTACGCCCGGCAGCCTGAGGCCCTGGCCCGGTTCCGGGCCGAGGCGCGGCACGCCGCAGTCTTGTGGCACGAGAACATCGTGCACGTCTATGACTACGACGAGCAGGCTGAGGGCCTGCAGCCCTATCTGGCCATGGAG
>Ga0306926_10007413_pt1 | contig 11882 bp, 9 predicted proteins | sample flu12Cox44000178_FD_203759 | JGI IMG/M metagenome (GOLD analysis project Ga0306926, IMG submission 203759) | Lab enrichment of tropical soil microbial communities from Luquillo Experimental Forest, Puerto Rico - flux8day.12C.oxic.44.000.178 (v2)... | ecosystem: Environmental > Terrestrial > Soil...
CCCGCACCGCAGGATACAGCGATGAAGCAGAATGCACGCAGGCGACGATGGTGGATCGTTCTCGTTGGCGTGCTGATTGCCTACCTGCTGCTTGCCTATGTGACACTGCCGCGTTTGTGGAGCCATCACGAACACGAGCCGGGTCTCGCTTCTTTGCCGATGGTGACGCGCACCGCGAGCGACATCCCGGGCGATGCTCTCAATGTCGGGCTTGTCGGCAGCCGGGAGGACGTTTTGCGAGCCATGCACGCGGCAGGCTGGTTTCCGGCCGATCCGATTACGCTGCGCTCGAGTATCGAGATTGTCGGCAGCGTGGTGCTTGACCGGCCGTATCACGATGCGCCCGTCAGCCCGCTCTATTACGAAGGAAAGAAGGAACAGCTTGCCTTCGAAAAGCCCGATGGCACGAGCGCGGACCGTCGGCACCACGTTCGGTTCTGGCTGGTCCTGGACAAGGGATCGGACGGCCGTCCTGTCTGGCTCGGCTCAGTCACCTTCGACCGAGGGGTCGGCTTGAGCCACGACACGGGGCAGGTAACCCATCACATCGCGCCCGACATCGATGCCGAGCGTGACCTGTTGATGCACGATTTGCGCGAAGCGGGAATGGTCCAAAACTTTTTCCAGATTTCCGGGATAGGCCCGACGTTGTTTGCCCGAAATGGCGAAGGCGATCCGTACTACACCGATGGCGAGATCGACGTCGCCACTTTGGTGATCGATGGCGTGAGACAAACGCAGCCGCCGGTGACGATACCCCCGCCACCGCTCATCGCGTTGAAAGATCAAATCTGGCACAGTGTTAGCAGCGCGATCGGTCGATAATGAGGTGTAAGCCCGGACACTGTCTTTTCAGGCCAGGGCGGAAACTGCCGATAATGGTCAGCGCTCATGACCTATCGCGCACGTCCTGGGTCGATACTTTTCCTCGTTTAGTGGCGCAGGCCACAAATGGCAGGGGGCTTGCTCTATAATATCCTACGAGGTCCGGTCGGCAGGGAGCGCAATCATGCGAGAGCCAAATTCAGACAAGTTGAATGAACTCGTCGGCAAACTGGTGGGTGATCTTGGTGCTGCGATGGCAGGTGCGAGCATTCTGCTCGGGGATCGGCTTGGACTTTACAAAGCGATGGCCGACGGTGCGCCGGTCACTTCTTCCGAATTGGCCAAGAAGACAGGACTTCATGAGCGCTACGTGCGCGAATGGCTGTCAGGTCAGGCCGCTTCGGGATACATCGATTATCACGCCGAGAAAAACGCGTTCTCACTATCCCCTGAGCAGGCAATGGCATTTGCCGAAGAGGGATCACCTGCTTTCTTTGCCGGTGCATTTGATGTCGTTCAAGCCACCTACCTGGACGAACCCAAGGTCGCCGAAGCGTTTCGAACCGGCAAAGGAGTCGGCTGGCACGAGCATTCAAAGTGTCTGTTCTCAGGCACCGAGCGCTTCTTCCGGCCTGGCTACAACGCCAACCTGGTTCCAAGTTGGATCCCCGCTCTGAACGGCGTCGAAGGGAAGCTCAAGGCCGGCGCTACGGTTGCCGATGTCGGATGCGGTCATGGTGCGTCAACGATAGTGATGGCTCAAGCCTATCCGAACTCGAAGTTCTTCGGATTTGATTATCACGCTCCTTCAATCGAACGCGCCAAAGCTGCAGCGAAAGAGGCTGGTGTCGGCGACCGCATCACATTCGCGCAAGCGAGTGCCAAGGATTATCCCGCGAAAGGCTACGATCTGGTCGCGTTTTTCGATTGTCTGCACGACATGGGTGATCCGGTGGGTGCGGGCCGGCACGTGAAGGAAACGCTGTCGAAGGACGGGACCTGGATGATTGTCGAGCCGTTCGCTCACGACGATCTCAAGGATAATCTCAATCCCGTCGGGCGCGTTTACTACGCCGCGTCGACCTTCATTTGCACGCCAGCTTCGTTGTCTCAGGAAGTCGCCCTTGGGCTCGGGGCTCAAGCAGGCGAACGTAGATTGCGCCGGGTCGCCTCTGAAGCCGGCTTTACGCAGTTTCGCCGGGCGACCGAGACGCCCTTCAACATGATTTTCGAAGCGCGGCTTTAAATATCGAGGACCTCTTCGGACGCGGGCGAGCACCCCTTTGGTGCTCGCCCCCCGTTGCGCGCAGCGCCCTGAGAGCTCACTCGTTTTGGCCTTAGCGGACGTGAGCCTGACCTCTCAGGCTAGGAGCAGCCGACCAGGTTCGAACGCGCGATCAATCTCAAGAGCGCAAAGGTTCGCGGGCCTCGCAATGCCGTGGACGTCGCTGGCTCGACCTTGTTGCGGTGCGTGAATCGGGTTGTGGCTCGAAGTCGAACAAGCCCATGACCGTCGCTAATCAGCCGGTTGTCTGTGCGCCAAAATGATCCTAACCCCCCCTTTAGTGTATCAGGCTGAGCGGGCATGATGGGGGACATGAGACGACGCGCGTTCATCAGCTTCGCGGCTACGGCAGCATTCGGATGGCCTCTGTCAGCGCTGGCGCAGCGAGATGCCACGGTGCGACGCATCGGCGTGCTGATGCCGTCTTCCGCTGATGACGCCGAGGTGAAAGATGAATTGGCTGCGTTCGTACAACAGCTACAAAGATTAGGTTGGACGGACGGCGGCAATCTCCGAATCGACTATCGTTGGTCGAGCGACAGCCAGACACTGCAGGCCAACGCCGCGGAACTGATCGGCTTGCAACCAGATGTCATCTTCACTCGCAGCACGCCGGCTACGGCGGCATTCTTGAAGCAGACGCGTACCATCCCGGTGGTGTTCGCGGTGGTTTCCGATCCGGTTGGCGAAGGATTTGTCGCGAGCCTCGCGCGGCCTGGCGGTAATGCGACGGGGTTCACGAATGCCGAGGCTTCACTGACGGGAAAATGGCTGACACTTCTGAAGGAAATCGCACCGGGAATGAGGCGATTGGGATTTATATTCGATCCGAAGATGGCCCCAGGCGGGGGCGCCTACTACACGGGCTTGGTCGAGACAGCGGCCGCGTCGTCTGCCGTGGTCCAGATCCCGATGCCCGTGCACACCGTCGGCGAGATCGAGCGCGCAATAGACGATTTAGCGCGTGTGCCGGATGGCGGTTTGCTCGTGCTGCCGGACGCGACGACGAACCTTCATCGCGCAGTGATCATAGCGCTGGCGAACCGATATCGGCTTCCCTCGATTTATGCATTCCATAATCTCGCGGAGGAAGGCGGGCTCATTTCCTACGGCGTTGATGTGTCGGAGCTATTTCGGCGCGGCGCAATCTACGTTGATCGGATTTTGAAAGGGACCAGCCCCGCTGATCTTCCTGTTCAACTTCCCGAAAAATTCGAGTTAGTCATCAATCTGAAGACCGCCAGAGACCTGGGACTGACCGTTTCCAATCAGGTGCAATTGCTCGCCGACAAGGTGATTGAATGACGTTGCCGACGACGCTCACGTCGGAGCTTGGACAACAAGTTGCTCGCGCCGGTGCGTTGCACCAGAGCAACACTTTTTGAGAAAAACTGACGATCCGCGTTTCCGCCATTGCGTATCCATGTCGTGACCCGAAAATCAGCGCCGTCGCGTGACTGGAGTGCAACCTGGCTCGGTGGAGCCTTTGGAGGCTCGGATCATGAACCCGCGGCGATTTGCGAAAGCGGCGGCGGTGTTTTGTCAAATGGCTCTCGCAGGCGGGGTTGTGGCCTGGCTTGCCGGCTTTGGTTCGCCCAGCATCGAGAACACCAGCGCAACGCCAATCGTGGACCGCCGCGCGGCATCTCTCGCAGCCAACGTCCAGCTCGCAGGCGCGCCGCAGGCAACCGCAAAGGACAACCCCGTTGTCGCTAACGCTGATGTGGTGACGGCCATCGAGCCGGCGGCGCAAACAGACGCCGAGACGAAGACGGCGGCCTCGGATCAGCCGGAACCGATCGTCGATGCCGCGTTAACCGATTCGTCGCAGACGTTGCCCCCCGAAATACCAGCGGTGCAGGTGGCAACAGTAAGCACGCCTGATCCGGTGGCCAAAGATGCCAACGAGGCGGTGAGCTCTATCGAAATTCTCGACGAGTGCCTGGTAGCGGATCCCTGCATCGATCGATACCTGTGGGCGCTCTACGAGCGGACTCCCAAGGAGGACACCATCAAGGTGGACGAGCAGAGGAAAGTGACAGTCAAGAGGAAGGGGAAAAGAGTGACTGTTACCAGAACCTTTACCAGGCTCGTCGACGAGGATTTCGCGTGGAAGGATCCGAAGGCGGCGGAAAAAGCCGGCAAGCCGATGATTGACTACGTGATCGGCGGCATGGATCGGAGCTTCAGACTGAAGCTCTTTCACATGCTTCACGCGGCGGAGGAGGCCGGACTGTCGCCTGGCATAACCAGCGCGTTCCGCGATGACTATCGTCAATCGATCGCAAGCGGCCTGAAGGCGGCGAGTGACAGATCGTATCATGGCGGGAGTTCTCGCGGCGGTTATGGCCACGGGCTTGCGGCCGATGTCGTGAGCGTCAAAGGCGGGACACGGGCGCAGCGGTTGACCTCCACGGAAAGCCTCTGGAAATGGATCGATGCACACGAGAAGGAGTTTGGAATCGGGCGACCGTATCTGGATAGAGATCCGCCGCATCTGGCACCGATCGACGGCAAGGAATATGCGGCTCACCGTGGAGCGAAAGCTGTTCACGCAGGATCGGATACGAAAAAGCACAGCCGGCAAGCTGTACGCAACGATCGGATGAAACATCAAAGAACCGCAAGATCGTCCAGAACGATCTGACGCGGTTGAAGCGCACGCATGCGGCGGAACGCCACAAAGTCGAAATAGCGACCGATCTCACGACCGACCTGCTTCGGGTCGGGCAAGCTAGCTGGCCGGCACTTCGGGCTTGATCCAAAGCGGACATTATGTCGCAAGCCTCCGGTTTCCGGTGTGCTAGTTTAAGTCGTGCTATGCCCTTGGGGCAGGCAAGAGACGCCGCGCGATTTCATTTGCAATCGTCAGCGGCGTGGCAACCCGGCCTGTGGCTGCAAGATGCAATCGCAGCGTTAGGGGCAACTGCCATGCGCATGTCCCGGGTTTGGGGATTGCATGAAACGACGCGAGTTCATCACATTTATCGGTGGCGTGTCAGTTGCATGGACGATGCCGGCGCGCGCCCAAATTTCTCACCCGGCAACCAGGATCGGCGTGCTGATGGGCATCAGCGATATGGACCCCGAAGCAACGCCGCGTGTGGAAGCCTTGCAGAAGGGGCTACAGGAACTCGGCTGGAACGAGGGACGAAATATTCATTTGGATTATCGCTGGACAGCGGGTGATGTGGACAAGGCGCAGCTATTTGCAAAGGAGATCGTCGACCTCAAGCCGGATGTTATCGTGGTCCACAGCAGCCCAGCGGTAGCAGCCCTGCGGCGGCTGACATCTCGGATACCGATGGTGTTCGTGTTGATCGCTGATCCGATCGGAAGCGGCTTCGTCGAGAGCCTTGCGCACCCCGGCGGAAACATAACGGGATTCATGAATGCAGACGCGCCGATGGCGGGCAAATGGCTCGGTTTGATCACCGAGATCGCTCCGAACGTCAGGCGCGTCGCTCTGATTTACAATCCGCGCACATCTCCCTATGAGTCCTTTTTGCGGGCGTTCGATGCGAGCGCCAAACAACTTGGACTCGAGGCAATTCCGACGCCAGTGCTGGATGCCAATGAGCTTGAGCGCGCGATCGCCGAACTCGGCAACAGACCGAACAGTGCGTTCTTTGTGGTGCCGGACGTTTTTGTACAGGTTCACCGCGCACTGATCGTAAACCTGGCCGAACAGTATCGCTTGCCGGCGATCTATCCATATCGTTTTTTTCCGACCAGTGGCGGCCTGCTGTCGTATGGATTCGATACTGTCGTTGCCTTTCGACAGGCGGCATCCTATGTCGACAAGATTTTGAGGGGGGCTTCACCGGGTGACCTTCCAGTACAAGCTCCTGCGACCTTTAAGATGGTGGTCAACCTCAAGGCCGCGCGCGCCATTGGTCTGACCATCCCGGAATCCTTCCTCGTGCGTGCCGACGAAATAATCGAATGATCATCCTCTTCGCCGCGGCGCATGAGTTTTCGTCGTGATGTGACCTGGAGGCTGCCCAATGCGACGGCGCTGCCAATGGCGCCGCGGGCACGCCCACATGACCGGCCGATGTCTGCTCTGGGCGAGCACCAATTATCGGGCGAGCCGCTGAAGAATGCTGGCGAAAACCTGGCTTGCACTGATCTGCTCGAGTGGCTTGCCATATTGATCGGAATAGACGCGCCGGGTCATCGCCTCGCGCGCTTCATTACCGATCAAGCTGAGCGCAAACTCATTGTCACTCTTGCGGGCTATGACGGCCTGGCTCTCGAAATCCCCAATGATGACATTGGCCGGCGATCCAACGGGATCCGATATCGCGCCTTCCAGACGCATTCCACTGACGGAAATGTCCGCGACGTCGAACAGTCGAACGCTGTCTCCGATTCTGATGATCGCTTTTTCCCGGGTGGTGAACCGTTCATCGACCCGGCGTCGCGGCTGCTCGATGCAGACCAGGCAGCATATCGTGAGCACGAGGAGGTTGTACCAGGCCCAGAACAGGTTGAGTGCCCCGCCGTCCTCGATCAAGTCCGAACCGTGGAAAATGAAGACCTTGGCAAGGCCAAGCAGCGTGATGATAGCCAGAGCAAGGAAGCGGGAGAGCAGGCGCCATTGAACATTCAAGCCAGCATGTTGAATGCCTTTGGCGGTGACGTTGAATTTGTGGCCGTGCGGACGTATCAGCGTAAAGGTCACTACTTTGATGATCTCCGGCGCGATCAACATTTGGTAAGCGTCGGAAATCAGCGGCAGCATTCGGCCGCCGCCGAGCCAGATCGTAACCGCAACTTGCGTAATCAGCATGGGAGCGAAGTGCGCGACCGCATCCGAAAGGTTGGCCTGGACCATGCGAATGTCGAACAGAAAGAAGAGGGGTGGGGCCAGAAGACAGCACATGCGGAACAAGAAGCTCGGGCCCCAATAGAGAAACGTCTCGATCAAGCTGACCCGGAATGAAAGCGGAAGGCGGTTGCCGAAGCGAAGGGGACCTGACCGGCCGCGGCAGATTTGAATGAGACCCTGGCACCAGCGGGTGCGCTGCACTGCGTACTCTTTTATCCCTTCGGGTGCGAGGCCAACGGAGAGCTTTTCGTTCAGGTAGATGGTCCGGTAGCCGCGCTCTCTCATACGAACGGTGAGCAGGAAATCCTCGGTGACGGAATCGGTCGGAAAGCCGCCGATCTCCCGCAGTGCGCTGAACCGGATGATGGATGAGGTGCCGCAACAGAAAGCCAGATCCCAGGCGTCTTTGGAGGGCATGATGATGTCGAAGAAGAAACGCTGCTCGTCCGGAAAGACTTTCGAGATCGCGAGGTTGCTCTGGATCGGGTCGGGGTTGAAGAAATGTTGCGGCGTCTGCACGATGCCGACACCTGGTTCCTTGAACAGACTGAGCACGCGCGAGACGAAATTGGAAAAAGGCACGAAGTCGGCGTCCAATACGGCAATGAAATCCGGCGGCGAGGATAGCGCTGCCAGATGCCCGAGGGCATGATTGATATTGCCCGCCTTTGCGTGCGAATTGTCCGGCCGGGTGAGATAGTGGCATCCCTTCTGGGTACAGAGATCGCTCAACCAGTCGCGCCGGCCATCGTCGAGAACCCAGACCCTGAAATTTGGATATCTTATGCCCATCGCCCCGATGATGGTGCGCTCCAGGATCGCCCGGTCTTCGTTGTAGGTGCAGATCAGGACATCCACGAGCGGCCGTGTGTGCATGAGCCACGGCATATTGGCATCGACAGTCGCCGATCGCGAGGAATTGCGCGTCAGCAGGGTCCATGTGATCGTCCCACCAATGGCCGTCAGGAGTTCAGCGCCGAGAAAGGCCGTTCCAAACAGCCAATCCGTAGAACCGAAAGGCGGCAACGTCGTAAATCGCCAAAGCATATAATTCCAGGTCATGACCAGAGAGAACATGACGAGCGACGCGCGGACCCAGGGATTGCTGCGGTCGGACCACGGAAGGATGATGCAGAGAAGGCCTGCGGCCATCAACGCCGGCGCGATCGGTTCGGACCAGCCGTCGGACATGGTGTTCAGGAGCCAGGCATAAAGAAAGAGATCGCGCGACGAAACGACCGTAGGGTTCCGCCGGTGCTAGACGAGTTAAATACAACCGTTCCGGTGCGCCCCACGCCACATTGCGCCGATGCTAGCTCGGGGACTGACACGGCGATCCGATATCCGCCGGGTGAAAGCCCCGTCGGTTGAATCGCAAGATTGTCCGGCGGAGCGGCACTTCCCGACATGCGCACGATCGTTCCGTCATATCGGCCCGATTGGTTCGAAAAGCGGAATTGCGCCTTGTCGCCGATGTGCAATTGATTGAACACGGACTCCCGAACTGTCGCGGTGACGAGCGCGCCGGAACAATCGAGGAGGCGCATGAGGTCCTGACCCTTTCTCACCTCTTCGCCGGGAGCGACAAGAACTTCCCAAACCTGTCCGTCGACCGGAGACGACAGCACTGCATTGGACATTTCGGAATATCGCGCGTTCTCGGCGTCAATCGCGACGCGCAGCTTGGCGAGCCGCTCGTCACGAGAGCTGAGATCGGTCTCGGCCTCGGCGATGCGGACCGAAAACTCGTCTGCATGCTGAAGCGAGCTTGGGCGATCGTTATAGGAGTCGCCGATATATTCGCCTCGACGAGCGGCTTCGAGTTCGATCTCGCTCGCGAACAGCCGGTGATTGAGAGACTTCTGGGTTTCGGTGGCGACCTTCGCATCGCGTTCGGCCCGTTCCACTGCCACCGTCGTCTGATATCCCGACGCTGCCAACGACTTGGTGCGCGCGAGCGTCGACGCGGCCTCGGACTCCGAGACCTCGGTCGCCGAAACCTGCGCCTTGAGGTCCAGCACACGCTCCTCGAGTTCGCGGATGCGCCCGGCTTGAAATGCGCGCGCCTGCTGGGCGATCCCTTCGTGAATTTCCTTAAGCCGCGCCAGGCGCCTGACGATGACCGGCCGCTCGCCTTCGGCTTGATCGGCCAGTTGCTGCAAATCGTGCAGCCGGCCCCGGTCGGCCCGGCTGTTGGAGATGTGCAGCATCAGCCTGCCCCTCGGCACCGCAGTGCCGATCGTCGGCATAAAATCTTCAATCCTGCCGTCGATGGGCGCGCGCAGCGAGATGAGACGAGCGTTGACCACAGCTTCTGTGCTCGAGAGCTCGAGCAAGCGCTGCATCGGTCCCACTCCTGCGATGACCACGACCAATAAACCGAGTGCCGATTTGACGCCCCGCCAACCGTACCGCGAAAAAATGCTGCGGCTTTGAGGTGACGCCTTGGCGCCGGGCGTTTCGAGTTCGATCGAATCTGGCGTTTGGAAGGCCTCGTGCAGGAGCGCTGATTGTGCGCGCACATCCAGACCCGCCAGGCGATCCATGACGCCTTCGCGATCTGGTCCGACCGGGGCGCCCGAGGCCGTAGAACCGCGCGGAGAAGATTGGGAGGGCTCTATTTCAGCACCTGGCACCTTCTTTCGTTCGGCAGCCATCCCCAATCCTCACCGCTTCCGCGGATCCAAGTCGATAAAGATAAACAATAATTCCAGTAAGTTAGGCTCAGGTTGAACCTCGCCGCGAACGGTCTGCGCGAAATTGCGGTTAAATTTCCCTGAGTTATTGGCAAAGGAATAGAGAGAATAGTTTTTGTTTGTGTTTACGCGGGGAAGGCCTGCCACCATCGTCCGAAGTTTGGTTAAGCAAACGTAAGCACCTCCTGCAGGACGGGCGGGTCACTCATCGGTCATTGCCATTGCGGCAAACACAGACACGGCCGTCATGACCGTCGATGACGTTTTTCCCTGGGGCGTCCTTATAAACCTATGAGACCGACAGCGAGCCTGGTGCGGCGATCAACGCTCGCCGTTCCATCCTGTCGCATGAGGATCCGCGAAGCCAAGCTTTGTTAAGAAATCGAAGCCAAGATAGTTTCAAGATAGCGCCAGTCATTTGAAATTTGGTTGCGCGACAGCGAGAAGCGTTTTTTAGGTGCCGCAAGACGTCTCGTTGTCGCCGATGAGAGGCCGGAATTTTTAGTGAGCATTGCTTTTGCTCACGAGGTTGGCGGCAAGACGCGCTGAAGTTGGACGGCACGTGAATATTCACCAAACGATCAAGAGCAATGTCATTTTTGCAGGAATTGGACGTCGCGGTCTCGAAAGGTTCGCCTGAAAGTCGCGAGCGGGCACTTTGGTACGCAACCGACCTATTGATCGTGGGCCGCTACACCGACGACGAAATCTGGATGTTCGGCGAGGTAATCGGCAGGCTGGAGCAGGACATCGAGACGGCCGCTCGGGCCCAACTCGCAAGGCGATTGGCTCGGGCGGACAACGCACCCGTTCAGCTCATCAACAAATTGGCGTTTGACGACTCGATCGACGTCGCAGGTCCCGTACTTCGTGAATCCGTGCGTCTCGATAACCAGACCTTGATTGCCAATGCCAGGTCGAAAAGCCAGCAGCATCTGCTCGCGATCTCACAGCGGAGGTCGATCGACCCTGAGGTGACGGACGTACTCGTGACGCGAGGCAATCGGGAGGTCGTGCGCTCGGTGGCAACCAACAGCGGCGCGCAACTTTCCAACTTTGGCATTTTGCAGATGATCAAGCGCTCCGAGAGCGACTCGATCCTTATCGAGGAAATGGGCCGCCGCAAGGATATTCCCCGGCATCTCTTTCAGCAACTGATCGCAAAGGCGTCCGAAAACGCGAAAAAGCGGCTCGGGAGCGAACGCCCAGAGGCGGCAAACCAGATACGGGCCCTGGTGACGGACGTCACTGGTTCACTGCATTCGAAATTCGGGCCAGCGTCGAGAAGTTATTTTAACGCGAAACGGGCTGTCGCGGGACAGCATACGCTTGGCAATCTCAACGAGAAATTGATTCTGGAATATGCCAGGTCGCACAAGTTCGAAGAGGTAATCGTCGCACTCTCCTTGTTGTGCTCCCTTCCTGTCGATGTCGTTGAGCGCGCGCTGATCAACAAGAACAAGGAAATGACGTTGATCTTGACCAAGGCATTGGAGTTTTCGTGGGAGACCGCAATGTCGCTCCTGTTCCTGGGTGCGCCGGATCACCGCATCCTTGCGCAAGACCTTGACGAAATGAAACGGGAATTTGACCGGTTGAACGTCGAGACTTCCCGAAGCGTTCTGCGCACGTATCAGTCACGCAAACAGGCGGTGGCGGCTGACAGCGACGACCGTCGGCTGCCTCAACTTCACAAGATATAAATCAGCGTTGGCTGATAGAAGCTGTCATCGCCGATCATGGGCGTGGAGACGACACCCGCTTCCGGGGTGAGACGGAATCAAGGTGGCTTGCGGCGGAAGTCTACGTATGAATCAAAGTGGCAATAGTTAGGCGCAATCGCCAAGTCGGAGCTCATTTGCTTTTGGCGGGTTGCGAGTTACACTGTGCCAATGCGGGCAGGCAAGACTTTCCGGCTTGTTCTGATCAAGCCGTCACATTACGACAATGATGGTTATGTCATTCGATGGTGGCGCGGCGGGCTGCCTTCGAACTCGTTGGCCTGCCTCTATGGCATCGCACTGGATTGTCGTGAGCGCCAGGTTCTCGGCGCCGACTACGACATCAGCATCGAAGCAATCGATGAGACGAACTGGAAGGTGCGGGTCGAGGATTTGACCCGGTCGATCAAGGCTGCGGATGCCGGTATGGTGATGCTGGTCGGCGTACAGTCGAACCAGTTTCCGCGGTCGCTGGATATCGCAAGACGATTTCGCCGCCGGGGAATTCAGGTCGCGGTCGG
>Ga0306926_10007416_pt1 | contig 11881 bp, 9 predicted proteins | sample flu12Cox44000178_FD_203759 | JGI IMG/M metagenome (GOLD analysis project Ga0306926, IMG submission 203759) | Lab enrichment of tropical soil microbial communities from Luquillo Experimental Forest, Puerto Rico - flux8day.12C.oxic.44.000.178 (v2)... | ecosystem: Environmental > Terrestrial > Soil...
GAGCTCAGCTCAGCCGTCGGGAAGTATGAAATGTAGGCCGGGTCGCGCGTCGCCTGCGAGGTGACGTCGCGTCCATTGAGGCTCATTTGTAAGCTGGACGCGTCCATGCCGATGTCGCCAAGCGTCGAGAACGTCGCGAAGATACTTGGCCGAGCCGTGTTCACGTAGGCGAAGGGCAGCGGGGCGGCGTTGTTCACGCTGGGCGGCGTCGTGATGATCGTCAGTGGATCGGGCGCCTCGGCGACAGCGGTCTCGCCGTTTTTGCTCAGGCGGACGAGGATCGGAGCGGCGACGAGATTCGTGCCGACGCCAACGGTGTATTGCCCCTCATAGCGGCCGGGCGACGTCTCGCGCATCGCGTTGTCGACGACGACGTCGCTCAAGTCGAAGCTCGCTTGCGCTCCGGGCGTTCCTTGTGTAAGAATCGTCAAGGTCTGGCCAGCTCGAAAAGCTGTCGTTGCATTGTCATGCACCGCTTTGATCTGCACGGCGCCACCGCTGCTTTGCGCCCCGGGTGCCGGCGTCGATGCCGCCGTTGTGGCAAAGCCGCCGGGCCGGAGTGCCACGACCTCACGCACCGCACCGCTCACTGGGTCTGCACGGATGCTCACCTTATCGCCGGGGCGTAGCGATGAGAATGTAGCTGCCTTGCCATCGAGGCTGACACTTGTTGACGCGTCTGCGACGATCACTCGCCCGCCCTCGAGCACCATGCTTTGGTCGGTCACTGCTGCGGCCGTCCCGTTGATGCTTGCGAAGATGTCGGCCATCGAGATGAGCTGTCCGCGCGGGTCGACGGTAACGATGAGCGCGTCACCCGGCCGCACCTGCGCAAGTTTGCCATTACCGGTTACGGCGCCGTGCACGTCGCGAAACGCTATGGAGGTACCGAACGGCACGGTGATCGTGTAATTGCTTCCACTGCTGGAGACTAGCAGATCAGGCGGATTCGCGCTCGCGTTGACCGCAAGCACGCTGCCGGACATCGTCTTCGCAGATGCCGTCGAGGGCAGAGGATGCCGCCCGCCTTGTGCCGTTCGCGTCGCGGGCGAGACGAGCGCAGTACGCGTTTTCCCATCATAGGTCACCGTGGCGCCGAAAGCCTCACCCACGGCCCGCAGCGGCAAGACGATACGGCTGCCGCTTTGCGTGGGCGCCGCAGCGAGGCGCACGCGCTGACCGTTGACGAGCGCCATCTGATCCTCCAGATGCAGCACCACTTGGCGCAGGAGCGAGGTGATCGTCACCGTGCGCGCGCGAGCATTCGTCTCGACATCTGCCTGCATGGCTACCGCGATGGGGCGAAGCGCGACGTACACGGTCTCGTTTTGGATCTCGACCGCGCTGGCCGGCAATTTCTTGCCATTCACCACGACCGTCACCGTAAAAGGCTCGGCGCTCGAGCGCATGCTTGCCGAGCTCGCAATTGCGAGCGCGACCATGACAAGCGCTGCCCAGACCCTGGTGCTCATTGCAGCAATTCCCTGTAGACGTCCGCAGTTGCCTTGGCTGTAGCATCCCACGTGAATTGCCGGACGCGCTCTCGGCCTGCGCGACGCAGCTCATTCACGTGGCGATCGTCGGAAAGCAGTCGTGTCAACGTGCGGCTCAATGCCGCCACGTCGGTTGGCGGAAAGCTGTCGACGGCGTCGCCGCCGACCTCGAGCAGCACAGGCGTCTGCGCCACCACCGCAGGCGCACCGCACGCCATGGCCTCAAGCACCGAAAGTCCGAACCCCTCATATAGTGATGGTTGCACAGCGGTGGTGCAGCCGGCGTAGAGTGAGATGAGACCTTGCACGTCGATGGTCCCCGTCAAGTGGAGTTGGCCAGGGCCCTCTTTGTGCCCCGCGTCGTCCACACCGAGGGGACCGTCTTCTGTGATCACAAGATCACAAGGCACTTCGAGCGCTTGCCAGGCCCGTACGAGGGTCTGCAGATTCTTGTGCGGACGGTGGTTGCCGGCATATAAGATGAAGGGGCGCTCAAACCCAAGGCGCGAGCGGATCGATCCGGCGCGCTGGGCCCGCTGTGCATCGTCAAGCGTGAACGCTTCTGAGACACCAAGTGGCACAACCCGCACTCGCGTTGGATGGACGCCAAGATAGTCGTGGAGGTCGGCGACGGTCGCACTGGCGTCGGTGAGCACGACGCGTGCAGAACGCGCAACCGGTGCTACGACCAGGCGATAATACGGCGGCACCTTCCAAGAGAAATACGATGGATAGCGCAGGTGAATGAGATCGTGGATCGTGTATACGTGCGCCTGCGGTGACTGCCGCGGCGCATAGACGCTCATGTAGTGAATCAAGTCGGCACCGCCGGTGCGCAACTGCCGCGCGTAGAAGAACTGCTCGCCCAGCCCACCATTGCTGGCGACGGCAGCCGCCACGCGGTCGAAACGCACGTTACCCGCTGGCACCGACAGCATTTCATTACTTAGAATGAGAAATTGGAGATCTGGTGCGAGGCCTGGCAGCCGGGTTACGAGTTCGCGCACGTACGCCTTCATGCCAATGGACATCTGACGCGTGAGGCGCGCATCGAGCGCGACGACTCGTCCGCTCACTGACCCTTCCGATCGCGAGCGGCATCTTTGCGCAACCAGCTCTTGGTCGCGACGACCGCCGGATAGGTTGCATTCCCACCACACACGAACGCGCCACGCCATCCCTCAAAGATGCCGCCACGGCGCAGCCAGTACCATGCGAACCGTGCCGGAACGACGAGCCACGCCCCGACAACGTCCGCGAACGCGGCCCGTCCACTTCCCGCTTCCAAATCCGTGTACAGCGAAAACTTGCGGCGGTAGCCGGCGGGACTGTCGTAGGAGTAGTGTTCTATCGGTGACGCAAGCTCGTGGCATTCTCCGCCAGGATGCCACGTCTCGTGCACGCCCTGACTCGATGCGCCACGCGCAACCAGCCGCGCCTGGCCTGTGCGGAATAGCCGCACCAGGCGATCGGGCCACCAGCCGGCGCTACGGATCCAGCGCCCGCAGAAATGGTTGCGCCGCGGCATCGAGTAGCTGCCGATATGCGGGCCTGGCTGCAAACATTCCAGCTCTCGTGCAAGCGCAGGCGAGATGCGTTCGTCGGCATCCAGCATAAAGGTCCACGGTGTCTTCACGAGCTGGGCGGCCGCATCGCGTGCCGCCACAAAACCGGCCCACGGAGCGCTAACGACGTTCGCCCCAGCCGACTGCGCCAGACTCGCCGTACCGTCATCAGAGAGCGCATCATACACGAGCGCGCGGGATCCTTTGGGCAACGAGGCTAAGCAGGCGCCGATGTTTGGCGCCTCGTTTTTTGTGAGGATGACGAAGGTGACGTCGGCGCTATCCACGCCGAATGGTTGCGCGGCGCTTACGCGCTACGCTCGCGGGTCAGTTCGCTCCCAGCCCGCCGTTGCTGCGCGTACGCGGTGCATGCTTCGATAAAGCCCGCATACAGCGGTGACGGCCGCGTGGGACGCGACTTGAACTCCGGGTGCGCTTGCGTGCCGACGAACCACGGGTGCGACGGTAATTCGATGATCTCGACGAGATCAGCCGCTCGGTAGTGGCCTGAAAAGACCATTCCTTTGCGCTCGAACGCTTCCGTGTAGGCGTTGTTGAACTCGAAGCGGTGACGGTGACGCTCGGATATCTCGGTTCGTCCATACATGCGATGGGCGAGCGACCCGGGCACGAGCGTGCACGGATATGCGCCCAGCCGCATGGTCCCGCCCATGACCTGTAAGTTGCGCTGGTTCTCCATGAAGTCGATGACTGGGTGCGGGGTCTCGGGCTCGACCTCGCGCGTATGCGCGCTCTCCAACCCGCACACGTTGCGAGCAAATTCAACGCATGCCAGCTGCATGCCGTAACAAATGCCCAAAAACGGCACACCGCCTTCTCGCGCGTGCCTGATGGCGGCGAGCTTCCCTTTGATGCCCCTTGCGCCGAAACCCGGCGCCACGAGCACGCCATGGACGTCATTTAAAACTTCGAGACCACGTTCCTCAAGCGTCTCGGAATCGATACGCATGATCTCGACGGCGGTGTTTTGTGCGACACCCGCATGATACAGCGCCTCGTTGATCGATATGTACGCATCCTTGAGCTCGACATACTTGCCGACCAGCGCGACACGAACCGCCTCTTTGGGCCGAGCGATCCGGCGCACCATCGAACGCCAGTCCTCAAGATCGAGCTGGCGATCGGTGAACTTGAACTTCTCGCAAACGAGCTCGGCAAGGCCTTCTGCTTCCAGGTTGAGCGGTACTTGATAGATGCTCTGCGCATCGCGGCTTTGCACGACCGCCGATCGCTTGACGTCGCAGAACAGCGCGATCTTCTCTTTGATGTCTTGGGTCAGCGGAAACTCGGCGCGGCAGATGATCGCGTCGGGTGAGATGCCGATAGCGCGAAGTTCACGCACGGAATGTTGCGTCGGCTTGGTCTTCAGCTCGTCGGGAGCGCCCAAATGCGGCACGAGGGTGAGATGAACGTACATGACATGGTCGTCGCCCACGTCATGCTTGAATTGGCGAATGGCCTCGAGGAACGGTAGCGATTCGATGTCGCCGACCGTGCCGCCGACCTCTATAATGCACACGTCAGCTGCGCTTGCGAGCGCTACTTGCTTGATGCGGTCCTTGATCTCGTTCGTGATATGCGGGATGACCTGGACCGTGCCGCCGAGGTAGGCACCCCGGCGTTCTTGCTCGATGACAGAGCCGTAAATCTGGCCGGTCGTCACATTGTGTAGCTTGGTCAGATTTTCGTCGATGAACCGCTCGTAGTGGCCGAGGTCGAGGTCCGTTTCAGCCCCGTCTTCAGTGACGAAGACCTCCCCATGCTGGTATGGGTTCATCGTGCCGGCGTCTGTGTTTATGTAGGGATCGAGCTTTTGTATGCTCACCGAGATGCCGCGGGCCTTGAGAAGCCGGCCCAGCGAGGCGGCGGCGATGCCCTTGCCGAGCGACGACACCACACCGCCCGTGAAGAACACAAACGCGCTCATCGCCGCGCTCTCATGCGCTCAAAACGTCAAGATTCATGTACTTCGAAGTTCGAAAGCTTGAGAATGACTCCTCTTGTGATTGGGTTGCTTCAAGCAAGCCAATCTTGGGGTTGATAGTACGTGAGCGCCTGTGCCTCGGGACTGCCCGGTTCGGGTTCGTAGGCATAGGTCCAGCTGGCCAGCGGGGGCAGCGACATCAGGATTGACTCGGTGCGCCCGTGGGTCGCAAGGCCAAAACTCGTGCCTCGGTCGTAGATAAGGTTGAATTCAACATAGCGGCCGCGCCGCCACAGCTGAAAGCGTCGCTCCCGCTCGCCGTATGGTTCGTCCCTCCGGCGCTGCACGATCGGCACGTATGACGACAGTACGCTGCGGCAACAATCGCTGACGAAGGCGAAAATCTTCTCGAGGTCGGCCGCGAGGTCGTCGAAGAAAATGCCCCCGACGCCACGCATCTCACCGCGGTGCGGGATGGTGAAATAACTATCGCACCACGCCTTAAAGCGCGGATAATATGTCGGGTCGTGACGATCGCAAACGCTCTTCCACGTGCGGTGAAAAGCTTGCACGTCTTCGCGCTTCGTGATGTAGGGCGTCAGATCGCTGCCGCCCCCGAACCAGCCGTGCTCGCCGCGTGTCAGATAGCGGAAATTCGCGTGCATAGTGGGCACCATCGGGCTCAACGGGTGAAGCACCATCGAAATTCCCGTGGCGAAAAACGTCCGTTCTTGTCCGCCGATCTTGGCGAGAGCCGCCGAGTCGAACTCTCCCCAAACAGTCGACGTGTTCACGCCCGCTTTCTCGAAGAGAGCACCGTCGCCCAAGATAGCGGTGAGTCCGCCACCGCCGCCCGAGCGTTCCCACGCATCGAACTGGAACTTTGCGCACCCATCGAGGCGCGCAAGCTCCGCGCAAATGGTCTTCTGTTGTGCCTCGAAGAGTGCTTGGGCGCGGCTGCCGAGTGTCTCTGCTTGTTCCTTCACAGCGGACCTGTCGAGCAACGGACGATCCGTTCAAGGCCGGCTGTATCCCGATGCACCGAGACCTGTGAACCCGGAAAGCCCTTGCGCACGAGATCTGCGAGTGTCAGGGCATTATATGGCCCGCACTCGAAATAGAGCGCCCCACCTAGGGATAGTCGCCCCTGCGCTTCTTCTAACAACCGTCGATACAGAGCAAGCCCATCTGCCCCGGCGAAAAGGGCTTCGTGCGGCTCGTGCTCTTGCACCTGACGCTCGAGGTTGTCCAAATCTTGTGTGGCCACATACGGCAGATTGGCGATGATGGCATCGTACGTGCCGGGAGGAAATTCAGCAAAAAGATCGCTGTGCACGAGCGTCACCTGTTCGCCGAAACCGAGCGCGGTGACGTTGTGCGCCGCGAGCTCCAGAGCGTCGATGTTCGAGTCACCGGCCGTCACCGATGCATTGGGTAATAGGTGTGCAAGAGCGCACGCGATGGCGCCGCTGCCGGTGCCTAGCTCGGCGATAGCCGGCGCTTTCCCATTCCAATCATCGACGCACAGAACGACAAGTTCTTCGCTTTCTGGCCGTGGTACGAGCGCGCGGCGATCGACCGCGATCTCCAGGCCGCAAAACGACTTGTGACCGATGAGATAAGCTACAGGTTCCCCAGCGGCCCGCCGTTCCGTGAGATCGAAGAGCCGGCTGCGCCGGCGAGCGTCGATAGCTGCATCGCCGTACGCGATTACAGCCGACGCATCCAGTCCCGTGACGTGTTGCGCCAGCAGTCGCGCATCGAGCCACGGCGAGCCGGAGATGCCCCGCAGCCGCTGCCGGCAGGCATCGATGGCTTCCGCTATCGTGCGGGGATTATGCGATGGCATCTTCAGCGAGCTGTTTGCGCTCTTCGTCCGCAAGCAGCGCCTCGACGACATCATCAAGTTCGCCGTCGAGAACGCTCTTCAGGTTGCCCGTGGTGAAGCCGATCCGGTGATCGGTGAGGCGATCCTGCGGAAAGTTATACGTGCGGATCTTCTCGCTGCGGTCACCTGTGCCGACCTGCGCACGGCGTGCTGAAGCGGCGGCTTCCTCTTGCTCCCGCAATTTCGCCTCATAAAGGTGCGCGCGCAGAAGCTGCATGGCGCGCTCCCGGTTTTGCAGCTGCGAACGCTCTTCCTGACAGGCGACGATGATGCCGGTGGGTTTGTGCGTGATGCGCACGGCCGACTCGGTCTTGTTGACGTGTTGTCCACCCGCGCCTTGCGCGCGGTAGGTGTCGATCGCAAGGTCCGTAGGGTTGATTTCAATTGCTACTGCATCTACTTCGGGCATCACCGCTACCGTGGCCGTCGACGTGTGAATCCGGCCGCTGGCTTCCGTGGCTGGCACGCGTTGGACGCGATGCACGCCGCTTTCGTGCTTGAACAGGCGATACGCGCCCGTGCCCTTGATGGCGACGACGACTTCTTTCATCCCGCCTGCTTGCGATTCCGAAGCGCTCATGATCTCGGTGCGCAGCTTGTGGGCATCCGCGAATTTTATGTACATCCGCATGAGGTCGCTGGCGAAAAGCGCGGCTTCGTCGCCGCCCGTGCCCGCGCGGATCTCGAGAAAGATGTCCTTATCGTCGTTTGGGTCCTTCGGGATCAGCAGCTGACGCAAGCGGTCCAGACCTTCGTTCACTTCAGTGCGCAATCGTTGGACTTCGCCTCTGGCGAGCTCGGCAAGCTCAGGATCGCTTTCGCGAAGCAGCGACTCAGCGGACACTAACTCGGATTCGAGCTCGTTTTGGCGACGGTATGCCGTGACGATAGGCTCGAGCGCGGAGCGCTCGATGGAAAGCTGCTTGGCGGTTTGCTGGTCATAGGCTGCACCCATCGCGGCAAGCTTCGCCTCGATCTCGTCGAAACGAGCCTGGACTGCCTTGAGCCTCGACTGTATAGATGGGGTGCCTTGTGTTGTTGCCATGTCAAATAACCAAGGGGCGCGAATCTCTTCGCGCCCGCTGCGGTTTATTGAGCGCTGCCGTCGGCCGGCGTCGACGTAGCTTCCGGCGAAGCGTCTTGAGTGGTGCTTCCTTCTGTTTTAGACTCCTCCGCTGGTTGCGCAGACGCTTCTGCGGCCTCGTCGCCTGTTGATGTAGCGGCGGCTTTTGGCTTGCGCGCTCTGGGCTTGGAGACGCGCTTCGGCTTGGCGGGTTTTGCCGGCATCTCGGTGGCCGATGCCTGACTCTCCGCGGCCTGCGCGGCAGCCTGCTCGGTTGCAGCTTGAGCTGCAGCTTGCTCCGCTGCTGCCTTGGCAGCCGCAGCGCGAGCGATGTCTTCGGCTTCCTTGGCAGCTTTGGCCGCTTCTGCGTCAGCCTTGGCCTTCTCGGCGCGCGCCATGTCCTTCTTTGATTTCTGGCTTGTGACCGTGCCGTATTTGGTCATGAACTTCTCGACACGGCCTTCAGTGTCGACGAACTTCTGATTGCCGGTGAAGAATGGATGGCACGCCGAGCAGATCTCGACGTGCAACTTCTCTCGGGTCGAGCCGGTCGTGAAGGTGTGGCCACACGAACAGACCACGGTGGCTTCAAACCACTTGGGATGGATTTTCTCTTTCAATTACATGCCTCTCATCGGTCGCTGCCCGGCTGGTGCTTTGGCGACTATTGTCCCGCAATCAGCCACGTGCGCCGAACGACAGTATACCACAGGGCTCATCGGAGGGTCTAGACGAGCGCGGGACGCGTGGGAAAGAAAAGCCGCAATGGCGCTGGCGTTTGCGCCGCGCGCCAAGGAGGTACCCCGTGGCGTTTATCCCGCTGGCTCTCGGTACGGTGTTTCAGATGATCACCCAGCATGGCATCGATGCCGCGCAGCAGGCTATGATCACCATGGACGAAACGCAACAGCTCATGTTACAAGCGCAAGAGTTGCAGCATCAGGAAGCCATGGATCGCCGCAGTGAGGTCTTCAACGAAGCCGTTCAGGAGCGCTCGGAGCGCATGCGCGAGCGCGAACTCTTGATGGACCTCGATATGTCCGATCGCAAGATCGATGACAAGATCACCAAGGAGTGGATCGGCCTCATCCGCGGTCAGTAAAAGAGCACCACTGCTCGGAAGTTATAACCAACCTGGTAATATCCGCCAGTTCTAGACGCCAACCTGGCCGCACCACCTCTGGCTAATAAACGCCTGGAATAAACCTCGATGTTCGTGCGCGGTAGGCATCATACTCAGCGCCAAAGTATTCTTGGAGCAGCGCTTCTTCCGCGCGAATCCGTGCTAACAGGACTGGAATGACCAGCGCCGCGAGCAGCAGGCCGACCCAAGATCGAAAAGCTAACCCCCAACCAATCATGATTGTTATGAGGCCTAAGTAGCTCGGGTGGCGGATTGCTCCATAGATACCGTTTGTCACCAAAGTGTGTCCAGACTGAATCGCCACGAGCCCACTGAAGCGATTACCGAGCACGAACACGGGGTAAAGACGCAGCGCCCCACCGGCGGTATAAAGGACGACCCCTAACCACCGGATAGCGTCATTCCCGAAGGTCAAGAAGTTCATGCGATCGCACCAGGCAGGCAGCAGGCCCCCGAGTAGACCGATGACTGAAAACACGGCGATGACCCAACGATTGCCGCGATCCTCGCGTATCCCGGAGCTAACGTTCCCTCCCGCAAAAAGCGCGGCGATGCTCATCGCCAGCGTGACGACTGTCAGCGCAATCAGCGGCGGATGGGAAAAAAATTCTGCGAATCCGCCCTCGCCGACTATTGCGAGACCAAAATAGAGGGCTACTCCGACGAGGACCAGCACCAGGCGAGCAAGTGACATGCGATGAGCTTCTCCCTTGGAACGCTTAGACTATAGCATCGGCCTTGATCATACTTTGAGCGCTTCTTCGACGGCCTGGTCTTCCGACAACGCAGCACCTTCAGCCGCCAGCTTTTCGATAGCCGGCTTGTTTAGTTGCTCGGACAAAGCGCCCATGAGCTTTTCAAAGAGCCACCTCTCCGTATATTCTCGTTCTATACCTTGTGCTTTGTACTGTGCATCCACATAGCCGACAAGGCGTGCTGCGATGCGCGGCTGGCGTCGCAGCGCAAGCACGAGCGCAAGATGTTGTAACGCGATCGCAGAATACAATGCGCCTTCCACCTGTCGGGCTATGCGAAGGCCCTCTCGCGCCGATTTTAGCGCTCCGTCCAGATCGTTAAGGGCGATGCGGTACGCGCCAATATTGATGTTGTCAATGGCACGGCTAACGGAATCGACGCCGCTGCGTTGATGTATCGCCAGGGCGTCAGACGCTGCCCGCAAGGCCGCCTCAGGATGGCCGTCGACAAATTCGAGTTCGGCGATGTTCGTCAAGCTTAAAGCGATGTCGAGTTCGCTCCCAACGGACTTGTATGCAGCAAGAGCTTTGGCATTCAATTCGCGCGCTTCAGAGAGCCTCCCCAAACCGCGGACGATATTTGCTTGCAAGTCCAAGCTGTTTGTGGTGCCGAACTGGTCATTGTATGCACGCATCACGGCCGCAGCTTCAGTGAGAACGTTCATGGCGGTATCAAAATCGCCCGCTTGGTACAACCCGAGAGCAAGGATGTTGCGCGCATAGGCTGCACCGTGGCGATCAGCAATCGCTTCGTACATAGCGACTGCTCGCTCAGCAACCTCACGCATACGGTTACCAAAGAAAAAATTAGCTTGCGCTCTTAAGAGCCTCGCGGTGATGGGCGAAGGCTCCTCACTCTGAAGGCGTTGCAGCGCAGACTCTATCCAATATCTGCCCTCGACCGCCAGGCCTTGCTCGCGCCAGAAAGCGAACAATGCGCCCGCGATGACGCCTCCCAGCGCCGCATCGTGACCTTGGGTCAGGGCCCACTCGAGTGCTGCCCGGTAGTTGCCCAGCTCCAGCCCTACATCTGCAAGCCACGCAAACGTGGAGCCTGTACCATAGCGCTTGTCTGCTTCTTGCGCCTTTTCCGCGTAATGCTGGGCATGCCGGCGCGCCAGCCTCTCCCGTTCAGCCGCCTCCAGCTTCTGCAGCGTATACGCGCGCGTGGACTCGAGCAGATGGTAGCGCTCATGCGAGCTAGTGGTATCGGCGACCACGAGCGATTTGTCCACCAGCGAGCCGAGCAGATTCAAGATGTCGATCTCATCGAGACTATCACCGCAGATCTTCGTGGCAGCCTGCAAGCCAAAGCCGCCGGCGAAGATGCCTAATTGCCGGAACAGCGCCTGCTCTTCGGGGCTGAGCAGGTCGTAGCTCCAGCCGATAAGAGCGCTCAACGTTTGTTGGCGGGGCAGCACATCGCGGCTGCTACCGGTGAGGATCTTGAATCGCTCATTGAGCCGCTGCGCAAGGTTGGGAATGGAGAGCACTTTCACACGAGCCGCAGCGAGTTCGATTGCGAGTGGAATACCATCTAACTGCCGGCAGATATCCACAACGATTGATGCCTTGTCAGCGGTCAGGGCAAACGAGCGATCGACGGACTTTGCTCGATCGACGAACAAGGCAATGGCTCCGAACTCCGTAATGGCTGCCGGCGTGAGATCGGCGGGATTGTCGGGCACCGCAAGAGGTGGAACGCGAAATATCTGTTCACCGCTAATTCCGAGCACCTGTCGTGACGTGCTCATAATGCGCACATCTTCGCCAGTTCCAATGATGCGCATAGCCAGCGCCGCAACGTTTTGAAGCACATGCTCGCAGTTATCGAGGATAAGCAGCAGCTTTTTGTGCCGAAGCCAGAGCGGGATGGATTCGTCAAGGCGTCGATTATGCTGCTGACTCATGCCCAGCACTTGGGCGATGATGCTCGGGACGAGTTCGGGGTCGCTAATCGCAGCGAAGTCGACAAACCAAACGCCGTCGGGATACTGGTCAAGCAGATCCGCACCGACTTGCAAGGCG
>Ga0306926_10007423_pt1 | contig 11876 bp, 11 predicted proteins | sample flu12Cox44000178_FD_203759 | JGI IMG/M metagenome (GOLD analysis project Ga0306926, IMG submission 203759) | Lab enrichment of tropical soil microbial communities from Luquillo Experimental Forest, Puerto Rico - flux8day.12C.oxic.44.000.178 (v2)... | ecosystem: Environmental > Terrestrial >...
GCCAAAGCGGTTTGGCTGGCGCGTCGCGGGCGATGACGGTGCCGAGCTCATCACTATCGATGGCACGTCCAACGACGACTTTGCTTACGGGCTCGGCACCGGATACGCCGGCAGCTATCACTACACGGGCCGATTCCGGGACGCCCCCATCACCGGCACCGGTTACATCGAATGGATCGACCGCCGATGAAGCTGCAGCCGGCGCACTCATAAGCGGCGGCGAAAGGAATGTTTGCAACCCGCTATCTGCGGGCATGTCTTTGAACAGGCGTGAAGATGGCGGCGCCGCACCTACCAAGTAAGGGGCCAGTGTGACCGTCACACACCTCACCGGTTTCGCCGCGGCCTGTCAGGACGCCATGAGGGCGGTCCTGCACGCCATTACCGCCCGCGGGGAGGAACGCCGCGGACATCTCTCGGACGCCAAGTCGGCAGTCGACAAAGCCTTGCACGATGCTCATAGCGGTGAGGAATGGAACCTTGCCGAGCATCTGCGCTTGGGAATCAAGGATGTGGAGACCCGCGTGCGGGACGCTTCCTAGGCGCCGGGCGTCTCGCCGACGCTGCGATTCGCAAAGTGACTGTCCTGCAAGAGAGTTAAGGCACACGCTCTAGAGCGCTGCTGATCTAGTCATGAACATCCGCGGCCCGGGTTCACGGTAGTCATATCTGCCCCATCAATCGCTGGGCCGAGCCGGTACAAAGTCTGTCCGCCTCGCAGCGACAAGCTAAGGCGCGCAGGGGATTTTCGCTCGGAGCTGGACACAGCGAACATTCCAACCTGCGGAAACTCGTGTGACTGACGTGACAGTCGCCGTTGCGCCCAACAGCTAAGGCCCCTACATCAGCAGCCTCCTAGGCGGCGGCACCCGAGCTCGCTTCGGGAGCGCGATTGTGGTTAGCCTGCCAAGTATGGTCACGTCGCCTCCCTCGCTCACCGCCCCAGAGCTGGAATTGCGGAAGCAGGTTCGCGCATTCCTGGCCGAGACGCTGCCCTGGGGGACTTTCGAGCCCGGCCTGGGCATGGGCGCCGAGGTCAATCCGAAGTTCTCCGCCGCGTTGGCCGAGCGCGGCTGGATCGGCATGGCGGTCCCAGCGCGCTACGGCGGTCACGACGCCACCGCCGTCGACCGCTTCGTCGTCGTCGAAGAGCTGCTGCGCTGGGGTGCCCCGGTTGGGCATCACTGGGTGGCCGACCGGCAGATCGCCCAGGTACTCGTGCGTTATGGCACCGAGGAACAGAAGCAATGGCTGCTGCCCCGAATCTGCCGAGGAGAGTTGTGTTTTTGCATCGGCATGAGCGAGCCGGACGCCGGAAGCGACCTCGCGTCGGTGCGCACGCGGGGTGTGCACGACGGTGACGGCTGGCGGGTGTCGGGCGTCAAGGTATGGACGAGCAACGCCATGCGTGCGGATTTCATGATCGCGCTGTGCCGAACTGGTGACGGCGAACGCCATGCGGGTCTCAGCCGATTCCTGATCGATATGCACAGCCCCGGTGTCACGGTCAAGCCGATCCCCTTTCTGAACGGCAGCACCGACCACTTCGCCGAGGTGGTCTTGGACGGCGTGCTGGTGTCGGACGAGATGGTGATCGGCGAGATCGGGCAGGGATGGGCGCAGAACGCCGACGAGTTGGCCTTTGAACGCAGCGGCCCCGATCGCTGGATCTCGACCTTCCTGCTCGTTCAGGAGTTCATCCGCGAGCGCCCAGACCTGGCCGCAAGTCCCGACGGGAGTCGGCTGATCGGCGAACTCGCGGCCCAATACTGGGTGCTGCGCCGGCTTTCGCTGGCCGTGGCCAGGGCGATCGACGCGGGCGGCACGCCCGCGGCCGAGGCCGCGCTCATCAAGGAGATGGGCACCCGGTTCGAACAGGATGTCGTGAGCGCACTGCGGGAGTTGTTGGACCGCGAGCTCGTGTGCGGCCTGGAACCGGCGCCGTCGTTGTTCGAACGGTTGTTGCGTCGCGCTGCGCTGGACGCGCCGTCATTCACCATCCGGGGCGGTACCACCGAGGTGCTGCGCTCCGTCGCCGCCAAGGGACTGTCATGAGCGACAGCGAACTCTTCGACGTGGCCGTCAAGCTGTTTGCCGAACACAGCCGCTGGCAGGATGTCGGCGACGCCGACGCGACCGGTTGGCCGGACAATCTGTGGAAGGCGTTGCAGCAGACCGGATTCAGCGACGTCCCCGTGCCCGAGGAGCTGGGCGGAGCCGGCGGCAGCGTCGCCGACGCGGTTCAGTTGTTGCGTGCCGCGGGAGCCCACGCGGCGCCGGTCCCCCTGGCCGAGGCCGGGCTCGTCGGCGGTTGGCTTTTGGCGTCCGCCGGTCTCGCGCTGCCGGAGGGCGTCCGCACGGTACTGTCGCCCGCTGCGACGCTGCGTCTCGACGGTGACCGCCTGTTCGGTACGGCGCCCGCCGTGGCGTGGGGTCACCGCGCCGAGCATGTCATCGGACTCGTCGACGGCGTCGTGGTGCTCGCGCCCGGACCGGCCACACAATCGGGCGGCCCCGCCGTCAGCCGCGGAGTCAACCTCGCCGACGAGCCCCGTGACACAGTCGTTTTCGATGGTGCGCCGGTAACCGCACGCGCCGATGCGCCGGACGGGGTCACCGAAGAAACGCTCTGGGAGCGCACCGCGCTGGGACGCGCCGCGTTGATGGCCGGCGCGATAAGCGCCGTCGCGGCAATGACATTGCGCTACAGCGGCGAACGTGAGCAGTTCGGGCGTCCCATCGGTCGTTTCCAGGCCGTCCAAGCCCATTTGGTCACCATCCACCAGCAGGCCACCGTGGTCGCCTCGGCTGTCGACGGCGCGGTCGAGGCGGTCGAACTCGGCCGTGGCGGCTTCGAAATCGCTTGCGCCAAAATGCTTGCCGACCGGGCCGCACGACTGGTGACGGCGGCCGCCCATCAGACCCATGGCGCTATCGGCATGACGAAGGAGTACCCGTTGCATTATCTGACCCGTCGACTCTGGGCCTGGCGAGACGAAGCCGGAGGGCATCGTCGCTGGGCCGACCGGCTCGGCTCGGCCCTGGTCGCTTCCGGTCCCGACGCCCTGTACCCCGCGATCCAGTCCGGGTCCGAGGTGGTGCAGTGAACCGATTAGAGCGCCCAGACGGGGTCACGCTGGCCTATCAGGTGCACAACCCGCACGCGCCGGGTGTACCGCTCTTGCTGACGCACGGTTTCGGCGCCACCGCGGGCATGTGGGACCCGAATATCGATGCCTTGAGCGTCGACCGGCCGGTGATCGTTTGGGACCAGCGCGGCCACGGCAGCAGCGACGCACCTGACGACATGGACCGCTACAGCGAGCAGATCGGCGTCGCCGACATGGTGGCCATCCTCGACGCCGCGGATGTCGATCGGGCCGTCCTCGGCGGAATGTCCTTGGGCGGCTACCTATCCCTGGCCTTCCACCTCGCCCACCCGCAGCGGGTCGCCGCGCTGGTGCTGGTCGACACGGGGCCGGGTTACCGCAACGACGAAGCCCGCGACAAGTGGAACGCGTGGGTGGAACGACGCGCCCAACAACTCGAGCGGGGCGAGGCGGCGACCGATTTCTCGGCGGAAGTCGCGCAGGCGGTCCACGCGCATCCCGAGGGGCTGCCCCGCGCCGCCCGCGGTGTGATGGCTCAAAAGGACGCCCGCGTGATTACATCGCTGGACAGCATCACGGTGCCCACGTTGGTGGTCGTCGGCGCCCAAGACACCGACTTCCTGGCTCCCGCCGACTACATGCACCGCCGCATCTCCAATTCCCGCAAGGTCGTCATCGACAACGCGGGGCATGCGGCGAACATGGACCAGCCCGAGACGTTCAATGCGGCCGTGCGCGAACTACTGGAGCAGTTGTGACCAGTCCGGATGTCACGGTCGAATTCGCCGGCCACGTGGCCGTGGTGGAGATCCATCGGCCCCCGAACAACTACTTTGACACCGCGTTGATCCAGGGCATCGCCGACGCCTACGAGCGCCTGGACGACGACCTCGAATGCCGGGCGATCGTGTTGTGCGCGGAGGGAAAGCACTTCTGTGCGGGCGCCGACTTCTCCCGGCCCGCCGAGGATCATTCGTCACCCGGCGAGCTTTACGTTCAGGCCATCCGATTGTTCCGGACGAGCAAGCCGGTTGTCGCCGCGGTGCACGGCGCCGCGATCGGCGGCGGACTCGGGCTCGCCCTCAGCGCCGACTTCCGGGTGGCGGCACCCTCCTCGAAATTTGCGGCCAACTTCAGCCGGCTGGGGTTCCATCCCGGCTTCGGGATCACCGCAACGTTGCCACGTGTCGTCGGCCAGCAAAAGGCACTCGAGTGGATACTCACCGGCGAGCGTTTCAGTGGTGAAATCGGTTATGCAGCAGGGTTGTTCGACGAATTGGCCGTCGACGATGGTGTCCGCCCGGCGGCGATTCGATTCGCCGAGCGCATCGCCGCCTCGGCTCCCCTGGCGCTGACAAGCATCCGTGCGACCATGCGCGCCGGACTCGCCGAGGCCGTCGCCGCGGCCACCGCACACGAACTCGCAGAACAAACCCGACTACAGACGACCGCCGACTTCCGCGAGGGTGTGGCGGCAGCGGCGCAGCGCCGCGCTCCGATGTTCACCGGTCGCTGAACTTCCTTGACGCGTCATCGGTGCCTTTGGTCCTTCGGCTTGCATCTCTTCGGCCCTGACAATCGCGGCCGCCGTGAGTGATCCTGCCGGTGGGTATATAGCCGATCAGAAACGGACTGAGATGGTGCAACCACCACGTCGCGGGATCTTGGTAGGCGTTGACGGCTCAGCAGCGGCACTGGGTGCCGTTCGGTGGGCGGTCCATGACGCCGCGCTGCGGAATGTGCCGCTGACCCTGGTCCATTGCGTCGACGCGCCCGTACCGGGGTGGTTCCAGGCCACCGCGCTGGCCGGCCTCAAGCAATGGCAGGACGAGCGTGCACGCGAATTCATCAACACGGCGATCAAGGTCGCCGAAGAGAGCACTGGCGAGTGCGGTCCCGTGCAAATTGATAGCAAGGTGTTTTCTTCGGCCACCGTCCCGACGCTCGTCGGCCTTTCCAAAGAGGTGGAGATGGTCGTGGTGGGCTATCGGGGGCACGGCGGCACGGTGGTCCGCAACTTCCTTGGCTCGGTGAGTTCGGGATTGGTCTATCACGCGCATTGCCCAGTCGCGGTGATCCACGACGATGAACCCCTGGTCTCCGATGTCGCGCGGGCGCCGGTGCTGTTGGGTATCGACGGCTCGCGGGCATCGGAAGCAGCGACTGCGATTGCATTTTACGAAGCGTCACGACGACGTGTCGGTTTAATTGCGCTGCACGCCTGGACTGATCTGCGGGTTTCCGACTTCAGAGAAATGTTCCCGAACATTAATTGGGACGCTCAGCTATCCGAGCAGGAGGAGACGCTTGCTGAACGGCTAGCGGGTTGGAAGGAACGCTATCCCGACGTGGGGATCAGTCGCAGAATCGAAATTGGTGAGCCGGCGGGTGGGCTGATCGAGGCGTCCGAACTGGCGCAACTGATTGTGGTCGGCAGCCATGGCCGCGGCGGGTTCACCGGCATGTTGCTGGGCTCGGTCGGCGCGGCGGTGGTCAACAGGGCCAGGATCCCTGTGATCGTGGCGCGTCAGTCCTGACGGCGGCCGTTGTGGGTTGATCGGCTTCGGCACAACAATAAGGAGATACACGGCCGCGCCGTGGAAACCAGTTGGCGGACTGAGCGGGCCGACGAGCCTCCTCATCGCCTTCGGCACGTAGACCGTTCGAAACCACCGGATCGAACATTGACAGCCGCGGCGGCCGACTGCGATAGTGAACTCGCGTTAAATGAAAACAGTGTTCTCAGATAACCGACCCGCGCGGCACAGCCGGAGGAAACGTGAGCGTCGAGCAGAGACCGCTGGCGTGGTTACCGCACTCGATTGCGGAGGCGTCGTTGACCGGCAGGGCACAAAGCGACGACTTGGACCTGCCGCAGGCGTGGTCGCTCATGATGCAAACACTCGAAAGCGCAGCACGCATCGTTGAATCCGATCCGGTGAGTCGAAACCGGGTGGATCTCGCGGCGGGGATGCGGCATCTGCTGGTGCTGCTGGCGGCCGGCGTCGACGAGGCTTTGCGATTCGATCCGGATCCGATTCTGTCTGTCCAGCGCGCCAGCACCGACGACATCGTGACTTGGGGAATGGAATGCCCGGACTGCATCTACACGCGCGCCGCGATGCGCGGCGGTGAAAGCTACCGGCTATTCGGCAACCGCGGCACCGCCCGGTATGTCGGACTGCAGACGATGAACGGAATCGTCTCCACCGCAAATGAATTAGTCGACGAACTCGAGGTGGACGCCGACGGCAACTTCGAGGTCGTCCTGTCCCCCGAGGAGCGCGACGGGAACTGGATGCGGCTCGAGGGCGCTCATCCCACGCTGACCGTACGACACTTCTTCTACGACTGGGACACTGAGGTGCCGTCCGCTCTGCGCATCGAACGGCTCGGCGACCCAGTTGATGCCGAGAACTTCAGTGTCGGTCCGGACGTCGTGCTGTCGCGGCAACTGGTCGCGCTTGGCGACTTCGTTCACGACAACCTCCAGTTCTTTCTCCAGTTCGGCGGGGCGGCGCCACCCAACAGCTTTCTGGCCCCTATCGACCGCACCGCGATGGGCGCGGCCGCCGAAAACAGGCCCGTTATCGGCCGCTGGGAACTGGCTCCTGACGAGGCGCTCGTGCTCGAGGTCGAACCGCCCGAGGGCGTTTATTGGAGTTATTCGCTCGGCAACCCGTGGTGGGAAACGATTCACTACGGTCGCCACCAGTCCAGCCTGAACGGGCACCAGGCCGTGGTGGACGCCGATGGGTTGGTGCGGGTCGTGCTGTGCGGGCACGACCCGGGGGTGTCGAACTGGCTCGACACGGCCGGTTACAGCAACGGGGCGATGATCTTGCGCTGTGTGCGCACCACGACGGCCCCGACACCGAGCGTCCGCGTGGTGCCATTCGATGACATCGCATCAGCTCTGCCTGCGGGGACCAGAATGGTGACCGCCGAGGAACGGGCATCCGTCCTGAATCGGCGCCGGCGCGCCGTGCACGAAAGGTTTGCACGGTGACGTTCTCAGCCGACGAGCTCGAGGACGGTGCCCGCGCCGCTGCCGACCTAAGCGACTTCGGCTCGCCCTATTACCGGGAGGGCCTGGAGCGCACCATCGACGCTCTGAACACCGAAGCCGAGCTTTCCGAGATGGGTCGGGTGATTCAACATGCCACCATCAGCAACGCGCTTATCCAACGCCTGAAGATCGAGGACACCTACGCTCAGCACCCTGAGATCGACGATGAGGTGGTCGAAGGCCCGGTCCTTGTTATCGGGCTCCCCCGCACCGGGACCACGGCGCTGAGCCAATTGGTGGCCGCCGACCCTCAGTTCCGTTCGCTGCGGATGTGGGAATCGCAGGCTCCGACTCCGCCGCCGGAGGCCGCAACCCAGCACAGCGATCCCCGCATCGGGCAGGCCCAAGCCGGCCTGGACATGCTGAACGAGATGTTCCCGTTGATGAAGACCCTCTACAACTCCGAGGCGACGGCCCCGACGGAATGCCAGGACTTGATGGGCATGAGTTTCCGGACGTTTCATTTCGACGGTGCTGTTCGCGTGCCGAGTTACCTTGCGTGGCTGATGAATTGCGACATGCGCGAGACTTACACGTTCCATCGTCGGGTGCTCAAACTGCTCCAATGGCACTGCCCCCCAGTCCTGTGGCATCTCAAGACACCGGTGCACATGTTCGCCCTCGACGCTCTCGTCGAGGCGTATCCGAACGCGAAATTCATGTGGAGTCACCGTGATCCCGCCAAGGTCATGGGCTCCGTGTGCAGCCTTATCCAGTACGTGCGGAGCTGGAGTAGTGACCGCGATGACCCGGAGGAACTCGGCGCGGAACAACTCGATAGCTGGTCTGAGGCGATTCGCCGAGCGATGGACTTCCGCAAACGTGTTGGCGACGAACGGTTTGCCGACGTCGCGTTCGCAGACCTGCAGATCGACCCGGTGCGCACTTTGGCGGCCAGCTATGAATCCTTGGGCTTGGCCTTTAACGACGACACCGTGCGTTCGGTCGAACAGTGGGCTCGTAAGCACAGGCCCGGGTCCCGCGGCGCACATGACTACGATCTGGCGGCCTACGGTCTGACGGCAGAGGGAGTCCGCGAGCGGTTCGCCGATTACCTCCGTACCTATGACGCGACCGCATGACCCGTCCAGCCACGCGGCGGCGCGACAAACTTGCACCCGACCCCGGAGTTCGCCGTGCGATCCTGACAGCCGCGTCGAAATCTGTTCGCGAGCAGGGGGTTCGAGGGCTTAGCATCGCCGCGGTGTTGGACCGTGCCCAGCTGAGCACCCGCGCGTTCTACCGACATTTCGAATCGAAGGACCAGCTGGTTGCGGCGGTGTTTCTGGAGATGGCGCGCGTCGAAAAACAGCGGCTGAAAAGGAAAATGGCGAATGCCGCCACCCCGGTTGAGGCGGTTGCCGCATGGATCGACGGACGACTCGACCTGGCGTTCGACGAGAACATCAAATCCGATCTACGCCACCTGTCCATGGAGGCGCAATCGCAGATGTTCGCCTCCCCCGGACTAATTCGGCCCGCGTACGCCGAGATGTTGGAGCCATTGATTGAACAGCTCGAGCTCGGTGCGGCGCAGGGCGTGTTTCACAACATCGATGCGGTAACCGACGCCCAGTCCATTCAGGGTGTGGTGTGGGCGGCCACCGAACGGCAGTGGGCGACGCGTGATTGCGAACGCGATGACGTCCGCGAACGCGTTCTCCGTTTCTGCCTGCGAGGACTGCATGTGGCACCGGAAACGGGCTCTCCGAAACGAGGATAAGGAGCGGCGATGGACCTGGGCTTGACGGGATCGAAAGCCGTCGTCACCGGCGGTAGCAAGGGGATGGGGCTTGCCATCGCGCAAACCTTCGCGGCCGAGGGAGCCAGCGTGGCCGTGATGGCCCGAAATAGGGCGGCTCTCGATGCCGCAGTGGAAAGCCTTCGAGAGGCCGGTGCTCCCGACGCCGTGGGCATCGGCGTGGATATGGCCGATGCCGCGTCCATTACTGCCGGCTTCGATGCCGTCGCGGAGCGTTGGGGACAGTTGAACAGCCTGGTACACACCATCGGACCGGGCGATGGGTATTTCGAGCAGATGGACGACACCGAGTGGGACGCTGCGTTCACGCTGGGCACCATGTCGGGCGTGCGCTCCATCCGCGCCGCGTTGCCCATGCTGCGCGCCGCGAACTGGGCACGCATCGTGACACTGTCCGCGCACTCTATTCAGCGACAGAATCCGCGCATCGTCGCCTACACGGCGTCGAAGGCGGCGCTGTCGAGCGTCACCAAGAACTTGTCGAAAAGCCTTGCTCCCTCAGGCATTCTGGTGAACTGCGTGTGCCCTGGCACAATCGTGACGGCCAGTTTCACCGAGGCTCTGAAGGATGTCCTCGCCGCAGACGGCCTCGATGCCACTGACCCACATGACGTCATGACCTGGATCGACAACAACTTTCACCAGCCATGCGATCTGGGTCGTGCCGGGCTCCCCGAAGAGATCGCCTCCATCACCGTCTACCTGGCGTCCCGCCGCAACGGCTATGTCACCGGCGCAACGGTGAACGTCGACGGGGGCTCAGACTTCGTCTGATGATTACGGGTCAGCGGTCGATGGTGATGCCGTACAGGTCGAGGCCGTGAGGCAGCCGTTTACCCGGGTCGAGGCTGGCCCCACGTTAGTGCGCCAAGTCACTCCAGGGAACCTTTTGCGAGACGACCGTCCCCGTTTTGTGGCATGGGCTGTGATCATGCCTTTCGGGCTGGTCACTCCGTAGTTTCGAAAAATAACTCGCTAGCTGAATTGCACCGAAGTCCCGTGATCACCCCGCCGAGCCGCGTCGCGGGTCGACCCGCAGGCCCCCTGCGGACGCAAGTCGCCGTACATTGCGAGAGGTTAGCCGCAAAGGCAACTGGCGCGGGGCATCAGCACTGCTCGGGCCCCTCAGTAGGACCGCAACCGCGCGACGCTATCCCGCAGGAGCCCAAGCGGTTCAACAAATCTCGATCCTCCGCCATGGAAACTCTGCCGGACGCGGCGCGCGGTCATCAATACGAGCAAGTTGATCGCAAGCCTCCCCAGCGCCACCCGACTCGTTCGCTTCTTCCAGGTTGATGGCTTCGAGCCGGCGCGCCGCCCGAAGTGGTAGCCGACGCATAGCGCTGTCCCGAGTGCGGCGATAAGCGCGAGCGCGGTCATGAAGATGAGCGTCCTTCGTCGCTGTCGCGGGAAGGTCACATCCCAGATACACATCGGCCAACACTCCCGACCAGCGGATTCTCGGGGAGCTGCCGGGAAACGAACCCGCCGCTCTACCAGGCATTACGCATTCTGAGCTGCCGGTTCGTTCGTCGGCGGGATTCGCTCCCCGGCCGTGCCGGTTTGTAGGCTTTCGGACATGCCGTTGAACAACGGCGAGGTCTTCGCTGGCTACGTAATTGAGCGCTTGCTCGGCACCGGTGGCATGGGCGAGGTCTACCTCGCCCAGCATCCTCGCCTGCCTCGTCACGACGCGTTGAAGATCTTGTCCCTGGCCGCAACGGACGACGAGGAGTTTCGGGCGAGGTTCAATCGCGAAGCCGAACTGGCAGCGACACTGTGGCACCCACATATCGTCGGCGTTCTCGATCGTGGTGAGTTCAACGGCCGGCTCTGGATCTCTATGGACTACGTGGACGGCACCGACGCGGGTCGATTGGTTCAGGAGCGCTACCCGCGCGGCATGCCCGAAGAAGACGTCTCGGAAATCGTGACAGCGGTGGCTGATGCGCTCGACTTCGGTCACGATCGCCGTCTGCTCCATCGTGACGTCAAGCCCGAGAACATCCTCGTGACCGCGGCCGACGGCCACCGGCGCAGGGTGTTGTTAACCGACTTCGGCATCGCACGCAGAACCGATGACGTCAGCAACCTCACTGAGGCCAACGTCGCCATAGGAACCATCAGTTACGTGGCCCCCGAGCAGCTCTTGGGCAAGCCACTTGACGGCCGAGCGGATCAATATGCGCTGGCCGCCACGGCCTTTTACCTACTTACCGGCGCCCCACCTTTTCAGGACTCAAATCGCGCTGTCGTACTCAGCCACCATCTCAGTACGCCACCACCGCGGATATCGGAGCGCCGACCCGAGCTCGCGCACCTGGACGCCGTTCTGGCAAGGGCGCTGGCCAAAAACCCCAGCGAGCGATACCCGAATTGCGCCGACTTTGCCCGAGCCCTCACGCAGTGTCCCGGCGGCGCTGCCGCTGCACCGCGTCCGCAATCCGGCACACAGACGTCGGGGCCGGGCCCCGCCGAGGACCTCGGTTCCGGCGAACGTCCACTCACACAGCGTCTCGAGCGTCTGGTCGTCAATGGGATCGCACGCGGCGTACAGCAAAGCGCTGTCGGTGCTCAAAATCAGGTCACGATCTTGTCGTTCCACGTGATTCCATATGAACCACTCGACGGCCTGCCTGCTCAAGTTCCCGTCGAAATGCCAACTGATCTCGCAGCGGGTCGGCTCGCAGACGGGGATGAGGTCGAGGTCAGCGGCGCCTGGGACGGCGACATCCTCGACGCCGACAAGATCATCAACTTTTCAACCGAAGCTCCCCCGAAGCGCCGCCGGTCCAAGGCCGACGCCAAATCGCCGCGGGACAAGGCGCCGAAAGCGTCGAAAGTCAAAAAGGTCCGGATCGTTGCAGGCGTCGCCGCCCTCGGTGTGATCGTCGTGTTGGCCGCGGCTGCGGTTGTGTGGTTCACCGACGGCTTC